>ERZ1673695.742-NODE-742-length-44550-cov-9.139072_pt1 | contig 44550 bp, 34 predicted proteins | sample MGYA00580225_ERZ1673695 | MGnify/ENA primary metagenome ERZ1673695 (study PRJEB41218, sample SAMN15661739) | gut metagenome | host: Homo sapiens | place: Canada: London | collected 2015-08-20/2019-03-30 | study: EMG produced TPA metagenomics assembly of... | reverse complement strand
AAGGGGTTTGGGGATTCGGCAAGGATGCCGAGATAGAACGCCCAAAGGCTTTGCAAGGACGCAAAGCCCACAAAGCGTTCTTAAAGGGATTAGAGAATTTGCACTGTCTTATAAAAACAGACTTTTTCTACAAGCTGAAGCCACAGTAAATAACTGTGACTTTTATTATTTACGTTAATACTCAAGCGGTTCAAGCTTTGTGAGATCGAACGGGGTTTCCTGATATACGCAGAAGTTGAGCCAGTTTGAATACATAAGGCTTGCGTGACCACGCCAAGTAAAATGCGGCGTCAGCTTAGGGTTATCATCTGGGAAATAGTTATACGGCACTTCTATCGGTATGCCCTTTTCCACGTCACGCATATACTCATCCTTGAGCGTGTTCCTGTCGTACTCGGCGTGACCTGTGATAAAAATCTGTCTGTTCGTGCGGTCTGCAACGATATATGCTCCTGCAATGTCCGAATAGGCAAGCAGTGCAAGATTAGGATTGGTTTCAATATCTTCCATCTTTACACCCGTATAACGTGAATGGGGTACCATAAAAATATCGTCAAAACCCTTGAGAAGCGGGTGGTTGATTGCATTTATCTTATGGGGGAAGATGCCGAACATCTTCTTGTCAAGCACCTGCTTCTGAATACCGTAATGATAGTACAGCCCTGCAAATGCCGCCCAGCAGATATGCACCGTGCTGAATGCGTGAGTTTTACTCCACTCCATTATATCGCACAGCTCCTTCCAGTAATGGACGGAGTTGAAGTCGAGCAATTCAACGGGCGCACCCGTTATAATAAGTGCGTCAAAATACTGCTCCTTTATCTGATTGAATGTAGTGTAGAAGTTCACAAGATGCTCCTGCGAGGTGTTTTTCGGATTGTGGGTTTCCGTTTTCACAAGAGTAATATCCACCTGCAAGGGAGTGTTACTGAGCAGCCTTAAAAGCTGTGTTTCGGTAACTATCTTTGTAGGCATAAGGTTTACTATAGCGACCTTGAGCGGTCTTATGTCCTGTCGTGATGCTTTTTCATCAGCCATAACGAAAATATTCTCGTTGACAAGCGTGCTGAAAGCCGGCAGATTATTCGGTATTTTAATCGGCATTTACATCATCCTTTTCATTTCGTCATAATATTTGATTATACCACACGAAACGTATAAATGCAAGCAAAACAGATAATATCACCGAATTTGCGTGATTATTCCGACAACTCCCGATAAATCGTCGCAACTTGCAAAAACCTTTTCGGTAATTTCCGACGGCACATCTACTATATCCTTTATGAACACCGTCCGTATACCCGACGCTATGCCTGCCCTGAGGCCGTTTGAACTGTCCTCGACAATAAGACATTCCGACTTGTCAAAGCCCGTCTTTTCGGCGGCTGTTATAAATATTTCCGGGTCGGGTTTTCCTCTTGTTATCTCATCGCCGCCGATAATTCCGTCAAAATATCCGAGTATGCCCGAATGCTCAAGCTCCTTAGCCGCAGAAGCGTGATATGTAGAGGTGGCAACGTACATTCCGACTTTATTCGCTTTAAGATATGTGCAAAGCTCATTGAATCCTTGCTTTACGGGTATGCCGTTCTTCTCTTCGTATTCCGCAAAATACTGCTTTGCGTATCCCCAGTATTTATCAAAGGGGTAATCCTCGCCAAGTTCGGAAAGAAAGAGGGTCTTCATAGAATCATAATTCAGTCCGATAGAACGGTACGGAAGCGAAAGGTCAAACGGCAGGCTGTACTTATCAATCACATACTGCCACGCCTTAAGCCCTATCCTTTCGCTGTCAAGCAGTGTACCGTCCATATCGAATATTACCGCTTTAATCATTTATTCACCGCTACTACGGCACTGCATCCGTCAAGATGAACACTGCCCGATAAATCTATCTTCTTTCCTGTAAGCACATCTGTGAATTCACCCGAAATACCGGGATTGAAGTCAAACGGATTATCGTCTATATTAAGAAGCGTTACAACTGTTTCGCCGTCACAGTCACGTCTGAACGAGAACTGTCTGTTTAAAAGCTGTAAAGGTGTATAATCGCCGTGAGCAAGCGCCTTTGAGGAGGTACGCAGATTACACAGCGCAGTGATCTCGGCTGTGAGATCGGCTATACCCTCAGCCCTGAACTTTTCCTCGTTATATTCAACACGCAGAGCGTCATCGCCGTTGTGCTTGTCGCCCTCGATGCCGTACTCACTGCCGTAATAAACGCCGGGTATGCCGGGCATTGTGAACAGGAGCGGGTAAATCACGGGAAGCTGGCGCTTATTGTTAAGCATTGTGGCTATTCGTGAAACATCGTGATTGTCAACAAAGCTGTAAAGGAGCTTTCCTGTATAAAGACACCACTGCTCTTTTCCGAACTGACGGTTGAGCGAGTGTGCTATCTCAAACATATTAAGGTCGTTGAAGCTGGAGAACAAGCCCTTATAGCATTCATAATTGGTCACGCTGTCAAGCATTTCGGGATTCATCCAGCGGTTATAATCGCCGTGGAGCGTTTCGCCCATCAGCCAGAAATCGTTTTTCAGCCACTTGCAATGGCCGTGCAGTTCCTTCAGGAAATTAAGGTCGAGGCAGTACGCAACATCGAGGCGAAGTCCGTCAATGTCGAACTCCTTTACCCACCCTGTGATGACCTCCTTTAAGTATTCCTTTACTGCGGGGTTGTACAGATTTAGCTTTACAAGCTCGTAATGTCCTTCCCAGCCCTCGTACCAGAAGCCGTCATTATAGCAGGAATTTCCGTCATTGATATGAAACCAGTCACGATAACTGTTGTTGCCGTTTCTGACCTCAACGAATTTTGTAAAATCTCTGCCGACGTGGTTGAACACGCCGTCAAGTATTACCTTGATGCCGTTTTCGTGCAGCTTTTTGCAAAGTGCGGCAAAATCAGCGTTTGTGCCGAGTCTGCTGTCTATTTTTGTATAGTCAACGGTATCATATCCGTGCGCTACCGACTGGAACACAGGTCCGAAATATATAGCGTTGAAGCCCATTTCCTTTATATGAGGAATAGCGTCCTCTATCTTTTTAAGTCTGTTTTCGGTGTTCTCCGAATAATCGTTTGTCTTGGGGCAACCGCAGAATCCGAGAGGATAAATGTGATATACCGCAAAGTTTGTGAAATCGCTCATTTTGAAATCTCCCTTATTTATTTTACACATCCGTAATGGCATAAAGCTCCGCCGCCGAATCGAAAACCGGTTTATCCGAAACGAACAGAGCAATATTATGCTCCTGCGCTTTAAGCAAAGCGTCGGCATCCGGTTTTACCTTTTCGCAAAGCACAACACAGGACGCACCCGTGTGTGCCGCTACGGCTATTGTGTTTACGTTTCCTATAACGGTAAACCAAGCACAGCCGTCAAGGTCTTTGGTCATTGCAAGGCTTAACAGGTCACACGAAAACACATTACTTATAACACTGTCTTCGTTACCGCTGTTAAGCACTCCGAACAATCCTTTTCTTATAAGCTGTCCGACCGTCATTTGTGAAACCTGCCTTTACCGATTGTTGCGATTTATGCAGTGTTATATGCAATATGCACAAATCCATTAGATATTATACCACATTTTGCGACCTGTGTAAAGTTGAAAAATACACGTTGAATTTGTAGAAAATGACGGTTTTTAGGTAAAAATTGAGTAAATTTATCCGATATAAAAATACCGATTAGTGCAACATACACAAAGAGTTGTGCAAATTTTGGTTACTAATATATAGTGAAATTTACATAGCAAATATGTTATAATTATCATATTCCCGTGAGTCTGCAAGAATTGCGGGTCAAATCCAAGGAGGTTATATAATGGGTTCCAAAGAAAAAAATACCGTACCGTTCAACGGCACGCCCGAACAAGAAAAGGCACTGCGTGAAATGATCGGTAATCACAAAGGTCAGCAGGGCGCACTTATGCCTGTACTGCAACAGGCTCAGGAAATCTACGGCTATCTTCCTATTGAGGTTCAGTCAATAATAGCCGAAGAAATGGGAATACCGCTTGAAAAGGTATATGGTGTTTCTACATTCTACTCGCAGTTCTCACTTTATCCCAAGGGTAAGTACAAAATCTCGGTATGTCTGGGTACAGCCTGCTATGTTAAAGGCTCGGGCGACATATTTGCAAAGCTCTCCGAAAAGCTCGGAATTTCAGACGGAAAATGCACGCAGGACGGCATATTCTCACTTGACGCATGTCGCTGTATAGGAGCGTGCGGACTTGCTCCCGTAATGACAGTAAACGACGATGTATACGGAAAGCTGACCGTTGACGAAATCGACGGTATTCTGGCTAAATATACAGAATAATGTTTCCGGAAATTTCTCTTAACATTCTTGATGTTGTGCAGAATTCTATCGGCGCACGGGCTTCGCTTGTCGAAATAACCGTCAGCATTGACACAACGGCAGATACTCTTACGGTCATCATAAGGGATGACGGCCGGGGAATGAGCGAGGCGGAGCTGTCAAGAGCCGTCGATCCGTTCTATACCACAAGAACAACGAGAAAATACGGATTCGGAGTACCTTTTTTCAAAGCCGCATCGGAAATGACCGGCGGCAGCTTCGAGATAAGTTCAAAAGAAGGAGAAGGTACTTATATAAAGGCTGTTTTTGTACTGTCACACATTGACAGAATGCCGCTGGGCGATATGACGGGTACGCTTATATCGCTTATAAATGCGAACTGCCGTATAGATTTCAGCTATAACTATTCGGTTGACGAAAAGCGGTTTTCGCTTGATACAAGGCAGCTCAGAGCCATACTCGGCAGTGTTCCGTTAAATATACCCGAGGTCACGGGATATATCACCCGTTATCTTGAGGAAAATACAGCCGAGGTAAACGGCGGCATCAAATATTAACGACCACGAAAGGATAATTTAAGATATGAAATCTCTTGAAGAATTAGCTGCTATCCGTAACAAGATGCAGAACGTTGTGAACCTGAGAAGCGAAGCATCGGACTGCACAAGAATTGTTGTCGGAATGGCGACCTGCGGAATTGCGGCAGGGGCAAGACCTGTTCTCAAAGCATTTTCCGACGGGATACAGGAAAAGGGCATAAAAGACGTAATGGTAATACAGGAAGGCTGTATCGGTCTTTGCCAGTATGAGCCTGTTGTTGAAGTCATCACACCCGGCAAGGAAAAGGTGACCTACGTCAATATGACATCTGAAAAGGCTGTAGAAGTAATCGAACAGCACATTATCGGCGGCAACGTTGTAACGAAGTACACGATAAACTCCGCTATGTAAAATCTGAAAGGAAACTAATATATGTATCGTTCACAAGTATTGATATGCGGTGGTACCGGTTGTACTTCTTCAGGCAGTGTTAAAATTGCCAAAAGATTACAGGAAGAAATCGACAAGAACGGTCTTACCGACGAAGTTATGGTAGTCCGCACAGGATGTTTCGGTCTGTGTGCGCTCGGTCCTATTATGATCGTTTATCCTGAGGGTACATTCTACTCGATGGTAAAGGAAGAAGATATTGCTGAAATCGTTTCGGAGCATCTGCTCAAGGGACGTATCGTTACACGTCTTGTATACGATGAAACAGTCGCAGAAAACGAGATAAAGTCGCTCAAGGAAACCGACTTCTATAAAAAGCAGCACAGAATCGCACTGAGAAACTGCGGTGTAATCAATCCCGAATGTATCGACGAATATATCGGAAGAAACGGTTATGAGGCACTCGGAAAGGTCCTCAAGACAATGACTCCCGATGATGTAATTCAGGTAATTCTTGATTCGGGTCTGCGTGGCAGAGGCGGCGGCGGATTCCCTACGGGCAAGAAGTGGCAGCTTGCAAGAAACCTTGTCAAGGACGCAGATCAGAAGTATGTATGCTGTAACGCCGACGAGGGCGACCCCGGTGCATTCATGGATCGTTCGGTTCTCGAAGGCGATCCCCACGTTGTAATCGAAGCTATGGCTATTGCAGGCTATGCGATAGGCGCAACACAGGGCTATATCTACATAAGAGCGGAATATCCCATCGCCGTTCAGCGTTTACAGATAGCGATAGATCAGGCAAGAGAATACGGTCTGCTCGGAAAGAACATTTTTGACAGCGGATTCGACTTCGACCTTGATATAAGACTTGGCGCAGGCGCATTCGTATGCGGCGAAGAAACAGCGCTTATGACATCTATCGAAGGTAACAGAGGCGAGCCCAGACCCCGTCCTCCCTTCCCTGCGGAAAGCGGTCTTTTCAAGAAGCCTACCGTACTCAACAACGTTGAAACATACGCTAACATTCCTCAGATAATCCTTAACGGTGCTGACTGGTTTGCATCTATGGGTACAGAAAAGTCAAAGGGAACAAAGGTATTCGCTCTCGGCGGTAAGATACACAACACGGGACTTGTTGAGGTTCCTATGGGTACTACACTGCGTGAGGTTATTTACGAAATCGGCGGCGGTATCCCCAACGGCAAGGCATTCAAGGCGGCTCAGACGGGCGGTCCTTCAGGCGGATGTATCCCTGCGGAGCATCTCGATATACCGATAGACTACGATAACCTTATCGCTATCGGCTCTATGATGGGTTCGGGCGGACTTATCGTTATGGACGAGGATAACTGTATGGTAGATATTGCTAAGTTCTTCCTTCAGTTCACCGTTGACGAATCCTGCGGTAAATGTACACCCTGCCGTATCGGTACAAAGCGTCTTTACGAAATGCTCGAAAAGATAACATCGGGCAACGCTACTATGGAAGACCTCGACAAGATGGAGAAGCTGTGCTACTACATCAAGAACAACTCTCTGTGCGGTCTTGGTCAGACAGCTCCCAACCCCGTTTTATCAACTCTGCGTTACTTTAAGAACGAGTATATCGCACACGTTAAGGATAAGAGGTGTCCTGCAGGCGTATGTCAGGATCTTCTCACATACAAGATCATCGACCTCAGGTGTAAGGGCTGTACAGCCTGCGCAAGAGGCTGTCCTGTCGGAGCAATCTCGGGTACTGTCAAGCAGCCCCACAGCATTGATACCACAAAATGTATCAAGTGCGGTGCTTGTATGGCTAAGTGTAAGTTCGGTGCAATTATTAAGGAATGATCCGGTTTGACGGATAACTGAAAGGAATAAATTTTACTATGGTTAATATAAAGATTAACGGCATAGAGTACGCAGTCGAAGAAGGTACAACCATCCTTGAAGCCTGTCGTCAGAACGGCATCAGAATTCCTACTCTCTGCTGGTTAAAGGATATAAACGCAATCGGTGCGTGCCGTATCTGCGTGGTTGAAATGACAGGTGCAAGAAGCCTTGTTGCATCGTGCGTTTACCCGTTATCGAAATTTGATGAAGGCAAGAACATTCTGACGCACTCCCCTGCTGTATTACAGAGCAGAAAGATGACGTTACAGCTTTTGCTTTCAGATCACAATATGGACTGCCTTGCCTGCTCAAGAAACGGAAGCTGTGAGCTTCAGGAGCTGTGTAAGGAGCTTGGTGTTGACGATACGACATTTTTCGAGGGCGAGAAGAACGAGTACGATATTGACTACAGCTCGAAGCATATGTTCCGTGACAACAACAAGTGCATTCACTGCCGCCGTTGTATTGCCGCCTGCGACAAGCTCCAGGGTATTGGCGTAATCGGTGCAAACAACAGAGGCTTCAAGACAAGCATAGACTGTGCGTTTGACCTTGATCTTGCCGAGACCGCCTGCGTATCTTGCGGTCAGTGTATAACAGCTTGTCCTACAGGTGCGCTTGCAGAAAAGGACGATACGGACAAGGTATGGGACGCACTTGCAGATCCCGAAAAGGTAGTTGTTGTACAGACAGCACCCGCAGTAAGAGCATCGCTCGGAGAGGCATTCGGCTATCCTATGGGTACACCCGTAGAGGGCAAGATGGTTGCGGCTCTTCGCAGACTCGGCTTCAATGCCGTATTTGACACAAACTTCGGTGCAGACCTTACTATAATGGAGGAATCGCACGAATTCCTTGACAGAGTTACAAACGGCGGTGTACTTCCGATGATCACATCATGTTCACCCGGCTGGATAAGATTCTGCGAGGCTTACTTCCCCGAATTTATCCCCAACCTTTCTTCCTGCAAATCTCCTCAGCAGATGAACGGCGCCATCACAAAGACATACTGGGCAAAGAAGATGGGAATTGACCCCAAGAACATTGTAAGTGTTTCTGTGATGCCGTGTACAGCTAAGAAATTCGAGATAGGCAGAGAGGATCAGTCTGCGGCAGGCGTTCCCGATGTTGATATTTCAATCACAACAAGAGAGCTTGTCAAGATGATAAACCGTGCGGGCTTACGCTTCAGAGATCTGCCCGACGAGGTTGCCGATTCACCTTTAGGAAACGGCACAGGCGCAGCTGTTATCTTCGGTGCTACGGGCGGCGTTATGGAAGCGGCTCTTCGTACAGCTGTATGGAAGCTGACAGGCGAAGCTGCAGACAGCCCCGTTGAATTCAAGGATGTAAGAGGCGTTGAGGGTATCAAGACGGCTGAATACAAGGTAGGCGACCTTACTGTAAAGGTAGCTGTTGTATCGGGTCTTGCAAACGCTAAGAAGTTCCTTACGCAAGTAAAGAACGGCGAGGTAGAATGCCACTTCATCGAGATTATGGCTTGTCCCGGCGGATGTGTAAACGGCGGCGGTCAGGTTATCCAGCCTGCAGATGTACGCAACTTTACCGACATCCGTGCAGAGCGTGCAAAGGCACTCTACAGCCTTGATGACGCAAACAAGCTCAGAAAGTCGCACGAAAGCCCCGATGTAAAGGAAGTATACGAAAACTTCCTCGGAGAACCCGGAAGCCACATTGCTCACGAGATTCTTCATACATCGTATAAGGCAAGTCACTTAAGCAAGTAACAACCATTATATAACCGTGAACCGCTCTGCTGTATGGCAGGGCGGTTTACATATTTCCGTACGGTTTACGGATAACATGACAGGTTTTTAGTTAACTAATTTTTAACTAATAAGCTAAACTATGAAAATTGTTACATACATTTGTTTTTTCGAACGTTTTTGAAACAGAAAAAAGCAAGTTACACGGGTTTCATTAGTTAAATTGCACAATAATGTTGTATGAATTTTGACTATTATGTGAATTGAATTAAGTGTTTCAATGTGGTACAATCAATGTAACGAATGTGTGTAAACGATTGCACGCATTACATTAAGGAGGTTTTTTAATATGAATTTTAAAAGAATTCTTGCAGGCGTTATGGCCGGTGCTACCGCTATTTCTCTTGCAGCTTGTTCTAACAGCGGTAACGGCGGATTTGATTCCGACACCAATTCTACCGCTTCCAGTTCAGAAACAACGATTGACGATGAGATTGACAACCCCGTCAGCGTAGGCGACATAAGCATAGACGCAGGTGAAGATGTTGAGCCCGCAGAGCTTGAGTATCTCGGCAACTACGATATAACAACAGCCGGTGACGTAAAGCCTGCATATAAGTATTTCTCGGAAAACTACGGCTGTAAAATCAAATGTACAATAGTAGGATCGCTCCAGATACTTGAAAAGCTGACAACGGCTATTTCAGCCGGCGAATCGCCCGACCTTGTTGACTACTCAGACAGCACATTCCCGCTCATGATGTCAAAGAATATGTACACACCTCTTGACGACTATATGGATCTTTCAGCTCCTCAGTGGTCGGGTCTTGATCAGTATATAAACAAGTACAAGTGGAACGGCAAGAATTACTACTACCCCTGGGCTTATAACGTTTCATCCTACTTCCTTATTTACAACAGAGGAGTATTTGAGCAGATAGGTCTTGAAGACCCCAAGGAGCTTTATGATGAAGGCAAGTGGACATGGGAAGCAATGGCCGATGTGATCCGTAAGTTCATCGACTCGGATACCGACGGCAACAGAACAGGTCTTTACGGTGCTAGCGAATATTCAGCACAGGCAATAATCGACTCAACAGGCGTACCGCTTATAGAGATCGGTGAGGACGGTAAGTTGGTAAGCAACTTCAACAACGCAAGCGTTGACAGAGCCGCTACATTTATGCAGTCGCTCAAGAGCGAAGGTCTTGCAAAGTTCCAGGAAGGCGTTATAAACGTAGACGAAGATCCTATCGTTTCGGGTACGGCAGCATTCCAGGGTATGGGTGAATGGATAATTACAAACTATGCAAAGAAAATGAAGAAGGATGATTCTCTTGATATATTCTTTGTTCCCTTCCCCAGAGATTCACAGGCTGATGAATATTATTATTCGATGACGACATTCGGCTATCTTGTACCCGCAGGTTCAAAATTTGCTAAACAGGCATCGGTATTTATCAACTGCTGCCGTCTGAGCAATACAGATGAGGATCTTAAGGCTACAACAAAGGAAAGTATTATGAGGAACAAGAAGTATACAGATGAACAGTACGACTTCATGTATAGCTTCAAGGAAATCAACAATTTCCACGCTGTAGTTGACGAGCCTTACGGTCTTGACGAAACAACAGGTCAGATAATCAAGGATATTCTCGGCAACACGCTGTTCGATCTGCAGAACGAAACATACGCAGGTCAGTCATGGACACAGATGCGTGAAGCTAATATCGGTACAATCAACAAGCAGATTGAATACTACAACGGTCTTATCACAAGCGGTAACTCCTGAGTAGAATAAAACGAATAATAATTATAACCGCAGTTTTCGGACTGCGGTTATTTTTATGCGTTTTTTGCATAGCAAAAGGGCTTTGAAAATCAAAGCCCTCATATTATTTTACGGATTTACTTTACCATATCGCTGTTATTGATAGCGGAAACAAGTGCGCTGACGGAGCTGTTGATGATGTCGGTATGGATGCCTGCGCCCCAGAACGAGTTTCCGTTCTTGTCGCATATCTCAACATAAGCCGCCGCCTTTGACTTTGAGCCTACCTCTATAGCGTGTTCATTATATGTTACTAAGCTGTAGCTAAGTCCAAGACCGTTCTTTATAGCGTCGCTCACTGCATCAAGTCTGCCGTTGCCGCTGCCGGTATACACTGCCGTACTGCCCTTGTAATCTGCTGTAACTGTAGCTGTGATTCCGCCGTTTTCCTGCTTATAGTGTGCCTCGGTGATTTTCAGTGCGGTTTCCTTATTCACGAAATTACTGCGGAATACTTCATACACTTCATCGGGAGTAAGCTCCTTATGCTGATGATCGGAAACGGATTTAACCGTATAGCCGACTTTTTCACGGAACTTCTTAGGCAGGTCTACACCGTACTTCTGCTGTAACAGATAACCGATACCGCCCTTTCCGCTCTGGCTGTTGATACGGATAACGTCACCGTCATACTGTCTGCCTATATCCATAGGATCTATGGGCAGATAAGGAACTGTCCAATGCTCAGGGTCCTTTTCCTCACGCCACTTCATACCCTTTGCGATAGCGTCCTGATGTGAGCCTGAGAATGCCGCAAACACGAGAGAGCCGCTGTAGGGCTGTCTGTCATAGACCTTCATACAGGTCATCTTCTCGTAAACCTCTGTTATAGAGGGCAGGTCGGAGAAGTCGAGCTTCGGGTCTACGCCGTGCGAGTACATATTAAGAGCAAGCGTTACTATGTCAACGTTACCGGTACGCTCACCGTTTCCGAACAAAGTACCCTCTATTCTGTCAGCGCCGGCAAGCAAGCCAAGCTCGCTGTCTGCAACGGCACAGCCTCTGTCATTATGGGGATGAAGCGAAACGATAACGTTCTCCCTGTTCACCATATTCTTGCACATATACTCTACCTGACTTGCGTAAACGTGCGGAAGCGACATTTCTACGGTTACGGGCAGATTGATTATAACCTTATCATCGGGAGTGGGCTGCCATACGTCAAGCACCGCATTGCATATCTCAAGCGCAAATTCAGGCTCTGTTCCGGTAAAGCTCTCGGGCGAATACTCAAACTTGAAGTCGCCGGGTGTCTTTTCTCTGTATTCCTTGAGCAGCTTTGCTCCTTCAACGGCTATGTCAATAATCTCGTTCTTAGGCTTTCTGAATACCTGTTCTCTTTGTGCAACAGAGGTGGAATTATACAGATGTACAACTGCGTGCTTTGCACCTGCAAGCGCTTCAAACGTTTTCTTTATGATGTGTTCTCTTGACTGTGTAAGTACCTGAATAGTAACGTCATCGGGGATAAGGTCCTGTTCTATCAATGCACGGCAGAATTCATATTCCGTTTCGGACGCTGCGGGGAAACCTATCTCGATCTCCTTGAAGCCTATCGCTACAAGCACCTTGAAGAATTCAAGCTTTTCTTCAAGATTCATAGGAACTATAAGCGCCTGATTTCCGTCACGCAGATCGACACTGCACCATATAGGAGCCTTGTCTATATACTCCTTTTTTGTCCAATCAAGACACTGTACGGGAGGCATGAAATATCCTCTGGAGTATTTGTTTGTGTTCATTGTACCTTTCATAAATTATGTCCTTTCCCTATTTGGTTTTCCGATGCAGGCATTTAAAAAGCAATGTAAATACACAAAACCCCGCCTCTGTAAAGAGACGGGGTAAATCCTCGTGGTACCACTCTTTTTGACACAGCGTTTACTGCCGTGTCCGCTTATGCCACATCTAACAATGTGCTTCTCTGTAACGGGAGAACCCGTCATAACTTACTGCAATGTTCAGTCATGCGACTCTCAGGCGAGCTATATCCGACCTTTAATATTGCCTTGCACCAAGCGGCAACTCTCTGTGAATAAACGTGCGGCTTTTTTCCTGATCAACGTCTTTTCCTATTAACAAATATTATTATATCTCAGAAAAACACATTTGTCAATAGTTTTTTACAAATTATTCACCTATCATTTCAATAAGCTGTTGCTGACTTATGACCGTAACGCCGAGCTGTTGTGCTTTGGTCAGCTTGCTTCCTGCTTCCTCGCCGGCGAGAACGTAGCTTGTTTTCTTGGAAACCGAGCCGCTGCACTTGCCGCCGTTCTGTTCTATAAGCGTTTTTGCCTCATCTCTTGTCATATCGGGGAGCGTTCCCGTTATAACAAATGTCAGACCTGCCAGCTTGTCGCTCTTTACATCAGACTGATATACCGTGTTCACGCCGTAAGATTTCAGCCTTTCGATAAGCTCCGTCATATGAGGCTCGTGGAGTGCAGTGAAGATGTTATTTGCAAGAATATCACCGAAATTCTCTACAGCGGAAATTTCTTCGGACGAAGTTTCCGACAGCTTTTCTATACTGCCGAAGTGCTTCATCAGAAGCTGTGCGTTTTTCTGACCTATACCCTTTATTCCGAGTGCGAATAAAAGCCTGTCAGGAGAATTCGTTTTTGAATTTTCGATATTTGCAATCAGCTTTGAAGCCGAAACCTTTGCAAAGCCCGGCAGCATTTCAAGGTCCTGCTGTTGAAGCGAGTAAAGATCGGCAACGGTGCTTATAAGTCTGTTTTCTACAAGCTGTTTTACTACCGCTTCTCCCAGCCCGTCGATATTCATAGCCGGTCTTGAGGCGAAATGCTCGATATTTTTAAGAAGCTGTGCGGGGCAATCAATGTTCACACAGCGGATAACCGCCTCGTCCTCCGCCCTTTCCGCCTTTCCGTGACAAACGGGACAGATATGAGGTATAACGAACGGCTCGCTGTTTTCGGCGTGGCTTACGCTTCGTACAACCTCAGGGATAATATCTCCTGCCTTGCGGACAGCGATAATATCGCCTATTCTTATATCCTTGCTGTCGATATAGTCCTGATTATGAAGCACCGCTCTTGATACGGTAGTACCTGCAAGCCATACAGGCTCGAACACGGCAACGGGAGTGAGTGCGCCCGTCCTGCCGACATTTATCTCTATATCAAGCAGTTTCGTTTCCTTTTCTTCGGGGGGATATTTGAACGCTACTGCCCACTTAGGCACCTTTGCGGTACTGCCGAGCTCGTTTCTGAGTTCAAAATCATCGACCTTTATGACCGCACCGTCAATATCGTAGGAATAACTCTGTCTGTTTTCGCCTATCTCCATAATGCGTGAAACGGCATCTTCGATATTATCAAAGGTCTTATAGCCGTCTATCACATTGAAGCCGAGCGACTTCATATAGTCAAGGCTCTCGCTGTGGCAGGTAAGCTCTCTGCCCTCGATACGCTGAAGATTGAATACGAATATATCAAGTCCTCTTGAAGCTGTCACCCTGCTGTCTTTCTGGCGCAGTGAGCCTGCGGCGGCGTTACGGGGATTCTTAGCCGGCTGTTCATCGTTCTCAAGCTGTTTTCTGACCAGCTTTTCAAAGTCGGCTTTTGGCATATACACCTCTCCCCTGACTTCTATAAAGGGTATCTTTTCGCGAAGTACCATAGGTATTGACTTTATGGTTTTCAGATTTTTAGTGATGTCCTCGCCCACAAAGCCGTCGCCTCGTGTAGAGCCTCTTGTGAATATTCCGTCCTTGTATTCAAGTGAAACAGATAAGCCGTCTATCTTGGGTTCAACGCAGTATACAGCCTTGCCTACGGCTTTTTTCACACGCTCGTCAAATTCATACAGCTCGCCTTTTGAGAATACATCCTGCAGGCTTCCCATCTGCACCTCGTGAGTTACCTTCTCGAATGTGTTGATGGCATATCCGCCGACGTGCTGTGTGGGAGAGCTTTCGGAAACAATTTCGGGATTTTCCGCTTCTATCTCCTTTATTCTTCTCATCAGCCTGTCGTACTCATCGTCCTCTATAGTAGGATCGTCAAGAACATAGTAGTTGAAATTGTGCTGTTCGGCTTGCTTGCAAAGCTGTTCGTATTCACTTTTTATCTGCTCTTTATCCATTGTAATTCCTTCCGTTTTCGGTTATTCATACGGCTCTGCCTCAAAGTCATTTATTGCATCGACAATGTCTTTATCTTCGGATACCACATGAGTGAAGCTCTCCGGCACATTTCCGACAATGACCGTTTCGGCAATAAGAAAATCTCCGCTGACATCTGTTTGCACAGAATACATAGGTATGAATGCGGTAACGCTGACAGTTGTACGCATTATCATTCTGTGAAGCGTCTGGTTAAGTCCTGCATCGGTAAACTCGCTTATAAACACTGCGTCGGCATAGCCCTTAGGCTCTACCTTCATTCTGACGGTAGGACCTGAGCCGTGAAAAAGCGGTATTCCGCTGAGTGTTCCGACAGTAAGGTCAACGTTTTCGGTTTCGCCCTTCATAAGCCTGTCGTTTATCTCGGTCAGCATATCGTTCTTAATGCGGTTTATCAGCTTGGTGTTGCTTTCGATAGAAGAAACTCTGCCGTCTGCGGTATAGCTGAGCTTTACAAGAGCGCTGTATCCGACATCCTCTCCAAGTTCATTAAGACGTTCGTTTATCGCATCGTCTATAAGGCTCACAGTTACCGCCCTCGAATTGTATTCGCACACGTTCATTATATTAGGTCTTATCATAAGCTGAAGCATTCCGGCAAAGCCGAGAAGAATAAAGGCCGCACCGATAAGTTTAAGCCCGAGCCTGCGTCTGAATTTCGATAAATCTCTTTTCATAAAATCACCCGTTCAAATATAATACTATATTCTGAGCGGGCGGATTTTATGATATTGATTACTTCATCTTATAGAATGCGGTAAATGCCTTATACGCCATATAAACGTCATTTTTTGCGGTAAGCTCATACGGTGCGTGCATTGAAAGCACGGGAACGCCGACATCTATCGTATCAATGTTAAGGTTTGCAATATAAGCCGCAACAGTTCCGCCGCCGCCGAAATCCACCTTGCCAAGCTCGCCTGTCTGCCATACGACATCGTTCTTGTCAAGCATATTGTGGATAAGTCCGACATACTCGGCGCTAGCGTCGCTTGTACCCGACTTTCCTCTTGCGCCGGTGTACTTTGTGACAACGATACCCTTGTTTACAAATGAGCAGTTGTTACGCTCGTAGCCGTCGGGGAATGTGGGATCGTAAGCCGCATTTACATCGGCTGAAAGGCAGCGTGTGGCGGAAATTACCGTTCTTCCGTCACTGCCCATATTCTCGGCTAAATCGTAAAGGAAGAACTTGAGATATGCCGAGCGTAAGCCTGTGTTGCCGTCACTGCCTGTTTCTTCCTTGTCGGTAAGAACGCAGACGGCGGTCTTTTCGGGAACGGCTTTCATATCAATAATTGCGGTAAACGCAGTGTATGCGCAAACTCTGTCGTCCTGTCCGTATGCGCCGACAAGACTTCTGTCAAAGCCGACATCCTTTGCCTTGAAGGCAGGAACGCATTCAAGCTCCGCACTTAAGAAATCCTTTTCTACTATGCCGTATTTCTCGAAAAGGATATTCATAAGATTGAGCTTTACCTTTTCGCTTATCTTATCATCTCTGAAAGGTCTTGAGCCAATGAGGATATTAAGCTCCTCGCCCTTTATCAGCTTTGTTGCGGGGCGCTTGTACTGCTCTTCCGCAAGGTGAGGCAGAAGGTCAGTCACAACAAACACGGGGTCGCCCTCGTCCTCGCCTATTCTTACCGTTACCTTGCTTCCATCGGCTCTTACTATCACACCGTGCAGTGACATAGGAACTGTAGGCCACTGATATTTCTTGATACCGCCGTAATAATGCGTCTTGAAGTATCCCAGCTCATCGCTTTCATAAAGCGGATTCTGCTTTAAGTCAAGTCTGGGGGAATCAATGTGTGCGGCAGTGAGATTTACGCCGTTTGAAATATTGCTCTTGCCGATAACGGCTAAGATGACCGCCTTTTCTCTGTTGAGAACGTATATCTTATCTCCTGCCTTGTACTGAGCCTTCTTGTCGAAGGGCTTGAAGCCTGCTTTTTCAGCCATAGCGACAGCGGTTGCGGCAGCCTCACGCTCGGTTTTTCCTGCATCAAGGAACTTCTTATAGCCCTCGCAGTATTTGTCTGCCTTTTTTTCTTCCTGCTCGCTCATAACAAGCGTTGCGTGTTTTTTTACATAGAACAGTTTTTCCTTAAGCTGTTCTGCCTGTGATTTCTTTTCAGCCATTTTTCTTTGCCTTCCTTTATTTTTTATAAAGCCTGCAATAAGTATCGTAGGCATTTGTTATCTTGTCGACATAGTGCGCCGTGTCAGAATTCGGAATATCGGTCAGTATGCCGTTTTTTGTATATCTGCTGTCCTCAAGCCACGATGAAACGCTGCCTGCACCTGCGTGATATGCGGCGGCTACTTCGCCCAGTTCCCCGAAGGTGTCGGTAAGATAGCCGAGCAGAAAGCAGCCGTAACGGATGTTATCCTCGGCGTTGTACATATTATCGAAGGTCATATCGGGGTCGTTTTCCTCGTCCAGCTTGTATCTTATCCACTCAAACGTTTCGGGCATTATCTGCATAAGCCCTCTTGCACCGAGATAGGACTCGGAGTTTTCGTTGAATCCGCTTTCAACGCATATAAACGAGTATACTGCATACTTATCCAGCTTATACTGCGAAGAATAGCGATCGACAAGGTCGCTGTAAAGCATCGGGTGGGTGGAACGTTCATATTTATCCGCACCGAAGAACACTCCGAATACCGCCAGTGTCACTGCGACAAGACAGACGAAGGTTATTATCAGCGGTTTTCCGCCCGTATTCTTGCGTTTTCTCTTAGTTGCCATTTATTATCTTTCTTGCCGTGGCATCGGCTTTTGCTTTAAGCGTATCAATATCGCCGTTATTTTCAATGCAGAAATCGCTTTTGCTTTTGTAATATTCCGCATCGTGCTGTGATCCGAGCCGTTTTTCAGCACTTTCTCTTGTTATATTGTCACGCAGCATAATACGCTGTATCGACTTTTCCTTGTCGCAGGTGACGCTGATTATTCCGTCACATATAAAATCAATGCCGCTTTCAAAAAGCGTCGGTGCGTCAAGCAGTACGAAGTGCTTATCCGTATAACCGCACATTGAGATAACCTCGTAGGTTATGTAAGGATATATCGTATTGTTAAGCAGGGCGAGTTTATCGCTGTGCGAAAAAACGATATTGCCCATTGCCCTGCGGTCAAGCTCTCCGTCCTTTGTGATAACGCTGTCACCGAAAAGGCGGTGCAGTTTATCAAGGCAGGGTCTGCCTTTTCTTACGACCTCACGGGCGAGCCTGTCGCAATCGATTATTAAAAAGCCTGCACTTTCAAAGCTGTCGCATACTGTGGATTTTCCCGCACCGGACATACCTGTAAGTCCGTATATCTTCTTATTTATCATTTTGTTCCTGCTTAAAGTATTATTGTCTTGAATGCCGCCGCACGAAGAAGCCTGTTGTATACGGCAGTTCCTACGCCCGTTTTTTCGGGGCAACGTACATAAGCACGCTTTGCTCCGAGCTCATCGGTCTTGCGCAGTACCGCAAACAGATTGTGCGCCTGCTCCTGCGCTGTGCTTCCGTAGGATATAGTAGGTACTTCTATGCCCTTTTCGCCGCCGAAAATCACGCCGTATGTGCCGCCGTCATTCTTGCTGTTCAAAAATTCAGCCAGCTTCTCATCGCTGTCGGTTTCAATAATAGTTATGTCGGCTCTGGGCGAATAATGCTTGTACTTAACTCCCGGAGAAATTACTTTTTCGTTTTCATCGGGCTTTGCGAATACGTTCTTGTCGGTTTCTGTCTTTGCAAAGCGGCTGAGCATTTCGGCTGTTATTACACCGGGTCGCAGTACCTTTATGCCTGTTCCGCCGTCCGTAAAGCAGATAACAGTGCTTTCAACACCGTTTTTACATTCGCCGCCGTCTATTATAAGCGGTATTCTGCCGTTCATATCGGCATAGACGTGCTGTGCCGTTGTAGGACTGGGGCTTCCCGACAGATTTGCAGACGGAGCGGCAAGAGGAACGCCGCACATTTTAATAAGATTCAGAGTATCCTCGTTATCGGGCATTCTGACCGCAACTGTATCAAGCCCTCCGCTTGTCGTATCGGGAACTATATCCTTCTTCGGAAAAATCATCGTCAGCGAACCGCTCCAGAAATGCTCAGCAAGGGTAAGTGCAAGAGGGGGAATCTCCTTTACCGAATTTTTCAGCATATCAAGGTCGCAGATGTGGATAATCAGCGGATTATCCTGCGGTCTGCCTTTAGCTTTGAATATCTTTTCACACGCCTCAGGGTTATATGCGTCTGCCGCAAGGCCGTATACCGTTTCGGTCGGTATCGCCACGACCTCGCCCTTCTTTATAAGCTCTGCCGCCTCGCACAATACCTCGTAAGACGGTTTCTTTATCTCTGTTTTCAAAAAAAGTCACCTTATCTCTGTTAATCGTTGCCGCCTGCCGCCAGCTTTGCGGTTCTGTCGGCAATCGCAAGTGCGTCAAACACCTCATCGCAGTCGCCGTTCATAAACTGCTCCAGCTTGTACAGCGTAAGTCCTATTCTGTGGTCGGTAACACGGCTCTGAGGATAGTTATATGTTCTGATTCTCTCGGAACGGTCGCCTGTGCCGACCTGTATCTTACGTTCAGCCGCTATCTTGCTGTTCTGCTCGTTCAGCTTTGCCTCATACAGCTTGCTGTACAGCATCTTCATAGCCTTGTCCTTGTTCTTGTACTGGCTTCTCTCCTCCTGACACTCTACAACTACTCCTGTAGGGTGGTGGATTATTCTTATGGCGGATTCGGTCTTGTTGATATGCTGACCGCCTGCTCCGCTTGAACGGTAGGTCTGGAATTCAAGGTCGGCGGGATTTATCTCAACGTCAACTTCTTCAACTTCGGGCAATACCGCAACTGTTATTGTTGATGTCTGTATTCTGCCCTGCGCCTCAGTTTCGGGTACACGCTGAACACGGTGAACGCCGCTTTCGTACTTCAGCTTTGCGTACACTCCCTCGCCCTCGACCGAAAAGCTGATTTCCTTATATCCGCCAAGCTCTGTAGGGTTGGAGCTTATCACTTCTGTTTTCCAGCCTTTAGTCTGTGCATACATTGAATACATCCTGAACATTGAGTTTGCAAAAAGTGCCGCTTCTTCTCCGCCTGCACCGCCTCTTATCTCAATAATAACGTTCCTGTCATCATCGGGGTCCTTCGGCAAGAGGAGAATCTTAAGCTCGTCTGTATACTCATCCATTAGCTTTTTATTGCTCTCGTACTGCTCCTGCACTATTTCCTTGAAGTCCTTGTCAAGTCCGCCGTCAGACAGCATCTGCTCTGCTTCTTCAAAATCACTGCGGGCGGTCTTGTACATTCTGTACTTTTCGATTATCGGAGTCAGGTTCTTAAGCTCCTTCATCAGACTCTTATACTGCTCCTGATCGTTTATCACGTTTATATCCGTCAGCTTTTCGTTTATTTCATCGAAACGCTTTTCTGTTATTTCAAGTTTTTCTGTCATTATCTATTCTCCGTTTCACGTTAAAAATCAAAATAGCATCTTTGTAAATCAAACACTATTTCTCCTCTTCAACGGCATTGCGGATAACCGATTTTATCTTTTTCTCGCACTTTGAGCGGGGCGTCATGAATTCACGTCCGCAACCTGTGCATTTCAGCTTGAAATCCGCACCGATTCGAAGAACAAGCATTTCCTTGCTTCCGCAGGGGTGTTCCTTTTTCATTCTGAGAATATCTCCGACCTGTATATCCATTGTTCCGCTCCTTTCATCCGATATATAATTTATTGTACCACATCTGAAGTAATTTTGCAATTGCTGTGGCTGTTTTTTTGCTTTTTATGAATATATTTTCAATTAAAAGCGACATTATCAACTTATCTTTCGGATTCCTGCTTTTAGTAACACCGTTTTCACTGTTTTGCACAAAAAGCACTTGATTTTCATGTCGATAAATGTTATAATTTTTGCAATATATCAGCAGATAATCAGAATGATATATCGGGGAGGGATGCCCTTTGAAATCAATCAGAAATAAGTTCGTACTGATTATGATAGGCTGTATTCTGATATGCTCGTTTGCTATAAGCGCTATCGGCATTTTAGGCATCGACAACATTTCAAACGAAAACTCGGAAACGATAATGAAGCTGCAGGCATCGACCAGCGCTCAGAGCCTTGAGAAGCTGTTTTCCTCAGTGGAGCTTGCAATGAATACCTGCAATGACTATGCAGTAAGCCGTTTTGACAGCATAGAGAAGTTCAAAAACGACCCTGATACACTTGAGCGTTATAACGATTCTGTCGGTCAGCTTATAAAAAATGTACTTAACAATACCGATGCCGCCATCAGCGGATATATCCGTTACAATCCGGAGCTGAAGCTATCTTCCGACGGAGTATTCTGGGTAAAGGACAGTGAAAAAATAGTCGCACATCAGCCGACACCTATAGAAGCATACGACAAGGATGACGCTGAGCACGTTGCGTGGTATTACGAGCCGCTCAAAGCCAAAAAACCGGTCTGGATAGATCCGTACATAAATAAGAATCTGAACGATATAAAAATGATCTCATACGTTATTCCGCTCTTTGACGAAAACAAAACTGCGGTAGGCATTATAGGTATGGATATTGCTATGAGCCGTATAACAGCTATGGTAGACGAAATAAAGCTGTACGATACAGGCTATGCTTTCCTTTGCGACAGCAAGGGTGATATGGTATACCACAACCGTTATCCGAACGGAATGACGCTTGAGGAAATAAAGAAAAACAGCTTGTTTACATTCATTGACGACAACTACAGTGGCGAACAGGCAGGAGATGTCATCAATATCCGCAATAGCGAAGGCGAAAAAAGAAAACTGTGCGCAAAATTTCTCTCCAACGGTATGGCGGTCGTAATCTCTGTTGCCGATAAGGAGATAGGCAGAAAACGTATCTCGGTAATGATACAGGACGCATTTGCCGTTGCTGTTGTGCTTATAGTTACCTCTTTACTTACCTTCAAGTTTACGAGCATTATAGTAAAGCCGATAAAGCATCTTACCGAAGTTTCCAAAAAGATTGCGGCAGGCGACCTTGACGTTGAGATAGAATGTAAGACAAAAGACGAAATAGGCGTTCTTGCCTCAAGGTACAGCGATACCGTAAAAATGCTTAAGAAGTATATCAACAAAATCAACAAACAGGCTTACACCGACGCTGCGACCGATGTCGGAAACAAGGCCGCCTATCATGACGCAGTACAGCGTATAGACAAGATGAGCCAACACGCAAACGGCGATTATGCCATTTTTGTAATGGATATAAACTATCTCAAGATGTACAACGACAAATACGGTCACGAATTCGGAGATATGCTGATCTCTGATGCAAGTGCGATAATCAAGAGAGTTTTCGGTGATTACAATATTTACCGCATAGGCGGTGACGAATTTACGGTAATCATAAATTCCCCGGGAAATGATCTGTGCGAACAGCTTGTCAAACGCTTCAAGCAGGAACAGGAGCTGTTCAACCGTAACGCAAGGCATTATGAGCTGGGTGTCCGTATTGCCGTAGGATATGCGGTGAACGATGCGACCGACGGGGATTATGCAGATGTATTCAACCGTGCGGACAGACAGATGTATCTGGATAAGCAGGAAATAAAGAAAACCGCCCGTGCAACAGATTATGTTGACAACAGATAAAATACAATAAGTTAAAGCTCCGGAAGAATTACCGGAGCTTTCAGCTTGTAGAAAAAGTCTGTTTTTGAAAACAAACTTCTAACTTACTATCCCTATCCCCCTGCCCCCTTTCCCCCGGAAAGGGGGAGAATACGGGGACTGGCGTCCCTGCGACCTGCCTTGGGGCTACGCCCAAAGCAAGGATGCTTTGGTTGCTTGCCAAAAGTTTTGCACGATGCAAAACCAACAGAGCAAGCAACGCTAAACACCCATTTTTATCAACGATAGAAGCTTATCGACAGTCTGAAAGCTCCGGGAAAACGACCGGAGCTTTTTCATATCCCGACAGCAGTACACTATCGGTAGCAGGTACAGCTTTTTATCTTTCTGACACTGTAGCTGTCATTATCCGCAATATCCGCATAAATGCCGTCGCCCGTGCTGAATTCTCCCGAAATAATACCGTCTGAAATCATGTTGCGGACATTCTTGTCTATCAGCTTTGCTATAGGCCTTGCACCTTCGTTTCTGCTCTTTGCTTCGGTACACAGCTTTTCTGACAGCCTTTCGCTCCACGAGAAAGCGATACCCTGCCTTTCGCACTGCTTTGAAAGCTCTGAAAGCATTTTTTCGCATATCAGCTTATATTCTGCGCAGGACAGCTCATTGAATACGACCACCTCGTCTACTCTGCCGAGAAATTCGGGACGGAAGTATTTTTCAAGCTCTCCCCTTACAAGTCCGGAAATTTCCTCCTGCCGTTGCTGTATGCCGAATCCGAGCCTGCTCTTGCCTTTTGCGATAAGGGTGCTTCCGATGTTTCCGGTCATTATTATCACGGTATTTGTAAAATCGACCGTTCTTCCGCCGGAATCGGTAAGCCTGCCGTCATCAAGCACCTGAAGCAGAATGTCAAAAACATCTGGGTGTGCTTTTTCTATCTCATCGAACAGAACAACGCTGTAAGGCGATTTTCTCACTCTGTCTGTAAGCCTGCCTCCGTCCTCATAGCCGACATAGCCCGCAGGTGCGCCTATCAGCTTTGAAACGGAATGCTTTTCGCTGTATTCCGACATATCAAATCTTATAAGTGCTTTTTCTGTGCCGAAAAGCGCTTTCGCAAGCTCCTTACAGCACTTTGTCTTGCCTACTCCTGTCGTGCCTAAAAATATGAACGAGCCGACAGGTCGGTGTTCGTCCGAAAGCCCGGAGCGACCTCTCCTTACTGCGTTTGCTACCGCTCTGACGGCTTTTTCCTGACCTATAACATTTTCGGACAGCGTTTTTTCAAGGCCGGCGAGCCACTTCGTTGTATCATTGCCGTTATACCTTACGGGGATACCGGTATGCTGCGTTACCACATCTGCTATATCGTCTGCTGTAAGGGTCGCAGTATATCCGCCGGTATTTGCACAGAGCGTTTTTTCCTGCTCTCTGAGTTTCAGCGCAAGTGCGAAATCCTTATTGTTTATCGCCCGTATTTTTTCATCGGACAGCTCCTTCAGCTTTTTGCCGACGCTGTCTTCTCCGCTTCGGCTGAGCCTTATTTTTGCCGAGCCTTCGTCAATAAGGTCGATAGCCTTGTCGGGCAGGAAGCGGTCGTTTATATACCTTACTGACAGACCGACAGCGGCGGAAATAGCCTCATCGGTTATCTTCACTTTATGATAGCTTTCGTAGCGGCAACGCAAGCCGTTGAGAATGGTGACGGTTTCTTCTTCCGTAGGCTCGTTTACGGTGACGGGCTGCAGTCGTCTTTCCAGTGCGGGATCTTTTTCGATATACTTCTTATACTCGGCATTTGTCGTGGCACCTATAAGCCTTATCTCTCCCCTTGCCAGCATCGGCTTGAGAATATTCGCCGCATCTATCGCACCCTCTGCCGCACCTGCTCCGACTATATTGTGTATTTCATCGATAAAAACGATAATGTTGCCGTCGTTTCTTATTTCATCAAACACACGCTTGAGCCTTTCCTCAAAATCGCCTCTGTATTTTGCGCCTGCAAGCATAGACGTGATGTCAAGCATATATATCTTTTTCGTTTTCAGTTCATCGGGTACGTTACCGCCTGCAATTCTCATCGCAAGGCCCTCCGCAATGGCGGTCTTTCCCACTCCTGCCTCGCCTACAAGGCAGGGGTTGTTTTTCGAGCGTCTTAAAAGTATCTCTATAACACGGTTCGTTTCACGTTCACGGCCAAAGCACGGATCTATTTTACCTTCCTGTGCAAGCATTGTAAGATTTCTGCCGTATCCCGAAAGTGCGGATGGCAGTACGCTGCCGTTTCTTTTACCCTGCGGAGTATTTTTCTGCGTATCCGCTCCCTGATCCAGCACAGCCTCGCCCGAAATTCCCATTTCGTGCAGGAACACTGAAGCATAACACTCGTTGTCACGCATTATGGCACGAAGTATATGATCTGTTCCTGCGGCGGTTTTTCCTGCATTTCTTGCTATCATCACGGCGCTTTCAAGTATCCTCCTGCTTCTCGGGGTGAAGTCGGATACGGTAAGCTGTGTGGGAAGCCCTTTTCCGATAAGGGCATTTATCCGTGACGCTATAGAATTGCAGGTCACTCCGCTTTGGCGAAGTACCGTATAAGCCACACCGCCGTTACTGCCGCACAAGCCGTAAAGTATATGTTCGCTTCCGACATAAGTGTGTCCCATGCTCATAGCACAGGTAAGCGCACAATTGAGCGCATCGTTAGCCTTGTCTGTAAATCCGTTGAATTCCATACTATGACCGCCTTTCTCATATACAATTATAGGCGGATATTTCCGGTTTAATCACAAAACCACAGTGTTACAGCAAAAACAAAAGTAACACATTTCAGCCGCCGGCATATTATGTACTATGAGCAACGCTCAAACGGCTTAGCTCAAATAAAAACAACGGAGGAAACATATCATGTTCTGTTCAAACAACTCTTGCTGGTGGATCATTCTTATCCTCTTATTCGTATGCTGCGGCGGATGCGGAAACTGCGGCGGCGGTTGTGCAAACAACGACTGCGGCGGCGGATGCGGATGCGGCAACAACTGCGGAGGCTGCGGCTGCTGATAACCATACGGCAAAGGGAGCTCCATCGGGGCTCCCGATTTTTTTGTGAAAAATAAACAAGGCGGAGTTTTATCCCTTGTGCAAAATTATCTAAATATAATATGGTAAAAAAATCGGAAAATGAGTATAATTATAAGGATAAAGGTAGATTTTATTATAAAGAAGGAGACTTGACGTTGAAAAGAGAAGATTTAAGAAATATAGCGATTATCGCACACGTTGACCACGGCAAGACTACACTGGTCGATGAAATGCTGAAGCAGGGCGGTGTATTCCGTGACAATCAGGAAGTTGAAGACAGAGTAATGGACAGCAACGCACTCGAAAGAGAGCGTGGTATCACGATCCTTGCGAAGAATGCCGCCGCACACTATAACGGCGTTAAAATCAACATAGTAGATACTCCCGGACACGCCGATTTTTCGGGCGAGGTTGAGCGTATATTGAAGATGGTAAACGGCGTACTGCTCCTTGTTGACAGCTTTGAGGGTACAATGCCCCAGACAAGATTCGTTCTTCAGAAGGCGCTTGAGCTTGGACTCAAGGTAATAGTTGTAGTAAACAAAACAGACCGTCCCGACGCCAGAAACAAGGAAGTTGTGGACGAAGTGCTTGAGCTTCTGCTTGACCTTGACGCTTCGGATGAACAGCTTGACAGCCCTGTTATCTTCTGCTCGGGCAGAAACGGTGTAGCATCATATTCACCCGATGTTATGGGCGAAAACTTCAAGCCCCTGTTCGATAAGATAATAGAACACATTCCCTGTCCCGAGGGCGACCCCGACGGCGATTTACAGCTGCTCGTTTCATCTATCGACTACAACGACTATGTAGGCAGAATTGCGGTGGGCAGAATCGAAAGAGGTACGATTAAGCAGAACCAGGAAGTTATGGTATGCGACTACAACGGCTCACACAAGCCTTTCAAGTCAAAGGTAGTAAGCCTTTATACATTTGAGGGTATGAACAAGGTTCCCGTGACAGAGGCTACTATCGGTGATATTGTATGCTTATCAGGTATCGAGGGCATTACTATCGGTCAGACTATCTGTGCGGTAAATAATCCCGAACCTCTGCCGTTTGTAAAAATAAGCGAACCTACAGTCGAAATGACATTCTCGGTAAACGACAGCCCGTTTGCAGGCAGAGAGGGTAAGTTTGTTACCTCACGTCAGATAAGAGAGCGACTTTACAAGGAGCTTTTGAAGGACGTATCGCTGAGAGTTACAGACAGCGAAAACTCAGATTCTTATAACGTAGCAGGCAGAGGCGAAATGCACCTTTCGATACTTATCGAAACAATGCGCCGTGAAGGTTATGAGCTTTCGGTCAGCACACCCCGTGTACTTTTCAAGGAAATTGACGGCGTAAGATGCGAGCCTATCGAGCGTCTGCTTATAGATGTACCGGACAACTGTGTCGGCTCGGTTATGGAAAAGATGGGCGTAAGAAAGGCAGAGCTTGTTCATATGCAGCCTATAGGCAACAGAACAAGAATAGAGTTCCTTATCCCCTCAAGAGGCTTATTCGGTTACAGAAGCGAATTTATGACAGATACAAAGGGTGAAGGCGTACTGAATACAGTATTCGACAGCTACCGTCCTTATATGGGCGAAATCCCCACCAGAACGGTCGGTTCGCTTGTTGCATTTGAATCGGGTACGGCGATGGCTTACGGTCTGTTTAACGCACAGGAAAGAGGTACTCTGTTCATAGACGCAGGCGTTCCCGTTTACGAGGGAATGGTTGTCGGAGTTTCTCCGAAGGCCGGCGATATTAACGTTAACGTGTGCAAGAAAAAGCATCTTACAAACACAAGAGCCAGCGGCAGTGACGATGCATTAAGACTTATCCCCTATAAGAGAATGAGCCTTGAAGAAAGCCTTGAATTTATTAACGATGACGAGCTTGTCGAGGTAACTCCCAAGACGATAAGAATCAGAAAGAAGATTCTTGATAACGATCTTCGTGCAAAGGAAGACGCTAAGAGAAAAAAACAGAACGCATAAAACTGATATAGCAAAAGCTGTGGTTTCATAATCGAAACCACAGCTTCTTTTTATGCTTAAACACTGTGCGGAAAATTATCCGTAAAAAGCAAAAACGCCGTGAATATTTCCACGACGAATTTTCTGGAGCGGATTACGAGGCTCGAACTCGCTACCTCCACCTTGGCAAGGTGGCGCTCTACCAGATGAGCTAAATCCGCATATTTAACTGGTGCCTCCGGTCGGAATCGAACCAACGACACGAGGATTTTCAGTCCTCTGCTCTACCGACTGAGCTACAGAGGCAGAAATCCATTAAAAATGGCGACCTGGATGGGACTCGAACCCACGACCTCCGCCGTGACAGGGCGGCGTTCTAACCAACTGAACTACCAGGCCATTGGTGGAAACTATAGGGCTCGAACCTATGACCCTCTGCTTGTAAGGCAGATGCTCTCCCAGCTGAGCTAAGCTCCCACTTTTTTGTATTGTCTCTGACGACTTTATTATTTTACTACGGATCCGCAAAAAAGTCAACCCCTTTTTGCGAAAAATCTGTACTTTGTATGCTTTGCACAAGCACCATGCAGAAAACGGCCTTCCTTCTGACGGATTCGTCTAATTCAGACCGTTTTCCCCGTTTCTCGCATACAGCCGCACCACGTCCGCCCGCAGTGCATGGTTCACCGGATCCCGCAGCTGGGGATCCGCCTCCAGGATATCCCGTGCCGCCTGCTGGGTCTGCCGCACCAGCTCCATATCCTCTGCCAGCTCCGCCAAATGCACCGGAGGCAGACCGTGCTGGGCACTGCCGAAGAAATCTCCCGGCCCCCGCAGCTTCAGATCCTCCTCGGCGATCCGGAACCCGTCGGTGGTGCTGCTCAGCACCCGGAGCCGCTCCCGGCTTTCCTCCGAGGTGCTGTCGGTAATGAGGATGCAGTGGCTCTGCTTGCTGCCTCTGCCCACCCGCCCCCGAAGCTGATGCAGCTGGGACAGACCGAACCGCTCCGAGTTCTCGATCAGCATCACCGTGGCGTTGGGTACATCCACCCCCACCTCCACCACGGTGGTGCAGACCAGCAGATCCAGTTCTCCCGCCTTGAAGGACGCCATCACCTGCTCCTTCTCCGCCGGCTTCATTTTCCCGTGGAGCAATCCCACCCGGTATGCAGCAAATTCCCCGGCACGGAGCTGCTCCGCATAGCTGGTCACTGCCAGCAGGTCACTTTCCCCCTCCTCGATCATGGGGCATACAATATACGCCTGCTCTCCGGCGTCCATCCGGCTCCGGACAAAGCCATAGGCACGCTGCCGCAGCTTTCCCGTCACCGCATAGGTGCGGATGGGCAGCCGTCCCACCGGCAGCTCGTCCAGCACGGAAATGTCCAGATCCCCGTACACGATCAGTGCCAGAGTCCTGGGGATGGGGGTGGCGGACATGACCAGCTTGTGGGGGGTGCCCCCCTTTTGCGCCAGGGCGGCACGCTGTCCCACCCCGAACCGATGCTGCTCGTCGGTGATGACCAGTCCCAACGCCGGGAACACCGTGTCCTTCTGGATCAGAGCATGGGTGCCCACCAGCACGTCCAGTTCTCCAGCCTGCAAAGCGGTGCGGATCCGGCGCTTTTCCTTGGCAGGCAGGGATCCGGTCAGCAGTCCCACCCGGATGCCCAGGGGGGACAGAAAGCCCTCCAGGGTATGGTAATGCTGGGTGGCAAGGATCTCCGTGGGCGCCATCAAAGCGCTCTGGAAGCCGTTTTTGCATGTGAAGTAGCATGCCGCCGCCGCCACCGCCGTCTTGCCGCTGCCCACGTCCCCTTGCAGCAGTCGGTTGGCAGGCACGGTTCTGCATAAATCCCCACAGATCTCCGCAATGGAGCGCTTCTGGGCGTTGGTGGGGGCAAAGGGCAGGGAAGCATAAAAAGGGGTCAGATCCGTGTCCGGATCCATGGTATAGGCAGTCTGGGCACGGCTTCTGTTCCGGAGCATCAGCATACCCAACTGCAATTGCAGCAGGGCATCAAAAGCAAGCCGCCGCTTTGCCTCCTGTAAAATCGGCTCTGACGCAGGCTGATGCACCACCCCAAGCGCCTCCGGCAGGGTACACAGGTCATACTGCCGCCGGATGCCGGAGGGCAGTCCGTCAAAGGGCTCCCGGCGCAAAAGCTCCAGTGCCTGCCGCATATTTGCCTGCACCATAGGGTTGGTCAGCCCGTTGGTGAGGGGATACACCGGCTTCATCAGCACCGGGCAGTCCGCCCGGAGGTACTGGGGGGAATGGATCTCCCGGCGCAGCAGCGTCCCCGTCAGCTTGCCAGCGAACCGATAAGTTTCCCCCACCTTCAGAGCATCAAAGGCGTAGAAATTGTTGTAGAACACCACCGTGAAGTCGCTTTCCCCGTCGGTGGCAGTGGCCTTGAACACGGAAAGCCCCTTCCGGATCCGCTGCTCCGGCAGCTTCCGGGTGATGCACCCCTCCACCACGCAGGGGGTATCCAGGGGGGCGGACAGCACCGGCTCCGGATTGCGGAAATCCAGGTAAGAACGGGGAATATGAAACAGCAGGTCGTAGGGAGTCTGAATACCCAGCCTGGCGTATGCCTTGGCACGCTTCTCCCCCACCCCCCGCAGGGCGGAAATGGGACGGAACAGTTCGTTCATAGACGGATCCTTTCGGCGAGAATGTGTCTGCATGCAAAACAGGCGGCAGCCGGATGCCAAGGCGCCGCCTGTAGAAGGCAACCGCTCCGGGCTGCCTTATCTCTGTTCGCAGATCAGCTTGATGGCTGTCCGATCCTCGCCGTCAATGACGATATTGGCAAAAGCAGGAATGCAGATCAGGTCGATCCCGATGGGTGCCAGATAGCCCCGTGCCACCGCAATGGACTTGATCGCCTGGTTTGCTGCCCCGGCACCCACTGCCTGCACTTCCACGGTGCGCTGCTCCCGGATCACTGCCGCAATGGCACCTGCAACGGAATTGGGTACGGATTTTGATGATACTTTCAGAACCTCCATGGTGGAATCCTCCTTGTTTCTTGATTGTTTAATGTTGCGTATGCTGCATTTGACTGGCACGCCAGCTGCCAGGGCTGCGCCCTAAGGCAACACCGCACAAAGCCCGCCTGTCGGCTATGCGCAGCATCTGCTGACGAATTTTCCGTCATATCACACATTCTTTGTGCGGTGTTGCCCTAAACTTTTCTCATTATACTACAGAGAGGACAAAATTGCAAGAGTATTACCGCACATTTGTGGATTCTCTCATAAAGATCCGTTCAATTTTGGTACATTTGCCAGTAGACGGGTCGAATGTGATCGAAACCCCGTTCAGCATGGCTTCTCCCGTTGCTTCGATGAACTGCACCGGGCAGTGGAGCCGCTGCTTGTCGGTGGCACGCTGCACGTCCACGCCCAGCACAGACCGTGCCGGCCCGGTCATGCCTGCGTCGGTGATATACCCGGTGTGCCCCTCCAGGATCTCCTCGTCCGCCGTCTGCACATGGGTATGGGTGCCGCACACCGCCGTGACCCGTCCGGCAAGGTAATAGCCCATGCATTTTTTCTCGGAGGTGGCTTCGGCGTGGAAATCCACGAAAATATTCGGGGTATCGATCTCCGCCAGCAAAGCGTCCGCCGCCGCAAAGGGATTGTCCAGCGCCTCCAGGAACACGGTGCCCATCAGATTCAACACCGCCACCCGGCACCGTCCCAGATCCAGGATCTCCACCCCGTGCCCCGGGCAGCCCTCCGGGTAATTTGCCGGTCGAAGCACATCCCGGCGCTCAAAGATGGCAAGGCTGTCCCGGCGCTGAAAGGCGTGGTTCCCGGTGGTGATGAGATCCGCTCCGCACTGGAAAATCTGCTGGGCGGAGGCGGCGGTGATGCCGTTGCCCGGGGCGGAATTCTCCCCGTTGACGATGGTCACGTCCGCCCCATACTGCCGCCGCAGTTTCGGCAGCGTCCGCTCCAGGTACCGGCAGCCGCTTTTGCCCACCACGTCCCCGATGAATAAAATCTGCATGTCCATTCCCCCTTCTTCTCTGTTCTATTCTACTATATTCCAGGAGAAAATGCAAGGGGATTCTGTCGCCAGACAGTGGGGCTTTTGTGGGATTTCTTTTTGTGACCATCTTTTCTGGGCTTGCTTTTTATACTCTGCGTGCTGGGGATACGCAGTAGCGTTTTTCCTTTGGTGACCTGTTCCTTTCGTGCGTTCTCTTATGCTGTGCGTGCGCCACCCACGCAGCACGGATTTACCGCTGTCTTGGGGAGATGCGTGTGATTTTATTTGATTAACCGTACGGGTCACGCATGACCCATCTACCGGGATGCGAGCGACAACCTCTTTGAGAGGGGAGAGAGCGCATCTACAGATGCTTATTCTCTCCCCTCTCCTTGGGCCGCATCACGCAGGGAACGCCTGCGGCTTTGCACACAATCTGCTTGCAGATTTTCCCTCATAGCCCACAGAACCTCCTTGCAATACGGCAAGTATTCCTGCGTCAGTTCTGCACGCTCTGAAGAAAAATCTGCTGACGCATCCTGTGCACAATCCCTGTGTGCTGCAGCCCTGCTTTTCTCTCGCGCTCTCTTTTCCACAACTCTCCCCTCTCTTTTGGGAACGAGCCTACTTTCATTGTTCCCACGATTTCATGAAATAAATTTCATCCCTTTGCGTTTTGTGCAGCATCCTGGAAACGTGCAGCCTACGGGTGCATGCCAAAGGGGGATGGGGAAGGCGGAAAGCGGGGGACTGGGGGAGAAAACCCGGAAGGGGAAGGGCGCAAAAACGGGAGCCTTTCGGCTCCCGTCATACCTCATATGTCCGCAGGATCTCCTCTGCAATCTCCCGCTTGGGCAGCCGCATATCCATAGCCTGCCGCTCTATGTACTTGTGAGCCTCCTGCTCCGACATGCGCAAATAGGAGATCAGCGCACATTTCGCCCGATCCACGATCCGCAGATCCTCGATCTTCTGCTGTAATTTCCGGTTCTCGCAGTACATGCGCTGCATCTTCACGCTTGCCGCCTGTGTCACCTTGATGGCGTTCCAGAACAGCCCCCGGTTCACCGGCTTTGCCACCGTAATGACCCCGCAGTCCTCCACCTTATGGCAGATGGAGTCGAACTGCTCCGCCTTCACCACCAGGATCACCTCACTGGTGGTGTGCAGGGCAATGCTGCAGCTCAGGCTCTCCCCGTATTCGTCCGGCAGAGGGGCGTTGATGACGCAGATGTCGTATTCGTACTCCAGCATCCGGCGCCGTGCCTCTCCGGCGGAGGAAACCACCGTCAGATCCCGGATCCCCGCATGCCCCAGCATATCCCGGAAAAAGGCAACGCTCTTTTCTGTTGAGGAGATGATGAGTCCCCGCTCCATGTGGCTCCCTCCTTTCGACTAGCATATTGTTCCACGTGGAACATTCGGCATGAATCGCCTTATAGCTGGTTCCGCTTCCCGGCAAAGTAGTGGGCGCAGATCTTCTCCCCCAGTACCCGGTGTACAAAGTCCGACTGCTCCGCCATGGACAGCGCCTCCCGGAGGCTTGTGGGCAGTTTTTCCAGCTTGTCCGTCACGGAGGAAGGCGCCAGGTACAGATTCTCATTCAGAGGCGGCGCCAGCTCCCGCCTGTCCCGGATGCCCTCCAGCCCGGCGGCGAGGATCAGAGAGAACGCCAGATAGGGGTTCACCATAGGATCCGGAGACCGGAGCTGCATCTGCACCTTGTCCCCGGTGGCAGCCGGCAGCCGGATCAGCTGGGACCGGTTCTGGGGAGACCAGCTGATGTACAGGGGCGCATGGTTGGAGCCAAGCCGGTCATAGGAGTTTGCAATGGGGTTCAGAAATGCGGTCATCTCCGCCGACCGGTGGAGGATGCCTGCCATAAACTGTCTGGATGCTTCACTGCGGCTGGCAAACAGGTTCTGCCCCTCCCGCAGCAGGGTCAGATTCACATGCATGCCGCTGCTGCTCTGATCCGGCAGAGGCTTGGGCAGGAAGCATGCGCTCAGACCGTTCCGGGCGGAAATATTCCGCACCACCGTCTGGAAGGTCAGCAGGTTTTCCGCTGCCGCCAGAGGCTCCGCCGTCTTGAAATCGATCTCGTTCTGTCCGCTGCCCATTTCGTGGTGGGAGGTCTCCGGGGTGATGCCCATCTCCTCCAGACACAGGCAGATCTCCCGGCGCACATTCTCCCCCTTGTCCAGGGGCGCTACATCGCAGTAGCTGCCGCCGTCCAGGGGAATGGCGGTGGGAGCGCCGTTTTCATCGGTCTTGAACAGGTAGAATTCACACTCGGTACCCATCCGGCAGGCGTAATCCATACTCCTGCACTCCTCCACCACCCGTTTCAGCGTAGCACGGGTGTCCGACTCAAAAATACTGCCGTCAGGCCGCTTGATGTCGCAGTAGAACCGGATGACGCCGCCATGCTGGGGACGCCAGGGCAGGGCGGACAGGGTGGAAAGCTCCGGCACCAGGAACAGGTCGGATTCGGTCACGTCGGTGAAGCCCGCAATGGCGCTGGCGTCAAAGGGGATACCCTCGTGATAGGCACGGAGCAGCTCGCTGGGCAGGATCGAAATATTCTTCTGCACCCCGTACAGATCGCAGAACGCAAGGCGGATAAATTTCACATCATTCTCCCGCACAAAGGCGGAGATCTCCTGAATGGTCGGCTTCACCGACAGCACCTCCTGAAAGTCGGGAATACCCCACAGCATCTGTGGGGTATTGCCGTTAGTTCACTGTATACAGCCGCTTGTAGGGGTTCTTGGCGTTGGGGCTCAGCCGGTAAAAGGGCTTTGCCAGAATGGTTTCCACAGAAACCCCGAACAGCTTTGCATAATTCTCGATATAGGGCAGGATCTCCTGGGGGTCTGCCTCCTCCACGCACACCTGGGCTGGCAGATTTGTGGGCTTCACGCTGCTGCGGATCCAGATATGCCCCCCGTGCATACCGGTTCCGGTGAAATTCCCCACCGGCACCTGATCCGTGTCCAGTCCCAGCACGATCATCAGCCCGCCGGCAAGATACTCCCCAAGGAAGCTGCCGGTGCTGCCGCCGATGACGATCAAGGGGCGCTTTTCCATATATTCCTTCATATGGATCCCTGCCCGGTAGCCTGCGCTGCCCTTGACGTAGATCTCGCCGCCCCGCATAGCATACCCAAGGGCGTCTCCTGCGTTGCCGTGGATCACGATCCTGCCGGCGTTCATGGTATCCCCCACTGCGTCCTGGGCATTGCCCTTGACGATCATGGTAGCGCCGTTCAGATACGCCCCCATGGCGTTGCCCGGGGTGCCGTTGATGGTAATGGTCTTGTCCGCAGCGCCACAGCCGATGAACCGTTCCCCGAAGCAGTCGTTGATCTGGATCTCTCCGGCGGCATGGCGCACAGCTTCGTTCAGCTTTTCATATCCAAGCTCTTTTGCAGAAAGTGTCATTTCTCACGCCCTCCTAACATAACCTTCCGATCCGCCTGGCTGAACGCCATCAGCTCCGGCTCCCGGCACAGCAGGTCAAAGTCCACGCTGCGCAGGGGCGTGCGGTTGCGGATCATTGCGGTGTAAATGCCTGCCCGGTGGATATCCCCGATGAGGATATAGCCGCACAGCCGGTCGTTCTCGTAAAACAGCTCCTTGAAGCCGGTGCCGTCGTCCTGTACAAAGGTTTCCCCGTGATAGGAACCGGCGGTCATCATATGAAGCCCGAACAGACCGATGGAGTTCATGGGAATGGCAGTGTCAAACACAGCCTCCTGCCCCGCCATATTCGCCCCGGCGCATGCCCCCTGCATATAGGCGTTGGGCAGCAACGCCATGATCTTGATCTGCTGCTCGGCGCAGTCCATGCTTTCGGTGCAGTCCCCGGCGGCGTATACCTCCGGCAGGCTGGTGCGCATATGGTCATCCACGGTAATGCCCCTGCCCACTGCGCCTCCTGCATCCTTCACCAGGGCGGTATTGGCACGCACGCCCACCGCCAGTACCAGGCAGTCAAACTCGATCTGCCCGCCGCCGGTGAGGATGGCAGTATTGCCGGAAAATTCCTTCACGCTCTCCCCCAGGAAGAATCGCAGGTCATGCTGCTCCAGGTAATGCTTGATCTTGGCGGAGGCTGCATCGTCCAGAATACTGGACAGCACCCGGGGCGCCAGATCCACCACTGTGATGGACTTGACCGTATCCGCAATGCCCTCGGCGCATTTCAGACCGATCAGCCCTGCGCCGATGATGAGCACCCGGCTCTTGCTGCCGATCATGCCGGACAGACGCTTTGCGTCCTCCAGGGAGCCGAAGGTGGTCTTGTGCTCCACCGTATCCAGCCCCGCCACGGGAGGCACGAAGGGGGAGGAACCGGTGGCAACCAGTACCCTGTCGTAGGATTCGGCACTGCCGTCCGCCAGAAGCACCTGCTTCTGTTCCGGATCCAGCTTTACCACCGTGGTATTGGGCCGGAAGTCGCAGTGCATCCTCTCGTAGAAGTCCCGGTCCCGGTACAGCATCTTCTCCTCTGTGGTTTTCCCCAGCAGCAGGTAGGAGATCAGCGGCCGGGAGTAGGTGTGATAGGGCTCGGAGGAAAGGATCAGGATCTGTCCCGTCCGGTCGGTTTTCCGAATGGCCTCCACTGCGCCGATGGCTGCGGCGGAGTTGCCGATGATCACATATTTCATACTGACACCTTCCTTTCCTCGCTGTCCTCAAATACAATGGCGCCGTTGGGGCAGCCCTGTACGCAATTGGGCAATCCGGTGGCAGTGTTCACGCACAGCTCACACTTTTTCACCGCTCCGTTGTCGGAGGGGACGATCGCCCCGTAGGGACATGCAAGAATACAGGTGTAGCAGTGAATACACCGGTCGGAGTTGATGCGGATCACCCCGTCCTGCACGGACAGCGCCCCGGTCAGACAGCTTTTGACGCACAGGGGATCCTCACAGTGGCGGCAGGATACGGCAAAATGCACGCCGTTTTCCTCCTCCACATGGATCCGGGGGCGGATGGTCTGATGCTTCAGGGCAAGCGCCATATTGGGCTTGCCGGTTTCCGCAAATGCACAGTAATATTCACAAAGGTGGCATCCCAGACACCATTCCTCATTTACATATACTCGTTTCATGGGTGTTTCTCCTCTTTTCCTGCAAAATTAGACCATCACTCACCTGCATGCTTGATGCCAAGGATCTCCAGCTCCCGGTCGGTAAGCCCCACGCCCCGGAGCATCAGCCGGTTGCCCCGGAGGCTCTCGATGGAATTGATGCCCATGCCGCCCATCAGCTCCATCAGCTCATGCCGCCAAGCAGTCACCAGGTTCACCAGCCGCTGATAGCCGATCTCCGGGTTCAGCCGCTTCACAAGCTCCGGCCGCTGGGTTGCAATGCCCCAGTTGCACTTGCCGGTCTGACAGCTGCGGCACAGGTGGCAGCCCAGAGCAAGAAGCGCCGCCGTACCGATGTACACTGCGTCCGCACCCAGTGCAATGGCCTTGACCATATCGGCGCTGGAGCGGATGCTGCCACCCACCACGATGGACACGTTGTTCCGGATACCCTCGTCCCGGAGCCGCTTGTCCACGCTGGCAAGGGCAAGTTCAATGGGAATGCCCACATTGTCCCGGATCCGGGTGGGTGCAGCGCCGGTGCCGCCCCGGAAGCCGTCAATGGCGATGATGTCCGCACCGCTGCGGGCAATGCCGCTGGCAATGGCGGAAATATTGTGAACGGCGGCAATCTTCACGATCACCGGCTTGGTGTAGCCGGTCGCCTCCTTCAGAGAGTATACCAGCTGCCGCAGATCCTCGATGGAGTAGATGTCGTGGTGGGGCGCCGGAGAAATGGCGTCGCTGCCCACGGGCACCATACGGGTCTTTGCCACATCCCCCACGATCTTTGCACCGGGCAGGTGTCCCCCGATGCCGGGCTTTGCACCCTGTCCCATCTTGATCTCGATGGCAGCGCCGCTTTCCAGATAGCCCTTGTGGACGCCGAATCTGCCGGATGCCACCTGCACGATGGTGTTTGCCCCGTACTTGACGAAATCCTCGTGGAGTCCCCCCTCGCCGGTGTTGTACAGGATCCCCAGCTCCTGTGCCGCCCGGGCAAGGGATGCATGGGCGTTGTAGCTGATGGAGCCGTAGCTCATGGCGGAGAACATAATGGGCACGGACAGCTTGATCTGGGGGGACAGGTTATTCACCAGCTCCCCCTTTTCGTCCCGCTGCACCCTGGAGGGCTTTGCCCCTAAGAACACCTTGGTTTCCATCGGCTCCCGGAGGGGATCGATGGGGGGATTGGTCACCTGGGAGGCGTTCAGCAGCAGCTTGTCGAAATACACCGGATAGGGCTCCGGATTGCCCATACTGGACAGGAGCACCCCGCCGGTATCGGCTTGCTTGTAGATCTCCTGGATGGTCTTGCCGCTCCAGTTGGCATTTTCCTTGAAGGTGTGATCGTTCTTGACGATCTTCAGCGCATGGGTGGGACACAGGGTCACACACCGGTGGCAGTTGACGCATTTTGTCTCGTCGGACAGCATTTTGTCCAGCTCCGCATTGTAGCTGTGCACCTCATTGGCGCACTGCCGCTCACAGACACGGCAGCCGATGCACCGATCCTGATTGCGGACTACTTCATAGTCCGGGTAAAGAAAATTGATAGCCATTACGCCTTACCTCCTTCCAGTGTAACCAGCACGCACTCTCCGCCCCTGGGAGACCATACCTTGTCCAGCTCCGGCTGGATGACCCGGATCGCCGACTCCTCGCTGGCAACGTAGAACATATCGTCCTTCTCGCCCACTACCATGCTCCGGAGCTTCAGCCGGTCGTTCAGTGCCATCATGCCCCCGTTGAAGCCCACCAGAATGGAGAAGGGGCCGGTAATCAGCTGGGATGCGAACACATTCCGCAGGTACTCGTGCTTTGCCCGCTCCTGCTCCGGCATGCCCGCAATGGTCTGCCAGAAGGGGGCAGCGATGACGGAACAGATCTCCTGCCAGTTCAGCCCCTGCTTCCGGTGCAGGTAGTCGATGATATAGGCAATGACCTCCGTATCCGTCTGGAGGGTACATTTGTAGCCGTACATTTCAATGGCACGGCGGTTTGCGTCATAGGAGGAAATCTCCCCGTTGTGGACAACCGTGTAATCCAGCAGGGCGAAGGGATGTGCGCCCCCCCACCAGCCCGGGGTATTGGTGGGATATCTGCCGTGGGCGGTGAAGCAGTAGCCGGCGTATTCGTCCAGCCGGTAGAACCTGCCCACATCCTCCGGGAAGCCCACTGCCTTGAATACGCCCATGTTCTTGCCGCTGGAGAAAACGTAGCTGCCCTTGATCCGGGTGTTGATGTGGAACACGCACTTTGCCACGAATTCCCGTTCATCCAGCTGACTCTCCGCCAGCTTGGTGGGCAGGGGGGTCACGAAGTACCGCCAGATCAGAGGCACGTCCGTGATCTGGGGCATTTTCCGGGTGGGGATCTTGGACAGGTTGATGATGTCAAAGTGACGCTCCAGGAACCGCTCGCACTCCTGCTTGGTGGAGCTGTCATCATAGAAAATGTGGAATGCGTAATACTCCTTGTATTCCGGATAGATGCCGTAGGCAGCAAAGCCGCCCCCCAGACCGTTGGAGCGGTCATGCATCACTTCAATGGAACGGATGATCTGCTCGCCGTTCATCCGTTTGCCTGATTTTGAAAACATGCCGGATACCGCACAGCCGGACGGGATCCGGACCTCTCCTTCTCTTGGTAAACTCATAGCCGTAACCTCCTTATTGATGCCTGCGCCAGCCGCTCTCCTTCTACGTCCGTGCAGGGATAAGGCAACACCGCACAAAGCCCGCCTGTCGGCTATGCGCAGCATCTGCTGACGAATTTTCCGTCATATCACACAGAAACTCCTTGCAATACGCCAGTATTCCTGCGTCGTTTCTATGCAATCTGACGCAAAATCTGTTGGCACATCTACCACACATTCTTTGTGCGGTGTTGCCATAACAAAAAAGAGCTCATTGCACAGGACACACACCGCCCGAGGGCAGTACGCATGCTGCGCAATGAACTCCTTTGTTCATGCCTCTATTATAAATCCACGAATCTGAAAATGTCAACACCGGAGCACAAATTTCTGCACGATTCGTAGAACTTCGACAAGGAAACCCGGCAAAAAACCGTGCATTTTAGTAATTTTCCATGAATTGAAAAAAAGGTGTTGACAATCCGGCTCCCGGATGCTATAATACAAGCATGAACAGCAAAGGCGCTGTGAACCGATAGGGGTTCGCAGTGCCTTTTTTTATTTGCTGTTCCATTCTTGGTCACAGATATGATGCAGAAAGGAGGCGGACGGCGATGGATCAGACCGATATGCACAGCCTGTTCGGCAGCAAGGTATTCAATGACGCCGTGATGCTGGATCGGCTGCCCCGGGATGTATACCGTGCCCTGCGCAAGACCATGGAAAAGGGCACCCACCTGGAGCTTGACATTGCCAACGTGGTGGCAAGTGCCATGAAGGACTGGGCGGTGGAACAGGGCGCGACCCATTTCACCCACTGGTTCCAGCCCATGACCGGGGTCACCGCCGAAAAGCACGACAGCTTCATTACCCCGGACGGCAGCGGTTCCGTCATTATGGAGTTTTCAGGAAGAGAACTGGTGCGGGGCGAGCCGGACGCCTCCTCCTTCCCCTCCGGCGGCCTGCGGGCAACCTTTGAAGCAAGGGGCTACACCGCCTGGGATCCCACCGCATACGCCTTTATCCGTGAGCATACCTTATATATCCCCACGGTGTTCTGCTCCTACGGGGGCGAGGCGCTGGACAAAAAGACTCCCCTGCTCCGTTCCATGGATGCCATCAACCGACAGGCACTGCGGGTGCTGCGGCTGTTCGGCAATACGAACGCCAGCCGGGTCATCACCACGGTGGGGCCGGAACAGGAATACTTCCTCATTGACCGGAAGCTGTACGAAAAGCGCCGGGATCTGAAATGCTGCGGCAGAACCCTGTTCGGAGCAAGACCCCCCAAGGGGCAGGAGCTTGCGGATCACTACTTCGGCTCCATCCCTCCACGGGTCAGCGCCTTTATGGCGCAGCTGGACCGGGAACTGTGGCAGCTGGGGGTGCTTGCAAAGACGGAGCACAATGAGGTCGCTCCCGCCCAGCATGAGCTTGCCCCCATTTACACCACCACCAATCTGGCATGCGACCACAACCAGCTGACCATGGAGCTGATGAAAACCGTTGCCGCACAGCATGGCATGGCGTGCCTGCTGCACGAAAAGCCCTTTGCCGGGGTGAACGGCTCCGGCAAGCACAATAACTGGTCGATATCCACGGATACGGGCATGAACCTCCTGGAGCCGGGCGGAACGCCCTACGAAAATGCCCAATTTCTCCTTTTCCTGTGCGCAGTGATCGAGGCTGTGGACGAGTACCAGGATCTGCTCCGGGTCTCGGTTGCCAGCGCCGGGAACGATCACCGGCTGGGCGCCAACGAAGCGCCCCCCGCAATCGTTTCCATGTTCCTGGGGGATGAACTGACGGATATCCTCCACGCCATCGAAAGCGGAACCCTTTATGTGGGCAAGGAACAGGTACAGATGGAGATCGGCGCCACGGTGCTGCCCCACTTCTTCCGGGATGCCACCGACCGGAACCGCACATCTCCCTTTGCCTTTACCGGCAATAAATTTGAATTCCGGATGCTTGGCTCCGCCCAGTCCATTGCCGGCCCCAACACGGTGCTGAACACCATTGTAGCAGACGTGCTTGGGAAGTATGCAGACAGGCTGGAGCACAGCGCACAGTTCCAGAAGGATCTGGACGAGCTGATCCGAACCGTGATCCACGATCACAAGCGGATCATCTTCAACGGCAACAACTACTCCCCCCAGTGGGTGGCAGAGGCGGAACAGCGTGGGCTGACCAATCTGCCCGGCACGCCGGAGGCGCTGCGGACTCTGATCGATCCGAAAAACATCGCCCTGTTTACCCGGCATGGGGTATTCACTGAAGCGGAGGTTCGCTCCCGGTACGCCATCCTGCTGGAGAATTACAGCAAGATCGGGCATATCGAAGCGCTGACCATGATCGACATGGTCAACCAGGAGATCATCCCGGCGGTCGTCACATACCAGAGTCAGCTGGCGCAGCTGGCTGCCAACAAGAAGCTGGCACAGTCGGAGGCGTCCACCGCCCTGGAGGACGGGCTTCTGAAAAAGCTCAGCCGCCTGAGCGAATGCCTGGTCAAGCGTACCCAGAGCCTGTCGGACTGCTTGATGGAAATCAAGCCCATCCAGGATCCCTACCAGCTGGCAAGCGCCTACCGGGAACGGATCTACCCCGCCATGACCGAGCTTCGGTGCGTGGCAGACAACCTGGAGCTGATCTGCGGCAGAGATCACTGGCCGCTCCCCTCCTACGGAGATATGCTTTTTTCGATTGAATAAAGGCAACACCGCACAAAGAATGTGTGGTAGATGCGCCAACAGATTTTGCGTCAGATTGCATAGAAACGACGCAGGAATACTGGCGTATTGCAAGGAGTTTCTGTGTGATATGACGGAAAATTCGTCAGCAGATGCTGCGCATAGCCGACAGGCGGGCTTTGTGCGGTGTTGCCTAAAATATCGGCACAATGGCGTGCATAACCTTACCACCTAAAACGGCGGGTGTTGAGGGTATGTACGCCTTTTTGTATTTGCGGAAAATCCGCAGCATCACAGGCTGGCTGCTTGCCGGGATACAAAAGCAGTGTTCTGCACCGGATGTGCAGAAAGAAGGGGGTTTCTATGAATGCTGAAGCAATCTTTGAAGCCGTGGACAAGGAATTATGGGGCGTTTGGTTTCTGATCGGCGCTGCGCTGGTATTCTTTATGCAGTGCGGCTTCGCCATGGTGGAAACCGGCTTCACCCGTGCGAAAAACGCGGGCAACATCATCATGAAGAATCTGATGGACTTCTGTATCGGTACCGTGGTGTTCATCCTCATCGGTTTTGGTTTATTCCTGGGGGAGGATATGGTAGGTCTGATCGGGAAGCCGGGTCTGGATATCTTCACCGCATACGAAAACTTTGACTACTCCAACTTTGTATTCAACCTGGTATTCTGCGCAACCGCCGCAACCATCGTTTCCGGCGCAATGGCAGAGCGTACCAAGTTCCTGTCCTACTGTGTATACTCCGGCGTGATCTCCGCTTTGATCTACCCGGTGGAAGCACACTGGATCTGGGGCGGCGGCTGGCTGGCTCAGCTGGGCTTCCACGATTTCGCCGGCTCCACTGCCATCCACATGGTAGGCGGTCTGTCCGCCCTGATCGGTGCCAAGATCCTCGGCCCGAGAATCGGCAAATTTGAAACCGACAAGGACGGCAAGGTCACAAAGGTCAACGCAATCCCCGGTCACTCCCTGACCCTGGGCGCTCTGGGCGTGTTCATCCTCTGGTTCGGCTGGTACGGCTTCAACGGCGCTGCTGCCAAGTCCATCGATCAGCTGGGCTCCGTATTTATGGCAACCACCATCGCACCTGCCATCGCAACCGTAACCTGCATGGTCTTTACATGGCTCAAGTACGGCAAGCCGGATGTTTCCATGTGTCTGAACGCATCCCTGGCTGGTCTGGTAGGCGTAACTGCTCCCTGCGACGTGGTGGACTGCCTGGGCGCATCCATCATCGGTATCGTTTCCGGTCTGCTGGTGGCATTCGGCGTATGGCTCCTGGACTACAAGCTCCACATCGATGACCCGGTAGGCGCCGTAGCAGTACACTTCTGCAACGGTATCTGGGGCACAGTGGCAGTTGGTCTGTTTGCAAATCCGAAGGTTCCGGGCTACTCCCTGGCAAACGCAGACGGCAAGCAGCTTGCAGGTGTATTCTACGGCGGCGGCTTTGAACTGTTCGGCTATCAGCTGCTGGGTATGATCGCAGTTCTGGCATGGACAGGCGTGACCATCACACTGACCTTCTACGCCATCAAGAAGACCATCGGTCTGCGGGCAAGCCGTCACGAGGAGATCGTTGGTCTGGATAGCACAGAGCACGGTCTGGCATCCTCCTACGCTGACTTTATCCCCACAACGCACATTGAAACTACCGCCTCCGGCAAGGAACAGGAAGTTGCCAACGTAATTCCGGCTGCTCCTGTTGAAAAGTCCGTACCGGTAGAGCATAAGAAGTCCGTCAGCATCGCATCCGATGCAGGTGTAAAGATGACCAAGGTGGATATCATCACCAATATCGAGCGGTTCGACGCCCTCAAGAACGCATTGTACGACATCGGCATCACTGGTATGACCGTCACCAACGCAATGGGCTGCGGCATGCAGAAGGGCGCAGCGGAGTATTACCGTGGCGTTCCCGTAGAAGCAAGACTGCTGCCCAAGGTTAAGGTGGAAGTGGTCGTATGCAGGATCCCGGTTGAGACAGTGGTTGAAACCGTAAAGCAGGCATTGTACACCGGCAAGATCGGCGACGGCAAGATCTTCGTTTACGACGTGGAGAATGTACTCAAGGTCAGAACCGGTGAATCCGGCTACGATGCATTGCAGGATGACTAAAGGCGCATCCTGGCCGCACAGTGCGGTATGAATTTGCTGCCCCTTCTATCTCACAGAACGTCTGCACCCTCCGGGGTGTGGGCGTTCTTTTTTCTGTATTTTCGATTGTTTTTCTTCTGCATTACTCTATTTGCTTAACAAAATCATCTACGCATGAGCGTTCTACCAACCTCTTGGGGAGACAACCCAGGGAAAGGGGGGCAGCCCGGCTGCAATCCCCCTTCCCCTTCCGGGTTTTCTCCCCCAGTCCCCCGCTTTCCTCCTTCCCCATCCCCCTATGGTATAAACCTATAGGTTACACGTTCCCACAATGCTGCACAAAACGCTAAGGAATGAGATTTGACGGCTGAAATCGTGGAAACAAGCAGAGCAGGCTCGTTCCCAAAAGAGAGGGGAGGGTTGTGGAAAAGAGAGCGCGAGAGAAAACCGTTGGGAGGGGA
>ERZ1673695.738-NODE-738-length-44682-cov-173.551437_pt1 | contig 44682 bp, 20 predicted proteins | sample MGYA00580225_ERZ1673695 | MGnify/ENA primary metagenome ERZ1673695 (study PRJEB41218, sample SAMN15661739) | gut metagenome | host: Homo sapiens | place: Canada: London | collected 2015-08-20/2019-03-30 | study: EMG produced TPA metagenomics assembly of... | reverse complement strand
GGCTTATGAAGACATTACTAACATCGGGGTGTACTAATCAACGGGGAGCAGGTCAAACTCATTACCAGGCACATTATTTTTTGGGGATAGTTTGTCATGTGCGCCTATCCATTGCCGGGTAAGGATGACCGCCCAATAACACGCCGCTGAATAATCACAACCAAGACCGCTAAGATATAAGTTACGCTTGAAATGATCGCAATTATCCATAGGGCTATAGGCAGCCGTGGCTCCAACGACAATGCAGCATTTGCCGCTGCAACGCCAAGTACGCCACCACTCTGTCTGAGCGCATTCAGCAAGCCCGATGCAGTGCTGGATGTTTCGGCTGGAACCTGCTCAAGAATGGTAGCGATCGTTGGTGGTACGGATACTGCGGTTCCAATGCCGAATAATGCAAGCGCAGTTGCCAACAGTGGCCAAGGGGCATGCACAACGAGCAGTTCAGCCACGAACGGCGCCAGTAGCGTGGCAACGACGAGTCCGCTTGCTATGATGCACACTGACGACCAAAATATACGCAGTTTACCCGTAGAGAGCAAAAATCATGCCAAAATAGCCTGCATATACTAGGCAACCAGAAATATTCATTGCAGTGAATATAGGGTTACGAAACCAATCCAAGGGTACCATCGGGTCACGGCTGCGTTGCTCAATTGCGACCCATAGCGCGGCGCTAATGCAGGCAGCAGCTCCTGCGAGCCACACAGCAGGTGTCATGTCTTGAGCTGGCAATTCGATTGCCACGAAACAGATGGCTCCAAGCGCCACTGCGCTGGCGATCGGCCCCTTCCAGTCGAAACGTTTTATACTGCGTAACGACAACGGACAGACAATCCACGCCGTCAAACCAAATGCAGCACCTGTGGGTACATTAACCAGAAACGTGCTGCGCCAACCAAAGCTGGTGATGAAACGAGAGGTGCATGCCTCGAAGAGCTCGCTCATCTATGCTAGCAGATCGTCCCCCCACTTCACCGGATTATTATAATATGGATGACCAACTCTCTTTTCACCGGAATACTTCCCAGACTATTCGCCCCGTTATCCACTGTTTCTGTGGATAACTATGCAGATGCTTCGCTCGCCATAAGGCGGTATGACGACCCCATCAAAGCATCTTGCAGTAGTCGCAGAATACTCTGGTTTTTATACTTACTCGCTGACCTTACTCAATGATAGCGCCGAGAAAACTGTGTTCAAACAGTTCAAACACCCTGCAAATTTCCGGTTCTCTTTCCGCGCGCAGCGTTAGCCCAATCCAAACGTCCAATGCCATCGGTTGTGGAAACAGGTCGGGCAGCGGTAAAAAATTGCTGTTGAACTGCGGCAGTTGCACCGGCAACAGACCAATTACACCAGCCCAGCGAGTCAACTCCTTCGCCACCGCATAGGAGGAGACATGCATTACCGAATGCCTGCGGTGCGCGATGACATGATTCCAGGGGTCAAGCGCCGGGTATTCCTGATATCCCTGGTAATGAATCAACATATAGTCATCCAGATCGTCAAGACAATGCGGCAATATCAGTTTACTGGCGTAACTGCTGGCAATACAAGGCATAAACGGCAACGGGGCCAGCCGTTTCCCCGCCACATGCTGATTCAGGCTCGAAACTTCGCCGGGTTGACTGAGCCATACGCGAATATCTGCATCGTCTTCATACGGGCAACCGGGAATCAGCGTCACGACTTTTTCACCGGCGCTTTTGCGCAACCAGGAAATCAGCGGTCGCAGCAAAAAACCATCCAGCAACAGCGGCGGCACCGATATTTTTATTGTTGCGGACGCCACACTCAAACCGGACAATGTAGAGGCATGCAACAGCGCATAAATCCGCCGGCCTACCGGTGTGAGTTCGAGGATGCTCTTATTGCGCACAAACAACTTATACCCCACTCGCGATTCAAGCAGAGTCAATTCATCGCGCAGCTTATCGACACGCACACCGAACTGGCGGGAGACTTTTTTCAGGCTGCCGCTGCGCGCCACAGCCGCAAACTTGCGTGCGGCCAGGTCATCTTCATCAAAGATGACCTTCCACGTGACGTTTGACAGCACATTTTCCATCTCGTCCGGTGTCTCGGCTCCCACCTCCCGTTGTTCTTTTGGCGACGCATCTTTATATTGCGGCATCGGTCACTCCCCGTACGTCAACCATAGTCGCACAAGCAAAGGCATCGGCATGCCTGCTGGAGGCCGCTTGCCGATCGGACTCGCAGTCAAAACCCGCTGCAAATCTGCCGTTGTTACCTGTCTTTCTTCCAATATCGAAACGGGCTCCAGGCGTGCAACGCCCCCTTCCTCATCCAACCAAACGTGAATGATGATCGAAGGCGGTATCCCCCCACTATTCCTGATTGACCAATCGTCGAAAAACGTATGGAACCGCTTAACGGCCGGCTTATCATCGGCCAGCATCCGTTGAAATGCAGCGCCAACAAACAGCGCGTACTCATGCCATGCGCTATGCTTGTCGGTCTCCAAGCGCGTGGCCGCTACGCCGCCCAGCAAAGCCATTCCGTCCACAATACGGTGGCACCACGAACGCCAGAACATGCTTTTCATCAACATAGGTCTTCCATCGTACAGGAGGATGCCATGATGGCGCTCAAGGCCGCACCGTCGATATTCAGCGTCGCTGTCCCAACCATGTTCTGCAGATAACGTTGCGCCAGTTGCGCCTGCCGTTGTTGACGCAACGCGCTGCGCAACTGCGGTACCACTTCATTTTCCGTCGCGGTGCGCGCCGGTGTGACGCCTTCCAGCTTGATGATATGAAAGCCTGATGCCGACTGAATGGCCGCCGACACCTCGCCGGGTTTCAGCGCCGAGACCGCCGAACGGACTTCTGGCAACAGCTGTTGTAACGGCAACTCGCCCAGATCACCGCCTTGCACCACCGTTTGCGGATCCTGCGAATAGCGGCGTGCAAGATCGGCGAAATTGGCGTCCTTCGCCTTAGCTTCTTTCACCAACTGATTCGCCAGAGTGCGAGCCGAATTCAGAGACGACATATCCTCAGCCGATGCGGCTAAAAAAATCTGCCTTAAATGAAAACGTTCCGGGATCTGCAAGCGACCCTTTACCTGCTCATAAGCCTCCGTCAACTCCTGCTGCGAAGGGTACTCTTGCGGTGGTTGGCTCACGGCATCAAGATAGCTGCGCAACAGGATCTGCTGCGTCGCCGCCGCAATCGCGGCGTGAACCTGTTCGTTTTGTTCCCAGCCTTTGGCTTTAGCTTCGGCCACCAGCGCTTTTTCGGCCAGCCGCTCCCTCAGCCATTGGTCTCTGAGCTCGGCTTTTTCCGCCAGTGCGTTACGCCAGGCCGGCGTCAAGCCTGCCAACCATTGACGCAATTCCGTCGACGCCACGGACACGGCTCCCAGCCTCGCCACCGGGCTGAGAGATTTGACCGGCTGCTCGCGTGATGCGACACTTTCCACCATAGTGGGCCGCAGCGCCATGACGCCGACCAGAACGGCAATGCCTATTCCTCCCCCCACCAAACCGATAACGACACGACGACGCCGGACCCTTTCTTTCATCGACATACTTTGCCTGTCCCCATTTTTCCGGAAATAACTCACGATCAGGTTCCCACCGCACGGCGGGTTCCCATCGTTACGAAGCTAACTCACTGCGCAACGTTTGCGGCAGCGCGGGATCGGGCTCTTCGACGGTGGCAGGCTCTTTTTCATTTACCGAATGAATCGTATTACGCAAATACAACAGAAACTCCTGCAGCAAGCGGTCCCATAGCTCGAGCGTCGCCTGCAAATAACCGCGGCTTACGCCACCGGCAACCATCACATCCGTTTCCAGCACCAGAAAACCGTTCTGTTCCGTCAAGCGTGAGAAACGCCTGGAGTGGTTCCATTGCGCGACCAGCCCCTCCGGCAAGACCCCATCGATACGCAGGGCGGTGCTCAGCGTGAAGTCCAGGTATTCACCCAACGCTTGGCCCGGATTACCGAACCGCAGGCTAAACCCCACTCCCTGGCTGGCGCTGAGCAATTGCATTACGCCATTCAGTTCCGTTTCATTGGTTCGGTATCCCGCCGACTGCAGCATTTCCGTCAATAACGGGGAAGTAACACTCTCTATCATGTCATGTGCACTCATCGCATTGGCTCTCTTTAGTTGCATGGGAATTAGGGTTGTTGCGTCGTCTGGCGCGCATCGGCGCGATTTTCATAGAGCCGATCGCCGTAAGATTGTGCAATTTCATCAAACTTGACGCGCGAAGAGGTGGCGAACGGCTGCCGCATTTTCAACAGACTGCCAGTGCCCAGGCTTTCATATTCCGTCAGCACCTCCTTACCCAGGGCATACAGTTTCTGGTTCTTGACCGTGCAAGAGGCCAACGCCATCTGCTGCTGCTGAAAACGAGTCTGTAAGTTGACCCGTTCCGCCTCTTTCCCTCGCGCCAACACCAACAGTTCATCGTAAGCTTGCTTGTATTGCCCCGCCTGTTGTCGGCTGGCGGCGATTTGTTCGCTGGCCTGGTTGCGTACGCTATCCTGCTGTTGCGCCAGCGCCTTACCCTGGTTCTGCGCATGTTCCAACTCCGTCTGCAATTGCTTCACCTGAGCCTGCGCCGCTTTCAGCTGGGCTTCCGCAGCGTTGCGCGCCGCCTGCAGTTGCGCCTGCCCCGATTGCATCGCTTGCAATTGTTGGTTCGTGTTGCGTAGCTGCGCGCGCAGACGCTCCTCCATGGTCTGTTCCACGGCCGAGGCCGATCCTGGCATTAAAATCTCCGACAACAGTACCGCTAGCAAACACCCCCACCAGAATGGGAGACGAAAACGTTGCTCATTCATGCCTCTTTTCCCTCACCGTTCATCAGCGTCAGAAACGCGCGTTAAGATCCAGCTGGAAGACGTTGATCGATAAAGGATCACCGTAAACCTCATCCGAACTGCTCCAGCGCCCTTCCACCGACACATTGCCGGTCAGTGCATAATTGGCGCCCAGGTAATACCCTTTGGCATTGGTACCACCTAGATGGAAACTGGAATCGTTGTAAGCATCCGGCAGGGCATCCGGCTGAATGTATTTATAACCGGCGTACACATTCCAATCGCCTTCATGGCTCATATCCATAGAGCGGCCGAGCACCGCCTGCACCATCCAGGCATTCGCCCCGCTTTGCACTGCGCCATCGCCGTTCAGGTTATTGATGATCTGCCCCTCGGAACGCCGATGCATTTTGCTCTTGTCATAGGCCAGGTTGCGCACATAGTCACCCTGCAGGCGCAGTTTCAGCGCGTTAAAGGTTTCGGTATCCCAAATCAGGTTCACATCCAGCAAATTAAATTCGGAAGCCAGACCGACGTATTGCGGCAGCGGCGTTTGTTGCGGGTTGTTGGGGTCCAGTGCAATATTGCGTAACAGGAACAACGTATTACCCTTTTGCATGAAACCAGGGCGAGACCAGTCCGTATCGCAAGCGGGATCGCCAGTATACAGGCTGCAGGATGACGAGCGTTGTCCTTCAATATTATCGAAGTAGTAATAGGCCAATGCACCGCGCAATTTATTGGTTTCATTGATTTGCCACTCGGAACCAACCTGAGCGCCGAATAGCCACTTGTCTTCACTCTTGCCTTTATTTTGGCTGCGCGAAGGCCATGAGTCGGAACCGTATTCCAATGGGAAAGCGCCCAGCGTGCCGAACAGGCTGGCGTTGTCCGCCACCTTCAGATGCGATGCACTCAGCGCAACGCCATCCAGATTCAACTCGTTGGAAAAGAGGATATCCGTAGAAACGAACGGGTTAGCCGCACGGCCGAGCTTTACGTCCCAGACGTTATTCGACGAATGCCAACCGATCCAGGCACGATCCAACCAAATGTTTTTCTTGCTCGAATTATCGCCCAGCGTCTGGTTAGTGGAGACTGGGCTGTCGTCGCTGCCTGTCGCAACACGAACGGCACTGCTCCAGTTATCGCTCAGCGCGGCCTCGACGCCCAGCCGCGCACGCACGCGGAAGCGATTTTCGCGGTCTTTACGAGTGTTCAACAAGGGCGGCAGCGACGAGCTGGTTTTGGTATTGACGTCATACGGACCGCCGTCATTCAACGCATTAAAATCGACGACCTGATCGCTGTTCGCGCCGGAATAAAAACGCGATTCGCTGCGCGTTCGCACATCACCGGTCACTTTAATGCGTGAAGCCCAGTCCGGGAAAGTATTCGGCGCCGCCCAATTCTCTGACTTCGCCTGGGCGATCACTTCCCCTTTAACCTCGTCGCGAATTTGATCGCGCACGGTTTCCGGAATATAGGGCACACGTACATCGCCTGGCTGCACGTCAGACCCTGCGTCAGCGGCCACCGCGGTACGCGGCTGCCGCGCCTGCTGCGCCTCCTCCTCCGCCTGGCGCACCAGCGTTTCGGACTGTTCCTTGGTCAACACGCCCTGCTTGACCAACAGCCGGATCAAATTAACCGTGGCGTTTTCCGAAGGGGCCGCCAACGCCGACCCCGCAGACAGAGCCAGGCTTACGGCAACCCACGTTGCCACACCATTAAGCTGGAAATTCATTTTCACGCTGCTCCCGCAATAATACGATTCATAAGTGGTAATAGGTCAGCCTGGGCGCCGCCCCTGTAATAAAATTCGCACTGGCAACGACAGCGACTTCGGGGGCTTTTGCGTCATCGCCGGCACGCGCCGCAATGCGGCGACGACCTTCTCGTCGATATCCCGTTCGCCGCTGGACTTCACGATGTCCACACGTGTTACTTGTCCGGACTCGTTCAGCCACAGATTGAGCTGCAGCCGGAAACTCAACATTCGCGTGTTCTCGTCCTCACGCAGGACCTTCTGAAAGACGTGCGACAAATATTGGCCGTAGGTCGCATTACCTATCCCGCCACCACCGCCGCTACCGCTCATGCCGCTTCCCGAACCGGCACCGATGTTGAAAGCGTCGCCGCCCGCTTGCGCGGCGCCGTCCATCTCCATCGCCTTGGCCAGATCGTCAGCCGGCTTTGGCGCTTCTTCCTGCGGCTTGGGTTCCTCAACGGGCTTCGGCTCCGGCGGCGGTTCCGGCTCCACGACTTTTTCCGGTTCCGGTTCCGGCTGTTTCGGCGGTTCCGGTGGCGGTGGCGGTGGCGGTGGCGGCAAAGGAATGATCATCGGTACCTTCGGCGTCTCACGCCGAACCCCGCTCATCTCATTGGCCCATTGCCAGATAAACGTTCCCACCACCGCCACCAGCGCTACGGCAAGTGCCAGCCAAAGGTAAAACTTCGGCGAACGCTTAACCCTAGGCTCAGCCGGCTGGTTCGTTTGTTTTGAGTTAAACAACATGTTTTTCCCCGAACTCATTTTTATTGACGGGGTTTGCCCGTCACCAGCCCCACCTGAGACAGCTCGAGGCGACGCAACAGATCGAGCACCTCAACCACCTTTTGGTATTGCACCCCGGCGTCGCCGCGCACGATCACCGGAAAATTCGGGTTCAACGCTTTCTCGGTGCGTAAACGATCCTCCAGTTCGGGCAAGGTGACCGGATAGGCGTCGAGAAAAACCTGTCCGGCATCGTTCACCGAAATGGCCTTGGTTTTTTGTTCCGATAAAGAGACCGACGCGCTGGCCTTCGGCAGATTGACCTGAATACCGGCGATCTGCGCCGTGGCCGTCAGGATGAACATCACCAGCACCACCATCAGCACATCGACCAACGGAGTGATGTTGATCCCATCTACCGGGCCATCGTTATCCTCATCGTCATGGGAAAGGTTCATCGAGGCCATTAGCGCTCCCCTCCTGCCGCTGCAGGGGACGGTTCACGACCTTCGGAGCCGTACACTTCAGCCATGCGTGTAATGAACTCGTCGAGGAACACGCGCATGTCGGCGCTGACGTTGCGATTACGCGCCACCAGCCGGTTGTAGCCAAACAAGGCGGGTATAGCGACCAACAGCCCCATCGCGGTCGCCAGCAGCGCCGCCGCCATACCGGGCGCCACCGCATTAATGTTCACGTCCCCCGCCATCGCCGTGCCAAGAAACACCACCATGATGCCCAGCACCGTTCCCAACAGACCGATATACGGCCCACCGGCGATAGCGTTGGACAAAATACCCATGCGCGCGCCCAACTTGCGGTTCTCTTCCGTACGCACAGAGTCCATAGACGCGCGAATCGCCTCCAGCGTAGCCAGCGAAACCGTCATCACTCGTCCGCCCGACTGGCTGCGGCGGACGCGCAACTCATGCACCGCCACGGCGTAAATGCGCCATAGCGTGGAGTGCTGCAGCCGGTTGGCCAGCGGCGCGTCGTCGGCCAACGCCTCCAAACGCGTGCCGACATCGGCAAAGACCACGCGGAAGTTTTTGTTGGCTTCTTCGACGCGGCTGACGTTGCGATTTTTACGCACCATGATCACCCAGGATTGGACCATCATCAGGCAGAGGATGGCGATGATTACCCAGGCATCCACGGGCACCGCGTTCAGCAGGAACCCAAGGCTGCCGAATCCGAAACCGGACTGCTTTTCGTCGACGCCGTAGACCACCAGTTTCGAATCCGCCCCCTGCGCCAGATAATCAGCCATCAGCAGCGCCGCCGGGCGCGCCACTTTCGACAGCCGCAGTTCATCGATCGCGCCGATAAACGCCCGCTGATCTGGCGCAGCACCATTCTCCGGTGGGGCGACAGCGCCTTCCTGTGTCGGTACGCTTGCGACATCACCGCCGACGGCGGCGATCGTATTCAAAGGCGGCAAAGCCAGCGCCAGCGTGCTCACCGGCTGGCCATTCAGATACAGCGTGACGCCGTCCGCGCCAGCGACCGCAGCAAGATGCTGCCATTGCGCCGCCCCGATCGGCTGCGCCGCCGTACTGCGTTGCCCGTTAATTTCCACGAACGGACTTCCCTGCGCCAGGCCGATCAGGAATGAATTGCCGGAATCGCGGCGCGCATAGATCAACTGCTCTCCACTCGGCTGATCGGCACGGATCCAGGCGCTTAAGGTAAAGCTGCCCGCTGCCGGCACCGCTAACGAAGGTGACGCCGGGATCATCATCGGCTCACCGCCGATAAACTGCGCTGCATGTCCCAGGACACCGTCGACGATGCCGCCCGGCGCTGTTTGCGCATTGTTCGCATACGCCGTGGTATCGCGCGGCGCGGCGCCCGGCGCACTGTCAAAGTGGTACACCAGGGTATAATCGGGATCGAAGGTCAACTGGCCGTTGGCCGTGGCGGGCGCCTTCGCGTTGCCGTAATACATCCAGATGTCCTGCCGCTGTCCACCCGCGACATCCGGCGCATCGACCCATATGTAAGCCACCCCCAGCAACGGATCGAAGCTTTCTATCTGATAATTCAGCACGGTCTTGTCATCGGCGGCGACGAAGCGCAAATCCGCGCCTTTCTCCTGCGTGCCATCAAACACGAAGTTGCCGGTATGCAAGCGCACCAGCAACGGTACACGCCCGATACGATCGTTTAACGCCGCCCCTTCCGCGGTGGTATCGATGGAAATCTGCTTGCGGTAACTCCAGTCTTCCTGCCACCAGGCCTGCGCCGCTAACGGCGTCAATAGCGTGCTTAGACAAACGAGCAATAACATCAATAAGCGTTGCATGGTCAAACACTCCGAAATAGCGCTGTGTTGGTAATGACGGTGTTCATTCGCACACCCCGAATAATTAGAAATTCGCGCTGACGCTGAACTGCGCGCGCGGGTCGTTCTTCCCGGTGTTGGGCCCTTCAATCAGCGGCAATCCCAGATCGACATTGCCGTATAGCCAGTCGGAAATCGCAGCGCTGGCTCCTACGCCAACGCTGGCCATGTTGAAACTGTCTTTCTGTTCGGGCAGCGCATCGCGTAACCACAGCTGCGCCGCATCTGTAAACGCATGCAGACGTAACTCGGTAACCGGTGAACCCACCCAGGAAGAGAATGAAGGTGTGCGCAGCTCCACACTGCCCATCACTCCATCATCGGCGGACTGTTCCGCCGCGAGATAGCCGCGCACCGATGTGGCGCCACCCGCTGAGAATTGCTCATTGGAAACCAACGGGCCGGAGGCGATCTGAAACGCGCTTTTTACCGCCAACAGCCAATCGCCGCCGAGCGCTTCCGTCAGACCTGCGTCCCCTTTCAGCAACGCGAAATCTTTACTGGCGCGATAGCGCTTGCGATCAAACTCGTCGTAGTCGCTGCCGTAATGGAGAAAATCGCTGGTAGCGGTCACGATGCTGAGACTGAGGTTGCCCTGCCGCCGATCGTTGAAGTAGTAGCCGTTATATCCGAAGGTAAAAGGTGCGTACTTCAGCGGTACCCGGTCTTCGACGCCGCCGTACATCACGTTTTCATCAAAATCTTTAAACTCCAGCCCCAGACTCAGTTGATGAGTCCACTCGCCGCCGGACAGCAAGGTGTAGAACGTCGTCGCGCCATAAGAGTGCCCTTTACCCAACACGCTGGTGCCGCCCACCGTCGCCACGTCGCTGTCCGACTGGTACCCGGAGAAACGCAGCGTCCATTGTTCGCTCAGTGGCAGGCTGTAACTGGCGGACCAGACTTTGGCGTTATCGGTCTTCTCCGGCGCGGTGAAGAAGGTCAACGAAGCGCTGTGCCCTTTCTGCCACAGATTGGAATTGCTCAAAGACGCGATGGCCCGCAACCGCTTGGTATCGGCACTGTAGTCGTTGTTCAACGTCAGACTGCCACCCCAGGGGTTCTTGTCGTCGACGTTCAGGTCGACATCCATGGTGCCGGGCACCACCCCTTCTTTTACCGTTGGCGTCACCTGGCGTTCACCGCTGCGATTCACCGCGCTTAACTCGTCTTGCACTTTACCGAAGTTGGGCACCTTGTCTTCAGCCAGCGCAGGCACCTCATTGCGGATCGCCAGCGGTGAATGGTATTTAGCACCCACCACGCGCACCCGGCCAACGCGGGTTTCGGTGACTTGCAGATAGACCACTCCGCCGCTGACCTGCTGTTCAGGCAGCGCGACATAAACGGATTGATAACCTTTGCTGTGATAGATCTGTTGCAATGCCTGCTGAGCGCTTTCCACATCCGCCAGTGTGCGTTGCGGCCCTAAAAACGGGTAGACCGCCTTTTCTATCTCGCGGGCGCTGAGCACCGTATTGCCGCGCACGATATATTCATTAATATTGACCCGAGGCGCTTGCGCAGCGTCGACGACGGTTTCCGACGCGACGGCGGGCGGCGATTCGGTAGCCGCTGACGACATCGCAGGCAGGGTTACCGCCAGCATGCTCAGGCAAACAACCCACCGATTATTCTTATCAATGTCATGCATTGGATGAACTCTGTTCTTGATGGCATCAACCGCTGACACCTTGCTCGTGAGTTATGAGCAAGAGCCGCAACCTGGTGCTGAATCGGCCCACATGCCTCACCGATATCAACTGACACTATCTAGACGGTTGGCGATGGCGTAGACCGAACGGTTGTCACCAAAACTTCACAAAATTCGGGATTTACCGGCCAACATGCAGAAAATAACGAAAAAAAATCACAAAAAGGCGCCATCGTCATAGAAACGAAATATGCGCAGGTTATGCAGGAGGGGAACGGCGACAGAGGATAGAACCCGCCGCGGTATCCGCGGCGGGTAGGTCGTCATATTACAGCGATAATCGATTACGTTCCTCGGGGGTCAGTTGCTCGCGCGATTGCGGACTTAGCGGCCCGGCACCCAATACCTGTACTTGGCTGTCATAGCGGTAGCCGGCCACCGGCGTAGCCGTCGCGCTACCCCCCGCTTCCAGCCGCTCGTCACCGTAGCCGAGGATCTCCACGCTGATCGTCGAAGGCTGATTGCGCTGAGCTCGGCGCGACACCTGCTCCGCTGCCTGTACCGCACTGCCCGCCGCCTGGCTGGCCGAGGTCAGCGCCCCGACGTTCACCGCCGCCGTCATAGGGATACCACTGCTCTGGCCCTGGGTCTGGATGTTCGCCGCGTTGACCACCTGCAGCGCCGCCACGTTGACGTTGCCGGAGACCCGAATGCCCGCCTCGCCGGCATCGATGGTGCCGAGCGGGGCGATCAGGTCGATGTCGCCCGGCGCCACCTCAGGAATCGGATTCAACGTGGCGATGCCCGCGCCGGTGCTGGGTACCTGCGGCGACAACGTCACGTTGCCCCAGCCGTCGTAAATACGCCGCGGTGGAGTGTACACCACGGTAGTCTGGGCGCCGCGGCCAGCGTTGATGTCGCCTTCTGCAGACCAGGCCAGAATGCCGCCGCCGAAAGTGGTCATGATACGGCTTTGGCCGAGCAGGATACTGCCCCGCGAGTAGGTCTGGATATCGCCCTGGCCCTGGGTGACGATGCCTGCGGTGGACGGCGGCGCCTCCCCTTCGATGCCGAATACCTGCCGCCCGCCTGGGGTGAGCAACTGGATATCACCGCCAAAATCAGTGTGTACGCCGGCAGCGCCGTACATAATGATGTCACCCTCATAACTGATCGAGTTACCTGCCGGATCACTCTCCGGGAACAGCGCGGCGATGACGTTGCGCCCGCGCAGGTAACTCCCCTGACGCACGCCGCCGACCTCGTTGTACTCGCGGCCGCCGGCCCTGAGTTCGGCGAAGTACACCTGGCGGGCGAAGATCCGCTGCTGCTCGGCGGACAGGCCGGCGAAAAACGCCTGGGCCTGTTCCGCGTCGCCGGCGAAGCCGAAGCGCTCGTCCAACCACTTGGCCAACTCGCTTTCGTAGGTCCTGACCACCTTGCCCGGCTGCTCAGCCAGCGGGGTGCCGGCCTGCGCCAGGTTGGCCGGATCCAGGTAGCGCTCGAGGAAGGCCTGGTAGTCGGCACCCGCCGCGCCGGCCTGGAGCACGATATCGGCACCCGGCCGGCTGTCACCCGGCACCACCGCGCCGAGACTGGTGATCGCCGCGCGGTCCTCCATGAGGATGTTGCGCCCGGCGCTGATATCCAGGGTACCGGGGCCGGCGACGTTGAAGTTGCTGTAGAGGATGTCGCGGCCGGCCTGGACCAGAGAGAGGTCGTTGGGGTTGTCGTGGACGAAGAGGTTACCGGTGAAAGAGGTCGTCATATCGATCTGGCTGGCCGTCCTTCCCAACGGAGTGCCGGAAGCGACGATATCGCGTCCGGCGCGCATCCACACCGGACCAGCGCCCTCGTACCAGATTTGTCCGGCGCGCGTGCCCGCCTGGTCGCTGAAGCGAATCAGCGCACCACTGTTGAGCCCGACGATGTCCCCACTCAACGCATAGAAACGTACCGGCTGTAGGTTGCGCGCCAGAGCCGCTGCGCTGTCAGCGCCGAAGTAGAACAACGGTAGCCCCTCTACCAACGCCGGGTTGCTGTCTGGACTACCGTTGCCAGCTACCCGGTCGACGAAACCGGCGTCCGCATAGCCGGCGAAAGCCGGCGACCAGATCGATGGGAGACTGGCCGGATCGGCGCCCGAGCGCTGCACCGAGTAGCCTCCCGCATAGATGGACTCGCCGGCTAGCAACGCCAGCTCGCCATCGAGCGACGGCGCCAGCAGCAACGATGTGGCGGTATTCAGCAAATGGTCCGATTGCAGCACACTGCTCGATGGCCCCAGGTAGATACTCCCTGTCGGAGCGGCAGCACGCAGAATCGCTGGATAAATGAAACGCCCATCGCTGGGTGAGGTGTTCAACCCTCTATTGACGGCATACTCCGCGACTTGAGTGCTCGGCGTCAGGTTGCCGCCGGCGGCGAACAGGTCAATGGCGGTATGCTCGCTCCACAGGCTAAACCAGCTGACCCCACCGCCAGCGTACTGAATACCCTCTTGAGTCGAGAAAGCAGAGCTGTTGGGCAGGTTGACCCGTCCTGGGTCGCCGCTCCCACCGAGCACCAGGTCGCCGCGAGTATCCAGGCGCAAGGTGGCGTCACCGGGGATCACTACCAGACCGCCGGACGCGTTGCTGCGCGTGGCGGTAAAGGCATCGTACGGGCGGGTGTCCGTCGGGTCCCGTTGTCCGGCGAACATGTCATATAAAGGACCGACGCCACCGATAGCGCCGCTGCTAAACTGCGCCGTGCCGCGCAGGTTGACCAGCACACCCTGCAGATCAAGCCGGCTGCTGCCGCTCTTGTCGCCGACGGAAATGACCCGAGCCTGCAAGTCGGGATTGAGCGTCCCACCGACGCGGATGTCCATATCACCGCCGCCGCCAAGCGTCAGGGTGCCATCGCGCTCGACCCGTCCGTTGCTCCCCACCGCGACAATTAACCCCTGGCTACGGAAGGCTTTCTCACTTATCGCTGGCAGGCTGTCGGTTCCCCGCGGCACAAGGTTGCCAGCGGCCCCCCCGACCCGCATGCTGACATCGCCACCGCCCAGGGTGCCAAAACCAGTGAAACCGAGCAGGGCCGGAAGTTCGGCATCCGCTACCATTGCATAGCTACCGAAATTAACCCACCAAGCGACGGGTGTATCGTCATTGCCCTGGCGCCATAGCCAATTGCCGACCGACGCGCTGGAACGCGTCAGACTCATGGCGTTGTTCAGACTGCTTGCCCAGACATCACCCGCCAGGTCGCCCCCCACACTGACATTCAGGTTGCCGCCGTATTGCGGATACCAGGCTTGGTATTGGCCTGCCGCCAGCGACTCGTAGTCCGCGCCATTGCTACCCAACAGCGTTCCGTCGAACTGGCCGCGCGGCTGATTGAACGGCGCCCCGACATCGACGGCCTGCGTTCCCGCGGTATAGACGCCATACGGCGACCACTGTGTCAGGTTGCCGGCGCTGGCCAGATCGAGGTCACCGGTGCCAGTGCGCAGGACGCTGAACAACTGGTTCTGCGGCTCCAGCTTGGTCGTCGAGTTGATGATGCATTGGTCGGGGAAGAACTGGCAGATGCCTGCAAACTCCTCGTCGGTTACTGCCACACCTTCCGGCATACCTAGCCAGTTCCCAGGCGCCCAGGTGGCCTTGGGCGTAGATACGCAATAGCCGGCATCGATGGAACAAATCCAGGCATTGTCTTCATCGACCGGCGTTCCCGGCTCCAACCCCATGCCCATCTCGCCGATGCGATCGCTCCAGACCTGGCCGCCGCCAGCCCCTTCTGCGATCCTGACCTGATAATGCGCATCGGCCAGGTTCAAGCTCGCCGTGGAATCCGGCCGCACCAACCGATTGTCGGCAGCCGACAGATCGGCACCGGCGACCAGACGCAGGGACCAGGACTGGCTGCCGGCCGGCAACATCTCTGCCAGCGCCCAGTTGCGCCCCTGACGTGTTCCGTCGCTGGGGCGCAGTTCGATGGAGGACGCATCGCCGCTCAGCACCACGTCGGTCTGCGAAGGAATCAGCGCGCCCCGTGCCAGGGGCAGTTCGCCATTGAGCAGCAGTGTATTGCCGGAAGCCTCGACGCTCGGCAACGGTACCCCAGCCGGCCAGGTCATCGCCTGCACGCTGGCCGGTGCCGCCAGCAGGGTACCGGCACCCAGCCGGCTGCCGGCCTCCAGCGTCACCCCGTCGCGCAGCAGGCTGCCCGCGGCGTACAGCAGGTTGCCAGCGGCATCGTGGATGTCCGCTACCAGCACGCTGCCGACGGCCAGGGTATAGGGCTGTTCGAGTACCGCCTCGGTGGCCAGACGGGTGCCGGCGGCCAGGGTGGTGCCCTTGATCGGCAGGTCGTAGTTGAGGGTACGGCCGCCGAGGAACGCGGTACCGTCGCCGAGCACCACGCCCGGACCGGGAACCACCAGGTCGCCACCGAACGGCTGCACTCCCGGGGTGAGGATCCAGCCCTTGTCGTCCGGCGAGTCCGGCGGCGGCGCGAAGCCGTCGTTGATACTGCCGTAGAGGTTCAGGTCACCGCCGGCGCGCAGCACCAGCGCGCCGACCTCGCCGGAACCGTAGACCTCGGTCAGCGGCGTGTTCGGATTGAGGCTGGCGTAGCGGTAGCCGGACAGATCGAGATCGCCCTGCACTACCAGGTCGCCGTCCGCCGTTGCGCTGACGATCTCCACCCCTGGACGCAGGTGGAAAGCATCCGCGTAGGTGGCATTGGTCAGTCCGGCCAGCTTGCCGTCGAGCAACTCGCGGTTGGCCAGCGCCGCGGCGATGAACGCGCTGCTCTCGGCATGCCGCGCATCGAGGTAAGCCTGGTCGATCACCTGGTAGGGCCGCCCGCCGGCCGCCGGATCGTTGCCCCAGGGCGCATCGTCGTAACGCTGCACCGCGTTCAGGGTGATGCTGCCGGCGCCGCGGATGTCCAGCGCGCCGCTGGCATCGATGGCGATGTCGCCGGCGCTGACCCCGCCCACGCGTGGCGCGTTCAACTCCAACGTGCCACGGGCGACGCCATCGGCCTGTTCCGCTGGCGCCGCGGTGCCATGGCGCAGGTCGACGCGCGCGCTGCCGGCCAGGACCAAGGTGCCGCTGCCGGAACTCAGCTCGACCATCGCCCGGTTCGGGCTGTCGATGATCTGCCCGTAGCTGTCGCGCCGCAGCAGGCTCCCATGCGCATCCAGCAGCGCGTTGCCGCCCAGGCTCAGGCCGCGGCCGCCGGCCAGGCGGATCTCGCCAACCTGTGCGCCGCTGGCGTCCACCGTGCCGCTCACGCCGAGCTTGCCATTGTCGAGGGACACCTCGATGCGATGCGCCTTCAGGCCGTCGCCGATCTGCAGGTCGCCTTGCTTGAGCTGGAAGCGCCGCGCGCCGAAGACCTCGCCCTGGTTCAGGCGCTGGTTCAAGGCGGTGAACTGCTCACTCAGGCTGCCGCCGTCGCCCAGGCGCTGGGCGCGGATCTCCAGCTCGCCACCGAGGAACGGCACGCGGGTGCCGCCGGCATCGTAGTCGCCGCTGGCGCTACCCAGTATGCGGCCCTGCAGGTCCACCACCCCGGCGTCCTCGGCCAACGCCACGGCGCTCAGGGTACCGCCGCGGTTGTTGCGCGCCGACAGGTCGATCAGCGAACCGGCGGCCTGGCGGATGTCGCCGGCGCGACTGCTCAGCAGTAGGTCGCCACCCCAGCTGTATTTATCCACATCGTTGAAGCTGGCCTTGCGTCCGGCCAGGTCGATGCGCGCGCCATCGCCCAGCTCCAGGTCGTCTTCGGCGCTCAGGCTCAGCTTGCCACTGGGTAGCGAGACCGCGCTATCCAGGCGGATCTCGCGGGCGCTCAGGGACAACTCGGCACCAAGCCCGGCGGTGCCGCTGTCGAAGGTCACCGCGGCAGCGCCCGCCGGTGCCGCCAGGCTGAGGCTACCGCCACTGCTGATCCGACTCAGCGAACCGGCCTCGCCGGTCAGCAACGGCGTGCTCAGGCGCAGGTCGCCGCCGCTGTAGTGCAAGCCTTCGCCGGCGACATAGCCGTCCAGGCGCTGGTAGACCCGCAAGCTGCCCTTGTGGTTGGCGCTGATCCGCTCGCTGGCGTTCAGTTGCACCTCGGCGAAGCCCAGCGCCAGGCGCGCCTCGTCGGTCTCGCCGGTCGGCTGGGTATTCGCGCCGTAGCCCAGGGTGATGCGCTCGGCGTCCACCCGCAGGGTTCCGCTGCCGCTACCGGCGCCGCCGGCGACCGGTGCCGCAGCCGGCTGGCTGGAGCCGCTCCAGACCAGGCTAGCGGTGCGAATGCTGGCGACATCCTCGCCGGTGCCATGGCCGTAGATGGCCGGCGTGCCCAGCACCAGGTTGGCCAGGCTGGATTTGCCGGTGGCCGGGTCGTAGGTGTCGAGGCTGACACTACCGTACATGTTCACCGCGTCGCGGGCGCTGAGGATCAGATTTTCCAGGGCCGGAATACCCGCCCCGCGCTCGCCGCGCAGCAGGCGCTGGAGCACCGTCTGATCCAGCACCAGGCCGTTCGGCAACACGCCACGAGCGGCCGCGTCGGCCAGCGACTGGCTGGAGCCGATATTGATCGCACTTAGCGCCAGGCTTAGATTGCGCGTGCCATAACGAACGTTGTCGTCGAGTTGCACCGAACCGTTGGTGGCGATGCCCAGGGTGCCTTCCGAATAAAGTTCCACCGGCGCGCAAACGCTGAGCGTGCATTCGCCGATGCTGATCTGGGCGGTATTGCCAGCGGCCGGCGCGAGGAAATTCAGCCAGCCGTTGGACAGCGCCAACAGACCACGGTCGCCAGACTGGTAGACATAGCCATCACTGGAATCGAAGGCGCCCTCTCCACGCCCGCGGGTATCGATGGCGGCGCCCGCCTCGACTTCAACATTACCGAGCAGCAACACCTCGGCGGCGGACAGGCGGGCTCCGGAGCGCACCGCGACCGCTCCGTTGGGACCGGTGAAATTGACCAGATTGCCAGTCTGGCCGTACTGCACCGCCGGCATGCCGCCAATCACCAGGCGGCTGGCGTCCAGGGCAACGAGGTCGTCGGCGTACACCGAGGCACCGTTGAAGCCGGAGGTCGGTTGGGTTCCGGCGGCCAGCACCTCGTAGCCATTCAGGTTACTGAGGATCAGCGAGCCGCCATAGCCGTCCTTCGCCGCCTTGAACGAGGCTTCGCCAGCGAAGTGAAAACCGACCTGCGCGTCCTCACTCCTAGCCAGGTTGAGCAGCAGCGCACGGGCGTCCGCCGGCAACATGGCGCGCGGCACACCCAGGCGTGCGGCGTCTGCACGGACGAAATCGGCATAGCTGGTTTCGTTGTACTGCGAGTATCGTCGCAGAGTATCGGCCGAAGACAGGATCACCTGGCTGGCCAGGCTATCGCGAATCGCGGTTCCGCCTACGGACAGATAACCGGCGCTGGACCAGGAGCCATTGCGCAGGGCCTGGGGCGCGACCGGCGTCCCACGGCCGTTGAGTTCGACGCGGAAGGCTCCGGGCAACAGGGCGTAGGTGGAAGGCAACAGGGTGTAGGTGCCGGCCGGCAATCCGGGGACGCCCTGGGTCAGGGTGATCTGCTGGCCGGCCAGCGGCGCCACCGCCCCGGCCTCGCCGCCCTGCGGCGCATAGCCGGGCTGCACCCCGGGAAGGATGGCGTAGACCGGATTGTCGCCCAATTCCGGCAGGTGGAAGCGCCCCTCGGCATCTATCTGCACCAGCGGATGGAAGCGGGCGTCGGTAGAACCGCCGCGACCTGAGATGAAGCCGGCGCCAGTCAGTTCGCCGCCGCCGGACAGATCCAGGCGCGCACCATCGTCAACCTCCACCCGCTGGCCATTCAACGTGATACCGGTGGTCAGCCCGGTACCCGAAACGCCACCGGCGCCGGCCAGATCGATATCCTTGCCGTCGTAGCGATAGCTGACTCCGTCGGTGGTACCGCCGTAGGGCATCACCAGGCCGGTACCGCTGACAGAGGTCAGACTGCCAGGCAGCAACTCGACCTGACGGCTCTCGGCGCCGCTGAGGCCATTGCCCAGTTCGATGCGGCCCAGCGGCGCGCGGATCACACCCCCCTGCTGCACATCGGAGGCAAACAATTCGAGAGCACCAAAGACGGAGTAAGGCATAGCCGACGAGGTCGACGTCGTCCTGCCGATCCGCAGGCCATAGGCTTCGTCAAAACGCTCAGACCGACCGGGATCGTTGACTACCCCGGCACGGACTTCTGCGACCACCCCGCTGCTGGGATAAAGTTGCGCCGCCAGCAGTTCCAGACCACCACGCGTCCACAATCGTCCGCGCGAGTCCCCGTCCGACACGGCACCCAGGAAACGCAGATCACCCTGGCTGCTCAGGATCGCCTGCTCGAACCCCAGTCGCTGGTAATACTCGGACTGGCCCGGGATATCGCCACGCATACCGAGAGACAGACTGCCGGCCTGCTCCAGTAGTCCGCTGGCAGCGATCTGCAGTCGCGCCCGGGAGACAGCCGCCTCTGGCAATTGCGAATGCAGGATTTGTGGTCGTCGCATGCCGCTGACGGCGTAATAATTTCCGAGCCCGGAAAGATGCACATAGGGCGCCCTCAGGCTCACCGCAGTGTCATCTGCCGCTCCCACGGCCAAGGACAGGGAACCGCTGTACAGGTTGAGACTCTGCCCCAGCGCCAGGCTCACATCACCTGCAAAACTGATACCGCCGTTGCTCAGCAAGGACAGTCGATCGAAACCTCCCACCTCGACCTGTTCGACCGCCAGCCGCCCCTGGCCATAGCGCAGCGCAGTATCCGCCTGCCCCGGCGATAACTCGCTGCCCAGCGGCTCCTCCATCTGTTGCGCCACCTGCAGTTCGCGCCACGCCAGCACTCCAGCGCCCTGCAACTCGCTGACGCGATACAGCGGCGACTCCAGCGCCAATTCCAGGCTGCCGCCCGCCGCCCCATGACCGCCAGCTGCAGCGCGCAACGCACCATCGAGGAACAATCCGTTATAGGAACTGAGGGCAATGCGTCCACCGTCACCAGCCACCAGGATCCTTCCCTGGCCGGGTACATCCAGCAGCGCCTGGCTGCCAGAGGCCTCTAGGCGCGCGCCGGGGCGAACGATGACAAAGGCATCCGCCGAGGTTGCGGTCGCCCTGGTCGGGTCGATCTCACCGCCGATGACAATGCTGCCGCCGGACTGCACCTCTCCATAAGTCCGTCCGCGCCAGTCGAGCGCCGTCGTAGCGCGCCCCGCAACATCCAGCACGGCCTGTTCGCCGATCCAGATGGAACGTGCGTGAGCCTGCGCCTGGGCGCTCTGGAAGCTTTCGGCGACATCGATCTGGCCGAACTGCTGCTGGCGCACGTCGATGCGTCCGCCCCAAGCGTTCAGAGTGCCATCCAAGGTGATCTGTCCGGAACCGCGCAGGACGATGGCGCGCCCCGGATCGACCTCAACCAGCGAACCATGCCCCAGCTCCAGCGTCTGGCTGGCGGGATCGAGTTGCTCGAGGATATTGCCGTCGCCGCCTGCCTGCAGGTACAGATCCGCCCCTTCGCGTTGTATCAAGCGTCCGGCCAAGACATCCTCCAGGTACAGCGGCGGCGTCCAGGCCTCCAGCGCCTCTCGCGGCACCTCGCCAGCCGCGACCTCGCCGGCCCCGGCGGCGACACGGTAGACCGGTCGTGTGACCCGCACCTGGGCATCCTCGGCTATCGTCAATCCGGAGCGACCGACCACCCGGTAGTTGGCGAAGCCCTGCTGGAAGAAATCTTCGGCCAGTTGCAGGCTGCCATCTCCGAGATCGTCGCCGCCGATCCGCACCTTGCCGCTCTGCAGCGACAGCGTGCCGGCGCCGCTCACGCCGAGACCGCTCAATGTACCGCCCAACTGCAGTTGGCCGTCTCCGGCCAGCGCCGGACCGGCACTGGCATGCAAGGCGATATCCCCACCACGGCCGCCCAGTCGCTTGCCATCGGCCAGCATTGCTGCCCCGGACGACACATCGAGCAAACTGCCCTGCCCCAGGCTCAGGTCGCCGCCGCTGCGCAGGGAAATCCGTCCGCCGTCGCGGTAGGCCAACGTATCGTTGGCCTCCGGCGCCAGCAGCAGGTTGCTCCACAAGCCGCTGGCATCCAGTCGTACGCCATCGCCCACGCGCAGGATGCCGGCTTCGCGGCCGGCATCGACGACCCCATCGATCGTCCCGTTCGGGGAAATCTGCGCCAGTACGTTGCCAGCCTGCAGGCTGCCGCCACGGGCGGTGATGTCGGCGTCGATCGCCACGTCATTGGCGAACAGGATCGCTTCGCCGCCATTGGCCAGGGTCAGCGCGCCGTCGACGCGGATGCTCTCGCCGGCCGCCACCTTCAGGCCGCCCAGCTGGAAGCCGTTGAGCAGTTCGCTGTCCAGGCTAAGGCGGCCCTGGCGCTCAGTGGCCACCGGAGCGTCCAGGGTCAGCTCTTCGGCCGCCGCCTCGCCGGCACCGATGACCACCTGCTTGAGGCTGCCGGCATCGGCGCCGAGAGCGTACTCCAGCAGGCCGCTGCTCTTCACGTAGTAGGGGGTGTAGCGCCCGACGACCAACTGCGCGCCGCGCGCCACGGCATTCTGCGACTGGTTGTAGCCGTCCAGACCGGCCTGTGGCGCTTCGCTCTGCCGCTCGCCTCGATAGGTATCGCCAACTACCAGGCCGTCGAGCCGCGCATTGGCGCTGCCGATCACCAGACTGCCGGCGTCGCGGCCGACGATGTAGGCGTTCTCGTAGCGCTGGGTCGGCGCGATCAGCGGATTGTAGAAATAACGTGTCTGGTCCCAGCGCTCGCTGTGTGCCTCGTAACCGCGGTAGATGCCGTCGTAGAGCAGGTCGCCGGGGGCGCGGGAGATTTCGTAGAGACGTCCGTCGCTGCCCTTGAGCCAGGTCTGCCGGATCAGGCCGCCCTGCACATCGAGGGTGCCGCCGGACAGGTTGATCTGCGAACCGGCCTGGGTCACCACGTCGTTGCCGGTGAAACTGACGATGCCGCCCTGGGCCATCCACTCGCCGGCCGAATGGTTGCGCGTGCCAAGGTAACCGCCCAGTTCCAGCAGGCCGCCGGCGGTGTACCAGCGGTCGCTGGCATAGCCGTTGGTGCCGGCAGGCACCCGTACCAGGTCGCGCACGTCGACCCACACGTCTTGGCTGTTCAGACCGCCGCCCTCGCGGTTGACCGAGGCGTCGCGCTGCTCGTTGCCGCGCACGTTGACCTTGATGCTGTTGGTCTCCATCGCCACTTGCACGCCTTGCGCGCCGGAGACATCGATCACCGCGCCGTCACGCAGCTGCGCGCGCTGGCCAGCGTTGACCGCCACCTGGCCGCCACTGGCGAGGGTGATGGAGCCGCCCTGGAAATCGACGCTGCCGGCGGAGTCGATCTCCACCCGCGACAGGTCGCGGCGGTCGTCGTCGCCCCGGCTGACGGCGGCACTGGAGCCGTTCAACGGCTTGAGCAAGGCCTCGCGCTGGCTATCGAGGGCGGCGCTGCCGCTGCTGTCCACCAGAATCGCGCTGGTGGCACCTTCGGCCAGAGTGATCCGCTCGCGGGCCTTCAGGTGCAGGGTGCCTCGACTGTCCACCGAACTGCTGGAAAGCAATACGCCGGCCTGCTCCACCTCGCGGCCGCTGAGGCTGATATCGCCGGTGGCGGCCTGCACCAGGCCGCTGTTGCGCACCCGGCCGGCACTGCTGTCGGCGGCAAAGCCCGGCAGCACCTCGTTGCCGCGCGTGGTCGACATCACGTTGCCGTCGGTGCCCTGCCCGCGGCGAATGACAAAACTATCGCCGGCGGCCAGGGTGGTCTGGCCCTTGGGTGTGACGATCTGCCCGGCGTTCTCCACCTCGCTGCCGAGCAGCAGCACATAGCCGCCCCCCTGGGTCGAGCTGGCCGGAGGCGCCGTAGTCAACTGCGCTCCCTGTTCCACCCGCACCGCGCCCGCCGCATCGGCGAATGTCGGGCGGCTGCCGGTGTTGTCGTAATACAGCCCGCGTTGACTGAATTGCTCATCGCTGATATTGGCCGCCACCGCCGCCAAATTGCGCACGTTGACCTGACTGCTGCCGCTGAACACCACGCCGTTGCGGTTGACCACCATCACCGTGCCGTCGGCCTTGATCTGGCCCTGGATCTGGCTCGGCCGGGCGCTCGGATCGTTGACGCGATTGAGCACCGCCCAATCCTTTTGCTGTTTGAAGTCCACCGTGGTGTTCTTGCCGACGTTGAACGTTTCCCAGTTGAGGATCGCCTTGTCGCCGGTCTGCCGGATGCCGACGGTCGTTTGCCCGTTAGCCGTCTGCTGCGTCGGCGCATCGGCATTGATCCACCCCTGGGTCGCCGGGTTGCGGTCGACTTTCAACCCGCCCTCCGCCAGTCCGTCCGGCAACGCACCGCCCCCCGCCAGCGCGGCCTGGCGCGCGGCGGCCTGCGCCGCCTGTTGGGCAGCGATGGCGGAAGCGGTTTTACCGAGGTTGGCCAGCGAACGCTGCAACTGCTGATTGGCCTGCTGCTGTTGCGCCAGCGGCGGCGGCGTGCCCGGCAGATTAATTCCCGGGCGGGCGCCCTGCGCCCCCCCCGCCTGGCCGACATTTTTGGCGTTGAACCAACCGCCGCTGAATGGCCGCGGTTCGGCGGCCTGCACACTTGCCGACAGCAGCATCAGGCCGACGGCATAAGCGAGGGGCTGTAACGAAAATGTACCGCCATTCAGCGAAGAACGGCGGTGGCGGGCCGCCGATTGGGCTACGTTGTTTTGCTGTTGCGCGGTATTGCTAAGCGACATGTTCACAGTTCCTTTCAGGTTCACAGGCTGAACAGCGCCCCGACAGGCTTATGAGCTGTCGACAATCGCTGCGGCTTACTCCTGAATGACTGTGGATCATGACAATGACCGAACTGATGTCATAAAAACTTCATCATATTTCCACCGATCAACCCGCCGTATCGAAACAGTCAACGGCGCAGACGCTGCCTAACTCAACACCACGATCCCTCCCGGCAAAGCGGTCACTTTTGCACCATAGGCATCGTGAATCAGCGCCGCGACGCTCTCCAACTGATCCAACCGGAAGCGCGCCTGCACCAATCGCCGCCCCAACTGGCTATTCAAAAGAATGATCTTGCCCGGCCGGTAGCGGTTGATTTCATCGATCACCTGAGACAACGGCTGGCGATTGAAAATCAACTGCTGTTGTCGCCAGGCGGTAACCTGTTCCAGATTGGCTCGCACCACCTCGCCGACGCCGGAAGCGTTGTAACTCAACTGTTGACCGGCGCGCAGCTGGCGATGCACCGACTGACAAATCACGGCAACTTCGCCCTCAAGGCAAGTCACGTTGACCTGCCTTTCCACATTGCGTACGTTGAAATTTGCAGCTCCGGCGCGCACTTCACCATTTTCCGCATACACCACCCACCGGGGGAGATCCATCGCTCGCGTCAAAATTTGTGCTTCCCCCGCCAGCAGCGCCATGCCGGCTTTCCGTCGGTCGATACGCGTGAGTGTGTTCATTTCCACCGTGACATTACCCGCCAGCACAATGTTCTTCTGCTCGCCGAGCGACGTCTGGTAGTCGCTTGCCAACCCCGACAATGAGGACCAGCCCACTTCGGGGTTAAGCAACAGCTCCGGCTTCAGCCACAGCATGCCGACAGAGGCGGCGGCGGCGCCCAAAAACGCTCTTCGCCCCCACTTCGGCGCGCATGCCGATGCCTGCCGCTCGTGCGCGCAAGACGGAGCCGCACTCATGGCAGGTTCCAGATTTCGCCACAGGCGCCTGGCCTCATCGAACGCGGCATGATGCTGCGGGCTTTGCTGACACCATTGCCGAAAAGCATCTGCATCTTCGGTCGTCACTCGCCCGGAGGTCAGGCGAATCAGCCAGTTAGTGGCCTCACGCGTCAGACGGATTTTCGCGCGCCATGCAAAATAACTCATGACTGAACACTTCTCCTCGCTGCCCGCTGTGGGCGTTTCAGGATATCAAGGACGTCATCCTATACTCATCGCCCTTGGGTATATATTACTTAGACGCTTTTCCCGCCCCGGGACCGAATCGCTGAATGACGTTTCGCTGCATACTTTTAGCGCAAAAATTCAACGCCGCCCGCAATTCTTTCTCCACCATGCGCGTAGATATATGGAAACGCTGGGCAATTTCGCGGTGTGCGATCCCTTCCAGACGCGAAGCCACCAATATCTGATGTTGCCGCCACGGCAGCTGATGCAGAATGCGTTGCAGTTCATGTATCTCATTTCTGGCATTGACAATCCGTACCGGGTCTTGCGTCTCGTCCTCCAACTGTAACAGCGCATCGATTTCGTCTACCTGCAGCAAACGGGGACCGCTGTTCTGCCGATCGTAGGCGACGTTCAACGCCGTGCGATACAGATAAGCCTGGGGATTCTGTATCTGCTGTTCCTCATCACGCTGTTCGATGCGCAGCCAGGTTTCATGCAATACGTCATTCGCCAGATCCTCAGAACCCAGACGATATTTAAGCCGTTTACGCAATGCATCATAATAAGTAAGGAAATGTCGGCGCATTATTATATTCCCCCCAGTCAATGCCGTGATGCTGGCTGCATTCGACACGTCATTGAGGCTCCTTCCCCAGGTAAGATCAAAATAGTCAGCGGCTGCGGCAAACGGACATTCGGTTCCATCGCAAGCCTCAGCTCTCTTATTTGTTTCTGAATCGCATCATCTCGCAGCGATGAGCCTGTTGAACCAAGAAGTCTAAGTCTCTCTACCGTGCCATTCTTGGTTAGCCACAGCTGGATTACCGCACGGTAATCACCCAGACGGGTGTGCGGCGTTTGACACAGCGCCCGTTGCAGCGCCTGCTGCAAAGCGGCGCCGAAGCGATGCCCCCCCAACCCCGGCGTGGATACGTCACCCGTATTCCCGGAGCCGGGCTTGCGCGTAACCTCAGCGCTTTTCACCATCAGCGTGAAGGCATTAGCGCCCGTATAACGCGCGGTCAATCCGCTGCCGTGCAGCAGATAGGTCAACGCCAAGTAGGGATCGAGATAACCTTTGACCGGCGAAGATCGCCGGCCGGCCGCCATGCCGCTATCCACCAACACAGCAAAACCCGACGCTTCGCCATAACGCGCCAACGCCTGCACCAGCGGCAACGATGGAATATTGAAGTTCACCGGGTGAATGTCTTTCGACGGTTCCCCCGCAACGCCGAGGAGCGGCACGACGACAAGCAGGAAAATAAACCACCAATATCCGACCGACGACGGAAGCGTAATTTTTCTCACGTAAGATCCAGTGCACATGCAACGAAGAAAACAACAGTGCAACAAAATGACACATTCAGTAACCTAGCCGTAATTTATGACCGTTTTATTATTATTTCCCGGCAAGATTGCTCCCATTCGTCGATTGGGATAGAAATGAACTCATTGGTTCCGCTCTTCAGCGGCGCTCAACGTGAAGGAAGGGCAAAGATGAAGAAACGCGCAAATACGCGGTGGCGCAGCATCGTACTACCGACTTTATTGTTCTCAATTCCACTCCCGGCCCTGACAGCCGAACCGCAACCACCGCTTCACGCCGCTTCTTGCATAGAGGTTGAGGTCAATGGTTATCGGGCATTGCCTTATGATTGCTATCAGCAATTGATGTCTCCTCGCACTCAGAAAAAAGTGACGAAAAACGCCGGATCGAAATTCGACGCCGATATCAGTAAACGCCAGCCCAATCAGATCGGTCTTTACAGTCAATCGGCGTTCAAAAATCGTATGGGCAACCATTTTGGCAAATCGGCACAGCCCCAGCGCCAGGAAAAATAATACGTTAATGAACCCGCCCTCCTTGGCGGACGATTGTGCAAAGACACTGCACGCCTTATTGCGATAATAGGCTATTGCGTTCCCGTTCACTCAATTGCGCCAACTCGTCGGCCGTCAACTTCCCGGCGCCAACCACCTGAACCGCACCCGCCGGATCATATCCCTGGTGGGTCAAGGGAGTGCCGTTGCCTCCCGCCTCCAGACGTTCATCGCCGTAGCCGAGGATCTCCACGCTGATCGTCGAAGGCTGATTGCGCTTCGCCTGGCGCGATACCTGCTCTGCCGCCTGCACCGCGCTGCCGGCCGCCCGGCTGGCGGAGGTCAGCGCTCCGACGTTCACCGCCGCCGTCATCGGAATGCCGCTGGACTGGCCCTGGGTCTGGATGTTCGCCGCGTTGACCACCTGCAGCGCCGCCACGTTGACGTTGCCGGAGACCCGGATGCCCGCCTCGCCGGCATCGATGGTGCCGAGCGGGGCGATCAGGTCGATGTCACCCGGTGCCACTTCGGGAATCGGGTTGAGGGTGGCGATACCGGCGCCGGTGCTGGGTACCTGCGGCGACAGGCTGACGTTGCCCCAGGCGTCGTAGATGCGCCGCGGCGGGGTGTAGACCACGGTGGTCTTGCTGCCGCGCCCGGCGTTGATGTCGCCCTCGGCCGACCAGATCTGGATATCGCCACCGAAGGTGGTCATCACCCGGCTCTGGCCGAGCAGGATGCTGCCCAAGGCGTAGGAACGGATATTGCCAACGCCCTGGGTCACCACACCGGCGGGGGACGGCGGCGCCTCACCTTCGATACCGAATACCTGCTGCCCGCCTGGAGTGAGCAACTGGATGTCGCCACCGAAATTGGTGTGCACGCCGGCACCGCCGTACATGACGATATCGCCTTCGTAACTGATCGGATTGCCCGCCGGATCGCGCTCGGGGAACAGCGCGGCGATCGCGTTGCGCCCGCGCAGGTAGCTGCCCTGGCGCACTCCACCGACCTCGTTGTACTCGCGGCCGCCGGCCTTGAGCTCGGCGAAGTACACCTCGCGGGCGAAGATCCGCTGCTGCTCCGCCGGCAGATCGGCGAGGAACTCCCGCGCCTGCTGGGCGTCGCCGCTGGAGCCATAGCGCCCGCTCAACCATTCGATCAATTCGTTTTCGTAGGTCCGTACCACCTTGCCGGGCTGTTCCGCCAGGGGCGTTCCTGCCTGCGCCAGGTTGTCGAGCTCCAGGTAACGCCGGAGGAAGCCGGAGTAGTCCGCCTGGCTGGCGCCCGCCTGCAGGACGATGCTGGCGCCGGAGCGCGTGTCGCCCGCGGCGACCGCCCCCAGGCTGGTGACCGCCACCTCGTCGTTCATCAGCAGGTTGCGTCCGGCGCTGATCTCCAGGCTGCCCGGTCCCGCGACGTTGAAGTTGCCGTAGAGGATGTCGCGCCCCGCCTGCACCAGCGACACGTCGGTAGCCGAGGTATTGACGAACAGATTGCCGCTGCTGGCGTAGTCCCCCATGTTGTCGCTCGCGGTCCGCTCGGAGCCCAACCCGGTGCCGCTGCTGACGATGTCACGGCCGGCGATCATGCGCACCGCACCATGCCCCTCGTAACGCAACTGGCCGAAACGCACATCGCTGGTCCCGGTGTAGCGCAGCAGCCGGCCACTGTCGACACCGACCAGATCGCCCGCAAGGGCGTAGAAGCGCGACGGTTCCAACGCCCCCCCCCATTCGCCGGAGACGCTGTTGGCGCCGAAGGCAAACAACGGGAAGTGGTTCCAGTTGGCGCGGCTGCCGTCGCTGGGCAGGTTGTCGACCTGCCGCGTGATCCCGGTATAGCCCTGGTAGCTCGGATTCAGCGGCGTGGCCAGGCTGCCGGCGCTGGCGCCGGAACGGCTGATGCTGTAGCCGCCGGCGTAGATGGAGTCGCCGGCCAGCAGGTCGAGACGGCCCTGACTCGACGGCGCTAGGACCAGCGCGGTCCTGTCGCTGCGAGAGTTTTCGCGGAGTGTCGCGTTGCCATAATAGAGGCTGCCGGTCAGCGCCACGGCCGACAGCTTCGCCGGATAGACCAGCGCGGAATCGGTGTCCTGTTCCAGCCTGCCTAGGGAAACCGGGGTCAGGTTGCCTCCCGCCGACGTCAGGTCGATCGCCGTGCGTTCGGTCCACAACGAGAAACCGCTCAGGCCGTAACCCTCGACACCGCTGGCGCTGGTATAGGGGGTGCCGTTCATCAACGGCGTCCTCCCAGGATCGACCACCCCTTGCAGCACCAGGTCACCCAGGCTGTTCAGGCTGAAGGTGGCGTCGCCCAGCACCAGCGTCGGCCCGCCGTTGGCCAGGCCAAGGGTCGAGACGAAAGGATCGTAGGCGCGCCGTTCGCCCGGAACCTGACCACTATCCTGACGACCATAGATCAGATCGATACCGCCCAGGCTCGTCGCCCGGACCTGGGCATTGCCGCGCAGGTTGACCATCGCGCCGTACAGCGAACTGTTCTGAACGAAGGGCGTCAACGGATTGAGCGCGCCGCCGATACGTACGTCCATATCGCCGCCGCCGCTCAGGGTCAGTTGGCCATCGGCGCCTACCCGACCGCTGCCGCCCACTGCCAGCACCAGCCCCTGGCTGCGCTGCGACTCCTGCGGAACGCTGGACGTGCGCGCCTCGATGACGCCCGCATCGCCCGCGACCTTCAGGCTCAGATCGCCACCGCCCAAGGTGCCGATACCGGTGAAGCCCACCTGCTGCGTGGCGGCAGCCGCTCTATCGCCGCCCGGCTGGCGCGCATAGGTACCGAAATTGATCCACCAGGCGGTGGCATCGTTAGCCGTACCGGCGGTCGAACCGCTGCCCTGGCGCCAGAGCCAGTTGCCGACGGCCGCCGAGTCGTAGCCAGAGTTGGGTACTAAGGCGCTGGACAACCGGCCCAGCACATCGCCGCGCAGATCGCCGCCGACCGCCAGCGTCAGGTTGCCGCCCTGGGTCGGATACCAGGCGCTGTAGAGGCTCTGTTCGCCGCCATCCACCCATTGCTCGTAGCCGCCCAGCGCCGGATCGCGCAGAACGCTGCCGCCATCCCTGGCGCGCGGCAGGTTGTAGCTGGAATCGACCGCGCTCGCGGTACCGGCGGTGTAGACTCCGAACGGCGAATCCATACGCAGGTTGCCGGCGGCGAACAGGTCGAGATCGCCGGTGCCGGTGCGCAGCACGCTGAAGCGCGAAGCGTAGGGTTCGGCTTCCAGCGCATAGTCGTCGCTGGACGCAGCGCACCAGGTCGGGAAATCGTCACAGATGGTCGGGTAGCCCAAGGCCTCCGGGTCCAGTGGATCGCCCGGCTTGATGCCGGGGTCGCCCCAGTTATCCACCCCTTCCTGGGTCCATACCAGCCCCCCCGCCGCCGGTATGCGCCGCATGCCGTAGTGCGTATCGGCGAAGCGCATCTGCCCGCTGGAACGCGGATCGGTCAGCCGCGGATCGGCCGCCTGCAGGTCGGCGCCAGCCACCAGGCGCACACTCCAGGACTGCGAGCCGGCCGCCAGCATCGGCGCGATAGCCCAATTGCGCGACACCGCACCGGCCGGTACGTCCACCGACGCGGCGCCATCGGGCAGGCGGATATCGCTGCCGGTCGGCAGGAAGGCCCCGGCGCGCAAGGCCAGTCCACCGGCCAGACGCACGCCGTCGACTTCGCCGCTGGCCAGCGCGGCGCGGCCGGGCAGCGGCACGCCGCCCGGCCAGGTCATCTCCGTCACGGGCGTCGCCAGCGGCAGACGGCTGCCGGCTCCGAGGCGGGTGCCGGCGGGCAGGTCCAGAGCCTCGCCGAGCAGGCTGCCGGCCGGCCGGAGCAGGTTGCCGGCGGCATCCAGCAACGCCCCCTCGAGCACCGTCCCCGCCGGCAGTTGCAGCGGCTGGCTGAGCTCCGCCTCGACCGGCAGCCGGGTACCGGCGGCCAGGGTCATGGCCTTGATCGGCAGTTCGAAGTTGAGCGTCTTGCCGGCCGGGAAGAAGCTGTCGTCGTCCAGCCGCACGCCAGCCGTCGGCACCACCCGATCGCCGCCCAGGTGATCCTGGCCGGCTAGCAGCAACCAGCCCTGATCGTCGTCGGTTTCCGGCGGCGGGGCGAAACCGTCGGTGACGCTGCCGTAGATGTTCAAGTCGCCGCCGGCGCGGATCGCCAGCGAACCGGCCTCGCCGGAGCCGTATACTGAGGTTTTCGCCGTCCGCGGGTTGAGGCTGGCATAGCGATAGCCCGACAGATCAAGGTCGCCCTGCACCACCAGGTCGCCATCGGCCGTGGCGCTGACGATCTCCAACCCAGGGCGCAGGTGGAAAGCTTCCGCGTAGGCGGCATCGTTCAATCCGGCCAGCTTGCCGTCGAGCAGGGCGCTATTGGCCAACGCCGCCTGCATGAACAGTTCGCTCTGCTGGTGCTTGCCATCCAGGTAGGCCTGGGTGATCTCCTGGTACGGCCGGCCGTTGCTCGCCGGCAGCGCGGCGACCGGCGCGTCGTCGTAGCGCTGCACGGCGCTAAGGGTGATGGCGCGGGCACCGAGGATCTGCAGCGGCGCCCCGGCGTCGATGGCGATATCGCCCGCCGTCGCCCCGCCCAGACGCGGCGCGTACAGGTCGAGGGTGCCGCGGGCGACGCCGTCGTTCTGCCCGGGCGCGCTTCCCGCTGCCGCCTCGGTGCCGTGGCGCAGGTCGATACGGGCACCGGCGCCGAGGCTGAGCAGCCCGTCTCCGGCGTTCAGTTCGATCAGCGCGCGGTTCGGCGAATCGATGATCTTGCCGTAGCTGTCCACCCGCAGCCGCCGCCCATGGGCATCGAGCAGCGCCTCGCCACCGATGCTCAGGCCCTGCTTGGCGGCCAGGCGGATGCTGCCGACCTGCTCGCCGCTGGCGTCGAGCACGCCGTTCACGCTCAGATGGCCGCCATCCAGCGACACTTCGATCGTCGAGGCCCTGACGTCGTTGCCGATGTTCAGGTCGCCCTGCTTGATCTGGAAACTGCGCGCGCCGAACACCTGGCCGGCATTCAGGCGCTGGTTGAGAGCGGCGAACCGGCTGTCCGGCGTCCCGTCCTCGCCCAGCCGCTGGGCACGGATCTCGACGCTGCCCGCGGCGTACGGCACCAGGGTGCCGCCAGCGTCGTATTCGCCACTGCTCGCCGCCAGGATCTGCCCTTGCAGGTCGACCACGCCGGCCGCGCCGTCCAGCGCCACAGCCGTCAGGCTACCGGCCTGGTTGTTGCTCGCCGACAGGTCGATGCGCGAAGCGCCGGCCTGGCGGATGTTGCCGCCGTGGCTCAACAGGTTGACTTCGCCGCCCCAGCTGTAGCGGGTCACGTCATCGAAACGCAGCGCGCGCCCGGTCAGGTCGAGCTGGGCACCTGCGCCCAGTTCCAGGTCCTCCTGCGCGGTCAGGCTCAACTTGCCGCTGGGCAGGCCGACATGGGTGTCCAGCAGCAGGCTGGCGCCCTCCAGGGCCAGTTCGGCGCCCAGTGCACCATTGGCCAGTTCGACCGGGGTGGATGCCGCGCCGCCGCCCCCCGCGCTGACCCGCAACGCACCGCCCGCCAGCAGGCTGTTGCGCGAGCCGGCCTCGCCGGTGAGCAAGGGTGTGATCAGGTTGAGATCGCCGCCGCTGTATGCGTAGCCGCTACCAGCCCGATACTCGCCCTGGCTCTGATAGACCGCGAGGCTACCCTTGTGGTTGGCGGTGATCCGCTCGCTGGCCGCCAGGTTGACCGTGGCGAAGCCCAGCGCCAGGCGCTGGTAACTATCGATGGCGCTGGGCTGGCTGAAGGGACCGTAGCCGAACTCCAGGCGTTCGCTGCGGATGTCCAGCGTGCCCTGGCCACTGCCGGCGCCGCCGGTGATGACCCCGGCGGCCGGCGTCTGCGCGCCGTTCCAGATCAGGTTGGAGGTGCGGATCGAGGCGACGCTGTCGCTGTCGCCGTAGCCATAGATCGCCGGGGTGCCCAGCACCAGGCGCGACAAGCGGGAGCGACCGCTGCTCGGATCGTAGGAATCGAGGCTGACGTCGCCGTAGAAGTTGAACGCGTCGCGGGCGTTCAGCACCAGCGTCTCCAGGGGCGGCGCGCCCTCCGACGCATCACCCTGCAGCAGGCGGTCGAGCACTTGCTGGTCGAGCGCCAACCCGGTCGGCAGCACACCGCGCTCGGCCAGTTCGGCCAACAGCGCCTGCTCGCCGACATTGAAACCGCCCGCCGCCAGGGTCAGGTTGCGGGTGCCGTAACGCACGCTGCCGTCGAGCTCGAAGCGCTTGTCGGTGGCCGCGACCAGACTGCCCTCGGAATACAGCCGGGTTTCGCCGGCCACACCATCGGCAGCGGGAACGCCGAGCAGGATGTCGCCGGGACCACTGTCCGGCGTTCCGGCTTCCGGCGGCAAGACGTTCAGCACGCCGTTCGACAGGGCGAGCATGGAACGCCCTCCCGGCGCATACAGGAAGCCATCCCGTGCATCGTAGGCCGCAGCTCCCCGCCCCTGGGTGACGATGGCGGCGCCTTGCTCGAGGCTGATCGCCTCTCCCGGCCTTCTCGCCAGAAGGAACACCTCCGGTGCGGCCAGTTCGGCGCCATTGCGCAGGACGATGCTTTGCGCGCCATCGGTGATGTCGAAGATGACGTAATTGCCGCCTTGCCCGTAGAGCACCGCTGGCGTCGAGCCGATCACCATGCGCGCCGCACCGAAGGCATTGAGATCGTCGGCCCGCAGCGTCACGCCCAGGAAGCCCTCGCTGGCCTGCGCGCCGGCGCCGACGATCTCGATCCGCTGGTCGTTGCCCAATACCACCAGGCTACCGCCATAGCCGCCGCTGGCGGCCTGGAACAGCCCGGTGCCGTCGAACGCCAGCGCATCGGCACCGCCACCGGCGAGCAGGTCAAGGCGCAGGCTGCGCGCATCCACCGGCAGCATCGGCCGCGGGATGCCGCGGCGGGCGGCATCGGCCATGGCGAAGTCGCTGTAACTCGTCTCGTTGTACTGCGAATGGCGCCGCAGCACATCCGCCGGGGTCAGCAGCACCTGGCGGAACAGTTCGTCGCGCACCCCGGTGCCGACGAGGGACAACTGCCCGGCCAGCGACCAGGAGCCGCTGCGCATGAGCTGGGTGGGCGCTGCCCGACCCAGCCCGGCCTGGCCGTTGAGTTCGACCCGGTACGCGCCGGGCAGCAGGGCGTAGGTCGACGGCAACAGGGTGTAGGTTCCCGCCGACAGGCCGGGCACGCCGCTGCCGATGCTGATCTGCTGGCCGACCAGCGGGTCGACGGCACCGCCTTCGGCGGCCACCGGCGCGATGCGCTGAACGCCGGGCACGATGGCGTAGATCGGATTGTCGGCCAGTCCCGGCAGGCTGAAGCGACCGTCCCCGCCGAAACGCACCAGCGGGTTGTAGCGCGCATCGGTGGAGCCGCCGCGGCCGGAGACGAAACCGGCGCCGAGCAGTTCGCCGCCGCCGGAAAGATCCAGCGTCGCTCCGGACGCCACCCGCACGGAGCGGCCACCCAGGTCGACCCCGGTATCCATTATCCCCCTCTCGTTGAAGCTACCGCCGACGCCGGTCAGGGAGATTTCCTCCCCGGCATAGCGCCAGACCTGGCCGTCTACCGTGCCGCCGTAGGGCAAGGTCAGGCCGGCACCGCTGACCGAGGTCAGGCTGCCAGACAACAACTCGACTTTGTCGGCGTTCTGGCCGATTTCCAGATAGCCCAACGGAGCGCGCACGACGCCGCCCTGAACGACGCTCGCCGCCCCCAGCGACAAGCGACCGAAGACCGCCAGGGGCTGCTCTGGCGTCGTCGCGTCGCTGCGCTCGATACGCAAGCTGCGCGCCGGGTCGAACGCCGCAGCGGCGCCATCGGCCTGGTAGCCATAGCCGGCGAGAATCCGCGCGCGCGCGCCGGTGCTCGGATAGAGCTGCGCCGCGCGGATAAGCAGATCGCCGCCGCTGAGCACCTGGGTGTTAATGTTACTGACAGGCGTCGCGTTCCCCGCCAGCAAACGCATGTCGCCCGTGCTGGACAGCTCGACCCGGTCGAAGCCACGCAGGTCGATCGTCTGCGTCCCGCCACTGGCGTCGCGGAAACTGCCACGCGAGCCGAAGACCAGGCTATCGCGGATATCCAGCACCTGCGCGCTGGCTTCGAAGAACGCCTCGCTGGGCTGCCTGGAAACCTCGAACAGGCCGGTCGACAGCGGCCGGGTTTCGTTGTTTTCCGTAATTCCGTCGTTGACGAACGCTCCCGCCAACAGCAGGGACGGTGCCGACAACCTGACCCGGCTATCGCCGGCGGCACCTTCGCCAAGCCCCAATGCCCCGCTGTAGAGGCGCAAACGTTGCGCCTGGTACAGCTCCAGATCGCCAGCGAAACTCAGCAGGCCGTCGCTGAACAGGGTCAGGTCACCGAACCCGCCATCCTGTACCTGGCTCGCCGCCAGGCGGCCATGGCCATAGGCATAGTCTCTCCCTTCCCCGGCGGCTTCGCGCTGCTGGCCGACGATCAGCTCGCGCTGGCGCAATACCTGGTCGGTCGCCAGGCTGGTCAGGTAGTTCGGCGTGGCCAGCGCCAGCGTCAGGCTGCCGGCGGCGGCACCTTCCCCGCCGGCGAAGGCGCGCAGGTCACCATCCAGGTACAAGCCGTTGGCCGACGCCAGGGAGATACTGCCGCCGGCGCTGCTGACCCGGGTCTGGCCGACTCCAGGCACGTCCAGAAGCGCCTGGGTGCCGGAGGCATCCAGCAGGCTTCCCGGGCGCAGGTCGATGAACAGTTCGGCGGCATCGGCCTTGCCGCTGGCATGGTCAACTGTGCCGCCGATGACGATGCTGCCACCATCGACCACCTGGCCGTAGCGCCGCCCCTGGAAGTCCAGCGCGGTCGCGGTGCGTGCGGCGACATCGAGCACACCCTGCTCGCCAACGCGGATGGCGCGCTGGTGGCCGACGCTCTCGACCTGGTCGCGCACCGGATCGGGCAACGCCACGCTGCCCAATTCGATCGAGCCGCCCCAGGCGTTCAGGCGACCATCGACGTTCAACTGGCCGACGCTGCGCAGTTCGATGCGCTGGCCGGGATCAACCTCCAGCAGACTGCCACGACCGATGTTGAGGACGCTATCGGCCACCTGCCCGGCACCGCTCTGGCGGCTGCCGGCCTGCAAGAACAGGCTGGCGCCGGGGCGCTGCCGCAGTTCGCCGTCGACCGGCAGCTCCTCGTACAACGGCGTCAGCCAGGGCTCCAGCGCGAGCAGCGGGTCGGCGCCGCTGGCGGCGGCGTCGCGGAAACGGTACAACGGACGCTGCACCTTCACCTGTGCGCCTTCCGCCACTTCCAGTCCCTGCTCGCCGATCACCTGGTAACTGGCGAAGCCCTTGTCGAAGAACCCGGCGGCCAGCGCCAGGGTGCCGTCCTGCGCCGCCGCACCGATACTCACCCGCGGCGCCTGGACGCTCAGGGTGCCGGCGCCGGCGACGCCATGGCCTGCCAGTTCACCGCCCAGTTGCAGGCGGCCGTCGCCTGCCGCCGAGCCGGTGTTGGCCGACAGCGTCAGGTCGCCGCCTTTGCCGCCCACCTGTTTGCCATCGGCGAGCAGCGCGGCTCCGGACGACACGTCGATCCGGCTGCCATCGCCCAGCGACAGGTCGCCGCTGCTACGCAGGGAAATCCGCCCGCCGTCGAGATAAGCTCGGTCGGCATCCACGCCGCCCTGCACCAGGTTGCTCCAGAGACCGCGCGCATCCAGCGTCACGCCATCGCCCAGGGTCAGGGCGGCACGTTGGCCGGCAGCGGGGGTGAGATAGGTATCGAACCGCTCGCCACGGGCCACCTCTACCTGCTCCAGCACGTTGCCCAGGCGCAGGCTGCCGGCGCGTGCCGTGAGGTCGGCATTCACCTCGACCTCGGGCGCGTACAGGACAATCTCGCCGCCATCGCCGACCTGCAGGGCGTTGTCCACCGAGATCCGCTCTTGGGCGGCCACGCGCAGCGCCCCCAACTCGAAACCCGACAGCCGTTCGCTGTCGAGCTGGAGGACACCCCGCTGTTCGTCGGCCAGCGCGGTATCCAGATCCAGGTTCACCGCCAGCGGCTCGCCGCCATCGGCCAAGCGCACCTGCTGCAGGGTCGGCGCAAGGTTGTACAGCACGTTGCCGCTGGCACTTTCGTAGCGCGGGGTATAGCTGCCCACGATCAGCTCGGCGCCGCGCGCCACTGCGTTCTGCGCCTGCTGGTAGCCATCCGCGCCCGGCTGCGGCGCACGCACCTGGCGCTCGCCCTGGAATACCTTGCCGAGCAGGTCGCCCTCGAGCACCGCCGAAGCGGTGCCGACCACCAGGCGACCAGCATCGCGGCCGACCATGTAGCCGCTCTCGTAACGGCTCTGCGGGGCGATCAGCGGATTGTAGAAATAACGTGTCTGGTCCCAGCGCTCGCTGTGTGCCTCGTAACCGCGGTAGATGCCGTCGTAGAGCAGGTCGCCGGGGGCGCGGGAGATTTCGTAGAGACGTCCGTCGCTGCCCTTGAGCCAGGTCTGCCGGATCAGGCCGCCCTGCACATCGAGGGTGCCGCCGGACAGGTTGATCTGCGAACCGGCCTGGGTCACCACGTCGTTGCCGGTGAAACTGACGATGCCGCCCTGGGCCATCCACTCGCCGGCCGAATGGTTGCGCGTGCCAAGGTAACCGCCCAGTTCCAGCAGGCCGCCGGCGGTGTACCAGCGGTCGCTGGCATAGCCGTTGGTGCCGGCCGGAACCAGGACCAGTTCGCGGGCATCGACCCAGACATCATTGCTGGCCAGTCCGCCGCCGTCGCGGTTGACCGGCGCGTCGCGCTGCTCGTTGCCCTGGACATTGATCTGGATGTTGTTGCTTTCCATCGCCACCTTCACCCCGACGGCACCGGCGACGTCCACCTGCGCGCCGTCACGCAGCAGGCTCCGGCCCGCCGCACTGACCGCCACCTGGCCGCCGCTGGCCAGGGTCAGCGAGCCGCCCTGGAAATCCACGCTACCGCCGCTGACGATCTCGACCCGCGACTGCTCGCTGCGATCGGCGACCCGGCTGAGGTTGTCGAAACGACCGACCACGTTGTTGGTCGGCGTGGTGCCATCCAGCGCCTGCTGGGCGGCGTCGCGCTGGCTGTCGAGGGCGCCGGCGCCGCTGGCGTCGACCAGCACCGCGGTGGTGCTGCCCTCGCCCAGGACCACGCTGCCCCTGGCGTCGCTGGCCGAGTTGAGCAGGTGGATGGTGCCGCGCACGTCGGTTGAGCTACTGGACAGGGCGACGCCCTCCTGGCGGACCTGGCGCCCGGTCAGGGTGATGTCGCCGGTGGCGGCCTGGATCAGACCCTGGTTGACCACCCGGCCGGCGGCGCTGTCAGCGGCCAGGGAGGTGGCCACTTCATTGCCGCGGGTGGTGGAGCGCAGGTTGCCATCGGTGCCGACGCCACGGCGAATGTAGAAGCTGTCGCCCGCCGCCAGGGTGGTCTGGCCCTTGGGCGTGACGATCTGCCCGGCGTTCTCCACCTCGCTGCCGAGCAGCAACACGTAGCCGCCCGCCGCGGTGGAGCTGGCCGGATTGGCGGTCTGCAGCAAGGCGCCCTGCGCCACCCGTACCGCGCCGGCGGCGTCGGTGAAGCTCGGCTGGCTGCCGTTGGCGTCGAAATACAGGCCGCGTTCGCGGAACTGGCTGTCGCTGATGCTGGCGGCGGCGGCCACCAGGTTACGTACGTTGACCTGACTGCTGCCGCTGAACACCACACCGTTGCGGTTGACCACCATCACCGTGCCGTCGGCCTTGATCTGGCCCTGGATCTGGCTCGGCCGGGCGCTCGGATCGTTGACGCGATTGAGCACCGCCCAATCCTTTTGCTGTTTGAAGTCCACCGTGGTGTTCTTGCCGACGTTGAACGTTTCCCAGTTGAGGATCGCCTTGTCGCCGGTCTGCCGGATGCCGACGGTCGTTTGCCCGTTAGCCGTCTGCTGCGTCGGCGCATCGGCATTGATCCACCCCTGGGTCGCCGGGTTGCGGTCGACTTTCAACCCGCCCTCCGCCAGTCCGTCCGGCAACGCACCGCCCCCCGCCAGCGCGGCCTGGCGCGCGGCGGCCTGCGCCGCCTGTTGGGCAGCGATGGCGGAAGCGGTTTTACCGAGGTTGGCCAGCGAACGCTGCAACTGCTGATTGGCCTGCTGCTGTTGCGCCAGCGGCGGCGGCGTGCCCGGCAGATTAATTCCCGGGCGGGCGCCCTGCGCCCCCCCCGCCTGGCCGACATTTTTGGCGTTGAACCAACCGCCGCTGAATGGCCGCGGTTCGGCGGCCTGCACACTTGCCGACAGCAGCATCAAGCCGATGGCATAAGCGAGGGGTTTTACGACAAAACCGGTATGCTGGACATCACCGGACAGGATTTTTCCGCTCACGGCGGAAGATGGGTTTGGACGTCGGTCGGCGGCTCTGGCTTGCATATCGCAACTCTCTTCCTGTGCTCAATCGGGCCTGGTGGACTGTCGCATGTCTCATCTGCGCGACAATTTTGCATTCAGGTAGTAGATGAACGGGCAACGAAAAGAGTGCAGCTTTTAATAAAAGATTCATATGAACAGCGCCCCGCGTCGCCATGTTGCAACAAGCAGAAACGAGGCCCCCTCATTTAACTGATGACGACTATGCCTCCCGGTAAATAACGCACTTTAGCGTCATAAACGCGTTGAATCAGCGAAGTGAAGTCATTGAAACGGTCGACAGACAGCCTCGCCTGCACCAGGCTAGCGCCCAACCGGGCGTTGAGTAGAACGATTTTCCCGGTGCGATAACGATTAATTTCTTCGATGACCTGCGACATCGGAATATTATTGAACACCAACATCCGCTGACGCCATGCGCTGACTGACGCCGTATCGACGCGTTCAACCGGCAACATGATTTGATCGTCATAGCGGAGCTGTTGATGACGCTGCAACAAAATCTGCCGCCCTTCACGCTCCACCGTGACTTCCCCCGCCAGACAGGTCACGCAGGTCGATTCATCGATATAGCGGACGTTAAACAACGCTTCCTGCGCCTGAATCTGCCCATTGCCGGCCAGGACGACGAACGGCAAGCCATTACCGGGCTGAGCCAGCACCTCCGTCTCCCCGCTGCGTAGCTCCATGCCCGTGACCACCCCTTGTTGCCGTAGCAAATTGATGGCGGTTTGCGTATTCAGTTGCAATTTGACATGCGCATTGAGCGCCACTTCGCGCTGTTCACCGATACCGGTGCGATAATCCGCCGATATCGCGTCCAGGCTCGGCCAAAGCTGCAGCGGCGGGCTGATCGCCAGCCAGCCGATCGATGCCGCCAAGGCGCCGCCTAATAACGCGCGGCGACTCAGGCGCGCGGACGACGATGGACCGATGATTTTTGCGGGTGACCGGGCGGAGGCCTCGTCCGGGGCGCGATCGCTGGCGGCCCGTTGTAGCCCCTGCCAATGTTTACGACATTCGACAAACGCCTTTACATGCCCGGGATTGTGCGCGCACCATTGGCGAAAAGCCTCACCGTCGGCGACCGTCGCCCGCCCGGAAGCCAGTAGAATCACCCAGCCAATTGCCCGCTGTTCGATCTCATTTTTCTCCCGGATCTGCATCTCTGTTCGATTTGGGTTTGTCATGGTTTTGGCAGGGTCTCTGTTTTTGGCCCAAAACGTTGAATATACTGTTTTTCCATGCGTTCGCAGCAATACTGCAGTCCCGCTTTCAGCTCTTTTTCCACCGTGCGCAAAGACACGCCAAAACGGCGGGCAATGTCCACATGGGGCAGATCGTCAAACCGCGCTGCGATGATCATCTCTCTGCGTCGCGGCGGCAGTTCGGCCAATATGGCATGAAACATCTCGACTTCGATTTGCCCATAGGTGATACGCGCCGGATCGGCCAGTTCATCAGCAAAATTGTAAAGCACTTCTATTTCATCGGTACTCATGATTCGCGCTTGATTCCGTCTTTGTTCTTCCGCCACATTCAGCGCAATACGAAACAAATATGCCGCCGGATAACGGACAACGCCGTCATTACTCACGCTGTCGATGCGCAACCAGGTTTCATGCAGTGCATCGTCGGCCAAATGGCCGGAGCCAAGGCGTCGACAAAGCCGCTGCCGAAATTCAGCATAGCTGGCAATAAACAGTTCACGCATGGTTTTTTTTATCGCATCAGGCATATTCACCCCTGCCCAATGTTCACACGGCGACATTCGGCGCGAATGTCCGTTTGCACCCGCAGCAACAACGTTATCGGTTGGCGCAATCCTATAGGAGGCGCCACCAACTCTCGCGTCTCAAGCACTCTTTTCACGTCTGCCCCCCACTGTTCGGCGCCGGGAGAATTCAAGATATGAACTCTGACCACTTTCCCTGCCGCATCGATCCATAGCTGCATGCCCAACCGATAGCGCCCCAAATTGGCCGGCTGCAACGAGCACAACAAACGACTCACGCCGCGTTGCAATTGCGCGCGGTAAGCTCCCCGCAGCAAAGCCGGCGATGATATTTCCCGATCGCGTTCCAGGCTGTTCCGGTTTTGCGGTTGTAGGGTAAAAGCGGAACCACTGGTATAGACCGCCGTCAGCCGGGTGCCGGCCAACAAGGCGCGTAGGGCTTCATCAGCCGTGAGCTCGCCTCTGACCGGACTGGATTGACGGCCAGCGGTTAAATTCCCCCTGACCAGAATTGATAGCCCGGTGATCTCGCCATAGATGACCAGCGCCTGCGATAAGGGTTGCGCCGGCAAATCGAAAGTAAAATGCCGTTGCGGCGGCAAATCGACCTGCGCCGCCGGGACAAAAAACGGACACGTCCCTCCTAGCACCCCGATAAGTGAAAACATATTGAAGTGCAACAGAACCCTGTGGATGTAATGCCGTTGAGTTATCATCGTTATTATTCATCCTGCAAAAGCTGAAAAAAATATTAAATCAAACAGATAACATTTCACCAAAACTGTAGGCACTCTTGTTCCGCAGCCAGGCAAATAATCGAGCATTCGAGGTATAAGTAGGCCGACGCAGAGTACTCTGCTGGAGTAAAATGACGTTTCGATGACCGAAGGATAAAATCGAGCGAAAACGCCGGGCAGGGACATTAATACCGTTCACTTAAGCTCGCGAGACTTATAACTGAACGGATATTTAGGTGGTACAAAAAGCACCAAGCGGTCATACCTTCGGTGCTTTCTTTTTCTGGCAAGGCAAACGCTTTTACATTCTCTCTCATGTCTTTCAGGTGGTAAGGGATGTTCCCCGCCCCCCCCTTTGCCACAGACTCGTACCTGAGACACCAGTATGTTCAGCGCCGCAATAAAGCTTATCCGGGTTGGCAGAACCTCCGCTTCTGCGGCGATGTCCGCCATCTCTTTCCTCAGCAGATTGTAGGCGACTATAACGCCCCACAGCTCCCCCCTCAGGAAAACGGCTTCTTAGTGTAGTTTCCCCTTTCAGTTGCCGTCTTTTCAACTCATCATAACCCAATTCAATTTCCCAGCGCGCCCAGTACACCCGTAATAAATCTTCCAGAGGATAGGCCACCGGATTGGTCATTGACGTTAAAAATCCGGTGATTTTTCCCTGCTTACTGCCGCTGACGTAACTCACCATTCTTGCCCGCCAGACGGCCGGAAGATGCGGGGTCGTTTGGCGCGCCTACGGAGATACGGGCATCTCGACCAACATGTCATAGTCGCTGTAACGTTCAACCACTTTATATTGGAGCTTACTTTTTACCGGTGTCAACCAATGAGTCTGGGTGCCGGCTTCTTGCCATTCCATCAGGAACGATGCGCTGAAATAGCAACGGTCAAACAGGGTCAGGGCGTGGTCCGGGGCAGCCGAGACCAGTCGCTGTGCCAGTGTCAGTTCACCTTCGGCGACGCCGCCAAACGCGGCATCAAGCAGCATATGAGAATGGGTTGCCATCACCCCGACCATTCGCACCTGCGGAAAAGCGCCGGAAGAGGGAAGAGGGCTCAATGAAGCCAAAAGCCGTCGTGTTCTCCGGTGTGTCTGGTGTGTCTGGTGTGCGAAACAGCGTCCCATCCACACTCAAAACATGAAGGTCATGAAAGTTCTCCCCCCAGCACGGCAGGCAGCCAGACCGGCGCGCCCCCCACAGCAACATCGGTGTCCCGACCAACAGCGCCGACCTGGCCAACACCGGCACCAGTGCCGGCAACACTCGCGGTACCTACGCCGGCCTTATCGAGTCGCTGCAGTACAGACAGCCACGTCTGTGCTAGCCATCCCCAACGTTATTGTTACGTAACAGCACATCACGCAGAAAACCCGATTTCCACGCGGTAACCGCGATTTATTATATCCCACACGCAACCCCCTAGAGACCCCCACACGCCTTCGCCGTAAAAATGCATCGCCACCCAGCGACGATCGCGAACGCCTCACCACGTCGCCGAAAAGGATCGCCACCACGCGCCACGTAAGGAAGGAACCAGGTGACATAATCGGCACTACACCACACCCGCTACCACTGAGGTTCTACAGAAATTCGCTTTTGCATTTTGTGCAAGATTTTGCCAAAAGTTGCAATAACGCACCACGCCGCACGTCCGGTGAAAAAGATAACAGATTGTTTTAAAATGGATCGCCTCCGATTACGAGAGGATCCCGCCGCGCTAGGGAAAAAATGCAAAGCACCATGAAAATCAGGAAAGCCAGGCGGGGCACGGTTTTCGGTGTGATGGACGAGAAAAAATTATTACACAGTTTTGCACGCCGGATCCGCAAAGGATCACCGAGGCCACAGCAGCAGGGCGCACGAAAACATCTCACGTAAAATACGCGCGACCGGGTGGCTGTGAGCTTTACTTCATGATTGAAGAAAGGAAGCAGATAACAACTGCGTTCCATTACTTTATGTATTGCAAGCAGTTTGTCATTGCCAAGTTGATCGGTTTCAGCGATCAATTCGATAGATATTGATCTGCACAATCAATGAGATGTCGGAAAGATGCACTCGTAGACTAGTAACCATATAAATTAGATGATATTAAGTCGTGACAAGACCCCAAGGATTCGGTACGTTCTTCTGCAAGATCTGTGGGCTATGGCTTTATCACCAGTCGGATTGTAGTGATTCAGGGTCTAATTATTGTGACAAATGTAGACCGCCGAGCTTTATGCGCCAAGCCGTAACAAAAATTATAAAACTCATTCTGACTATTTTCAGCAGTAAAGTGAATTAACCCCAGCACCAGGGAAAACCATCCAAGGCCCACACAAGCGGGTTTTTTTTGTATCACGAGGAACACAACAGGTTAAGACCGAAGGCGTTGTTTGCAGGGGAAGGGACAGCTATTACACTCCTCATTGGGTGCCCTGGATCTTTTTGTCTGGAGTATTGAGCAAAGGACCGAAAGAGAAAAAGCCCTAGGTTAATTTACATCAACCTGAGGCCTCTCTCATACCTGAACAACATGATAGTAGCCTCTTAACCGTGTATGGGTCCACCACATATTGCAATTTTTACTCTCACGTAAAATATAGTCCACT
>ERZ1673695.715-NODE-715-length-45535-cov-24.431354_pt1 | contig 45535 bp, 51 predicted proteins | sample MGYA00580225_ERZ1673695 | MGnify/ENA primary metagenome ERZ1673695 (study PRJEB41218, sample SAMN15661739) | gut metagenome | host: Homo sapiens | place: Canada: London | collected 2015-08-20/2019-03-30 | study: EMG produced TPA metagenomics assembly of... | reverse complement strand
AGCACTTAGCGAATCGCCTATGGCGATAAAAGGTTCTAAGAACTCCAAAAAATGCGGAAGGAATAGTATAGACTTGGAAACATCACACTAATTTTACAATCCATCAAAGCTCAGCGAAGCGATACATGATTAAAAACATTGTTTTTCGGGATTCCAAAGGGGACTTTTTACAAAAAGTCTCCTTTGTCGGGGTATTGCCGCACGGGAACTCTCAAGGGCAAATTATATGGAACGGTATCTTATTTTACCGCGAACGATAGATCGCGGGCATCCAATATTCCGAACTATTTATATTAAAAGTTGTTTAAGCCGCACTGCAATATTCCAGTGCCCGCCAACATATTAATAATCAGATAAAGTGGGGGTGCTTATATGAATAAACCTGAAAAGATTGAGCTTTCCGGTTTTGTTACTACTGAAACGCGGCAGGGACGCCGCCGGTTTAACCGGGGGAGTATGCAAAAGGGCGGCAGGGGCAGGAAACGCAGCGGTTCTTTCACCTCTTCCGGCGCTTCTTCCATGCTTCTTAAGCTTGGGATATGCGCTGCGGCATGCGCCTTGGTATTATTGATAAAATGGGTTGATACTCCGCTCACAAACAGCGCGCTCGAAAGTATAAAGGAAATAATTGACGATGGCAAGAGCGAGATGGAGGAGCCGGCGGGCAAGCTGAAATTTGTAGAGCTTCCGGGCCTGTTGTCAGTGTTCGCGCAGAAAGGCGACATGGCAGCCCCTGTAGAGTTTTCAAGGAGCGAACTGCTCGAAGACGGCAACCTTGCGAGATTCTTTTCGCAAAGCTCGGCCGCTGTAATATGCGTTAAAGACGGCAGGGTAAAGTCGGTTGGTCAGGACGCGTCGCTTGGCAAATATGTAATGGTATCCCATGATAACGATATAACAACGGTATACTATGGTCTTGATGAAATCATTGCTGAAGAGGGCCAGCCGCTTAGGCGCCTTGACAACCTTGGAAAGTTGGGCGCTGACGGCGTATTAAGCATGGCCATAACAAAGGGCGGTAAGCCGCAGGACGTAAGCAAGTATATAGATATGCAGGGGAACGGATGAGAATCTGTTCGATCAGGCATATCTCTGTGGAATGCAGTTTGCCCGTGTTACTGATAATACCGCTTGCCGGAATATTCGAGATGCTGGATATCCTGCTGATGGCGTTTATTGCGCTTTCAGCGCATGAACTCTGCCACGCATACATGGCTAGAAGCTTCGGCGTTGGAGTGATAAAAATTGAGATACAGCCATTTGGCTTTGTCGCAAGGCTCAAGGAAAACTCCTTTTTGTCGGTTCATGCCGAGTTAGCTATAGCATCGGCGGGTCCTGTATGCAGCTTTATAATCGGTACAGCTGCCGTTGCGGCACGGCAGCTCTTCCCAGCTATCGACGAGGCGCTGTCCGTCTTTTCATCTGTAAATTTATCAATAGCAATTATAAATCTCCTCCCCGCGCTTCCGCTTGACGGCGGCAGAATGCTGCGCGCTGCCATATCGTTGATCTCAAGCAAGAGAACCGCCACCATGATAACCGCATATATTGGCGTTGTAATTGGGGCCGCGATTCTTGCCCTGGGTATTTACGGGCTTATAAAGGGACTCATAAATATTACGGTTCTCGTAATGGGATTATTTTTGCTGATTGCCGCGTTAAAGGAGATAAAATGCGCTGAGGGCGCACAGATGAGGGCTATGATACGAAGATCCGATGTGCTCAGACAGGGGCAAGCGCTGCAGGTTCGCCAGCTGGCCCTGGGAGGGGATGCCGCCGCGGGTACGGCGCTTAGGCTGCTTTCGTCAGGATATTACAATCTGATCGTTGTTATTGATGACAGGATGAGCGTCACGGGTTATCTTGACGAGGGGGCGCTGCTGGCCGGAATCGCTAAAAAGGGATCGGATACAACTTTAAAATCTTTAATTGATTGACCTTAACGCCGATTGCTGTTACACTGTACGCATGTCAATACGGCCCTATTCAGGCCGTTAATGGAGGCCAAGTTTTTGAATAAGGATGCACTAGAGCTGCTGTTAGGCAGTGTGGAAAAACCGTCGCGCTATACGGGCGGCGAGTTGAATATGACGTTAAAAAGGGACGCGAACGTTAAGTTTGCCCTTTGCTTTCCGGATGTATATGAGATTGGCATGTCGCATTTAGGGTCGAGAATAATCTACAATATTTTAAACTCACGGGAAGATACGGTTTGCGAACGCGCCTTTGCGCCATGGGTAGATATGGAGGCGGCAATGAGGGAGCGGGCCATTCCGCTTTTTTCATTGGAAAGTATGCGCCCCCTGAATGAATTTGATATAATTGGGTTTTCTCTGTTATACGAGATGTGTTACAGCAACATATTGACAATGCTGGATCTGTCGGGCGTTCCGTTTTATTCCAGGGATAGGGGGGAGCGCGACCCTCTAATCGTATGCGGCGGACCTTGTACCTGCAACCCAGAGCCGGTCGCGCCGTTCATGGACGCTGTGATGATAGGCGACGGAGAGGAATTGGTAGGCGAGTTTATATCGACCTATAAGCGCGCCAGAGCCAGCGGGCTTGACAGGCGGGGGATTTTACGCGAACTTTCAAAAGTACGCGGCGTTTACATACCTATGATGTATGAGGATGAGTACGATGCAAACGGAAGGTTCGCCAGGTTAAACAAGCTTGATCCCTCAGCTCCAGACAAGGTAACCCGGCGAGTGGTTAAGAACCTGGATTCGGCGGAATATATAGGTAAGCCTATAGTGCCTTATATGAGCATTGTACATGACCGTATTGCGCTCGAGGTATTCCGCGGCTGCACGCGGGGATGCAGGTTTTGCCAGGCGGGGTTTATATACCGGCCTGTTCGCGAGCGCAGCAAGGACAAGCTTATGGAGCAGGCCAAAGAACTGGTAGCATGTACGGGTTATGACGAGATATCGCTGTTTTCATTGAGCACAGGCGACTATTCTGATATCCATAGTCTCGTGCCTGAGATTATGGATACGTTTAAAGACGAGCATGTATCAATATCGCTACCATCGCTCAGAATTGATTCGTTTTTAAAGGACGATCTTGAAAGAATACAATCGGTTAGAAAATCGGGGCTTACTTTTGCGCCGGAAGCTGGTACTCAGCGCATGAGGGATGTAATAAATAAATGCGTTACCGAAGACGATCTTTTGAGGAGCGTGCGCGACGCTTTTGAATCCGGATGGACAGGCGTCAAGCTCTACTTTATGCTGGGCCTTCCTACGGAAACAGACGAGGACCTGATGGGAATAGCCGATCTTGCGCGCAAGGTATCCGCAGAGTTTTATTCAGTGCCAAAGGAAAAGCGCGGTAAAGGCCTTAGAATTACTGTGAGCGTATCCTCCTTTGTTCCAAAGCCGTTTACCCCGTTCCAATGGGAACCGCAGGATAGTACGGAAACGATTATTAATAAGCAAAGCAAACTAAAGGCTGCGCTAAAAGGTATCCGCGGCGTTGAATTCGCATATCATGCCCCGCATACTAGCGCTCTTGAGGCTGTGTTTGCCAGGGGCGACAGGCGTTTGGCAGAGGTGCTGGTAAAGGCGTATAATAAGGGCGCGCGGTTTGATTCATGGGATGAATGCTTTAAAAGGGAACTCTATGCGGAGGCGTTTGCGGAATGCGGGTTGGATCCGGCGGAGTACGCAAACCGGCGGCGCGACCTGGATGAGCCGCTGCCATGGTCGCATGTGGATATGCTGGTGACCGAGGACTATCTAAAGGGTGAATATTTAAGGGCGATGAAGGCGGCCGTGACGAGGGACTGCAGGCAGGGCTGCAATGGATGTTTTGGAGAAAGATATGCGGATTATTGCAAGATTTGAAAAGAATGACTCGGTAAGGTTTGTTTCCCACCTTGATGTGCAACGTCTGTTTCATAGGGCAATGAGGCGTGCAGGGCTTCCCATCGCGTATTCAAATGGGTTTAACCCTCATCCCCTTATGTCGTTTGCGACAGCCCTCTCCGTGGGTGTTACCAGCGAAGCGGAGTGGTTTGATATAAAGCTCACGGAGCATGTGGATCCGTCTGCTTTTTTGGAGCGGTTAAACGACATGCTGCCTAACGGATTTGCAATAAAAGAGGCATGTATGGATTCCGCCGCATTGCCTTCGCTGTCAGTGATGATGGCAGCGGCTATGTACAAGGTAAAGGCCGTTGCAAACGATAAAGGTGATTATTCCCTGTTGCAAAACTCGATTGAAAATATGATGAGCGGCAGCATAATGGTTAAGAAACGCGGTAAAGGAGGCGAGCGCGAGGTAAATTTAAGACCTCTGATAAAAAAAATAGAATTTATTGATGCAACTGACAGTTATGCTGAATTGATGGTGTTGGGCAGGCTCAGTGCAAGCGAAAGCTTGAATATGGATCTTCTCTTGAATAGGTTAAAGGAGCATTGGACAGGGAACGCGCATTTCTCAGTGCACCGTCAGTGTATATACTCGCAGGATGGAAGGCTATTTCCCAAATTGGAGGACTGATGAAAGAACTGATTGTGGATAGAGCATGCGGAATAATCAGGGCCGCCTTAACGGAGGACGGTCATTCCACCGAGCTTTATGCAGAGCGGGATAATATAGGAAGCATGGTGGGAAGCATCTATAATTCACGTGTAAAGGTAGTTCTGCCAGGAATGAAGTCCGCGTTTATAGACCTTGGAACGGGAGGGAAAAACGCGGTGTTATTTTTGTCGGATATAGTGAATGATGGCACGGATATGCACAAAAAAGGCCGCATTGAGGATCTGGTCCACCAAGAGCAGGAATTGCTCGTTCAGGTCAGCAAGGACGGCTTTGGGAGCAAGGGGCCCAAGGTAACAACAAAGATAAGCCTGCCTGGTTCATACTCTGTCATAACGCCGTATGATACCGGAACGGGTCTTTCTAAAAGGATCGAAAACGTTGATGAGCAAAGACGTCTGCGCTCCATTGCATGCAAGATAAGGGACGAGTATAATTGCGGCTTAATATTAAGGACATCCGCGGAATATGTTGGTGAAGAGCTGATACGCGATGAAGTATGCGGTTTAGTTGAATGTTGGAATAACATATTGGAACGGGCAAACACGGCCAAAGCTCCGGCGCTTGTATACAGGGAGGGCGGCCTGGTTTGCAGATTGATTCGCGAAAACATGTCGTTTAATATAGAAAGCGTTATAGTTTTGGACAGGGAACTCTATGACGAGTTTACACGATACCTTCCAAATAACATATTGACCAGAGCAAGCCTAAGATATGATGAGGCCTGTTCAGAGAGAATTATAGATGGTTTTATTGAGGAAACGCTGATGAGAACCGTTCCACTCAGCTGCGGTGCTAATATTGTTATAGATAAGGTGGAGGCTATGACGGTTATAGACGTTAACTCAGGCAGTTGTACAGCTGAAGGTGATTTTGAGGATAATGCAACTATGATTAATATCGAAGCGGCAAAGGAGATTTCAAGACAGGTTCGTCTCAGACATATTGGCGGGATAATAATTATTGATTTTATTGATATGGCGCTTCAGAAAAACCGGGATAGCGTGCTTAATGCATTGAACGATGGGGTGTCAAAGGATAGGTCCAAATGCTTTGTCCTCGGATACACGAGACTTGGATTAGTGGAGCTGACAAGGAGGGAGCAATATCCTCAGACAGGCACATTGCTTGAGCGTTCTTTGAATAAAGACAATATTTAAAAAGATATATGATAAAATGGACTGAATTTTATTAAATAATAGTGACAGGGCGCGATTTATATGCTATAATCTATGATCGTCGGGCATGCCAATGTAGCTCAGTTGGTAGAGCAGCGCACTCGTAATGCGCAGGTCTGGGGTCCGAGTCCCCACATTGGCTCCAACTGTCGAGGCGTAGCGCAGTTTGGTAGCGCGCTTGGTTCGGGACCAAGAGGCCGCTGGTTCGAATCCAGTCGCCTCGACCATGGATAACCCCCTGAAACTCTAGGGTTTCAGGGGGTTTTTGCTGGCTCTTTTAGCTCCATTTGTACATTTGACACCCAAAACTGACACCCGCATGGTTAAGTACCTTCAAGATGGTTAATAAACTTGTCAATATAGGATCGCTTTTCTCTTCCGACATTTTTATGTATATCTTCATTGTTGTCATAAGGTCTTTATGGCCCAGTAGATGTTGAGCCGTCTTGACGTCTACCCCGGCATCGTAAAATGTTGTCGCAAAAGTATACCGCAGGTCATGAGCGTTGACATCAAAGACTTTATAGCCTTCCGTTCTCCGAGCTATGTCCCTTCTCCACATGTTTGTTTTGCTAAAAGGCGTAGGCCTGTTTGCGGTATGCTCACACATCGCGTTAAACCATCTGAGCGAGGCAAACGGTGTATTGGCGGAGGAGCTGAGGGAGCAGAGGGAACTGGACGAAGCGATAGCGGGGATACAGGAAGCGTGGGAGGGCACGGAGCCGGAGGAGCTTACATACAGCGGACTGGTGGGGGAAGAGACGGAACGGCGCGGGGAGTACACGAAGCACTTCAGGCGTGGAGACGGGCTGGTGGAAGCGGTGACATACCCATATCCGGTGCATATTGAGCAGGAAGGGGAATGGGTTGATATAGACAACAGGCTGGAATTGGTAACGCTGGGGGACGGGAGGCAGGTATACAGAAACAGAACAAACGACTTTGAGGTGAGCTTTGGGACGAGTCTTAACAGCGAAAAGCTGGTGGAGGTGAGCTACGGAGGGCACGGGCTTTCGTGGAAGCTATCGGGAGCGTGCAGCGCGGTCGGGGAAGTAGAAGCGGAAGCGGGGGAGCCCGCGGAGCAGACGGATGAAGAGCGTGACATGGGGTTAAGGTTTCCTGAGGAGCTGTTTGGGCCTGGGCAATTTAGAGATTACATATATAGTCCAAAAAAAGTACATATTTTTATAATATTTTATGTTGACTAATTAAATATATTTTAGTATAGTTATTATAGCCTATCAAATGGAGTTGATTAATATTATGAGTTATACAATTTATGGCCTAATCTGATTATATTTTTTCTAAGGAAAGGGGCTGAACATATAGATGAACAGAAAAAAAGTTGCAATTATAATCGCTTGTACGCTAATGTTATTTATTATAGGGTTTATAGCATGGAGATATCTGCCGTTTAACAGCGCCGCCATTTTTAACATGAAGTTGCAACTGAGGATATGTTTAATTTAACAATGGAGGGGATAAAAAGCGAATATTACGTTGGAGAAGAACTAGTAGTAGACGCTACTTTCACGGCTGATACGCAGCGATCTTTTGTCATAACAAGAGGATTCTCGCTGATAAACATTGATCTTACCAGGGAAGGGCAAACTATAACGCATCCATCAATAGCTGTCACCGATTATATCCATGCTGGCGAAATCATAAGAAAAAACTATAGATTTATGTTTGATGAACCGGGAACATATACGCTAAGAGTATGGGCAGGCTTCAACATAAATAACGGAAGCGAACAGAAAGAGTACGCTTTAGATGCCGGCATCTATGAGATAATAGTAAAGGAGAGATAGGTTTATGTTAAATGTATTAAAGAAAAGCTCAAAGAAAATTCTGCTCTTAATTGTTATCCTAAGTTTGCTATTTACAATAGCGGTATCAGTTGCTTCAACCGAGCTGCATATTTCCCACAGTGTTGGAGTCGACGCCTGAGAGCATGACTTGATCAAGAATGCGATAAGCGTAGAAATATTTTCTGACTTTAATAAAGCGGTCGGTCTAGAAACCCGTGATATATTTCTTCAAATGAAAAAAGCATCAGTTTTAGGGAGTTATACAATGAATTCAGGAAGTCAAGGGAATATCTCAATGTAACGGACAAAACATTAAAACACTATGACAACTGTTATAAGCTGTTCAGTAACTTCTATGACGTAAACCTGCCCTGTTCAGAGCTTAATCAGGAGGTAATAAACGAATATGTATCCTACCTGAAGAAAAAAGGGACAGTAAACGAAATAACAATAAATGCCTCCATAACAGCAATAATGGTCATAGCATACTTTGGAATGGAAAGGGGATATATAAAGGGAGTTGCGATTAAGCTAATAAGAGCAGGGAAAAAAGTCAAGGAAACATATACAAAAGAAGAGTTAGGCATATTATTGAAAAAGCCAGACATAAAGAAATGTAATTTTGCGGAATACAGGACATGGGTAATGACAAACTACCTGTTAACAACGGGGAACAGGCTGTCGACATTGGCGGAATTAAAACTAGAGGACATAAACTTTAAAGACGGCGAAACAATCATGAGGTAAACGAAGAACAGGAAACAACAGATAGCCCGAAAACGATAAGGAGGGTGTTGTGATGAGCGATAGTAAACTGACCCTCACACTGCAAAGTGACGATGTGGATTTTTACAAGCAGGTAGCAGATCTGCTCACGGAGGCTCGGAAATTTGCCAAAGGGCAGATGGACAGCACAATCGCTGCAACTTATTTTGAAGTCGGGCGCATGATTGTGGAGCGGGAATAACAGGGGTAAAAACGGGCAAAATACGGAGCTGCGCTGATAAAAGGTTTGTCCGAGTATCTGACTGAGCAGTACGGGCGCGGTTTTTCGGTTGTGAATTTACAAAGCATAAGAAAATTTTACCAAATTTATGCTCCGTTAATTCAGCAGACATCGTCTGCTAAATCTGAAATTGGCGAATCGTTGATTAGCGTTTTTGACGCAGGCGAACGAAAACAGCAGACGCTGTTTGCTAAATTCGATTTGGGCTGGTCGCATTATCAAATTCTGATGCGAATCGAAAACGAAGCCGCCCGCAGTTTTACGAAATTGAAGCCACAAGGCAGCAGTGGACGGTGAGAGAACTGAAGCGTCAGGTGGATAGTTCCCTCTATGAGCGGCTCGCGCTTTCCCGCGACAAGGACAAGGTTATGTCTTTGGCAAACGAGGGACAGATTGTAGAAAGTCCCCGTGACATTTTCAAAACGCCTTATGTTTTAGAATTTACCGGACTGGAAGAACGTTCGGAGTACAGTGAATCCGAATTGGAACAGGCTCTGATAGATAATTTGCAGAAATTCCTGCTCGAACTCGGCAAAGGATTTTTATTTGAAGCGCGTCAGAAGCGGTTTTCGTTTGACGAGAAATCATTCTATGTCGACCTCGTTTTCTATAACAGACTGCTTCAGTGCTATGTCCTGATTGACCTGAAAATTGCTGAACTGAAGCATCAGGATTTAGGGCAGATGCTGATGTACGTCAACTATTTTGACCGCTACGTCCGACAGGAATTTGAAAAGCCAACGGTGGTTTATTCATCCACGAAGCGGATATGTTCAAAAACCTCTACCTCTACACCAAAATGCGGAACGTGGGCGGTATTGCGCAGACGGAGGCGCTCAAAGCCTCCGATTTGTTTATGAAGCGCCGCTATCTGGACGAGCTGACCGGCAACAAGGGCGTGGTGTTTGCAATGGGGACACCGGTCTCGAACTCAATGGCCGAGATGTACACCATGCAGCGGTATTTGCAGTACGACACCCTCGAGCGCATGGAACTCACCCATTTCGATTCGTGGGCGGCGCAGTTTGGCGAGACGGTCACTTCTATGGAGCTAAAGCCGGAGGGGACGGGCTTCCAGCAGAAAACGCGGTTTTCCAATTTCTACAACCTCCCGGAACTCATGGCGATGTTCAAGGAAGTGGCGGACATTCAAACCGCCGATATGCTCAAACTTCCCGTACCCAAGGCCAACTACCACACCGTTGTCTGCAAGCCCAGCGACATGCAGAAGGATATGGTTTCCTCTCTGGCAGACCGTGCCGACGCGGTGCGAAACGGCAATGTAGACCCCTCCGCGGACAATATGCTGCTCATCACCAACGGCGGCAGGAAGCTGGCGCTGGATCAGCAGCTTGTGAATCCCATGCTCCCCGCCTTCGAGGACAGCAAGGTGAATATCCGCGCGGGCAACGTCTACAAGATATGGGAGGACACCAAAGAGCAGCGGTTGACCCAGCTTGTGTTCTGCGATTTATCTACGCCGGGCGGCAAAAGGCCCATTGACATGCAGGTCGATGAAAACGGCGTGGCTTCCATGACGGAATTTCAGAAAGTCTATGACGACCTGCGGAATAAGCCGGCCCTCCGCGGGATTCCCGAAGAAATCGTCTTTGTCCATAAAGCCACCAACGAAGCGCAGAAAATTTGAAATGCGATTTTCTCATTTTGAGGCTTGACACCTATTTGTAGGTTTGCCGAATCCATTCTTTTTTGCCCGAGAACCTGCGAAATGGTCGTTACCGGGATTCCTGCAACGACCATCTTTGTGGCCACTCTCCGGCGGAGCGAATGAAAGCTTTTTCGGTCAAACGCACTCCTTTTGATGCCTGCGGGCCCTGTATACCCATTCCAGATGTCCCCCTTTCCTGTGTCATCCGTGAATTTGCGTGCCGGATAATTGAGCGTAAGAAAGATGTAATCGGTTTTCACGGAAGGTCTTGCATTCAAAATGTAGTCTGCGATTGCTTTCCCTGCATCCGGCATTAGCGGAAGAAAAACGGATTGCCCTATTTTCTTCTGCACAAGGTGAATCTCCCCATGCGCCCAATCAATGTCCGTCAGTTTCAAATTGATGATGTCAATCGCTCTCATCCCTACCGACACACCAAGTAGGATCATCGCCATATCCCGTTTTCCTTTTTCCGTACCAGTATCTATGACAGCAATAATTTTTTGGAGTTCTTCGTCGTAAAGGCAGGGATAGATTCGATTTTCGCGCCGAACCGGTACAGAAAACACACTGGAGATATCCTTTGGCGATCCAATAAGCATCACTGAGTGCTTTCCAACGACATCTGCATGGAAGCTGACGTCATCTTCATTGAGACAACGGCGGAACAGTATAACAAGGAGCACTGCCACCACATTTATCTCAAAAAAAGACGCGCAACAGTTTCAGCACTTGTCGCTGGATGCCTTTTGCACGGATGAGGAAAGCAGTTCCTTCCAAGAGCTTATGATAGATGTGGATTCCGGGTTTGAGTCCGAGGTCATATCAACAGCCTGCTCAAGCTGCTCCCTCTTGCACTGAGTACACTGAGCGATCTTGGCAGAGAGGCGATTCTGCTCAAGTATTTTATCTGCCCGACTGCTGTCGGTATTAATTGCGGTGCCTTGAAAATGATAAATTCGGTTCCTTTTCCCTTATTATCAGCACTATAATTTAAGGTGCAGCATATCTGGGGAAAGTTTGCATAAATCGCTTTCAACTCTGAGACAGCGTCATATGTAATGACCCACGGACAATCTACTCCTGCTATAATGCAATTTGCAATATCAGCATGATCTGTTGCGAAAAAGGAGTTCTTATAAAGCCGTTTTCCATTTACATAATATGGAGGGTCAAAATAAACAAAGGCGTTCTCCATATACTGCGGAATTATCCTTTGAATAAAGCTACGAATTTCTTTATTATAGACTATAATTTGCCCCCTGAGCGCTGCTATGCTTTGAATCCGCTATACTAATGAATCTCGGTTAAAACGAGCAGCTATTGTGTAATTTCCATTTTGCTCGTATCCACCTATGGGGCCTGCGCTGAGAATTCCTTGCTGTATTTCTTCTTAGACATAAAATGTGCTCCTCATATGATAGTTTTTGGATATTTCCATTGTCTGCCATATGGGCAGCATATCATTTCAAGTCGCTTTCAGTAATTAAATATAAACGCTGATAAGAAGTTATAGAGCGATTTTCATCCTCCAATCAATAAAAACTGTTCTGGCTTCATTTTAATAAGGTAGAAAGCCCTTAAAGCTATTTAAAAAAGTCTTTAAATTGTGGTTGACAAGATTCGGGAGCTTATGTATAATAATTAGCGTGCGATTGCGAAAGCAAACGAACGGGGTGTAGCGCAGTTCGGTAGCGTACGTGCTTTGGGAGCATGGGGTCGTGGGTTCAAATCCCTCCACCCCGACCACACTTTCGGCCCCTTGGTCAAGCGGTTAAGACACCGCCCTTTCACGGCGGTAACAGGAGTTCGAGTCTCCTAGGGGTCACCATTTTGTTCATCACTGTGGGCCTTTAGCTCAGTTGGTCAGAGCGGTCGGCTCATAACCGATTGGTCCGGGGTTCGAGTCCCTGAAGGCCCACCAAAGTTATCCGGCCCGGTAGTTCAGATGGTTAGAATGCCAGCCTGTCACGCTGGAGGTCAGGGGTTCGAGCCCCCTCCGGGTCGCCATTAGCTACTGCTTTCACTCCTTGCTGGTGTAGCTCAATTGGCAGAGCAGCTGATTTGTAATCAGCAGGTTGCGGGTTCGAGTCCCATCACCAGCTCCAACAATATCATATGTCTATTCGTGGATGGGTTCCCGAGCGGCCAAAGGGAGCAGACTGTAAATCTGCCGTCACAGACTTCGATGGTTCGAATCCATCCCCATCCACCATTTTTTGTTCCGCGGGAATGGCGGAATTGGCAGACGCGCACGGTTCAGGTCCGTGTGTTGGCGACAACATGCAGGTTCAAGTCCTGTTTCCCGCACCATGCTGCCGAGTGGTCTTATAGCATTTGAGATGTTATAAGACCACTCGCTTTTTATACGGCGATTTCGGAAGGGGCGTAGCTGACGACTACGCCCTTTCTTGTGTTTACCGACACGTCGGGGACCGGCAGGGGCAGCACCTTCGGTATCTCGATCTCGCCCACACAGTTGTAATGGATACGAAGCCGCTGCTGCCAAACGCCATCCACCTTTTCCGCATGGAACACCTCGATGCGCTCCACCAGCTCATTCAGCATCCTGGGCGTCAGTTTCCTTGCCCGTGTGTACTTGCGGACCAGGCTGATGAACATATCCGTAGTCATGGACCGGCCGTCCTGCTTCTTGATCTCAGTGCGGAGCGCCTTGATCTTTTCGGCGAGCTCCTTCTGCTCGTCCTCATAACGGCGGGACATTTTCAGGAACCGTTCTTCCGACAGCTTGCCGGAAACATTGTCCTCATAGATGCGCTCAAAGAGGCCGTCCAGTTCCTCGTCACGGGCGAGAAGGGCTTTCAGCTCCTTTTCCTTCAGCTTGCGGTCCAGCTCGTCGGCCTGCTGGGAATGGCCGATGACGGCCTTCACAAAGTCGTCCTCATAGAGGCTGGCAAACTTCGTCAGCCGCCGTATCTCGCCAAGCACCACCTGTTCCAGGAAGTCCACCCGGACATAATGGGTGGCGGTGCAGGTCCCGCGGTTGCCCTTGTAGTTGGAGCAGTTGAAATACCTGATTTCGGGATTGCCCTGATTGAAGTGGAAGTGCAGGTTGTGCCCGCAGTCGGCGCAGATTAGGAGGCCGGAAAACATGTTGCGTTCGCCCTCGTTGGTGCGGCGCTTGCGTATTTTGCCCCGCTTCTGCCGCACCTGCTCAAAGACGGCCCGTTCGATGATCGGCTCATGGACGTCCTTGAAGATCATCCAGTTTTCACGGTCGTTCTCCAGGCGCTTTTTGTTCTTGTAGGATTTCGAGTAGGTCTTGAAGTTGAGAACGTCGCCGCAATACTCCTGGAGGGAGAGTATCTTCGTGACGGTGGAGCTGTTCCACATGGTCGGCCCGCGCTCCTTGCCTTTGCCGGGGCGCTTGACGCCCTTTTTAAGCCAATAGGCTCTCGGCGTGAGGATTTGTTCCTCAGACAGCTTCACCGCGATCTGCTCTGTCCCGAAGCCCTCCAGGGTCATGCTGTAAATCCGCCGCACCACCTGGGCCGCTTCTTCATCCACGATCCAGCGTTTCGGATTGTCGGGGTCCTTGACGTAGCCATAGGGCGGCTGGCCCATCGGCTCGCCCGCGTTGCCCTTGATCTTGTTGCTGATGCGCCGCTTCTTGCTGATATCGCGGGCGTACCACTCGTTGAAGAAGTGCCGATAAAGAAGGAAAACGCAAAAGAACGAAAAAACGGCTTAAACACAGGGCTTCACGGCGATATGATTTTACACAACCACCGCTACGAACAAGCCTTTTTACCCACAACAACCGTTTCACAACCTGAAAACTGAATATCGGTAAAGGTAGAACGTGCTGTTCTGCCCTTGCGAAACTGAAAGGCATTTCTTAATTGAAGTGCCTTTTTTATGTCCAAACAAGGGGGGTACTGCTATGAACAGGCAGTCAATACCACACGATTATTACTACGGCTGTGAAGCGGAGCAATACACGTTCTACCGCTTCCCCAAAGCCCTGTTCACCAACGACCGTTACAAGGGGCTGACCGACAGCGCCAAAATCCTCTACGGCCTGATGCTCGACCGCATGGGGCTATCCCTCAAAAACGGTTGGCTTGACAAGCAGAACAGGGTTTTCATCTACTTCACTCTTGAGGATTTGCAGGAGTACATGAACTGCGGCCACAACAAAGGCGTGAAGCTCATGGCGGAGCTTGATAACATCGGGCTGATTGAACGTGTGAAACAGGGGCTTGGGCGGCCTGCCTTCATCTATGTCAAACGGTTTTCCACCGATACCGCCAAGCAACCCCATGACCGCCCTGCACTGGTAAAGAAAATCGGCAAGACCACCTATCGGGTGAGGGTGCATTTCAGCACCACCAACACGGAAACCATGAACGATAAAATCAAGCGTATGCTGAAAAACGAGATACAGCAGATGTAACCTGCATGACAGGGGAAAAGCCGGGAATCTGAAAACGAGTTCCCGGCTTTAATTTGTATCCATTTCAAAACAAATATGTAGCATACAATTCACAAGGAATATAGGGTTACATTTGAAATTATAATTCTTAAACTGTGATATCCGCGAGCAAGGCTAAAATAGTTTCCACTATTATAATATCTAATATCAATCCAGTCTGCATTAGACAAGTTGAGTTCTGGTAATTCAATAGGAGTTGACATTCTGTATAATGTGGGTGATTGATATAGCCTAGTGTAGTCTTCACCCGTTTTTGAATATATTTCAATCCACCCTTCTAAACCAACATCTTCACTTTCATCAGAAACAGCAATAGTTCCTGCTAATCCAACATATTTTTTTCCAAGGTAAAACGAAGCATAACCGTAGTTAGAATCTCCCTCTGCATATGTTGTAAAGAGATTTCCTGAGGATAGCTATTTCCGACTGTATCTACTAATGATTTACTATCTTGTAAATCAAAAAATCGAGAAGATGTGATTTTTAATTTCGACAACTTTATAGGTGCATTGTCGCGGATTTCACTAATTTTATGCTGAATTTTCTCTGGATCGGATACAAGACTTTGTCCATCAGTAAGAAGTGAAATAGCATCATCATATCTTTTTTCAGCAATCATATTGTCTGTCTGTACTAATAAACTTGCTGTATACTCTGTAGAATATTTTAAATATAATAACTGAATATCTTTCGATTAAATATTAGAATTTTTCAACACGCTTAATGCTTGGATATAGTCAGAACTGTGCCAATAATCAGTAGCTTGTTTTAACAACTGCTCTATTGCTTGAGCAGACTTTTGATTCTCCTGTTGAGTTTGGAGAGATGAAAGCTCAATCTGCATTGTTTCCAATTGTTTTTTCAAACTATTATTTTCTTCAACCAATTCAACATACTCAGTTTCTGTTACAAGTACTTCATTCCCGTTGTAAATAAACGCAAATGATTGTGGAGGGTTTAAGAAATGTTGATATAGAATCGTAAGTATAACACCGAATAGTCCACTAAATATAACTTTAAAAACTTCTGCCATTCTTGATTTTTTGACTTTAGTAGTCATATGGAGTCCCCCTTTCTGTTACTTTATTATATCAAGAAATGAGTAATATTTCAATCACCTAGACCTGTTTTAAAATCAGAGAGCAGGTTCCATCCTTTCTTGCTACCAAACTATATAAATATTTTGTGAACTTGATTAAAAACTCCTTGACAATTCGTTTCTGGCAAAACGGCTAAAAGCATCCTCATTTCCTGCGGTGCAAGGCTTTCACCGTTCGACATTGCCGAGGTTCGGGAGATGATGAGCGAGGACGAATTGGAGCTTGACAATCTCGGCGGCTACAAGAAATACAATCCAAAGACCAAGCAGGAGGAAGTCGTTAAGCAGAAAACCGCTCTGTTTGTCATCATTTCAGATACCGATGACAGCTTCAATTTCATCGTAGCACTTGCATATTCCCAACTTTTCAACCTGCTCTGTGACCGCGCCGACAACGACTTTGGCGGTCGCTTGCCTGTCCATGTGCGCTGTCTTTTAGATGAGTTTGCCAATATTGGCATGATACCGAAGTTTGAGAAACTCATCGCCACCATCCGAAGCCGTTAAATCTCGGCTTGCGTTATCTTGCAGGCGCAATCGCAGTTAAAAGTATCTACAAGGACAACGCCGACACCATCGTTGGCAACATGGACACCACCTTATTTCTCGGCGGCAAAGAAAAGACCACACTTGAGGAAATTTCCAAGATGCTCGGCAAGGAAACGGTGGATATGTACAACACTTCTGTCACTAAGGGGAATCAGGAATCCCACGGCCAGAATTTTCAAAAACTCGGGCGTGAGCTTATGTCGGTGGACGAAATCGCCGTAATGGACGGAGCGAAGTGTATTTTACAAGTCCGCGGCGAGCGCCCTTTCCTTTCCTCGAAGTACGATATAACCAAGCATCCGAACTACCGCTATCTTGCGGATTCTGACAAAAGGCATACCTTTGATATTGAAAAATATCTGTCCACAAAACTGAAACTGAAACCGAACGATACGTTTGAGGTTATGGAAATCGACCTTTCAGACGAACCGCCCGAGCTGCCCGCTGTTTAGACCCACCCAAACAGCGGGCTTTTCTTATGCCCAAAAGCCTTGTGCTATGGGAATTTCTTCTGTCCAGCCGAAGCCGAAAGGCTTTGTTTATATATATCGCACCACAACCCAAAAATTTTGAAGGAGGCTTAGTTATCGCATTTTTCAATTCGGCAGTCGGAGTATTGCAGACACTGGTAATCGCACTTGGAGCAGGGCTTGGCGTATGGGGAGTTATCAATCTCCTTGAGGAGTATGGCAATGACAACCCCAGCGCAATGCACAAGGTTAATAAAGAAGCAGAACACAAACAACATACAAGAACAGCCGCCCCGCCGCTATTCCGTACAGCACAAGGCAGAAAAGTTCACAGAAGTATGTTATAATTATCATGTTTATGCGGCTGATACCACAAGGTCAGAAAAGCCCGTTGACAGACGGAAAAAGAAAAAAGTTTGAAAACATTGCATGCCGATAAGATAAAATAACGTAATGTTAATTTCCGTTGCTTGTAGCAACGGGCAAATCTTCATATAATTGTGGCAAGGAAGGAGGTTATCCCTAATGCTAAATAAAAATATTAAATCAATCAGAAAATCAAAAGGGATTTCGCAACAAGAGTTTGCTATCAAGCTGAATGTGGTGCGCCAAACAGTTTCTAAATTGGAGCAAGGAGTTTCCCATAGTTAAGGATACCACACCAAAACCCACGCTTACATTACATCGAAACAACAAATCTGGAGGTAAAATACCAGGAGGTTTTCCTCTGTCAACTGCCGGTTCTCATGCCCCAGTTCAGACTGTTTCCTTTCCTTGGGCGACGACTCAGTATCCTTTTTCATTGAGCCTTGTGTGCCTTCTTCCAGGAATCTTTTATTCCATCAGCGCACGGTTATCCAGACTGAAAATGGCAGCGGTCCGTATGCAGAACATATTATACTCATGCTTGAATTGTATCACCTTTAAGCGGAATTCGCCATCCAGGCCTTTCTGTCTGCCCTAAAGACTTCGGCCAAAGTCCAGTTTCTCCGTGTATCCCATACGAGTTATCCGATTGTCTACCGGTGTTGCGGATATTACACTCCCCTCTACTGCTTCCTCTGCCATGTCTAGATAAAATATATTATAACACTGCCGATTTTACTTCTTTTGTGTATACCTCATGTCCCATAATATTCTCCATTCATTGGCTCTCTTGTCCAAACTTCGGGGGTGTAATTCAACGATAATTTCCACCCTTCACTTGACAACTTGCTTGGATCAAATGTATCATCCATGTCTGACACTGCTGCAAAAAGTTTATATATAATCTTTTTAAGCCCTTGACACACCAGTTAATAGCATATATATTATCAATACATAAGTAAACTTGTTAAATACATATTTGTAAATTACAGGCTTTAGTTGGTTTTAGTTATAGTTTACATTATTTAATGAAAGGAGGTGTGATTATGGACGAGAATAAAGGTGGAGGCGTTACTGTTATTATTAAAGCTTCAGTAGGCGATGAGACCGATGGCATGTTGAATGGAGCCGGATTTGGTTTATCATCAAGTAGTAACAATTTTGATGTTACACCCAATGATAATATCACTCTGTGCTGTTCCTGTTGCTGTGGTGGCGGTGGCGCGGATAGCGCGGTTGAAGTTGAACAAATCATACTATAAGCTGAAACAACCTGCTTTTTGACAGGTTGTTTTTAGTTAATATTGCTGGACAACTGGAGCCTGTAATAGAGTCATTGCTTTCTTAATGAAGTCTGGAGGATTAATCATGCGCGTGGAGGAAATGTATAGGATTGCCCCTTTTATAATAGCCAGGCTAGATGAATACTCGGTTATACAGAACAATTTAAATATAACCATTTTGACAGATGAACGAATGGTGCGGTTTTTTCTGTTTTTAGATGAACATCAGGATTATAATGTTTCTTCACAAATGCTTGGTCATTATTTTGGCGATGATATTGACCCGGCGACTAAATTTTTACTTGATAATAAGCTTATGGAGAAGGTTATTGAGAAGAATACACAGTTTAATAATGTGCAAATCTTTTCAAACGATGCTATAGCACTGGAAAGCATTAAAAATAACAGTCTCGGGGTCGCGTATGCCTTGCAGCAGCATAGCCTTATAGATTACGACGGATTCCAGGATTGTTGCTGGAATGGCAAAGAAAATGATCTATTCATTTTCTTTCTAAACCCATTCAATTTAAAAGCCTTAGCTCAGATCACTGAAAAGGTCAGACAGCATAACCTGCTCTCAAGAATGGTGTTTAGTTATAATAATATGGTGTACTTTTCGAACTACTATAAAAGAGAATGGTATAATCCCTGTCCGCAGTGCTTTTTCTCTCATCTGGAAAGTTCTTTAAGGTGTGCTTCCAAACTTCAGAGCGGCGCTTCATTCCAGACAATTATGGACTTAATATATAACAGAACCCCTGTGTTCAATGTTAAAAATATTATAACGCCTTATATGGCGATGCCCTTGGTTAACGAAATACTGAGCGATTTAACCATAAGTGATAATTATAACATAACTGGCGTCAAATATTATGATTTTAATCAACGGCGCTTCATTTATGATAATGCCATCCACTGGGAGTTGTGTGACTGCTATGAATAAACGTTTTGATGAAGATAGGTATATAAGCGGAAACTCACAGCGCATAGAAAACAATATGCGTAAGTTCTTTCAGTCGTCTATAGAATACATAAAAGAGGATATATCATCAGAGCGTGCATCTTTATGTTTTGTAGATAACCCTGAAAGTTACATTAAGGAAATAAAATTGACGGATTTCAACGAGCCTATCAGAACTGTATTTAACTGCGTTGATGATATTTGCTTGTGCCAGGATGTCATCGCCGTCTATTGCGTTGTTTTGAGAGGAAGTGTGGGCCATGAGGACGGGATATACTACTATTCGCCAAGGGCGCGGACGGTCTTTTTGTACGGTGATTTGAACGACGAACTGGCAGTTAAACTAAGTGGATTAAGAGATTTTCAGGCGTTCATATATGCCTTCGCCGACCTAAAAAATACAGTGCTACTTCATAATGCTGGGGGATTATTTGAAAGCTGCATAGAAATCGGCAGAGTTTTTGAACGGATTTCAATAAAAACACAAGGTATTGTCCGTAAGATTGCTCTGTATACTTTTAATCCAAATATACACGCTCATGCCTTAAAGTTAAATCTAAACAACCTGCTGCTAATAAAGGCCATGGCTATTAGGTGTTAATTATGCTATTTGCAAATTCCGGCAACCGGCTTCGGTTAAACTACAATCATTTTAACGATAATCTTAACATCTCCTGCGGTATTCTGGAGATGATTAAGGTCGGCAAAAAGATACTTCCTTATACCCAGAGCGCGATAGATAAAAAAAAGGACATCGCCTACTTAAAGGCATATAACGAATATCTAGAAAGGGTGCGTATAGGCTTTAACGGCGCAAGCGATGGGTATGTAGATTATATTAATCTGCTGACATCCTCTGTCGGAAAAACAAAACGGGAGTATCTTGGTTACGGCGCAAATGAAGCGTTTGGCATGATGGACACCACTGGAAGCGCCTCAGGATTGTCCTCTAATCGCGTGGTTCAAAAGGCTAAAAACGAGCTTATAGAGAAAAATGAACTGCTTTTGTTTTGGTATAAAAGACAAGGATTCAGCCTTGAAATAGATGATGTGGTGATAAGGACGATAAATTCTATAGGCTTTGCGAGCCAACAGATATTTTTATTTGCTTGCAATAGTATATTAGATTCTCCTACCTTTGTTGTTATTTTGTTCAATGATGAAAATACGCTGATTGCCACAGGGGTAAGTTATAGTGGCACATATCACCACTCCTTCATAGGGGCATTATATGAAGCTAAGCTTCTTGAAAGGATTAATCTGGAGACGGCTTACTCTCCTTATTCCGCAATTAGCCCTGAAATTCATAATGAGGTATACCAGTACGTCTGCCGTTTAAGGGATACGTTGCCCAAACGCACGTTGGCTAATTTTGTTGAAACTAAGGCTGCTACGCTTCCTCGTTGGCTTACTTCCCTGAATGTTGCTGTGCTTAATACAAAGGGATTTCAACGTGAATTGACGGTTCGCTGTTTTTCGAGCGACCTGTTAAACTGCATCCCACTTAAAGATAATATTATGCACTCACATAACAATACTATTATCATGGAATATTCAATACTTTACGATTTGGGCGGAACACCAAACTGCTTGGTAGTATAGGAGGGACCTATGAGTGATGCAGTCTTATTGTCCATGAGAGCGTGCTTATCCATCACGGATAAGAATTTTTTGCTGAACAAAACGGGAGCTTTAATCAAATCATTCTCAAATACCTCAGTGTCAGGCTATAATGTAAATATAAAAAGGAAATTCGCGGTATTGGCGGCATTAGGGGAATTTATAGAGCGGGACAATTTTTTATCTTTAGGTAGTCTGCTTCGAAAGAACTCTATAAAGGGATACTCAATTATAAGAAAAGAAGTGGTGGAAATCAGCGTATTAAAAATTAATCAACGCAATCTGTTTATCGATTCATGCGGACTTGCAAGCCACACATCTTCAGACAAATGCATCATTCATGCACTTTGTGAGTTTATAGAGAGGCAAAGCTTTGTATTTAATTACCTTTCTAAATCTCCGGGTAAATATATTGAAACCGACAGGATTGCGAAGGCCGTTAATTATAGCCGGTATGTATCGGAAATAAAGTTCTTTGACATATCCATAGTCGAAGGCTTCTTTGTTGTTATAGGCTATGGTATCATTGACGATAACTTTTATATTGGTTTGGGTTCATCTCTCACGTTGGACCAGGCGTTAGCAAGCTGCGTGAAGGAACTGGACCAGTTTAGGTTTCACTACAGGAGTACCGCCCATAATATGGAGGCAAAAGGAGCGCTAACGTCATTGGAAGACTACTCAGATATGTTTTTTGCCATATCAACAAGAAAAAAATATGATGCTTATAGTTATCTTGGTAAAGGGTCAAACGGGGTCACAGAGGACGAATTCACGGCATCATATACAGATGTAATTAAAAAGCTTCATGAAAAATACGGGATCGACCCCATAATTTGCTACGTTAATCCTCAAGGCTACTGCAGTCAGTTAAAAAACGTAAAGATAATAGACTTAAACTGGTTTCCTAGTATGTTTCCAATGAAATTCAGTCACGATGTATATGATTTTGTGGAAAGTGTGACGAATGTAAGGCTTGATAGAGAATGTACGTTTATACCGTTCCCCTAAGATTATTGCGGAGGCTTTATGGATAAGAATACGATTGTTAAATTAAACGATAGCTGTATTGTAAACAAGGGGGGTGATTATATAGATATCCTACTGTACAACAAAAGATATGTATTAAAGGGTGATAATATAGGCTGCTTGAATCCTATTTTTGATCTGCTGTACTACCCCAATACCATTGATTCTCTTTACTCCGCCCTGCCTAAAGACCAATCCAATAAGATAGGCTTAGGCGGGTTCATGGATATGGTTGTTAAACTAGTGACATTGAATGTGCTGGTTTTGATAGATAAATCCTATTTTCTATATGGCAACAGCTCTATCCCTAAGCGAGCGAACCCCCACTATGATAAACCTGTAAACATCGTTATCATAGACGCCATATGCTGCGGCCATATATTTAGCGCTATGAATTATCTAATCGCTAATCCAAATGTGGTTTTGCATCTACATATCCACTGCGTTGATGATTATGAGAGATATATTAAAAGTAGACTTAGGGATATAAAAGGAAATATAAATCTTTATTTTCACAAATATTGTGATTATACATATGTTGAAGACCTTTTTGAAGATGTTGATATTATTGCCTTAATTCAAAACGAGTATTATGGCGATCTGGCAAAAAACGTTCATAGGATTTCTCTACGACATCATATTCCATTTCTTAGTGTTGCTATCAATGACCAATCATTGTGGCTTGGTCCGCTCTGTATTGGCGAGCAAACACCATGCATTGAATGCGCCGTTAGAAACGGAATCTCTGAGCTTAACAATGGCGCCAATGGGTTTAGTATTATAAACAATCCTGCCAACGCTTTGTTGAGCTACGCCATGGTTGTAAACGAGCTGTCTTCATTTATATGGCCTTCCGCGAACCGGCGTCTGAAAACACTGGGATTTATTTTGCGGTATGACTTTAATTTCAGTATTTTAGACAGATTCAATCTTAGTAGATTTAGAAATTGTGTATGCGGTCAGCATGAAATGAGAACTCAAAACTGATATAACAGGATTTTTATCTGGATAGGAGGTAATTTAAGGTGGACAAACAAAAGCGATTTGATTATTCATTGGTATATAAGACAATCAACGGCATTCCTGTTCACGAGTTCTTTCACGATAATTCTTCGTTGAACGAGGTCAATGCTATCAATATATCCACTGGAATAGACAATGCTTTGAGGGATGATAGATTTCGCGTACATTTGTATCAAAATGAAAATTTTGTATCGGAATCTGCCGTTGCTCTAAGCCATCCGGATGAATCGTTTTTCTTAGATGAATCCCTTCCCAGTGTGCTGCTAAAACGCAGGAGTGTCCGAGCGTTTGCGGATGAGCCGGTATCGGGCAAGGTTTTTTCCAATTTACTGTATTTTAGCTTTGGGATAAATGGACACTATAATGAAACCAAAGAACATACCCGTATGAATCTATATGCTTTTCCAACTGCAGGCGGTATATGTTCATTAATGTTTTATGTTGTTGTCTTGAATGTTGACGGCATTGCCAATGGCATATATTTATATAACCCTATTAGGCACTGCTTGAATATCATTCGCAAAAATTTTATTTATGATGAATATAGCAATCTAACCACCTCGCTCTCCCTAACTGCAAACGTTGCATTTTCAATACATATTGTTGGCGATATGAAATACACAGGATATAAATATGGTAACAGAGGTTATAGATTTATGCACTTGGAAGCAGGCCACGCAGTGCAGAATATATACTTAACTTCTACGGGAATGTCTCTTGGTGCGATAGCTTCCGGCGGTTTTTTAGACAATGCATTCTTCAAATTTCTGAATATAGATTGCGAACAGAAGTTTCTTATATACGAGGTCTTTGTTGGAACGCCGGATTTTAGTGTGGATTACCGATTTGAACGATGAGGATGCGTTTGTGAATTATTTTAAGCTATTATTCAAAAATCATAAATACATTCTAATTTTGCTGATAGTCATATCGGCTCTTTGTGAAGTATGTGTGCTTGCCACAAAGTTCATTAATGCAAATATAATTGACCTGCTTGTTACGGGCAGGTTTAATGACACATATTTCAGCGTGGCGCTTATGGTGTTAATCGGCGCAATAAATATTGTTTCAGTATATTTTTTGAATCTCAAAAAAACGGCTATAGAAACCCAGATGACTTTTGAGCTTGAAAACTCTGTGTTGCAAAACTCGCTTAGGGTAGATTATTTAAAATTAAAGTCATTTAATTCCATATATCTGTCACAGCGCATACATAACGATATATCCAGTATTGTCAAGTTCTTAGTCGCTAATTTTGATTATGTTTTCAAAAATCTTCTTGTGGCAGCCGTTACGCTGCTGGCATTATTCAGTATACATCCCTTTTTCTTTGCGACCGCGGCCGCCAGTCTTCCGCCGTATGTATTGCTGCTTCTCAGATATATGAAAAAAATATATAAATCCGGAACAAAGCTAAAAGAAACGCGGGTAAAATACTCGACCAATATAACCGAGCAGGTAAATAACGCATATACGATAAAATGCAATAATATGTATAGTAAGGTAGAAGCAATATTTGAGGGCTTCTTTTCTAAGTTATTTAATACTGTGATAAGCTATTTTCGTAACATATTCAAATTCCAGTCCCTAGATAACATCATTACAGTGATTATTCAAATACTTTTTCTTTTCTTCGGAGTTTACTTATTTTCCGAAAATTCGATTACGATAGGCCAACTTACCATTACATTGTCGTTATATGGGATGATGATATCATCTGTTAGGTATTATGTTAATCTTAGCGTCCAGTACAGCGAGTGCAAGGCGTCCATCGCTAGAATGGACGAGCTTAACAGTATTCAATCTGAGAAATCCGGAACAATGGATATCAATGGAACGATTCAGAAAATTACTATAAAAAAATTAATGTTTTCATTTGACGGTAAAAATACTATAACATACCCAGATATTACGCTCAGGCTTGGTGATGTGCTTATAATCAAGGGCTCAAATGGGAGAGGCAAAACCACCATAATTAACCTGATTTTAGGATTATATAAGTGTGAAAAGGGGCGAATTACATATGATGGAGTAGATATAACCGATCTGGATGTTGAGTTGCTGCGCAATCATATAACATACCTTGCGCAGGAGCCATTAAACTGGGATATCACTGTAAGTGAGATGTTTTCGTTGTATAACGGTGATATTACATTTGAGAGCATGCATGATAATTTGATTGTCACAGAGCCTGAACTGCATAATATATTAGAAAACGCCAGTTCAATGAAGAATATTTCGCTGTTTTGGAATACAAGGCTTAGCGAGCTGTCATCGGGTCAGCGAAAGAAGGTAAATATGGCTGCTGTATTAATGGGTTGCCGCGAATTCGTCATGCTCGACGAACCCGAGGCATATATTGACGCGGAGTGTGTTAGACTGCTTACCGATTATCTCAACAGACATAAACATGGACGCATAACTGTAATTATAACCCATAGCGATATATTTGACGCTTTATCAAATATATCATTAACAATATAAAAGGAGTTGTATATCATGTTAATCAATATCGTTATCGTTCTGCTTATTTTTATTTCTCTACCTGCTTTGTATCTTCTGTTAAAAACGACTAAAAAGGAAATGGAAAGCTATACGGTGTACCCCTGGGCCGCTATTATGCTGCTATGCGCTTTCCTGATAAAGGACAGTTATGTTTTTAAAATTCCGCAGTCACTTGATCAAATCGCAATAGTTTATATAATCATTCCCATTGCCATTCTCCTCATAGTGCCAAGATATGTTCCCTTGCGTTTTGTGGGTTTTCACGGCAAATTTAAAGGCATAGTTATGTATCCCATATTTGAGGAGATCGCTTTTAGGGGGTTAATACTTCCGCTACTACTGACCATACCGGGATTAAACGTAAGGATCGATTATATTTCGTTAAATGGAGCTATAATTATTTCAGCATTGCTGTTTGGGCTGATGCATATGCTAAGTTATGGTACTGGGAAGGCTGCGGTTAGGATCGCTGTATCTGCATTTGTAGGCGGTTTGTTCCTGGGCTATATAGCATGGACGACGCAATCAATACTGCTTAGCATAGTCTACCATATGGCATGGAATTCAATGCTGGCTTTCCACTCTAAGAATCTAAACTCCACAGACTCTATTACAGCCAAGGAGAATTAGATGAATTGTTGTAATGCGTAAGTTAACTGTAATCAAAAATGAGCAGCAAAACATCCTTCAGGTTGAGTCTAATAAAAAACGCGGGGTTATATGTAGAAAAGCGAAGTCAAAAATCCCCGCAAAACAAGGGATTTGAACGTTGTTCGCCGGCATGGTAAGAGTTTTAGTACATTTCCCTTTTATCGGCAAAATTGATTGAAAGAGAAGCAATATCTTTATGTATGGAAACGGGAGTATCACATAGTTAAGGATATTACACCAACAACTGGGTGAATCCCAAATTCTGTGTAAACTCCAAATACCGGAGTAGACGGGGCAAAATATTGATTGGCGGCAGCGATTCCATCCGGTGTCGCCTTTTCTTCAAGATAACGCCGGCGTGGACGGATGTCAAGGGCGGCGAATGGTTTACCCTTGACGTCCGGCACCGACGGTGTTACTCGGGCATCCGGTCGGCGAAGAATACCGCCATCTGGGCGTGGATCAAGCTCCAGTCCTGCCGCCTGCCCGTCCATTTTCTCGTAATGTCTATCATCGCCAGATACAGCATTTTGAACAAACTGTCATCTTAGATATTCGTCCCAAGTCCGAATGGCGGCGAAGATAGCGGACGGCTCTCCGCTTTCATATTTGCCCCGCAGGAAACCGGAAACGGGCGCGGCGGACTTCCACCGCTCCACTTCAAAGGGAATCGCTTTCCCATAGCTTTCCGACAGGCGCATAAGATTCCGATTCCATTCCTTTCCCGAATCCACTTCAAAGTCAATCAGCAGCTTTCCAAGCGGACGGGTCTGGTCAAAGTAAACATTGCCCGTCCCATTTTCCAAATGGCGGCGCGTTTCGCTCATTTCCCCAATGACGATATGCTCCGTCATTTTTTTGCGGTCAAGGGCGAGGGCAAAGACGGTTTTACCCAAACCGCGCCCATGTTTCCCGAAATCATATCCCATCAATATCATCTCACCCCTTTGTAACAGGAATAGTGTTTTAACACTCAAACGGTTACTTGTATGATAGCGCAAAAACGAGATTTAATCAAGCGTTTATGAGATAATATTTGCAGGCGGGAAAAATACAAAACCGCATAAAACTGAATACCGCAGCCGGTCAGATACCGGGGAACTGCCACCTTTGCATGGAACACGCCGGGGCGTGACGCAGGGGCAGCGACCGAGAAAACGCGCCTAATGTCAAGCAAGGCAGGACGCAGGAACGTGACCGGGACGAAAGCGGGAAAACAAATCAAAGCCAAAGCCCCCGGCATTGGCTTTTCAAAATCCACAGGGCATACGCCCCACAGAAAGAGGTGATACCCGACAACTACCATATCAAACCCACCACCGAGCAGAAAGGAGCCGATGTAATGCAGACAACCACCGTTCCAAAGGAGCAGACCCCATGCGAGCCGCGCAGCTTCACCAAGCGTATCGGCTCCACCAACTACCGCGTGTCCGTCCATTTCAGCAAGACGAGCCGCGAAACCATAGACGATAAAATTTTGCGGCTGGCAAAAAACGAGGCGGCAAAGCCATGAGCAGGAAAAATATTTGCAAGAAACATTGCGGCGGGGCGTTGAAAAATCGCCCCGCCCATTGTATAATAAAGGTACTGCAAATGAGCCGTTTGCCTGAAAGGAGTAATCCATGAACAGGCAGACAGCAAACGAAAAAATCACCGCGCTTTATTCCCGATTGAGCCGTGATGATGAATCCATCGGGGACAGCTTATCTATCCAAAATCAAAAGGCAATGTTGGAAAAGTACGCCGCGCAGAACGGCTTTTTTAACGTTGCCCATTTTTCTGACGACGGTTTTTCGGGTGGCAATTTCAACCGTCCGAGCTGGAACGAACTGTTAGAACGGATTGAAAACGGAGAAGTGTCCGCACTGATAGTCAAGGATATGTCGCGGCTTGGGCGTGATTATCTGAAAGTGGGCTTTTATACCGAAGTCCTGTTTGTGGAAAAGGGCGTTCGGTTTATCGCTATCAATAACGGTATCGACAGCGCAAACCAACAGGACAGCGACTTTACCCCATTTTTGAACATCATCAACGAGTGGTATGCAAAAGATACAAGCAAGAAAATCCGCGCTGTGATGAAGTCCAAAGGGGAAGCAGGCGAACACCTCTGTACCAATGCTCCATATGGCTACATGAAAGACGCTGACAACAAAAAGCGTTGGATTGTGGACGAAGCCGCCGCCGAGGTGGTCAGGCGGATATTCGCTCTCTGCTTAGAGGGTTACGGGCCGTCGCAGATTGCCCATATTCTGAAAGAGGATAAAGTCATAACGCCGACTATCCATTTTCAGCGGACAGGCAGAGCAATCCGAAATCAGTTACCCGACAATCCATATCGTTGGAAATCGGAAACGGTAGCCGACATTTTGGAGCGTCCAGAGTATCGAGGGCATACGGTAAACTTCAAGACCTACAAGCAATCGTACAAGAGCAAAAAGACCTGTTACAATCCAGAGGAAAAATGGCTTGTGTTTGAGAATACCCATGAAGCAATCATAGACGCTGATACATGGGAACGGGTACAGGAATTGCGAAAGAACAAACGCCGCCCGACAAGGACGGGAAAAACAAATCTGTTCTCTGGAATTGTACGCTGCGCCGACTGTGGGGAAAAGCTGTATTACTGCACAAGCAAGAACTTTGAAGCGCGGCAAGACCACTTTATTTGCTCCACTTCAAGGCTGAAAGGGAAAGAGGTTTGCCCGACGCATTTTATCCGCGCCGTTGTTTTGGAACAAGGCGTACTTGCTCATATGCGCCTTGTGATTGCCTGTGTGTCTACCCATGAGGAACGCTTTAGGGCGGCAATGGGCGCAAAGCAGAAAGCCGAAGCGAAAAAAGAACTTGCGGCGAAGCGGCGGCAACTGACGCAAGCGGAACGGCGCATTGAGGAATTGGACAGGCTATTTAAGCGTATTTACGAAGATAACGCCAACGGGAAATTATCCGACAGCAGGTTTCAAATGCTCTCTGACGATTACGAGCAGGAGCAGGAAGAACTGCGGGAAAAGCTGTTGCAACTGAATGAAGAAATTACACAGCAGGAAGAACAGGCAGAAAACATTGACAGGTTTATCGGCAAGGTACGGAAGTATATCGACTTGGACGAGCTGACGCCCGCTGTCTTGAATGACATGGTAAAGGCGGTCTATGTTCACGCTCCCGACAAATCAAGCGGACATAGGGAACAGCAGATTGATATATCCTATGACCTTGTGGGAATACTCCCCGTTTCCATGCTCAATGACCTATCAAACGGAGAAACGGCATAGCCGAAGCTACGCCGTTTCCCGAAAACAATCTTATGCTGTTTTATGAGTGCCGCCCCTTCGGGAGGCTATTTTTCGTTTGTGCCCGGAAAACCCGCTATCTGATATGCTGCCGATATGGTAAACAATGGAAATATCCAAAAACTATCATATGAGGAGCATATTTTATGTCTAAGAAGAAATACAGCAAGGAATTCAAGTTAAAAGTATTAAAGGAACATGAAACAGGAGCGTCTTTTTATTCTCTGGAAAAGAAGTATGACATTGTGCTTGGCACAGTAAAACGATGGAATGCAGCTTTCAAAGTACATGGCGAAAAAGCCCTCGATAACCATAATAGCAACCTATGCAGATATACTGCGGAATACAAGCAGGCGGTTGTTTTCGATTATCTATCCGGCGGCGGTTCCTTCCAAGCTATTGCGGTAAAATACGGTATTTACGCAGAAAGTACTGTTTTAAAGTGGGTAAAGCAGTATAATAACCATGAGGAATTAACTGATTCAAGAAAGGTTGGAGATTATCTCATGGCAAAAAGACATCAAATCCAGAAAGACAACCCTTGAAGAACGTATTATAATCGTAGAACATTGTATTGGTAACGAAAGCCAATCTGTAATAATCACTTTTTTAATTTGCCAATCGGTAGAACTCTTTTTTGGGGAATGGCGGAGACGACCACATTACCGCAACATTGCCTTATACCGTCTTTATATGCTTCCGGAGAAGCCGGAACCAATCGCACGCCCCTTCCGGAGTTTTGGAATTACGGACACAAACGTTTAAAAGCAAAAGGCATAGTATCCACGCCACTTTACGCTATTTCATGATTTGTTATCCTTATTTTAGATCCCATTCCCTTTTAAAGGCGTAAGTATAGCAAATTGTGGCAACACTTAATGTATCAATTCGTGGCAACTATAATATTTACAATAAATACATTGATTGATGAAAATTTGCTTTACTTGCAAACTTTCCTTAGCTAACGTATAATTGATTTCAGCAGAAGAAAACAGAGAGGCTTATGTATCTGCCCTTACTGGTTCTCTAAATATTAAGGTTTGAGGTGACATCTTTGTTTGATTTTATATTAGACAGGCTTCAGGGATTTTTGTATATGCTGCCGGCATTCGTCATTGCGCTTTCTGTTCATGAATGGGCTCATGCGTATACGGCGTATAGGGCTGGTGATATGACCGCCTACAGCATGGGCAGGATGACTCTTAACCCCCTAAAGCATATTGATCCAATAGGTTTATTGATGGTGGCTTTAGTGGGTTTTGGGTGGGCAAGGGCCGTACCTGTAAATCCGCGCAACTTTCGAAATCCCAAAAAGGATAATATAATGGTATCCCTTGCGGGAATTATAGCAAATATATCGCTTGCCTTGTTAAGTGTGCTCGTTGTGGACGCGGTATTTAAGATCAGCGGGCTTAGCGACTTACATTTAAAAGCCGCATGGAGCTACATCTTTGTGTTTGATAATAAGATAGCAAATATATTGATGTACTTTATGAGCAGTTTTGTCATAATTAATATCACGCTTGCGGTCTTTAACCTGCTCCCCATTCCGCCGCTTGACGGTTCACACCTATTAGAAGGATTTATACTGCGCAATTTCGGGCCTTCGGCTTTAATGACGCTGAACCGTTATGGAATGATGATTTTGATCATCGTTTTGCTGATACTTAGTTATACGGGGATATTTAGTATATTGGTAGACGGTATTTTTAACGCGATAACATCTGTATTTGCCGCCTTCTACGGATTGTTTTAATAATGGATTATAAAATTCATTTAAGACAGTTCGAGGGGCCGCTGGATCTTTTGCTGCACCTTACTGAAAGGGCGGAGATAGATATTAAGGATATCTTTGTATCCGAAATAACGTCGCAATATTTGCGGTACATGGATGAAATAGATGATCTTGATATGGACGTGGCGAGCGAATTTCTTGCTACTGCGGCGACTCTGTTGTATATAAAGTCAAAAACGCTGCTGCCGCGTCCGCCAGCCGCCGCCAATGATGAGGACGATGATACGGAGGCGGAGTTCATAATTCGTCTTCAGGAATACAAGCAGTTTAAGGCAATAAGCAAAAGATTGTCCGAACTGCATGAGGAAGCATCGTTGATTATCAGCCGAAACAGAGAGGAATTCCCGTTGCCGGCTCCCGAAATAATCTGGAAAACAGGAAGCTCGGATGCCTTATATGCAGCTATTAAGACATTGCTCGCGCGTGCAAGGAACGAAGACGAAGGCGAAAATAGAGCGCACAGCGTAAGCTATGATGAATTCACTGTTGATGATATGATAAAGCGTTTGAGAGCAAAACTATTAAACAGTAAAAAGATTGCTCTTGAAGACTGCTTTAACAAAGACGCAACGAAGATGGAGATAATAGTAACCTTTATGGCCATGCTGGCTATGGCGGTTCGTGGGGAGCTGCATTTTGCGCAAAACCGTCCATATGCGCCTATTATGCTGTATGCGCTTGACCTAAAGCGATATAATCTCGACTATTCAGGTGATTATGATGAAGGGGTGCTGTAACCTTGGATGATAAGCAATTGTTTGGGCGCATTGAGTGCCTTTTGTTCATATCGGGGGATCCCGTTGATATAGGCGATCTAAGGCAGGCGATGGGGCTCACGGAGCTTGAGGTACGCATGCTGCTGTTTAAAATGCAGTCTGAATACGCCAGCCAGCAGCGCGGCGTAATGATCTACATCACTGACGAAACGGTTCAGATGGTGTCCAACCCAAGCTATTCCGAATTTGTTGGCAGATTTTATGCCCCTCCGCAGGAAAAAGCGCTCTCCCAGTCGATGCTTGAAACCCTTGCGATAGTAGCTTATAAGCAGCCTGCTACCAGAGCGGAGGTAGAGGCTATAAGGGGGGTGCGCTGCGAATATGCCATTAGCCAGCTGTTAAAGCAGAAGTTAATAGAGGAAAGGGGCAGAAGGGATACGGTAGGTCGTCCCGTCCTCTTCGGCACAACGGATGCTTTCCTGCGCCTCTTTGGGCTTAATTCCATATGCGACCTTCCCGATTATTCGGAGTTTGCCGAGGGGACGGGGGATGTTTCCGACGGGGACCAGAACGTTGAAAACGTGTAGGCTGCTGATTTTAGACATTGGATTTTAAACAAAAAAGCGATTTCCATTTCTATCAAATATTTTTGCTTTAATATGGGAAACATAATTCTGCGGTTAGCGGATAATCCCGAAGTTATAACCGCTGGAGGGAACATGTATGTGCTGTTGGCACTTATGCCTATAGCTGCACTTATATGCGGGTTGCTATATCCGGTAAAAATAGATATTGATCTATGCCTGCGTGGTTCGATATGTAGGATCTATGTTGACATACGTTTTTTTTATAGAATTATCAAAAAATCCATGATCATTAAACTTCAATTTACCGCTGTAAATGGACTAAGAATCATGCTGTTCAGGCAAAACGGCACATTCAGCATGATCTTTCCTAAAAAACGCAAAAAGCGCAGAACCGCAATAACATGGCTGTTAGACAACATGAAATGGCTGAAAATAAAAAAGTTCGATGTTACAGGCACGGTAGGCATAGCTGACAACGCGTTTTACACGGCCATGCTTACAGGGCTTCTTAGAAGCGTTTTGGATAATTCGGCACGCATACTTCTGCCCGCTGTTGGTAAAGACGCAATTAAAATAGAAATCATGCCGGTGTTCAATAAAAACGCGTTCAGGATAAACATGGAAGGCATATTAATCATAAGTTTGCTTCAAATTATAGGTGTCTATTTTAAAAACAAAGTAAGGAAAGGCAGGCAAAGATATGCATCCCATTGAAAACATAATGCAAACGTCCATGACGCAGATCAAGAACATGGTGGATGTTAACACCATTGTAGGTTCTCCCATAATGACCGAGGGGGAAACCATGGTTCTGCCGGTTTCAAAGGTTTCACTCGGCTTCCTGTCGGGCGGCGGCGAGTACGGGGCAAAATCCCCTGTAAAGCAAAGCGGCGCGTCCATGGATTCACAACAGGATGGAAGGTATCCCTTTGCCGGAACGGCAGTTGCGGGAATGTGCCTTACGCCGATGGCTTTTTTAACGGTAAACTCGGGTGACGTCAAGGTCCTTCCGGTACATTATGAATGCACTGTCGACAGGGTGATTGAGAAGGTACCTCAGCTCTTATGCTCAATACGCTCGATGTTCAAGGAATGCTGCGACAACAGCAATAAACAAAACGGACAGCAAAACAGTCAGAATGATGAGACGGGTAACGAATAATATGCAAAAGCGCTGGATTGCAAGCGGAATAGCCATATCATTGCTTGCCGTGCTGTTGTTGTCACCAGCCTTGGCTACGGCGGAGATGTCGGAGCCGCCGATAGAGTCTCAGGCTGCCATAGTGATTGAGCAGAGCACTGGAAAGGTGCTCTTTGGGCAGAACGCCCATCAGCGGCTTCCTATGGCGAGCACAACCAAGATAATGACAGCCCTGATAGCTATTGAAAGAGGCAACCTTGACGATATTGTTACCACGGCGTCCGAGGCTTACGGCGTTGAAGGGTCGAGCATGTATATCCAGAAAAATGAGAAGCTCAGCCTAAGGGACCTGGTTTACGGGCTTATGCTCAACTCAGGAAATGACGCCGCAATAGCCATTGCGATACATATCGGAGGTTCTATAGAAGGCTTTTCGGATCTAATGAACGAACGCGCTTTAAGCCTTGGATTGACGAATACTCATTTTGTCACGCCAAACGGTCTCCATGATCCGGAGCATTATACAAGCGCGTTCGACCTAGCGGCAATAGCCAGAGAAGCAATGAACAATGAAACCTTCAGGGAAATCGCGGCTACCCCATATTATAATACGGAAACAGGCAACGTAAAGCGCACGCTGAAAAGCAAAAATAAGATACTATGGCAGTATGAAGGCGGAAACGGGATAAAAACAGGATATACTGAAGCCGCTGGAAAATGTTTGGTGTTTTCCGCAAAGAGAACGGATATGGAGCTGATAGGCGTGGTGCTGAACTCTCCCGATATCTTTCCTGAATCGATGGATATGCTGGACTATGGGTTTGAGGCATTTTGCATGTCGCGGATGGTCAAGACCGGAGATCCGGTTGCCAGGGTCAAGGTTAATAAGGGCTCTAAAGGCCTGGTTTCTGTTACTGTCAGCAAGGATATAGTTGTACCGGTAAAAATTGAGGAGGGGGCGCTGCTTAAAACAAGGATTGTAATACCTAGGCAGGTCGATGCGCCTGTGAAAAAGGGTACCGAGATAGGAAGGCTGGAATTATGGGACGACGCCAGGTTAGTGGCCGCAGAGCCTCTTGTGGCAACGGAGGATATAGAAGCATGGGGATTAGAGGATTATTTTAATATGCTTTTAGGAGTCTTGACGGGAAGATAAATTTGCGTTAATCTGCAAGCAGTATGAGCAACCGGAGGCTGCGAATGAGATTGCAGAAATTTATGGCTGACGCGGGTGTGGCGTCAAGGCGGAAGTGTGAAGAGATAATATCCCAAGGCAGGGTTAGCGTCAATGGCCGCGTTGCGGCCATTGGCATGCGCGTGGAACCTGACAAGGATAATGTTTTGCTTGATGGAACGCCTATATATATAGTGGGGCAAAAGGTAACTATAATGTTTAACAAGCCCAGAGGGATGGTATGCACGGCAAGCGATCCGGAGGGCAGGAAGACGGTTATGGACGTTTTTAAAGCTCTTCCATACAGGCTATATAATGTTGGCAGATTGGATATTGATTCGGAAGGTCTGATATTGGTCACAAACGACGGCGAGCTGGCCAACGGCATAATGCATCCAAGCCGAATGATAGATAAGACATATAGGGTGATCTGCGGCGGAATAATAAGCGATGAGGATAGGGCAACGCTGGAGAAGGGCGTGCTATTGGATGATGGAATTACTTCGCCGGCGCGCGTTGACGGAATAAGGCGGCTTGATGAGGACAGCACAGAACTTTATATCACCATTCATGAGGGGAGAAACCGTCAGGTGAGGAGGATGCTGGACGCTATAGGCCATAAAACCTTAAGATTACGGAGGGTCAGGCTTGGAAACCTGCGTTTGGGCGGACTAAAAAGCGGCGATTGGAGATATCTAACCAGGGAAGAAGTTGAGTCTCTTAGCAAGCTCGTTTTAAACAAATAAATATATAATTTTCATGTTTGCGTTGGAGCAGGAACAAAGGAGATAATGCCGAATAATAAATAATTGGGAGAGGATGCGATATCCGCCTGTTTTAATAAAAATCCAATAGCTCAGGAGGAACCCTATAGATGGGAAGCGTAATTATGAGCGTGTTTAGCGGCGTAATTGCCAGATCCAGTATTGGCGGCAATCCGTGGCTGGTTACATTATTGGGAGTCGCCACAGTTTTCATTGGGTTGGTGGCTCTGATATTGTTGGTAAAGCTTATGGGAGCGGCGGTAAAGGATAAAAGATCAAAGGCTGATTCGGGCGTGGAAAAAGGTGAGACGTCTTTAAAAAGTGAAGATGAATTGCTTGCCGGCCCGCGGAGGCGCGAAGTTATAGCCGCCATATCGGCTGCGCTGGCCGTATACATGGGGACGGATATGTCCGGTCTGCGCATACGCTCAATCAAGCGTGTGCAATAGGCCGGTTTTTGCTGTGAGATAAAAAGATTAGCTGGAGGATATTAAAAATGCGTAAGTTTACAGTAAACGTAAACGGAACCAAATATGAAGTTGAGGTCGAGGAGTTCGTCCAGGGCAGCAAGGTTTCAGAAAACAAAACCGCTTCTGAGCCTTTGAAAGCGTCCGCGCCGTCAAAACCAGCGGCATCGGCGCCGGTTGCTGGAGGCAAGGAGAGCATTACGTCGCCAATGCCGGGCACAATAGTCGACGTGCGCGTAAAGAGCGGAGATAATGTGCGTTCCGGAGATGTTTTGTTGGTGCTGGAAGCTATGAAGATGGAAAACGAGATACTTGCTCCGGTCGATGGAAAGGTCACAGACGTCAGGGTCAGCAAAGGCGCGTCTGTAGAGTCGGGAGAACTTTTGATTGTAATTGGATGATGCCTTATGACGCTAAATGCATAGAGGGGTAACATATTTATGGAAGCTATAAGTGAATTTTTCTCCGGAACCGGATTTGCCTTGCTGTTCCAGGGGGGAAACTGGAAGATGCTGATAATGATAGCCGTAGCGTGCTTTCTTCTGTATCTTGCCATTGTCAAAAAATATGAACCGCTGCTTCTTTTGCCGATAGCCTTTGGAATGCTTTTGGCAAACCTTCCTGGAGCCGGACTTTTGGACCCCCCGTCGGAGTTTAACAACAATGTAGGCGGGCTGCTGTATTATCTGGACTACGGCGTAAAACTCGGCATATATCCCGCGCTTATATTCCTTGGCGTGGGCGCGATGACCGATTTTGGCCCATTGATTGCAAATCCTAAAAGCCTTATCTTGGGAGCTGCTGCTCAGATAGGCATCTTCCTTGCGTTTTTGCTTGCGCTTGCGCTTGGATTCCCAGCTGAAGCTGCGGCGTCTATAGGAATAATAGGAGGAGCTGACGGTCCTACCACGATATTTACTACCAGCAGGCTGTATCCTACGCTGATTGGTACGATAACGATCGCGGCATATTCGTATATGGCGCTGGTTCCGGTGATTCAGCCTCCGATTATGAAACTGTTTACAACTAAAAAAGAACGCCAGATAGTAATGAAGCAGCTTCGTCCCGTTTCTAAAAAGGAAAAGATAATATTCCCTATAATGGTTACAATTTTCGTTGTGCTGCTGCTTCCAAGCGCCGCTTCCCTGATTGGCATGCTGATGCTGGGGAACCTGCTTAAAGAGAGTGGGGTTGTAGACCGGCTCAGCAAAACCGCACAGAACGAGCTGGTAAATATAGTAACGATCTTTCTTGGCGTGTGCGTTGGTTCCAAGGCAAGCGCGGACGTTTTCCTGCAGTGGGACACCCTGCGGATAATGCTGATAGGCGTATTCGCGTTTGTATGCAGTACCGCGGGCGGCGTCATAATAGCCAAGATAATGAACCTCTTCCTGAAGGAAAAGGTAAACCCGCTCATAGGCTCGGCCGGCGTTTCAGCCGTGCCAATGGCGGCGAGGGTTTCGCAGACCGTAGGCCAGAAGGAAAACCCGAGGAATTTCCTTCTCATGCACGCTATGGGGCCAAACGTCGCGGGTGTTATTGGGTCTGCTATAGCGGCGGGCGTGTTCCTGTCGATATTTAGCTGACCAGTCCATAAGGAGGTCTTAACATGACACAGAAAAATGATAAGCCGGCCAACAGCAATAGCAAGCATAGGCTTATGATAACCGATACAATCCTCAGGGACGCCCACCAGTCGTTGGCCGCTACGCGCATGCGGATTGAAGAGATGCTCCCCGCATGTGAACTGCTGGACAGTATAGGCTACTGGTCGTTGGAGTGCTGGGGAGGGGCGACCTTTGACAGCTGCCTTAGATTCTTGAACGAAGACCCGTGGGAACGTCTGAGAACGCTGAGGAAGCACCTGCCAAATACTAAGCTTCAAATGCTTTTCAGGGGCCAAAATATACTTGGGTATAAGCATTACGCGGACGATATCGTGGAAAAGTTCTGCGAGAAGGCAATAGAAAACGGAATTGACGTAATCAGGATTTTTGATGCGCTCAACGATATAAGAAACCTTGAGTCGGCAATAAAATTCACAAAAAAATACGGCGGCATATGCGAGCCTGCCATAAGCTACACCGTAAGCCCCGTCCATAACGAGGATTACTTTGTCAAGCTTGCAAAGGACCTTGTCGATATGGGTGCGGATGTCATATGCATAAAGGATATGGCAAACCTGCTGCTTCCATTTGACGCATACTCGCTTGTAAAGCGCCTAAAGTCAGAGGTAAGCGTCCCGATTCATCTGCACACACACAATACCGCGGGAACCGGAGATATGACCTACCTTATGGCAGTGGAGGCAGGGGTTGATATAGTGGACTGCGCGCTTTCCGCAATGGGTAACGGAACCTCACAGCCGGCTACGGAGCCGCTGGTCGCCACCTTAAGGGGCACTGAACATGACACAGGGCTTGACCTTACCAAGCTTGCCCAAGCTTCAAAGTACTTTTTGGGCGTGGCGGAGCGGCTTAAAAAGGATGGATTTTTAAATGAGAAGGCCATGAGGGTGGATACCAATATTCTGATGTATCAGGTTCCAGGTGGAATGCTTTCAAACCTTATTTCACAGCTTAAGCAGGCTAACGCCGAGGATAGATACTATGATGTTTTGGAAGAAATCCCTCGGGTGCGCAAAGACTTTGGCTATCCGCCGCTCGTTACGCCAACAAGCCAGATCGTTGGTACGCAAGCGGTTTTAAATGTGATATCCGGAGAGCGATATAAGATGTTTACAAAGGAGTCAAAGGCCGTCCTTGCCGGCGAATATGGAAAGCTGCCCGCTCCTGTAAACGAGGAAGTACGCAAAAAGGCGATAGGAGATAAAAAGGTAATAACCTGCCGTCCCGCGGATTTGCTTGAGCCTGAATTTAAAAAATGTGCAAATGAGATAGCCGAGTACGCCGCCTGCGAGGAGGATGTGCTGAGCTACGCCCTTTTCCCGCAGGTTGCCACAAAGTTTTTTGAGGAGCGGAGAGGTAAATCCTCCGATGCGCCAGAGGCGGATGTGACAAGAGAGCTCTATGTAGAGGACCTGACCGAATAAACGGGTACTATGTAATTATTTAAGCCGGGTATGCGAAATACCCGGCTTGAGCTATAATCGGGTATTGACAGCAAAAAAATCAGGGCATAAGCGTTTGATAGAAATAGCTAAATCTGATATAATTTTAGTAACAATTTTTCTTATGGAGTTTTAAATGCGCATTCTACTTGTTAATGACGATGGGGTTTATTCGCCAGGAATTCGTGCTATGGCGGTTGAGCTAATGAAACGGCACGAATTATTCATTGCAGCTCCGGATGTGGAGCGCAGCGGGGCGGGGCACTCCTTCACCCTGATGTCGCCGCTCAGATGCCGGCGGGTTGATATTGGATACGGTCTTGACAGCGTACCCACATATGCTGTTAACGGCACTCCTGTGGACTGCGTAAAGCTGGCGATAGGCAATCTGGACGCTAAGCCCGACCTTTTGATATCGGGCATCAATATAGGCGCAAACAGGGGCGCCGACGTTATGTATTCTGGAACCGTGTCAGCCGCAATCGAGGGCGCTATTCTAGGCGTGCCTTCCATTGCGGCTTCCTTAACTTCGTTTTCTCCAAAGCATCTTGAGACGGCGGCGGAAGCCGTAAGAAAAATAAGTGAAAAGCTGTATAGCAATGGCTTAAGCTGCGGTTTTGTCGCAAACATAAACGTACCAGATGTAGATAAGGGCAGTATAAAGGGGCTAAAGGTGACAAGGCTGGGGCGCAGGGAATATGAGCGCGTTTATATTGAGAGGACCGACCCCTTCGGAAGGCGCTATTATTGGGTTCCTTCAACAGAGGTTTCAAAGCTTGAAGACTACAGTAAAGACGACGACTGGAGCTGGACCCAGCGGGGATATATAACGATAACCCCATTGACCACCGACTTAACTATGGATTCGCGTATATCGGAACTTCGAGCCTCAATGGAGGGAACAGACATATGAGCACCGTGGCAGTAATAGGAGGCGGGCCAGCCGGGATGCTTGCAGCCGCGGTTGCGGCGGAAAACGGCCATGCCGTAACCCTGTTTGAGAAAAACGAGAAAACAGGCAAAAAGCTGTACCTTACGGGCAAGGGCCGGTGCAATATCACAAACATGACGGAAACTGAAGAGTTTTTTAGCAACATTCCAAGAAACTCCAGGTTTATGCACAGCGCTTTCAGCGCGTTTTCAAATCAAGATATAGTGGAATTGCTCAATGGGCTGGGTGTAAAAACAAAACTGGAAAGAGGAAACAGGGTTTTTCCCGAGTCCGATAAATCAAGCGACGTAATCCGTGCGCTTACAAACCACGCGACGGCGTGCGGCGTTAAAATGGAGCTTAATTCCCGTATAGAATCGATAAACTATAATTCGGATAGTTCATTTACATTATCCGTCAACGGCGTTCAAGCGGCCTTTGATAGGGTGATAATGGCGACGGGGGGAGCAAGCTATCGAAGCACCGGCTCTACCGGGGACGGATACGAGTTTGCCAGAGGCCTGGGCCATAGCGTCAATCCGCCTAAGCCCGCGCTCATACCCCTCAGGACAGAGGAAGAATGGCCCCTGCAGCTGATGGGTTTAACGTTAAAGAATGTTACATTAACCGCCCAGAATGGAAAAAAAGACATATACTCTGAATTGGGCGAACTGCTGTTTGCGCACTTCGGCGTTACGGGGCCGCTTGTGCTGACGCTAAGCAGCATAATCGCGGATTCGCCAGAGGGTATAAGGTGTTATATCGATCTAAAGCCAGGCCTTCTTTCCGACGAGCTGGACAGGCGTATATTAAGAGATTTTGAAAAGTACAGAAACAAGCAGCTTAGAAACGCGCTTACGGATCTGTTGCCCAAACGCCTGATTCCTGTTATTATTGATCTAAGCGGCTTAGGGCAGGAAACGTCTGTAGCGGACATTACAAGGGGTCAGCGGATGGCTTTGATAGAGCTTATAAAGCGCCTTCCGTTTACCGTAAGCGGTACATTACCCCTTGATGAAGCTATAGTAACCAGGGGCGGGGTAAGCGTCAGGGATATAAACCCGTCCTCAATGGAGTCGAAGATCGTACGGGGCCTGTATTTTGCCGGAGAACTGATTGACGTTGACGCGTTTACAGGCGGTTTCAACCTGCAGATTGCGTTTTCAACCGGTTATCTCGCCGGAAAATCGATAAACTGAACGGAGACATATGCAACAGAAATACCTCAGCATTGCTATAGACGGCCCCGCCGGCGCAGGAAAGAGCACCATAGCCAAATCGCTGGCGAAAAGGCTTGGAATAATGCACCTTGATACGGGAGCGATGTACAGGGCTGCCGGCAAGAAAGCGCTTGACTTGGGGATTAACCCGGCAGACAGGGATAGGATAGCGCCGATGATTGCCTCCACCGATATCGACGTTGTGTTTTGCGCGGGAGTTCAGCGCGTATTTTTAGACGGCATGGATATTACGGATAGGATTAGGACGCAGGATGTATCAAAGGCAGCCTCTGATATAGGAACGATACCGGAGGTCAGGGTAAAGCTGGTTGAGCTTCAGCGTGGGATAGCTGAAAGGAACAGCATAATAATGGATGGACGGGACATAGGGTCGTATGTCTTGCCCGACGCCGAGTTTAAGTTTTACATCACAGCCGATGTAAAGGAGCGGGCAAGAAGAAGAATGTTTGACCTAAGGCGCTCCGGGACGGATGGGGGAAGGACCTACGAGGACATAGAGCGTGAAATTGCGAACCGTGACAGGGTGGATTCCACAAGGGAGTTTGCTCCTTTGAAGAGAGCGGCCGACGCAATACTTATAGATACTACAAATATGACCGCGGAAGCGGTTATCAACCTGATGCTGGACGCAATAGGACGGTAGCCACATGCTTTACATTATCCTGAAATACACCATCGGTCCGCTGTTATGGTTATTATGGAGGCCGATGATAATAGGTAAGGAAAACCTGGCTGTTAAGGGCAAGGCGGTCTTTGCGTCGAACCATACCTCCATGCTTGATCCTGTGCTTTTGGCCATAATATCCTTTAGAAATATACACTTTATGGCTAAGAAGGAGCTGTTTTCAAATAAGCTTATAGCGCTGTTACTGCGCTCGCTGCTTTCCTTCCCTGTCGATAGGAAAAACGCGGACCTTCAATCGCTTAAGCGTGCGATGAAGGTTTTGGACAAAGGAAAAATCTTTGGAATATTTCCAGAGGGCAAACGCTCAATCACGGGACGGATGGATAGCTTTGAAAAGGGGACGGCGTTTCTTGCAGTGCGCTCACGAGCGCCAATAATACCAATATATATTCATCCGGACAGCTTCAGATCGGGAAGGCCCAAGATGGCGGTGGGAACTCCCATTGATATAAACGACATAGCAGCAAATACGAAAAAGTCAATTCTTGTTGACGTAGTTACTGATGAAATTTCTGATTCAATAGATGCGCTTCGCATAGAGCTGGAGGCAAAACTTGAAGATAATAGCCGCGAATGAATCGGGATTCTGCTTTGGTGTAGAGCGTGCCGTTAACCTTGCAATGGCTGCGGCCGCCGAGCATGGCAGGGTATTCACATATGGCGAGCTCATGCATAACGAGGATGCGGTAGACGACCTTAAAGAAAAAGGTGTACTTCCGGTAGACAGCGTAGAGGGGCTCAAAGCAGGGGACGTGCTCGTTATACGTTCGCATGGAGCGCCTCCTGAAATATATAAATTATGTGAAGCGATGAAGATCGTAGTAGTTGACGCCACTTGTCCATTTGTAAGAAGGATACACCAAGTAGTGTTAAACGAATACAAAAAACGACACACCATTATAATTGCGGGAGAAAAAAAACATCCAGAGGTGATCGGGATAAACGGATGGTGCGAAGACAGCGCTTATTTCGTAAAAACAGCCGACGAGTTAAAAGCATTGCCCGATGGATTTAAGAATGTATGTCTGGTAGCGCAGACCACCTTTTCCGTTGAAGCGTATAAGGCTATCGCCGAGGAGATGAAACGGAGGTTTTGTGATGTTGATGTGTTCAATACGATATGCGACGTCACAGTAAAGCGCCAGGAGGAGGCCGAGCGGCTGTCCAAAATATGCGACGCTATGATAGTGATAGGCGGCTCTAACAGCTCGAATACAAAAAAACTTGCCGATATTTGCAAAAAACATGGCAAAAAAGTACAATCAATAGCAAAACCTTGTCAACTTGTACTTGAAAAGTTTGATTGTAATGATATAATAGGTGTTGTTGCAGGCGCGTCAACGCCTCATCGGATGATTAGGGAGGTTATAACCAGAATGAGCGAAATGGAAAAGACGATGGCTGAATGCCCGAAAGAGCAGGTCAGTGAGGTAAAAGCTGAAGATACAGCTACCGTCACAGAACCCACCGCAGCGGAACCCGCTGCATCGACTGAACCTATTGTCACAGAGCCGGACCAGGCTCAGGCCGACACGGCCGAATCCTCGTTTGCCGAAGCGTTTGAGAAAACTCTTGTACGCATAAGAAACGGACAGTTAATCAAGGGTTCCGTGGTTCAGATCGTTGACGGCGAGGTCTGTGTGAATATAGGTTACAAGTCAGACGGGTTCATTCCGCGAAGCGAATTTTCCCATGACGACACCGTGGATCCGGCAGAGATGCTAAAGATTGGCGACGTTATAGAGGTAGAGGTGCTCAAGGTAAACGACGGAGAGGGCAATGTACTGCTTTCCCGTAAAAACGTTGAGAACAAGAGGCTTTGGGATAGGCTTATCCAGGATCCTGAGGCTGAGAACAAAATCTATGACGGTATAGGAAAAGAGGTTGTCAAGGGAGGGCTTATAGCCACTATCGATGGCGTTAGGGCGTTTGTTCCCGCCTCACATCTTTCAACTAAATATGTTGAAAGCATACAGGATTTTGTTAAAAAGCCCCTCAAGCTCAAGATAATTGAGATTGACCGTAGCCGCAAGCGCATAGTCGCATCCCATAAGCAAGTGCTGATGGAGGAAGCGGAGCAGGCGAAGAAGGAAAAGTTTGAAACCCTTAAGGCCGGTATGAAGGTAACAGGTACTGTGCGCAGGCTTACAAACTATGGCGCATTTGTGGATATCGGCGGGGTGGACGGCCTCATACACGTAACGGATGTAGCATGGGGAAGGGTTAAAAATCCGTCAGACGTGCTTCGCGCCGGCCAGGAAGTAGAATTGCTGGTTCTTAACGTGGATTCGCAAAAGGGGCGTATTTCCCTGGGGTACAAGCAGCTTCAACCAAAACCGTGGACAATGGCGGCTGAAAAGTATCCGGTAGGCAGCATTGTCGAGGGGAAGGTAGTACGCATAGTGGATTTCGGCGCGTTTGTAGCGCTTGAGCCTACCATTGACGGACTTATACATATATCGCAGGTTGGCGCGAGACGCGTACAGAAGGTTGAAGATGAGCTGAACGTAGGCGATATGGTGCGCTGTAAGGTTCTTGAGGTCAATCCCGAGGCGAAGCGTATAAGCCTAAGCCGCCGCGATGTAATACTTGAGGAAAACCCTGAACTGGTAGCCGAGCTGGCAAAAGAACGCGAAGAGCGGGCTAAGATGGCGCGTGAGAGAGCAGACAGAAGGGCTCAGATAGAGCAGCAAAAACAGCAGCAGCCTTCCGCTCCGCGTGAGCGCACAGCCCCAGAGCACAGGGAACGCCGTGAGCGCCCGTCAAGCGAACCGAGAAACAATGAGCAGAGGCCCGAGCGTGAGCGCCGTCCACGCCGTGAAGACGCGGATTACGAACTTCCGCCGGTCGAACAGGCCACAACCTCGCTTGCATCCCTGTTTTCGGGTTTTGACGCAGGAGAAGATGAATAATCTTTAAAGTTAAATTTAGTTAGCGATAAGGAGCCGGGGATCCCGGCTCTTTTTTTACTTTAGCCGTAAAACCCATAAAAGCCAGCCATCGGCTGCAAGCAGCTATCAGGCTGGATTCGTGGGGCTCCGCCCCAAACCCCGCCAAAGGGGACTTTTTGTAAAAAGTCCCCTTTGGAATCCCGAAAAACAGCGTTTGACTTTTAGTGTTTGGATTTTTATCGTTTGCTCCTAAGGTATCAAAAATCACTGTACATGCTGCTGATTTTTTATGGATTGTAAAATCAGGATGATACGTCTAAGATCATTCTCTGTGCATTTTTTGGAGTTCTTAGAACCCATTACCGCCATAGGCGATTGGCATAGTACTGTACAGCACTATGCGGGTTTAACCCATAAAAGCCAGCCATCGGCTGCAAGCAGCTATCAGGCTGGATCCCGTGGGGCTCCGCCCCAAACCCCGCCAAAGGGGACTTTTTGTAAAAAGTCCCCCTTTGGAATCCCGAAAAACAGCGTTTGACTTTTAGTGTTTGGATTTTTATCG
>ERZ1673695.704-NODE-704-length-46000-cov-14.281467_pt1 | contig 46000 bp, 57 predicted proteins | sample MGYA00580225_ERZ1673695 | MGnify/ENA primary metagenome ERZ1673695 (study PRJEB41218, sample SAMN15661739) | gut metagenome | host: Homo sapiens | place: Canada: London | collected 2015-08-20/2019-03-30 | study: EMG produced TPA metagenomics assembly of... | reverse complement strand
ACGCGAAGGCGGCCGTACAGTCGGCGCCGGCGTCGTCACTGAGATCATAGCGTAACCCCAGGAGGGGAATATTTTGGCAAAGAAAATTCGTATAAAACTTAAGGCATTCGACCACCGCGTCCTCGACGCCTCGGCTACGCAGATAGCCGACACGGCGCAGCGCACAGGCGCCAGAGTTTCGGGTCCCGTGCCCCTTCCGACAGAGGTTAACCGCTATTGCGTGCTTACCTCGCCGCACGTCGATAAGGATGCGCGTGATCAGTACGAGATCAGGACGCACAAGCGTCTGATCGATATAATCGACCCAACGCAGAAGACGATGGAGGCTCTTATGGAGCTGAATCTGCCCTCTGGTGTTGATATACAGATTAAACTTTAATTAGTTCTAATCTGAAAAAGGAGTGAAACGTCAATGAGTATGGGGATTCTGGGCCGCAAGGTAGGGATGACCCAGGTCTTCGACGAAAACGGCAAAGCGGTACCTGTAACAGTTATTGAAGCAGGTCCCTGCACGATCGTTGAAATCCGGACACCTGAAAAGAACAGTTACAGCGCAGTGCAGCTCGGCCTCGGAGATGTCAAGCCCTCAAAGGTCAACAAGCCGATGAAGGGTTACTTCGAGAAGCAGGATGTTGCGCCCAGGCGCTGGCTGAGGGAGTTCCGCGTGGACAGCACGGCGGACTACCAGGTGGGACAGGAGATCACCGTTTCTCTGTTCCAGAATGGCGAAGTTGTTGACGTGATAGGCGTCAGCAAAGGTAAGGGAACCGCGGGCGTAATGAAGCGCCACGGCTTCGGCGGTACGCCGGCGAGCCATGGTCACTCGGTCACACACCGTCACCCCGGTTCAATCGGATGCAGCAGCTTTCCCGGCCGCGTAATGAAGGGCCGGAAAATGGCGGGTCACATGGGCAGCGAGCGAGTCACAACGAAGAACCTTAAGGTCTTCGGAATTGACGAAGAGAACAACCTGATCCTCATCGAGGGTCCTGTTCCCGGAGCGCGCGACGGTCTTGTAATGATCCGCAAAACAGCGTAGTAGGGAGGCAGAAGACGATGCCTGTAGTAAAAGAAGTTAATTTCAAAGGCGAGGTTATCGGAGACATAACGCTTTCCGATGCCGTCTTCGGAGCCCCGGTCCATGTGCCGGCCATGCATCAGGTTGTGGTCGCGCATCTGGCTAACTGCCGTGTTGGTACGCACAACACCAAAGACCGCGGAGAGGTCCGCGGCGGCGGTAAGAAGCCCTGGAGACAGAAGCACACTGGCCGCGCGCGCGCCGGCAGCTCACGCTCACCGCTGTGGGTAGGCGGCGGAGTTGCTCATGGTCCGCACCCGCGCGACTATCACCAGAAGGTAAACAAGAAGGTTCGCCGTATCGCCATTCGCAGCGCGCTCACGCTTAAGGTCCAGGCTGAGAATATGCTTGTGATCGACAGCTTCGGCCTCGAAGCTCCGAAGACGAAGAGCATGATCGAATTCCTCGCGGCGGTAAAGAGCGGCAAAAAGCCCCTTCTCGTACTCCACGAGACGAACATGGCTGTTGTGAAGTCGGCGGCGAACATCCCCGGCGCTTATGTGCAGCATGTGGACAGCGTGAATGTTTACGACCTTCTGAACCATGACCAGCTGATCGCAACTCCTGAAGCGGTTAAAAAGCTCGAGGAGGTATTCGGTTAATGAACGCGATAGCATATGATATAATAGTTCGGCCCATCATAACGGAGAAGACAAGCCGTCAGATGGAACTGGGACAGTATACCTTTGAGGTACTCCCGAAGGCGAATAAGATAGAGATCCGCAAAGCCATCGAAGAGGTCTTCAAGGTCAAGGTTGTCAAGGTAAACACGATCCAGGTCCGTTCCAAACCGAAGCGGATGGGTGCCTTTTTGGGTCGTTCACGCTCCTGGAAGAAGGCCATCGTCACCCTCGCAAAGGGTGAGAAGATCGCTTTCTTTGAGGGCGCAAGCGCCTAGGCAGAAAGGGGAAACATCTAATGGGAATCAAGAAATATCGTCCCACTACGCCCAGCCGCCGTCAGATGGCGACGCCCGATTTTTCGGAAATCACTAAGGCGAAGCCGGAACGCAGTCTGGTAGTATCACTCTCGCAGTCAGCGGGACGCAATAACAACGGCCGCGTGACAATGCGCCACCGCGGCGGACGCGGCAGAATCAAGTACCGCATCGTGGACTTCAAGCGCGATAAGTTCGGAGTCCCCGGTAAGGTAACGGCGATCGAATACGATCCCAACCGTTCGGCGCGTATCGCTCTCATCTCCTACAAGGACGGCGAGAAGAGATACATCCTCGCCCCCGTAGGCCTCAATGTCGGTGACACGATCTTCGCCGGAGAGGGATCGGACATTCGCCCCGGAAACGCCCTTAAGCTTAAGGACATCCCGGTTGGTACGGTCGTTCACAACATCGAGCTTGAGCCGGGACGCGGCGGAGTATTGGTACGTTCGGCGGGAACGTCGGCGCAGCTTATGGCTAAAGAGGGCAAATACGCCTTTGTGCGTATGCCGTCAGGCGAACTTCGTCTTGTACTGATTGAGTGCATGGCGACCGTCGGCCAGGTTGGCAATGAAGAGCACGAGAACGTAGTCTCAGGTAAAGCGGGAAGAACACGCTGGCTTGGCATTCGTCCGCATATCCGCGGTATGATCCAGAACCCTGTCGACCATCCGATGGGCGGAGGCGAAGGCAAGAGCAAGTCGCATAAGCATCCTGTCTCACCGTGGGGTACTCCGGCAAAGGGTTACCGTACCCGTAAGCGTAAGCCGTCGGATAAGTTCATCGTCCGCCGCCGCAAGAAGTAACCCGAGTTTGTAGGAGGGAATTAAGATGGCTCGTTCACTAAAAAAAGGACCCTACGTAGACGTTAAGCTTCTCCGCAGGGTAGAGGACATGAACGAATCAGGCAAAAAAGTGGTCATCAAGAGCTGGGCTCGCGCCTGCTCGATCACGCCTGAAATGGTCGGACACACGATCGCCGTGCATAATGGCCGTATTCATGTACCGGTTTACATCAGCGACAATATGATAGGACATAAGCTCGGTGAGTTTGCGCCTACCCGTAAGTTCGGCGGCCACGCCGGCCAGGAACGCTCCACGAAGGTAAAGAGGTAGGAGGACGCGAGGTATGGAAGTAAAAGCATCGGCAAAGCAGATCCGTATTTCTGCAAACAAAGTCCGCAGAGTCCTGGCGCTCGTCAGAGGCAAGAATGCTTCAGAGGCGCTTATGATTCTTAAATATACTCCCAATAAGCCGGCCAGATACGCTGAGAAGGTGCTCAAGAGCGCCGTTGCGAATGCTGAGCACAACCACGGTCTCGATATGGACAAGCTCATCGTCAAGACCGCCACGGCTGACCAGGGAGCGTACATGAAGCGTTTCCGCCCCGTTTCCATGGGCCGCGCTCATGCTTTCAGACATCACACGTGCCATATCACCATGGTCGTGTGTGAGAAGTAAGGAGGGGTTGAACGGTGGGTCAGAAAGTTCACCCGGTAGGTTATAGACTTGGCGTTATCTACGATTGGGAATCCCGCTGGTACGCTGACGGTAAGAAGTATGCGAAGTATCTTCACAAAGACCTCGAGCTCAGAAACTGGATCAAGAAACGCTGGGCCCAGGCTGGCGTGAGCCGTGTGGAGATTGAGCGTATAGGCAACGTTATGCGTTTTACAGTTTGGACCGCCCGGCCTGGTGTCGTAATTGGCAAGCAGGGAGCAGAGATACAGGCGGTTCGTGAGGAACTTCAGGCTATGACCGGCAACCGGGTCATGATAAACATTCAGGAGATGAAGAATCCCGACGTAGAGGCTCAGGTAGTCGCCGAGGGCGTCGCCTCTTCACTTGAGCGCAGAATCAGCTTCCGCCGCGCAATGAAGCAGTCGATATTCCGCGCGATGAAGTCGGGAGCCAAGGGAATCAAGATCCAGTGCGCCGGCCGTCTCGGCGGAGCCGAAATAGCGCGCACGGAATGGTATCTTGAGGGCCAGCTTCCCCTTTCGACACTGAGAGCCGATATCGATTACGGCTTCGCCGAAGCTCACACGATCTACGGCGTAATCGGCATCAAGGTGTGGATATACAAGGGCGAAGTTATGGAGCGCAAGCCCATATTTGAGGCCGAGCCCGTAACAAAGGAGAGGAGGTAAGATCCAATGCTTTCTCCGAAAAGAGTAAAATACCGCAAGCCCCATCTGACGGCCCTTCGCGGCTACAGCAAAGGCGCTACAGAGGTGGACTTTGGCGAGTTTGGACTTCAGGCCTGCGAGAACGGCTGGATCACGGCGCGCCAGATAGAGGCGGTTCGTGTTGCCATCAGCCGCAAGATGAAGAAGGGCGGAAAGATCTGGATCAGGATATTCCCGGATCGCCCCGTCACAGAGAAGCCTCTTGAAACTCGTATGGGTAAAGGTAAGGGAAACGTGGAATACTGGACCGCAGCAGTAAAGCGCGGACGCGTTATGTTTGAAATTGCAGGAGTGCCGCGTGAAGTTGCCGAACAGGCCTTCCGCACCGCATCGTTCAAACTGCCCATCAAGGTAAAAATGTTAACCCGAGAGGGAGCAGGTGAATAGTATGGATCCCAAGGAACTTCGAGATCTCAGCGTATCTGAGCTTAAAGATAAGCACAAGCAGTATAAGGAAGAGCTGTTCAACCTCCGTTTTCAGAACGCGATCGGACAGTTGAGCAATTCGGGACGCATCAAAGATGTAAAGAAGACTATCGCCCGTATTCTTACCGTCATTACGGAAAAAGAGATGGGTATAGATCACTCAGGAGCAAGGAGGTAACCGACGATGGAAGAGCGTACAGCACATCGTAAAGTCCGTACCGGAACAGTGGTTAGCGACAAGATGGAAAAGACCATCGTCGTGCGCGTAGACCGTATGGCAAAGCACTCTCTCTACGGCAAGCCTGTTCTCCGTTCAAAGAAATTCATGGCTCATGATGAGACCAACGACTGCCGCATGGGCGACACAGTCAAGATAGGCGAGACCCGTCCCCTGAGCGCGAGGAAGCGCTGGGAAGTTCTCGAGATAGTTGAGAGAGCTCCTATCCTCGGCGTCGCTGAAGAGGAGGCCGAATAGTTATGATTCAGCTGCGTACAGTACTTAACGTAGCCGACAATTCCGGCGCAAAGAAAATCCTCTGCGTCCAGGTTAAGGGCGGCAGCTTCCGCAAAGTTGGAACTGTCGGGGATGTCATCGTTGGCGCGGTCCGCGAGGCGGCCCCCAACGCTAACATCAAAAAGGGTGACGTCGTAAAGGCCGTCATCGTCAGGACGAAAAAGGAGATCCGCCGCAAGGACGGTTCTTACGTTCGCTTCGACGACAACGCGGCCGTTGTCATTGACAACAATGGCGACCCCAAAGGAACACGTATATTTGGTCCTGTAGCAAGGGAACTGAGAGAAAAGAAATACATGCGTATAGTCTCTCTGGCGCCCGAAGTAGTGTAGGGGGTAACCTGCCATGTCTAAAATGAGAATCAAAAAGGGAGACCGCGTTCGCGTCATCTCCGGAAAAGACGCCGGCAAAGAGGGAAAGATCCTTAAGAGGAATATCGATAAGGATACGGTCGTAGTGGAAAACGTCAATTTCGTTACCAAGAGCGTCCGTCCGACACAAAAGGATCCCCGCGGCGGGCTTGTCAAGAAAGAGGCCGCTCTTTCTGCGTCAAAGGTAATGCTTGTCTGCCCGAAATGCGGCAAGGCGACGCGCGTCGGACGCGCCTTCCTTGACGATGGCAAGAAGGTCCGTATCTGCAAGCAGTGCGGCGAAATCATCGATAAGGCATAGTGAGGAGGGACAACAGAATGACTCCGCGTCTTTTAACAAAATATTCCGAGGAAGTCCTTCCCCGTCTGAACGAGCAGTTCCAGTATAAGAACGTTATGGAGATCCCGCGTCTCGTCAAAGTCGTCATCAACATCGGCGTCAACGAGGCAAAGCTGGACCAGAAATACATGGACGCCTCGATCAACGAACTGACCATCATCTCCGGTCAGAAGCCGATGATGAAGCGCGCCAAGAAATCCATAGCCGGATTCAAGGTTCGCGAAGGAATGCCCGTTGCGTGTGCGGTTACTCTGAGAAGTGACAGAATGTGGGAGTTCGTCGATCGCCTTTTCAGCATCGCGCTTCCCCGTATCAAGGACTTCCAGGGAATCTCAAAGAGGGGCTTCGACGGCAGAGGTAACTTCAACCTCGGCCTAAAAGAGCAGCTTCTCTTCCCTGAGATCGATTACGATAAGGTCATCCGTCAGCGCGGCATGAACATCACGTTCGTGACGACCGCGAAGACCGATGAGGAAGCCCAGGCGCTCTTAAAAGAGCTGGGCATGCCCTTCGCCCGTTAGGAAGGAGAAGCAAATGGCCCGTAAAAGTATGGTGAACAAGGCCAAAGAAGAGCCGAAGTTCAAAGTGAGAAAATACAATCGTTGCCCGATCTGTGGACGCCCCCACGGATACATGCGCAAATTCGATATGTGCCGCTGCTGTTTCCGCAAGCTTGCACGCGAGGGAAAAATCCCTGGCGTTGTCAAGTCGAGCTGGTAGGCACGTGGGCGTAGAAGGGAGGATCCTTTAATGCATATTACCGATCCTGTCGCGGATATGCTCACACGCATCAGAAATGCGAATGTGGTTTACCATGAAATGGTAGATATGCCTCTTTCCAAGATGCGGCTTGAAATGGCCCGCATCCTCAAAGAGGAAGGTTATATCCGTAACTATAAGACGATCACCGACGCGAAGCAGCCGATGCCCATCCTTCGGCTTACCATGAACTATGGACCCCAGAAGGAAAGAGTAATCCAGGGACTTCGCAGAATCAGCAAACCCGGCCGCCGTATCTACGTCGGCAAAGACGAACTTCCCAAGGTAATGGGCGGTTTGGGTATTGCTCTAATCTCAACGTCAGCCGGACTCATGACCGACGCCTCTGCCCGTAAACTCGGACTCGGCGGCGAAGTAGTCTGCTACGTCTGGTAACGGAGGCGCTCGAAGATGTCTAGAATAGGACGCAAAGCGATAGCTCTTCCGAAAGGCGTAGAGGTCAAGATCGACGGACAGCATGTTTTTGTCAAGGGAGCCAAAGGCAGCCTTGAGATGGATGTAATGAACAACATCGCTGTAGCGGTCGAAGATGGGCAGCTTCATGTGACGCGCGCGAACGACGACAAGCCGGTCCGCGCCGCGCACGGCATGACGAGAGCCCTTATCAGCAACATGGTGGACGGCGTCAGCAACGGTTTTCAGAAAGTCCTTGAAATCGTCGGCGTCGGATACCGCGCTCAGATGCAGGGCAAGAACCTTGTACTGAGCCTTGGCTTCTCGCATCCTGTAGAAGTCGTTCCCCCGGCGGGAATCGAGTTTGCCTGCGAGAGCCCCATCAAGATAATCGTTCGCGGCATCGACAAGCAGCTTGTCGGTCAGGTCGCATCGAACATTCGCGGATATCGTCCGCCCGAACCCTACAAGGGCAAGGGAATCAGATATGCCGGCGAATATGTAATCCGCAAGGCCGGTAAGGCCGGCGCCAAGAAGTAAGGCGAGGTGAAGGACGTTGATCAGTAATCGCAGTCGTAACGAAATGCGGGAGCTTCGCCACCGTCGCCTCAGGAGACATCTCTCCGGCACCGGTGAGCGCCCCCGTCTTGCAGTCTTCGGCAGCCTGAAGCACATCTCTGCTCAGGTCATCGACGACGAAAAGGGACATACGCTTGTATCGGCATCGACCATACAGGACAAATTTGACGACGTAAAGGGCACAGGGAACCAGGATGCTGCTAAGGCAGTCGGCAAGCTCATTGCCGAGCGCGCTCTTGCGAACGGAATCACAGAAGTTGTCTTTGACAGAGGCGGCCATGTCTATCACGGCAGAGTAAAGGCCCTTGCCGAAGCAGCCCGCGAAGCCGGTCTGAAGTTCTAAGAGGAGGCGCAATAAAGTGGCGAAAGAGACACAGAATACAAAAACTTATAGCAGCAGAGGCCTTGAACTTTCAGAGCGCATAGTTTCCATCAACCGCGTCAGCAAAGTCGTCAAAGGCGGTAAGCGTTTCCGCTTCAGCGTACTTGTGGTGGTAGGCGACGGCGTGAGCCAGGTCGGTCTCGGAATGGGCAAAGCCAAAGAAATTTCCGTGGCCATGAAAAAAGGTATCGAACATGCGAAGAAAAATATGATCGACCTTAAGAAGACCGGCCACACGCTTCCGCATCCCATCATCGGCAAGTTCGGCGCCGCGGAAGTTCTCATGCGTCCGGCCGCGCCCGGAACTGGCGTTCTCGCCGGTTCGTCGGTGCGTCCGATCATGGAGCTCGGCGGAATCAAAGACGTTATCGCGAAGGTAACCGGAAGAACTTCGAACCCCATCAATATCGCCTATGCGACGATGGATGCGGTCAAGCGCCTCCGTACGCCGGAAGAGATCTACCGTCTCCGTGGCAAAGAGCGCAAGGAAGCCTAGGAGGTATTATAGCTATGGCTAAGCTTCGTATCACATGGAAGAAAAGCACAATAGGCCGTCCTCCGAGTCAGGAGAGAATAATAAAGGCTCTTGGCCTTCACAGGCTCAATGAGACTGTATATCACAACGACAGCCCGCAGATCCGCGGCATGGTCAACAAGATCGGCCACCTGCTGGAATGGTCTGTTGAGGAATAAGGGGGAGGAACTGCCATGAAACTTCATGAACTCTCACCTGTGCCGGGATCGCGCAAAAAGAAAAAGCGCCTTGGACAGGGTCTGGGCAGCGGACAGGGAAAGACGGCGGGAAAGGGCCACAAAGGCCAGAAGGCCCGCAAGAGCCCTGATATCGGAGCCAACTTCGAAGGCGGACAGATGCCGCTCGCGCGCCGTGTTCCTAAGCGCGGCTTCAGCAACTTCCGTTTCGCGGTAAAATATGAGATCGTCAACATCGCCGACCTTGAAGAGCGCTTTGAAGCGGGCGCGGAAGTCACCGCGAAGGAACTTTCCGAACTTCGCCTGATTTCAGACGCCGGCAAGCCTGTCAAAGTTCTCGGCGTTGGCGAGCTCTCAAAGAGCCTTAACGTAAAGGCAAACGCCTACAGTTCATCGGCTGCCAAGAAGATAGAGGCCGCCGGCGGCAAGGCAGAGGTGATATAAATGCTGGATTCCTTCCGGGATACCTTTCGGCTGCCCGATCTGAAGCGCCGCATACTTTTTACGCTTGCAGCGCTCTTCGTCTACCGTTTGGGTGCGCACGTACCCACTCCCGGAGTGGATGCAGCTGCCCTCGGAAAACTTTTTGATCAGGGGTCACTGCTTGGTTTCCTGGACCTCTTTGCGGGAGGAGCACTCAGCCGTTTTTCCATCTTCGCGCTGGGTGTGACCCCCTACATCAACTCAAGCATCGTCATGCAGCTGCTCGCGGTTGTCGTGCCGAGCATTGAGAAGATGCAGAAAGAGGGAGAAGAGGGACGCAAAAAGATCGTTCAGTGGACACGTTACGGAACGATCATCTTCGCGTTTATACAGGCAGTAGGTATGACCGGCTGGCTGAAGGGACTCGGGATATACTCGGGCGGCATGCTTGATATTATCCTTGTGTCGCTTACACTCACAACCGGCGCCGTCGCCGTCATGTGGCTTGGTGAAATAATGTCGGACCACGGAATCGGCAACGGTATCTCCCTGCTTATCTTTGCGGGTATAGTGGTAAGGATCCCTGAAGCTATCATCCGTACGGCGTCGTTGGTACGTCTTGGTGAGATGAACGTGCTCGTTATGCTGATCGCCGTCGCGATAATGGTGGCGGTTGTGGCGGGGTGCGTCATGCTCCAGGAGGGACAGCGCCGCCTGCCGGTCCAGTACGCCAAGCGTATGGTCGGAAACAAGATGTACGGCGGACAGTCGAGCTTCATACCGCTTCGCGTCAATACGGCGGGCGTCATCCCGATAATCTTCGCCTCGTCAGTGCTGCTCTTCCCCTACACGATAGCGGGACTTTTCCAGCACAGCATCGCGAGGATGATACAGCAGGCGATGAGCCCGAGCAGCCCATTTTATATGGTGCTCTATGTGCTCCTTATCGTATTCTTCTCATATTTCTATACGGCGGTAGTCTTCAAGCCGGAAGACATCTCGACGAATATGAAGAAGAACGGCGGGTTCATCCTCGGCATTCGCCCCGGTAAACCTACCACCGACTACATAGAGAAGGTAATGGGACGTATCACGCTCGGCGGTTCGATCGCCCTTGCGGTGATCGCGATCATCCCGACAATAATGACGGGTGTAATGCACATCAATACCTTCTATTTTGGCGGTACCGCGGTAATCATCGTCGTCGGCGTAGCGCTTGATACGGTCCATCAGATCGAGGGACAGCTTCTCATGCGCCATTATGAGGGCATCCTCAAGCGCCGCGGCGGTAAGAGCGGCGGTTTGCTAAAACTGTAATCCAAAAGAGGCGAATCGAAAATGAGGATCATTCTTCTTGGAGCGCCGGGAGCCGGCAAAGGCACGCAGGCTGACAGTATTAAGGGCAAATATCCCGTAGCGCATATATCGACGGGCGATATTCTCCGCGCCAATGTCAAGGCGGGGACGGAGCTCGGCAAGAGCGCAAAAGAATATATGGACGCCGGAAAACTCGTGCCTGATGAAGTGATCATTGGCATGATGGAAAAGCGTCTGCTGGAGGCCGACTGCAAAGATGGTTTCCTCCTTGACGGTTTCCCGCGCACGATCGGGCAGGCCGAGGCTCTTGACCTGATGCTCGCGAAACTCGGCATCAAGCTTGACGCGGTGGTCAGCCTTGAGATAGACGATGATACCGTCGTCGGCAGACTTACGGCAAGAAGAGTCTGCAAACAGTGCGGCGAGATCTACAACACAGTACTCAAGCCCGCGGCGAAAGAGGGCGTCTGTGATAAGTGCGGCGGCGAGGTCATTCAGCGTGACGACGACAAAGAAAGCGTCATCCGCAACCGCCTCTCCGTATTCCACGGGCAGACATCCCCGCTCATAGATTACTATGGTAAAAAGGGACTGCTCATTACAGTTGACGCCACCGGCGGCAAAGACGCGGTCCTTAAGATACTTGAGCAGCGGAAAGGCTGAGGCTGTACTTTAATGATCACATTTAAGAGCGATCGCGACATAGCCAAGATGCGCAGGGCGGGTCAGATCGTTGCTGACATTCTCAAATTAATGCGGGAAATGGTCAAGCCGGGAATCGATACCCTGACCCTTGACGAGGCGGCTGAAAATCTGGTAAAAAAAGCAGGTGCGAAGCCCGCCTTCAAAGGGTATAAGGTACCTTGGGTATCGGTCCCCTTTCCAGGCACGATCTGCGCTTCGATAAACGATGAAGTCGTGCACGGAATCCCCTCCAAAAAGAGAATTCTTGAAGAGGGAGATATAATCAGTATCGACACCGGCGCCTCAATCGAGGGCTTCTTCGGAGACGCGGCCTGCACCTATGCGGTGGGGAAGATAAGTGAAGAGCGACAGCGGCTGCTCGACCTTACACTTGAGTCCCTGCACAAAGGCGCCGCCGCGGTCAAACCGGGAGCGACCCTCGGAGACATCGGGTTTGCGGTAGAAAACGTAGTGATCCCCGCCGGCTGCGGTCTTGTGAGAGACTACGCCGGACACGGCATCGGACACCGGCTGCACGAGGCGCCACAGGTTCCCAATTTTGGAAAGCCTGGAAGCGGTATAACCGTCAAACCGCGGATGACCTTTTGCGTAGAGCCGATGGTAATGACCGGGGCCGAAGAGGTAAAGACCCTCTCTGACGGATGGACCGTCGTAACGAAGGATGGAAGCGATGCCGCTCATTTTGAGTACAGCCTCCTCGTAACGGACGACGGCGTGGAGATACTTACGCCATGGGAGTAAACTCCTCCACATATAAAGAGGGGTTCCGCACCGGGGATGTCGTCATCGTGCGCCGCGGTAAATACGCGGGGAAACCATTCGCTGTGATGGGAGCATGTGACGGCAGGATACTGATAGCCAACGGGGCCGAATACACAGCGGCGAGGCCCAAGAAAAAGAATGTTATTCATCTGCAACAAACGCACTATAATCTCGAAGATGTGGCTGGGCGTGTCGCTGGCGGGAAACCTCTGGACAACGGCTGGTTGATGCAGAAAATTTCCAAGCTTTTGGAAAACAGCGGCACATCTTGCGAACAGGAGGATGAAGCTGCCGAATGGCCAAAGAAGAAGTAATTGAAGTAAAGGGCAAGGTAGTGGAGCCGCTGCCAAATGCCATGTTCCGCGTCGAGCTGGAAAATGGCCACAAGATACTGGCTCATGTCTCGGGCAAAATGCGCATGCATTTTATCAGGATACTGCCGGGCGATAAAGTTCTTTTGCAACTCTCGCCTTACGACCTGACGCGCGGTAGGATAACATACAGATACAAGTAGGCGAATATCTCGCCATGGATGGAACAAGTACAGTCAAGGAGGTCTGCATTTAATGAAAGTAAGACCGTCGGTCAAACCTATATGTGAATATTGCAGAATTATCAAGCGTCACGGAGTAGTGCGCGTGATCTGCAGCAGAAACCCGCGCCATAAGCAGCGTCAGGGAGCAAGGAGGTAGCAGGGAATGGCTCGTTTAGCCGGTGTTGACCTGCCGCGTGAGAAGAGGATCGAAATAGCCCTTACCTATATTTTTGGTATCGGGCCGGCAGTTGCGAACGATATCATAAAGGTCACGGGGATTGATCCCAATACCCGTGTGAAGGACCTGTCAGAGGAAGAAGAGCAGAAACTTCGCGCTGAAATTGAAGACAACCGCCTGGTAGAAGGTGACCTTCGCCGCGACATAGCGATGAACATCAAGCGTCTCATGGACATAGGCTGCTACCGCGGACTCAGACATCGTCAGGGTCTCCCCGTCAGGGGCCAGAGGACAAAGACGAACGCCCGTACTCGCAAAGGTCCGAAGAGGACTGTCGCGGGCAAAAAGAAAGCCACCAAGTAAGGTGCAACCAGGGAGGGAATAACAGTTGGCCAAACGCGTACAGCGCAGCCGTAAGCGCAAAGAGAAAAAGAACGTCAGCTATGGTGTCGCGCATATCTACTCGACATTCAACAACACCATCGTGACACTTACAGACAAGCAGGGCAACGCCCTTTCATGGGCCTCAGGCGGAAACGTCGGCTTCAAGGGGACCCGTAAGTCGACCCCGTACGCCGCGCAGATGTCGGCGGCACAGGCGGCAAAGGTTGCCCAGGACCACGGAGTAGTGGAAATTGACGTCGTAGTCAAGGGCCCCGGCCCGGGACGTGAATCTGCCATCCGTTCGCTTCAGGCGGCGGGGCTGCAGGTAAACGTAATCCGCGACGCAACGCCGATCCCGCACAACGGATGCCGTCCGCCCAAGCGGCGCCGCGTGTAGTCCTATAAGGAGGTACTTATTAGCATGAGCAGATACACAGGACCTGTCTGCAGGCTCTGCCGCGCAGAGGGCGCCAAGCTCTTTTTGAAGGGAGACCGCTGCTATACAGAAAAGTGCGGACTCACAAAGCGTAACTCAAAGCCCGGCCAGCACGGAACGCGCCGCGGCAAGATGAGCGAATATGGACTTCGTCTCCGTGAGAAGCAGAAGCTTCGCCGCTTCTACGGTATCAACGAGACCCAGTTCAGCACAATATACAAGAAGGCGACCGGGATGTCAGGTCAGACGGGCCATAACTTCCTCCAGCTTCTAGAGCGCCGTCTTGACAACGTCGTATACCGCCTTGGCCTCGGTGTAAGCCGCAGCCAGGCTCGTCAGCTTGTCTGCCATGGACACTTCACCGTCAACGGCCGCAAGCTTGACATCCCCAGCGCGCTCCTCAAGGTCGGAGATGTCGTCGCCGTTGCCGAAGGCAGCCGCGACGTCCCGACGATCAAGCAGAACGCCGAAGCGTCAGCAAGCCGCAGCATTCCCGCGTGGCTTGAATTTAATCCGGAAGCAATGTCAGGCTCGTTAGTCGCAGTACCGGTCCGTGAGCAGATAGACGTACCAGTAAACGAACAGCTTGTTGTTGAATTCTATGCACGTTAGTGAAACGAAAGGTGGGGGAGAATATGGAGCATGATCGTCATGAGATCATAGTACAGGAATCCACCCCGTCGTACGGTAAAATTACCGTTGAGCCTCTTGAAAGAGGCTACGGAGTAACACTGGGCAATTCATTGCGCCGTGTTCTTCTCTCCTCAATTAGTGGGGCGGCGGTCGTCGCCGTGCGCGTTGAGGGAGTCCTGCATGAATTCAGCACAATTCCGGGAGTTAAAGAGGACGTTATCGAACTTCTGGTAAATTTGAAACATATTCCCGTTCGCTGCCATTCAACATCGGTGCGCACCCTTCATCTCGAAGCCAAGGGACCGAAGGCCGTGACGGTGTCGGATATCGATCCAGACAGCGAAGTTGAATTTCCCGATCCGGAGGCGTACATCTGTACGCTTGAAGAGGGACATTCCCTGTCTATGGACATCTACGTCGCCACCGGTACCGGTTACGCGCCGATAGATCGTCCGCGGGCATCCTACCTGCCGGTGGATGCTCTTCAGACAGACGCCCTCTTTTCCCCCGTACAGCGTGTGAAGTACGACATTCAGGATAAACGTATGGGACAGCGTACAGACTACGACAGCCTTACGCTGGAGATCTGGACCAACGGCGTTGTGACTCCTGAGTCCGCAGTCATTCAGGCCAGCCGTATCCTCAAGGGATACTACTCCTCGATTGTGGATTCGCTTGCCGGCCCCGGAACAAGCGCTCTTGATGAGATCATTAAGAACGACGAGGCCTCGCGTGCGGCGGCGATGGGCGGAAACAAGGGCTTTGACGCGCACAGCGGACTCTCCGGCTTCCAGATGGGAGAGAACTCGATCTACTCACGTCCCGTGAGAGACCTTGAGCTTTCGGTGCGCAGTGAAAACTGCCTGCTCCGCGGCGGAGTCCATATGATAGGCGAACTCGTCTCCAGGACGAGGGACGACCTTCTGAAAATCCGCAACCTCGGCAAAATCTCTCTTAAAGAGATCGAGGAGAAACTGGCCAAATTCGACCTTCATCTCAGCGGCGATATCAGCACCCCGCTTGATGATGACGACGAGGATTTGGATGATAACGAACAGAATCTGAAGGAGGAATAACCAATGAGACACCGCATGAACACAAGGCGGTTGGGACGCTGCAGTTCCCATAGGTGGGCCATGCTCGGTAACATGGCTGCCAGTCTCTTCATCGAGGGCAGCATAGTAACGACAGAGACGAGAGCGAAAGAGCTCCGCCGCGTCGCCGAAAAGCTTATCACCAAAGCTAAGTCCGGCACGCTCAGCGACCGCCGTCTCGTGATCGCACGCATCCCTCACAAAGAGGCGGTAATAAAGCTGTTTGACGAACTCGGACCCAAGTATGCCGAGCGCAACGGCGGCTACACAAGAATCGTAAAGATCGGCGCGCGCGTCGGCGACTCCTCTCCGATGGCGGTAATACAGCTGGTTGACTAATATATGACTCAAGAAAGACAATTCATACTCAAAGGCGCGGAGTTTTGCTATCCGAATGCCTCTGAAAAGATACTCAAGGGTATCGATTTAGAAATCCGCGCCGGAGAGTGGGTTGCGCTTCTTGGTTCAAACGGTTCCGGAAAGTCCACGCTCCTAAAACTTTTAAGCGCCCTGCTGCTCCCCACGCAGGGCCTTTGTTTTGTGGAGGGGCGAAATACCGCCGAGGCTAAGAGCGGCGAACTGCGAGGCGTTTCGGCGATCGTCTTCCAAAACCCTGAAGACCAGATCGTCGCCGCCACCGTGGAAGAGGAGGTCGCCTTCGGCCCGGAAAACCTCGGCTGCCCTTCGGCGGAGATATCGACGCGGGTCGAAGAGGCGCTGGCGGCGACCGGACTGGCTGAGCGAAGAGAGAGTCTCGTATCATCCCTCTCGGGCGGCCAGAAACAGCGGCTGGCCCTCGCCGGCGCGCTTGCGATGCGTCCGCGGGCGCTCCTGCTCGACGAGGCCATGTCGATGCTCGATCCCCAGTCGCGCCGTGACTTCACGGAAATCATCGCGGCGGAGCACAAAAAAGGGCGAACCATAGTGGAGGTCACTCACAGGCTGGACGAGATCAGGGAGGCGGACAGGGTGGTCGTTCTTGCGGACGGAGTTATCGCGATGGAGATGCCGGCGCGGGATTTTTTGCGGAAAAGCGACGCGGAGCTGCGCGCGATGAATCTCAGTAAACCGCCTTTGGAGCGTCTTTACGAACTGCTTGCGGAGCGCGGCCTGATACCGGAGGATACAGAAACCTCCGTCGAAAGCATCGGAGAAAAACTGCTATGCCGCTGACCGTAAAAGAACTCAGCTACACCTACAACAAGGGGCTGCCGACCGAACACCCGGCGCTGCACGAGATCTCCTTTGAAGTCGCCGCCGGAGAGATCGTCTCCGTCCTGGGGCACACGGGAAGCGGAAAATCGACCCTCGCGCAGCATCTCAACGCCCTGATAATACCGCAAAGTGGCACCGTATCCGTCGACGGTATCGATACGTCGGCCGGAACAGCCGCTGCCCGCGAGGCGCGCCGGAAGGTCGGCCTCGTATTCCAGTACCCGGAGGAGCAGATATTTGCCGAAACGGTGGCGGAGGAGATCGCCTTCGCGCCGCGAAACTGGGGGATCGGGGCGGAAGAGATAAAAGAGATCATTCCTAAGGCGGTCAAGGCCGTCGGCCTTGATGAAAAAATACTCTCCGCGTCGCCCTATAACATCTCCGGCGGGCAGAAGCGCAGGGTGGCGATCGCCTCCGTCATTGCGGCGGCTCCCTCATATCTCGTCCTGGACGAGCCGACGGCTGGGCTGGACGGCAGAGCCTCTCTGGAGCTGATCGAGACCCTTAGAAACTTTGCCAAAGAGGGGATGGGGATAATCCATATCACCCACGACATAGAGCTGGCGCTGGAGCTCAGCGCGAAGATACTGGTCCTTGAAGAGGGACGGGCGCTCTCCTGGGGCTCCCCGTGCGAGACCGCGGCGCTGATATGCGAAAAAAATATAAAGGGCCTTGCCGTCCCGGAGGTACTGGCGCTGGCAAAGCGGCTCAAAGCGGTGGGAAAGATAGAGAGCCTCGCCTGGAGCCCTGATGAACTGGTAAAGAGACTCGCTCCGGCGGCGTAAAAAAATATTTGACCCTGCCTGCGGCAGAGGGACTAAACAGGAGAAAAGATGGCAGCCTTTGATAAAATTGCGCTTGGCCAATACATTCCCGCCAAGTCGCCGGTCCACGCGCTCGATCCGCGCGCAAAAATAATACTTACGATCGCCGTAATGGCCGCGGTCTTCATGACGCACACCATGACGGCATTCATCATTTGGGGCATACTGCTTTTGTGCCTCACCAGATATTCCCGGATACCGCTGCGTGTCGTCGCCGCGTCGGCCCGTCCCGTCCTTATACTTATTATATTTACCTCGCTGCTGCACCTCTTTCTCACCCCCGGCGACGTCGTCGCCGGTATTGGCCGGTTTACGGTCACAAGACAGGGCATATACCTTGCGCTGACCATGTCGCTGCGTCTTGCCTGCCTCGTTATGTACGCCTCGCTGCTCACCTTCACCACCTCGCCGTCGCAGATATCGGACGGCCTTGAGGGACTGCTTTCGCCGCTGAAACGTATCGGCGTCCCGGCGCACGAAATAGCGATGATGATCACGATCGCGCTGCGCTTTATCCCGACCCTCTTTGAGGAGACGGGGCGGATAATAAAGGCGCAGAAGTCGCGCGGCGCGGAATTTGACGAGGGTGGACTGATGAAACGCGCAAAGGCCTACATTCCCGTGCTCATACCGCTCTTTGTGATCATCTTCCGGCGCGCCGAGAGCCTTGCGGTGGCGATGGAGGCGCGTGGCTACAACGGCGGCGCGGGGCGCACGCGCCTGAAACCGCTGCGTTGGCGGACTTGCGACAGCGCGGCGCTCGCGGTCTTTTTTGCCGTCTCTGCCGCCATCATCTGCGGAGAGAGGTTCTTTCCGTTATGAACCGCTACGCGGCGGAGGTCAGTTACGACGGCGGCAAATTTTTCGGCTGGCAGATACAGCCGGAGCTGCCCACCGTGCAGCAGGCGCTAGAGGAGGCCATCTCCAAAATAAACGGCCGCCATACGCCGGTTGCGGGCGCCGGACGCACCGATACCGGGGTACACGCGAAGGGGCAGGTCTGCTCATTTGATATGGCCCGCGAATGGGAGCCGCGCCGCCTGCTGCTCGCGGCCAACGCGCACCTGCCGGAGGGAGTCAGCCTCATGAGGGCCGCCGCCGTGCGCGGCGGCTTCCATGCCCGCTTCAGCGCCAAAGAGAGGGAATACCGATATTTCATCTGGAACGCGAGCGCCATATACCCGCATATAGTGGGAAAAGTCTGCTGGATAAAGCCGCAGCGTTACGACTGGGGCGCGGCTGCGGCTGCGGCGAAGGAGCTGCTTGGAAGTCACGACTTCAGAAACTTCTGCCGTCTTGAGGGAAACGAACAGAGCACCGTCCGGAAAATTACGAAGATACGCCTCATCGACAGAAGGCCCCTCGTAGTTCTGCAGATAAAGGGAGATGGCTTCCTGCACAATATGGTGCGCATCATCCTCGGCAACCTGGAGATGGCCGCTCTGGGGCAGATAAGCCCGCCGCAGATAAGGGAGCTGCTCAACACGGAAAAAAGCAGCCGCTCCGACGGAGGCCGGACCTTCCCGGCCTGCGGCCTCTACCTGTGGAAAATATCATACGGCGAAAATTTGTGGCAGACGGGCCGCCCGTAAGGCTCTCCCGCAAACTCCTCAGCAAAAAACAGAAGCCAGAAGAGATATAAATAGCGGTTTACCAAAGATTTTGGCGCACTCTCCGAGGCGGCCAGAGAGCCGAAATCTTTGATTTCGTGCGATTCGGCTGGTAGTTACATCAGAGCTGTCCCGTAGGGACTGAGGGAGAGTTGACCTTAGGTTCTCCCGCGGCTTTTGCCGCGGGCTCTGTTGGGCGCGGAAACCGCGCCCAACAGAGCAACACTCCTTCCGTCAGCCGCCAAAAACAGGCGGCCGACACCTCCCTCAGAGAGGGAGGCTACAAAGGAAAAAGCTAAATCGTTATTTATCTCTTAATCCACAGATGACCGGCGGGAGGTTAAAAAGGCGGGATTTGTCCTGTTAAGTGTAGTTAAGGCCTCTGCGGATATTCACTTATATGGTAAAATAAATATTTGAGCTGAACCGAAATTTGGCAAAAGAAGACCTCTGTATAGAGAGACAGGGAGGCTGCAAATTTGTGGAATAGAGATATAGGGATAGATTTAGGCACGGCGACGGTGCTGGTGTTCGTCAAGGGCAAGGGCGTGGTGCTTCGCGAACCCTCGGTCGTCGCGATGGACCAGAACACGGGAAAGATTCTCTCTGTCGGCGAAGACGCGAAGATCATGATCGGCAAGACCCCCGGCAACGTGGTGGCCATCCGCCCGCTGCGCGACGGAGTGATCGCCGACTATACGATGACCGAGGTGATGCTGCGCGAATTCCTCAAGAAAACCACCTCCGGTATGGAGCGCATCGTGCGCCACCGCCTGATGATCGGCGTGCCCGCGGGGGCCACCGACGTTGAACGCCGCGCGGTGCTCGAGGCAGCCCTTGAGGTGGGGGCCAAGGAGGCCTACCTCATAGAGGAGCCGATGGCCGCCGCGATCGGCGCGAATATGCCGGTCGGCGAGGCGGTGGGGAACATGGTCGTCGACATCGGCGGCGGCACGACTGATATCGCGATCGTCTCCCTTGGCGGTCTCGTCGTATTTGAGTCGCTGCGTGTAGGCGGCGACAAGTTCGATGAGGCGATCGTCCGCTATATGCGCAAGCAGTATAATCTCGCCATCGGCGAACAGACGGCGGAGGATGTGAAGAAGCAGATCGGCGCCTGCGACCCGACGAAGGCCTCGCCGGACAAGCTGATGGACATTCGCGGACGCGATCTCGTCCAGGGGCTGCCCCGCCAGGTGACGGTAAACAGCGTCGACGTCGCGAAGGCAATCGACGAACCGGTGAGCAGCATCATCGCCGGTATCAAGCGCGTCCTTGAAAAGACGCCGCCGGAGCTCTCCGCCGACGTCATGGACCGCGGCATCATCCTCACGGGGGGCGGCGCCTATCTGCGCGGCCTTGCGGAGCTGATCATGGAAGAGACGGAGATAAACGCCGTGGTCGCCGAATCGGCCGGCGAATGCGTCGCGCTTGGCACCGGCATCGCGCTGGAGTCGCTTGACAAGCTGAAGGAGACCGGCGCGGTCTATCTCGCGACGAAAAAGGGCTTCAAGGGCAGATAACGCCATGCACTATTGGTGGGAGCGCGACGGCGTCCGCTTTGAGTGTACCGCCTGCGGCCGCTGCTGCGGCGGCGAACCGGGCTCAATCTGGGTGACGCCGGAAGAGCGGTTCAGGATCGCTCGCGAGCTCGGAATAGACGAGACCGCCCTTGGAAGAGAATATTTAACGCGCCGCGAGGGAAGGTGCAGTATAAAAGAGATGGAAAATTATGACTGTATTTTCCTCGAACGAAACTCGCGGCGTTGTAAAATTTACAAAGTACGTCCTTTACAGTGCCGTTTGTTTCCCTTCTGGCCCTCTATGCTGCGCGATAAAAAAATTTGGAATTATTACGCCGATTACTGTCCTGGAATGAATAGTGGTAAATATTACTCTCCTGAAATAATTAAAAAATTCTTAAATTTGCCTGCGGCTGAGCTTTTATAAAAAAATTTAATAAATAAATTGGATAATTTTTAGAAATTTATCTTTGTTATACATTAAAAGCGCAAAAAATAAGTCTTAATTGCCTATCGTATTCTGGAAATTAAATCTTGATTTTATTACTCGGCGAATGTAAACTAATATATGTAAGAAATATGTAAACTGAACCATTATCCCTAATAGGTACAAAAATCGAGGAGGTTGTTCACATGCCGTCAAATTGCTCAGTAGCGCCGAAAGATGTATTCTCAACAATAGAAAAGCTCCTTCTTCGCGATGGGTTTGATATTGTTATTGATATGGAGCAGTCGAAGGGAAGCCACATAATCGACTCCGCCACAGGCACAAACTGGCTGGATTTCTACACGTTCTTCGCCTCAGCGCCGTTTGGAATGAACCACCCCAAACTTGACAATCCCGAGTTTAAAGAGAAGATATTCCGCGCGGCAATCAACAAGGTCGCTAACTCCGACATCTACACGCAGGAGATGGCGGAATTTATCAAGACCTTTGGCGAAGTGGCCGTTCCCGAGGGATTCAACCATGTATTCTTCATTGACTACGGTACGCTCGCGGTAGAGAACACCTTCAAAGTGGCGATGGACTGGAAGGTCCAGAAGCTCATGCAGAAAGGCAAGATCACTCCCGGCGAGGCCTACAACGGACGCAAAGGCACGAAGATTATGCACTTCAACGAAGCCTTCCACGGACGTTCGGGCTATACCCTCTCCGTAACGAACACCAACGATCCGAACAAGCACCAGCGTTACGCTAAGTTTACCGACTGGCCGCGCATTATCAACCCGAAGATCACCTTCCCGCTTGAGGAACATATCGGCGACGTCGAGTGGCTCGAAGCGCAGGCGATCAAGCAGATCAAGCAGGTGCTCATGGACGATCCCGACGGCGTCGCGGCGGTCATCATTGAGACGATCCAGGGCGAGGGCGGAGACAACCACTTCCGCACCGAGTTCTTCCAGAAGCTGCGCCAGATCTGCGACGAAAATGAAATGCTCCTTATTTTCGACGAAGTCCAGTGCGGTATGGGCATCACCGGCAAGATGTGGGCCTGGGAGCATCACGCCCCCGTGAAGCCCGACCTCTTCTCCTTCGGTAAGAAGGCCCAGATCTGCGGACTTGTCGCAGGTCCGCGCGTCGACGAAGTGGAAAACAACTGCTTCAAGGTCTCCAGCCGTATCAACTCGACCTGGGGCGGCACGGTCGTAGACATGGTCCGCGCCCAGAAATACCTTGAGATCTACCGCGACGACAAAGTTCTTGACTACGTCAGCAACGTCGCCGGTCCCGCGCTCTACGCCGGACTCAAAGAGCTCGAAGCGGAGTTCCCCGGATATATCCGCAACGTCCGCGGCAAGGGACTTATGTGCGCCTATGACATCTGCTGCCCGCAGCTCCGCGACGCCTTCCTCAAGGAATGCCAGAAGAACAACATGCTCATCCTCGGCTGCGGCAGCAACACTGTCCGCTTCCGTCCCGCGCTCAACGTTCCCCTTGAGGACCTGCAGCTCGGAATCGAGATCTCCCGCAAGGCCGCTAAGGCGGTATTCAAGAAGTAATCGGCGGTACAGGTCAGTATATAAAAATGCCGGAGCGACGCTCCGGCATTTTTTTGTGCGGTTTTGCGGCGGGACGCGCCTGCGCCGTTATGCCACCGGCGCGTGCTTGATGAAGCTGTCGTTGCGCATCTCAAGGAAGGCCTCCCTGATCTCTTCGCCGGTGTTCATCACCACCGGACCACCCCAGGCCACCGGCTCACGCAGAGGTCTGCCGCTGAGGAAGATGATGCGCGCCTCTCTGTCCTCGGGAGCCTCGATAGTGACGCTCTCTCCCTCTCCGAACAGGGCGGCAGTCTTTGCGGGGATATTCATGCCGCCTGCTGCCGCCTCTCCCTCGATGGTGAAGATAAAGACGGTCTCTCACTCTTTGGTGGGGATGCTGATCTTCTTTCCCCGCTTTAACGTGATGTCGTAGATGCTGGCCTGTATATGGTTCGTGGAGACGCCCCGGTGTCCCTGATATTCGCCGGAGACGATGCGGACGAGGGCGTTTTCATCCTCCACCTTTTTTATCATCTCTCCCTTGATGTCAAAGTAGCGCGGCGCGGTCATCTTATCCTCCTGAGGCAGGTTGAGCCATATCTGGAGGCCAAGCATACGGGGGCCGGACATCGGCATCTCCTGGTGCATAATGCCGCTGCCCGCCGTCATCCACTGACTTTCGCCGCCGTGGATCGTTCCGCGGTTGCCGAGGCTGTCCTGGTGCTCCATCTCACCCTCGATGAGGTAGGTGATCGTCTCTATACCTCTGTGCGGGTGGAAGGGAAAGCCCGCCGTATAGTCGTCCGGATTTCGTGAGTCGAATGAGTCCAGCATGAGGAACGGGTCAAAGTCCCGCACCGTCTCATGGCCGAGCACGCGCACGAGGCGTACCCCCGCGCCATCCGTCGCCATCTGTCCCTGTACCGTCTTTATTATTTTACGTTCCATAGTTATACCTGCTTTCTTTTAGAAATCATTTTTATTTACCGTATAAACATACGCTGCGTGAACCATTCACAGGAGGGCAATAATACTAATCAAAATCTAGGCAAAATAGGCTGTGCGGCCATAAAGTGTCGGCGGCGCTTAGGAGTTTTCATCTCCTGAGCGCCGCCGCCCCTTTGTTTTGTCATTAGCGGACGGCCTACTGGCCTTTGGCCGTGCTTAGCCGCTTATCTCCCGTCCATTTTTCTCCTTGCTAGAAGGTGACACGCCAGCCTCCGCGGATGGCCCAGTCTTCGGTGAATACGCCGCCGGATGAGCGTTCCAGCGAGAAGTAGAGAGAGTTGCGCGGGTTTACCTGATGCGTGACGCCTATGCCGTATGTCCACCAGTCGTCGCCGAAGCTCTCGCCTGCGATGTGCTTGCCGCTGGCGTAGCGGATGTCGAGGTCGCCGTCAAATTCTTTCAGGTAGGATATCTTGGCGTAGAAGTTCGTCCTGTCGGTCTCATAGCCGATCAGCGCCCCGAGCCTTCCGAGCAGTGAGTTGAAATCGTCCACCCCGATGCGCAGGCCGTTGCTGGCGTTGAAGTAGGCGCTGCCCTGGCGCAGATAGCTCAGCTGCGCCTGCGGCTCGACGTACCATCTGCCGCCGGTTCTGTTTTCTTTGAGGCGGAAGCGCCTGCCTATCTCCACGGAGGCGCCGAAGCCGCCGAGGTCGACGTCGTCTCCGACGACCAGCGTTCCCGCCGTGTCGAATACGCGGAAGTCGTTAGTGCTCCATACGTACTTGGCTATCGTGTCGATATAGAAGCCGTTCTTTGCGACGTAGGTGGCGTACAGTCCGAGGGTCTTATTTTCCGCCGTACCGCTGCCGTGGCCATTATCCTTATAGTCCAGATCGCCCTTGCCGTACCCGAAGAAGACGCCGACGTAGGTGTCCCCCTCCTTAAACCAGCTCTTGTCCAACTTACGGTCGTAACCGGCCTGCAGTCCGCCGTAGTCCATGTCGAAATCCTTCACGAAGGATCTGGCGTTGGATTCGAACTTCCCGCCATAGGCGCGGAACCAGGCGCCATTGCTGTTTTCTGTGAAGCGCAGGTCGCCGAGACGCTGGATGAGCGTATTGGTCTCCGCGTAGTTCAGCAGGTAATTTGCCGCAAAGGTGTTTATCGCGGCGGATGCGGTGTTGCTGGATTCCGGTTTCGGTTCGGGTTCGTCAGGTTTGATGGGATCAGGCTTTCCTGGATCTACGGGCGCCAGCCCCGTACTGTAGAGCTCCCAGTAGTGTCCGTCCTGGCCGTCGTAGCGTCCTCTGCCGTCTTCATTGTTCCGCAGGCCGTACTGGAAGGCTCCGAGTTCGACGGTGTTTGTAAGGGAAAAGCTGCCGCCCTTGTCAGCCTTCTCGATCAGGGTGATGCGTTCGTTGCCGGTCGTCTAAAGCGAGCCGTCATTGACCACGGATACCTTGTGGTAGCCGTCTGTACTCCCCTCTACCACAAGCCGGTTGGCCAATTCGTTGACGCCGTCGGTCTTGAAGGTAAAGGTGCTGTAGAGATCGGGATTGGCTGGGGAGTGCGTCGTCAGAGAGCCGACGTGGAGTTCCGCAGCGAGCGGCGCGCCGCTCAGGTCAATATTTGTGCCGCTGCCGGCGGTGATTTTCGTCACGTCGGAGTCGCCCGTCACCCGCCAGTGCGTTCCCTTCATATCCAGGGTGATATTGCCGTCGCCCGCGAAGGCTCTGCCGGTAATGGCCGAGCCCTCGGTTGTCATAAGGTCGATGAGGCCGTTCTGCCCGGTCTTCATATCTCCTATGATCGCGAACCTGCCGCCCGCGGTCACGTCGCCGCCTGTGTCCAGCAGCGAGGTAATTTTGCCAGCCTCGGCGTAAAGCGCGTAGCTGTCCGCTCCGCTTGCCGAGATGGCTGCGCCGCCTTTGAATTCTATGGCGGTAGTATCGCCGGCCGTATAAGCGCCGTGCGAGCCGGTTCCCGACGTTGAGAGGGTTATGCCGTCGCCGGCGTTGATCTTGCCGTTTTTCCCATAGTGATACCGGTAAATACTCTCCGTGGCGTTATATTCATTGCCAAATAGCGCGTGCGAGCCGTCGCCCTTCGTCTCTACCTTAGTGTTCGCGCCGATATCTACGGTACTGTCTATGCCGGTCATATATACTCCGTGCGAGCCGTCCCCGGCGGTGGTGATATGCGAATTGGTTCCCAGCGAAATATTGCCGGTCGTGTAATAGGCGCGCAGGTTGCCGTTATATTCCTGCTGGCGCGTGGCCATATGGATGCCGTGCGACTGGTCGCCTGCGGTGGCAATTATCGTATTGTTTCCCAAGGTGAGCCTGTTTTCCGCGGCGTATGAGGATGACGAGCCCGCGGCGCCGCCCATGTAGACGGCGGAGGAGTTGTTACCCAAACTTTGCAGCGTTGAGTCGCCGCCGATATCGACGTTGACATCCCTATAGTTGCCTATTTTCAATACGGCGGCATCGGCTCCTTTGGTCGTCCATACAGCCTTACTTCCAATGGATGCGCGGCTTTCGTTGCCGTTTGTGTTGAGGACGTTCGCGCCTTTTCCGTTTGTCGTCCAGGCGGAGCCGCTGTCGACAGTCAGGCTGTTGCCGGTGCCGGAGAAATATGCTCCGTGGGCGGTCTCTCCGTTTGTGTTGATCTTACTGTTCTGCCCGATATTGATCTCACCGCCGTTGCTTCCTGACAGATATATAGCGTAAGAACGGTTATAGGTGGTCTCTATATCCAGGCCGCTGCCGATGTTCATTTTTGCGCCGTGGTTCGTCCTCAGTCCGAAGGCGTCGTTATATAACTGTCCCGTCCCCTGTTTGCCGTATATTCTGATCGTTAGATTGTCTCCCGCGACGAGAGAGCTGTAGCCGTTTAGGTTAACGCCGTCGGCGCTGTCCCCATGGGCGATCAGCGTCCAGTCGTTGCCGATGCGTATCTGCGCCGTCGAGGTGGTATTGGCGGGGTTGGTACGCACCGCGTCCCCGGCGTCGGCCCCTGTTATTACCGTGACATTGTCTGCGTGGGTGATATCCAGAATATTGGCGCCGTTGGCATATACGCCGTGATATTGGGGAAACGTCGTGTTGTTTGATACGTCGATGGTATCGCCGGTCTCAACGTCTTCGCCGACCCACACCATGCCGTAGATCGTCTTAGCATCGGCCTCGATGATCCCGATAAGAATGATGCTGATGATTATACAGATGATAGTGCTTAGAATTGCCAGTTTTTTCAATAAAATCTCTCCCCTCTGACGAGTAGCCGTTTAACATCTCCTCATTTATCGCAGTATGTGGAATAAATAGGCGTAAGTTCCTAAAATTTGTCATTGAAAGCGGAAGACATAAAGTATAGATGCACAGTTAAATAAACTAATTTCATTGTATTTACATATACATTTGAGAAACGATTATTAATATGCAATTTTTATTATTTATGTCTGTATATTAGCGTTCACAAATGATATCTCCTCCTTAAAAAATAATGTTTTAGAGTAAAAAATCGCCTTGAGGTCATAATAGGTAATTTTTTACAATAAACCATTTAATATGGTATATTTACAAGAAATAGCATGTTTTTAAATGATATTTCCTATAATAACCTAACATAATGTGCCTATTGGGCAATCGGTATTTTGTGCAGGATGACAGAGTTTGAAAATGCGATGCTAAAAAAATAATGTTAATACAGATTTTAACTTTAAAATATAATAATAAAGGTTTTTTGAGGCCGGCGGCGCGGGTAAGTTTCCACAGACGCAGTCATACCGGAGGTTTGCGGTTTTTCTGTTTATTTTTATATATTTATGGTATTTATGTGGCGGGGGAGTCTATGTATTGCAATATTAGCGGCGGTATGCCAGACAAAACCGCCTGTGTAGAAAATATTGTTGTATGGCGGCGCGCTTAAAGGAGCGGCCGCCGCAGCAGCGCATCTTCCCACATACGGTAGCGTTCACCGTCGCGACCGGCGCAGGCGGGGCTTGTGGAGAGCATCCGGCGATATGGACGCGCGGGTTCGCCGAAATACTTTTTGTACTTTGCGAAGGAGCAGGCGCCGTTGAATAATATCAGCGAGATATTGGGGTGGGCGGCGAGCAGCGACGGGATGTCGTTGGGCTCCTCGTCCCGTATTTTCCCGTCGAGGCTGCCCTCGCGCCGCGCGCACCTTATCGTATCCCACAGCGCGAGTCTGCGGCGCAGGATGAAATCGTAGCGGTCCGCGAACGAATCGGGCATCGTTTCGCCGTAGACGCTGTAAAGTATCTTCCAGAAACGGTTTTGCGGGTGAGCGTAATAGCGGCTCATCTCAAGGGATTTTTCTCCCGGCAGCGAACCGAGTATCAGCGTCTGTGAGTCGTCATTTATAACCGGGCCGAAGCTGTATTTCATTTTTACGATTCCCCTTTGCCTATGCTTATCATATTTTATCCCCTTTCGTGCGGCTTTTGCGGGTGATTCGCCGCCATCGGCGGCGTAAATTTTGTGCAACCGATTGAATATACATTATCACCGACAAAAAATATCTGCGAAGGGGGTTGACGTATTATATTTAAGGGCTATAATACTCTGGAACTTTGAACGATTGGTAAAATCAATAAATAAACAAAACATATATTCAGGTTCATTTTGTTTATAGAATAGCGAAGGAGTGCGCGACCGATGAAGAAGAGAATTTATTTGACGCTGAGCGACGGTTCGATATGGCCCGGCAATGGAGATATAGAGGCCCCCGTGGAGGGCGAAGTCGTCTTTACCACAGCCTCCTGCGGCTATCCTCAGACGCTGACCGACCCGTCCTATAACGGTCAGATAATCGTCTTTGCCTTCCCCCCAATCGGCATCTATGGGGTGGACAAGGAAAATCTTGAGGGACGGCGGGTGTGGGCGCGCGCAGCCCTTATGACCTGCCTTGACGAGACGGAGGAGGGGCGTTTTGAAAACCTGAGCTGCTGGATGGCGGAGAATGGCCGTCCGCTCGTCTCCGATATCGATACGCGCCAGCTGATTTTGAAAATCCGCGAGTGCGGTTCGATGATGGGACGCATCGATGTTGAGCCGCACTTGCCGGAGATAAAGGAACTGCCGCATACGCTTGTCGCGGAGGTCTCCTGCTCGGAGCGGGAGATTTGCGGCGAGGGTGAGCTTACAGTCGCGCTGATGGACTACGGCGTTAAGGAAAATATCGTCCGCGGCATGGTGCGCCGCGGATGCCGCGTGATACGCTTCCCCCATAATACCGCCGCCGCCGAGGTGCTCGCCTCCGGCGCGGACGGCATTCTGCTGAGCAACGGCCCCGGCGACCCCGCGGTGCTTGATTTCGAGGCGGGGGAGATCGCGAAGATGCTCGGCGCGAAGCCGATACTCGGCGTCTGCCTCGGCAACCAGCTTCTCGCGCGCGCCTGCGGGGCGAAGACGAAGAAGCTCCCCTTCGGCCACCGTGGCGCGAATCAGCCTGTGGTCGAATGCGCCACGGGACGCGGCCTGCTCACGAGCCAGAACCACCAGTACGCCGTGGATGAGGATACGCTCGCGGGAACCGACCTGGAGGTCGCCTACAGCCACCTTGGGGACGGCACGGTGGAGGGGCTGCGCCACAGACGTTTCGACGCGCTCTCCGTGCAGTTCCACCCGGAGGCCTCTCCGGGACCGGAGGACGCCTCCTATATTTTCGATAATTTCGTGATCCGCATGCAGGCCGCTAAAGGGAGATAGGTGAGGGACGATGAGAGACACTACGATAAAAAAGGTTCTTGTTCTGGGCTCCGGCCCGATAAAGATCGGGCAGGCCGCGGAGTTTGATTACGCCGGTACGCAGGCCTGCCGCGCGCTGAAGGAGGAGGGATGCAGCGTCATCCTGCTTAACAGCAACCCCGCGACGATACAGACGGACGACTCCGTCGCCGACCATGTATATATCCGCCCGCTGCTCCCCTATGTGGTGGAGAGCATCCTCAAAGAGCACCGTCCCGACGGCGTGGTGGCGACGCTGGGCGGTCAGACGGGGCTCAACCTCTGCATGGAGTGTGAAAAGCTCGGCATGTGGCGGCGCTACAAGTGCCGCGTCCTTGGCACGCAGCCGGAGGCGATCGAGCGCGCGGAGGCGCGCGAGCCGTTCCGTAAGGCGATGCTCGACGCGGGGCAGCCGATAATCGCAAGCCGCGGCATCTCTTCGGTCGCCGCGGCGCAGGAATTCGCGCTGCACACGCCGCTGCCGCTGATACTCCGCCCCGACTTCACGCTGGGAGGCTCCGGCAACTCGGTGGTGCGCAGTATCGAAAGCTTCGTCGTGCAGACTGAGGACGCGCTCACCGCCTCGCCGGTGGGACGCGCCCTCATCGAGCGCTACCTTGAGGGCTGGCACGAGATCGAGGTCGAGGTGGTGCGCGACAACGCGGGAAACTCGCTGGCCGTATGCAGTATGGAAAACATCGACCCGATGGGCGTCCACACGGGCGATTCTATCGTCGTCTCGCCGGTGCTTACCCTGACCGATAAAGAATGGCAGATGATACGCACGGCGGCGCTCAGGATCGTCGAAGTGCTTGATATACGCGGCGCCTGCAACGTGCAGTTCGCCCTCGCCCCCGACGGGAGCGAATATTATGTCATCGAGGTGAATCCGCGCGCGAGCCGCTCCAGCGCCCTCGCGAGCAAGGCGACGGGATACCCGATCGCGCGCATGGCGGCGAAGATCGCCCTCGGACTCAACCTTACGGAGATGGCTAACCCCGTGACCGGCGCGGGCAGCGCCCTCTCGGAGCCGGCGCTCGACTATGTGGCCGTCAAGGTCCCCTCGTGGCCCTTCGACACCTTCCCGCAGGCGGACCCCTCGCTGGGGCCGCGCATGAAGGCCACGGGAGAGGTGATGGCCCTCGCCTCGAACTTCGCGCAGGGGCTCGTCAAGGCCTACCGTTCGCTCGCCCGCGGCCGCGCCCTTCCCGACCGGAAGCTGCGCAGCTGGGAGACGCGCCGCCTCTGGGAGCAGGTGAACACGCCGACCAACCTCCGTCTTGAGGCGATCACGGAGCTGCTGCGCCGCAGTTCGGCGACGGTGGAGGAGATGGCGCGCAGGACGCATATCCGCCGGTACTTTATAGAACAGCTCAACGCCATACAGCTCGCGGAAAAATATCTTGAAGAGGATGGCGCGGTGAACGGAAATATCGTGAGCGCCGCGAAGAAGGGCTTCTCCGTCAGCCAGATAGCTCTCGCCGCCGATATCTCCAGGGAAGAGGTGCTGCGGCGGCTGAAAGAGGAAGAATATACGACCGGATACCGCGAGGTAGACGGCTGCGCCGGTGAATTTCCCTCCGGCTCCGGCTATTACTATGGCGTGAACGGCGCGAAGGACGACCCCTATGAGCCTCACAGCGGCGGCATCGTCGTCATCGGTTCCGGCGCGATACGTATCGCCCAGGGCGTGGAGTTTGACTACTGCTGCGTCAAGGCGGTGGAGGCCCTGCGCCGCCGCGGCCTCCGCGCGATAATGATGAACGTCAACCCGGAGACGGTGAGCACGGACCACGACATCTCCGACGCCCTCTATCTCGAACCTCTGACCGTCGACGACGCTCTGCCGGTTCTGGAACGCGAGAAGGCGGCGGGAGTCTTTGCCTGTTTCGGCGGCCAGACCTCGCTTCGTCTCGGACTCGACCTTGCCGCCGAGGGCGTGAAGCTCTTCGGCCCCGGCGCCGAGGTGATCGACGCGGCGGAGGACCGCGGAAAGTTCTCCCGCCTGCTGACGAAGATCGGCGTTCCCGAACCGGAGGGCGTCGACGTCGCCTCGGTGGAGGAGGCTAAGGAAGTTGGCCGCAGGCTGGGTTATCCGCTGATGGTGCGTCCGAGCTTTGTTATCGGCGGCGTCGCGATGAAGGCCGTCTACAGCGAACAGGCCCTCGTCGCGGTCCTGCAGGAGGCCTTTGAGGCGGTTCCCGGCCAGAGGGTGATGGTGGACCAGTTCCTCGCGGGGCGTGAATTTGAATGCGACGCGATCTGCGACGGCGAGGACGTCCTCATCCCCGGAATATTCGAGCACATCGACCCCTCGGGAATACACTCCGGCGACTCGATTGCCGTCTTCCCCAGCTACTCCCTGACCAAGGAACAGCAGCAGGAGGTGCTGAACTTCGTCAAGGTTATATCAAAGGAGCTTGACATCCACGGGCTTCTGAACATCCAGTTCGTACTGCGCGGCGGCGTCTTCTGGATCATCGAGGCCAACCCGCGCGCGAGCCGCACGGTCCCGATCGTCAGCAAAATATCAAAGCTCCCCGTCATCGACATGGCGGTGGGCGTGGCTCTCGGCGAGAGGCTTCGCGATATGCCATACGGCACGGGGCTCTACCCGGAGACGGGGCAGTGGAGCGTCAAGGTGCCGGTATTCTCCAACGACAAGCTCCCGGGGCTCGATCCCAAGCTCGGCCCGAGAATGATGTCCACCGGCGAGAGCCTGGGCGTCGCTGACAATCTGGCGGACGCGATAATGGACGGGCTCAAGGGCTCAGGCTGGCTGCCGCCGGCGGTGGGGCGCATCCTGATGAGCATCGCGGACAGTGAGAAGTCCGAGGCGATGCCCGTCGCCTCCCAGTACAAGATGCTTGGCTGGGAGATCGACGCGACGGAGGGCACCGCGGCCTATCTGAAAAAGTGGGGCATCGCCGTAAACCCCGTGGAGCGCGAGGAGCTTGTGCACCGCCTCCGCGCCGGCGAATGGGACCTAGTGCTGAACATCCCGGGAGGCAACGAACGCCACATCGCGGACGGGGCGATGATCCGCAAGCAGGCCTGCGCCGCCGGGACTCCGTGCCTGCACTCGATCGCCGCGGCCTGGGCCGTCGCCGCCGGGCTCAACAGCCGCTGACCGCACGCGGAGAATGTCGTTTTCAGAGGCGGCGTTTCTCCGGCTCCGGCGTGATTTTTAATAATAAAAAACGACAGACGGGCGCTTTCGAAGCATGGGGAAGCTCCCGTCTGTTATTTTATCCCCGCCGCGGTCTCTTTAATTTATGATAAGCCCCGCCAGCCCGGCGGCGGCGATTATCATCACCGGGTTTATCTTGTATCTTCGCGCCGCCAGCAGGGAGGCCGCAAAGAGCAGGAGCGCCGTCCTGTCGATAGAGGCCGCGCCCGAGGCCGTCCGCGCCACGAGCGTAGAGAGCGTGATCGTAGCGGCGGCGGATAGTATCAGCCCCGCGGAGGCCGCCTTAAGCGGGCCGATCAGCTCCGGCGTAAGGGAAGAGGCGCGGTTTTTTATCAAAAATGAATAAAGGAGGGCGGAGATGATTACCCCCGATACGGTGCATCCCACGGTGGCGGTCAGCGCCCCCGCGATACCCGCCGCCTGCACGCCGACGAAGGTGGAGGCGTTTACCGCGAGCGGTCCGGGCGTCATCTGCGAAATAGTGATTATATCGGCGAATACGCGCGCCGTTATCCAGCCGCGCCGTTCGACGATCTCCTGCTGGATCATGGGGATCACCGCGTAACCGCCGCCGATGCTGCAGAGGCCGACCTTAAAAAAGGAGGCCAAAAGCTCCGCCAGCCCGCTCACGCCGCCGCTCGCCCCGCTCTCCTGGCGATCCGCAGCAGAGCCGTCAAAGCGCAGGCGGCGAGGATCGTCCCCGCGCCGATCTTCAGGAAGAAGCTGGCGATGAATACGGCGGGCATCATCAGCGTCAGCAGCGGCGACCTCTCCCTTATGACCGACCGCGAGAGGTCGATGACGAAGTCGGCGATGAGGGCCGCTGCCGCGGCCTGCATGCCCCTCAGCGCCGCGGCAGCGGCCGCGTTGGCGATAAAGGCCGAATAGTAGAACGATATCAGCGTCAGAATGACTACCGGCGGGGTCACGGCGGCTGCGGCGGAGACTGCCAGGCCGCACCTGCCAGCCGCGCGGTATCCCGCCAGCGCCGAGAGGTTGACGGCTATTGCCCCCGGAGCCGACTGCGCGCCGGCGGCCATCTCCATGAGCTCCTCCTCGGTGAAGAGGTTCCGTCTTTCGACAAAATATTTTCGTATCATCGGCACGACGACATAACCTCCGCCAAAGGTAAAGGCGCTGATAAAGAGATTGACGCCGGCAAGCCAGAGCAGCAGCCCGGCACGTTCTTTAGACATTACGGATCACCCCTTGCCTATTCTTTATACCCCTTGCGCTGCCATCTGTAAAAGTATATTATTTTCTAATAACGATAAATTTAATTCATGACAAGAGGTTTGCGGATGATCTCACTGCGGCATTACGAGATATTCAAAACGGTGGCAGAGACGGGGAATTTTACCAAGGCGGCCGCGAAATTATATATAACACAGTCCGCCGTCTCCCACGCGGTGCGCGAGCTCGAGGAGCGGGCGGGAACGGCGCTCTTTGACCGCCTTGCCAGACGCGTGCGGCTGACGCGCTGCGGGGAGCTTCTGCTGGCGGAGCTGCTGCCGCTGCTGGCCGCCTGCGGCTCTCTTGAGGGACGCATCGCCGCTCTGGAGGGCGAGGCCCCTATCGGCGTCGTCTCAAGCATCACGATCGCCGCCTTCTGGCTTCCGGGGATACTGCGCCGGTTCGCAAAGAGGCGGCCCCGCCTGCGCGTCAATGTCGAGGTGGTGAGTGCCGCCAACGCGGTCGAACGGCTGCGCGGCGGGGGAGCCGACCTTGCGCTCGTCGAGGGAGCTCCGCCGCAGGGGGCCTTTATCTGCAGCGCCTTCGCCGCCTGCCGCCTGAAAATAGTCTGCGCCCCCGGCTATCTACCCGCGGGCACGCGCCTGTCCGTGAAGGAGTTCTGCGCCGAGAGGCTCCTGCTGCGTGAAAAGGGCAGCGCCATCCGCGACGTGCTGGACGGCGCGTTATTGGCGGTCGGATATGAGGCGAGGCCGCTCTGGACGAGCGTAAATTCGCTCGCGCTGATCGAGGCGGCGAAGGCCGGTCTCGGCGTCGCCATTCTGCCCGGCGAGCTTCTGGAGGCCGCGCTCTCCGAAAAGAGGCTGACGGAGATCGAGGTGGAGGGCCTTTCCCTGCGCAACGGTTTTTTCTCCGTGCGGCACAGGGACAAATACCTGACGGAGCCCCTCCGGGAGCTTCTTTCGCTTATTGAGGAGTGCGGAAAAGCTGAAATTTCTTACTGAATAAGCTTTTATTGTATTCAATACAATAAATATTCTCTCTTCCTATTTCCTTTTTGTTAAAAATAGTTTAATATATCCTAGGGTATAGCATAAAAAAGCTATTTTTAATAAGAGGGTAGGGGGAATTGCCGATGTTGAGCAGTAAACTGCTTGATGATATTGGACGACAGATTCTAAGAATACTTCAAGAAGACGGCAGAATATCTTTTAACGAGCTTGGCAGGAGGGTCGGTCTCTCGTCGCCCGCTGTCGCCGAGCGCGTGCGCCGTATGGAGGAGGCCGGAATCATCCTTGGCTACCGCGCGGTCGTAGACCAGTCGCGGGTGGGCTATCCGATAATGGCGTACATCCGTCTTTCTATTCCAGTTTCGTTCCTCGCACAGGCGGACGAGCTGGCAAAGGCCATTCCCGAAGTGCTTGAATGCCACCACCTTACGGGCAGCGACGGCGTCATCCTCAAAGTGGTAGTATCCTCGGTCGGTCACCTCGAGGAGGTCATCAGCCAGATGGGGAGCTGCGGCATGACGACGACGGCGATCGTCCTCTCGTCTCCGGTAGTTTCGCGCCCGATCGACCCTATCAAACAGCCGACGCCGCCAGCGGCGATCTAAGAGGTTTCAAGGGGTAGAATTAGTCTGTTCCCGATTTTTTCTTACATTAAACCCCGTCTTATGGTAAAATATATAAGCTGAATTAAAAGCGGCGAATATCGCCGCTTTATTGTTGGAAAATATTTAAGGTTTCCGCTGATTATAAGCTCTATCCGGTGAAGAGGCCGAGTTTTGAACGGAGAGAAGGTGGCTTTTCTCTCCCGTTTTCGGGACGCGGAGAGATATCTGCGGCGCGGGCCCGCCGGCTTTACCGCCTGTTTATGTTTGTTTTAATCGGAGCCTTAATGACAGCTTACTGCTTTACGGTATAATCAACGCTTTCACATAGAGCGCCTCGGAGGTATATATATGGATCACAACTCGAAGCAGAGCAACCTTTTTGAGATCAACAAGGTCATAACTCTGCCGCTGGAAGAAGAGATAAAGCAAAGTTATCTCAATTACGCGATGAGCGTCATCGTCGGACGCGCCCTCCCGGACGCGCGCGACGGCCTGAAACCGGTACAAAGAAGAATACTCTACGCGATGCTTGAGCTGGGTGTGCGCCATAACCAGGCGTTTAAGAAGTCGGCGCGTATCGTCGGCGAAACGATGGGTAAATACCACCCCCACGGAGACGCGGCGATATATGATACGATGGCCCGCCTCTCGCAGGATTTCAGCATGCGCTACCAGCTTGTCGACGGTCAGGGAAACTTTGGCTCCATAGACGGCGATCCGCCCGCGGCGATGCGTTACACGGAGGCGCGCCTGCACGCCCTCGGCGAGGAGATGCTGACCGATATCAACGAAGAGACGGTCGACTGGGGACCGAACTTCGACGAATCTCTCGAAGAGCCGCTCGTCCTCCCCTCGCGCATTCCTAACCTGCTCGTAAACGGCAGCACCGGCATCGCCGTCGGTATGGCGACCAACATGCCGCCGCACAACCTTGGCGAGGCCGTAGACGTCTGCTGCGCGATCCTCGACAATCCCGAGGTGGAGCTCGGCGAGCTGATGGCCCTCATGCCCGGCCCCGACTTCCCGACGGGAGGCATAATCCTCGGACGCGAAGGGATCATCGACGCCTACCGCACCGGACGCGGAAGGCTTGTCGTCCGCGGGCGCGTCGATGTCGAGGAGGGCCGCAAGGGACGGAACTCGATCATCATCAGCGAGATACCCTACATGGTCAATAAGACCAATTTCATAGAGACGATCGCCAAGGGCGTACAGAGCGGCATGATAGACGGCATCTCCGACCTCCGCGACGAATCCGACCGCAACGGGATGCGCATCGTCGTTGAGCTCCAGCGCGACGCCGACCCGAACCTCGTGCTGCGCCAGCTTTATACGCGTACGCAGCTACAAAGCACCTTCGGCGTGATAAATCTCGCGATCGTCAACGGCGAGACTCGGGAGCTGCCGCTCAAAGAGCTTGTGCAGATATTCCTCGACCACCGCCGCGAGGTCGTCCGCAGGCGCACCGAATTCCGCCTCCGCAAGGCGGAGGACCGCCGCCACATCGTTGAAGGCCTGCTGCGCGCCCTTGACGTTATCGACCAGGTCATCCACATCATCAGGAGTTCAGACACGGCGACGACGGCGAGGAACAACCTCATCGAGGAGCTCGGCTTCACCGAGATCCAGGCGCAGGCGATACTTGACATGCGCCTCCAGCGCCTCACGGGGCTGGAACGCGAAAAGCTCGACACCGAGCTGGCCCAGCTGCTCATGGATATCGAGCGCTACAACAGCATATTGTCCAGCCATCTGATCCTTGACTCCGTCGTCAAGGACGAGCTGATGGAGATAAGAAGAAACTACAGCGACAAACGCCGCACCGACATCGAAAACGCCGTCGGCGAAGTCGCGGACGAAGACCTCATCCCCGAAGAGGATATCGTCGTCGCCCTCTCACGCGACGGCTACATCCGCCGTATGCCGCTGCAGGACTACCGCGTGCAGCAGCGCGGAGGCAAGGGAGTCAAGGGCGTCGCGACAAAGGCGGAGGACGAGATCGCGATCATCGCCACCACCACGACGCACAGAACGCTCTACCTCTTCACGAACAAGGGACGCGTCTTCGGCGTGCGCGGCTTCTCGCTGCCGGAGCCCAAGACCGGCAAGGGCAAGCTGGTGGGCACGATAATCACCCTCGAAAAGGAAGAGAAGGTCGTCGCGATAAAGGACAGCCATCTTGACGGGGCGAAGTTTATCTTCTTCGTCACGAAGCAGGGGACGGCAAAGCGGCTTCCCGTCGAGGAACTCGACGGGCTCACAAGGGCCGGACGACGCGTGCTCGGCCTCTCCGAGGGAGACGACATCTCCCGCGTCCGCACTACCAGCGGCACGGACGACCTGCTGCTCACCACGGCGCTGGGACAGACGCTGCGCGTCAGCGAAGAGGAATTCCGCCCGCTGGGCCGTCAGGCTCAGGGCGTGCGCGGCATACGCCTCGACGACGGCGACAGCGTAGTCGGCTGCGACGTCGTGGGCGACGGCCGCCAGGTGCTCTTCATCAGCGCGCGCGGTATCGGCAAACGCACCGCCTATGACGAATTTACCCAGCACCATCGCGCCGGTTACGGCGTGCGCGCGATGAAGCTCTCGGAGAAGACAGGAGAGCTTGTCGGCGCCTGGGGCGTCCAGGAGGATGAAGAGATCATCGTCATCAGCAGCAAGGGACGCATGGTGCGCATCGGGGCGAAAGAGATATCGACCCTCTCCCGCACGGCTACCGGCTATACGATCGTGGCGCTCGACGAGGGCGACACTGTGGCGGACATCAGCATTGTCCGCAAAGACGACGAAGAGGCATAACGTATGAAATTTGCCCGTGACGGCTACCCGGCGATAGCGGCGCTGATCTTCATGATGGCGGGGGGATGGCTCATCTCCCCCTGGATATCCGCCTGCCTCTTCGTTCCCTTCTGCATCGTCGTCTGGTTTTTCCGCGACCCGGAGCGCGCGCCTGAGCGCACCCTGGAGCCCGGAGATTTTCTCAGCCCCGCGGACGGCAAAGTCGTCGAAATAGAGGAGGCTGAACACGAATACGTTGGGCGCGCGGTCAAGATCGGCATCTTTATGAACGCCTTCAACGTTCACGTCAACCGCTTTCCGGTAACCGGCACTGTGAAGTATATAAAATACGTCCCCGGAAAAAAATGGTTCGCCTTCGCTCCGAAGGCCTCCGAGATAAATGAGCGTTTATACGTAGGGGCGGAGTCGGAATACGGACGTTTCCTTCTCGTGCAGATCGCGGGTATACTTGCACGAAGGATAGTACAGCGCGTCCGCATGGACGACATAGTGCCAATCGGCGGCAGATATGGTATGATAAAGCTGGGATCGAAGGTCGATATATACCTTCCCCCTGAAATTATGCCTAATGTTAAGATCGGTGACGAAGTGCTGGCCGGGCACAGTATAATAGGAGTGTGCAGAAAATGAGAAAAGTAGACAGAAGAGTGAAGAACATCCCCATCAAGACGATAATCCCGAATATGATAACCAGCGGCAGCGTCTTCTGCGGAGTATCGTCGCTGATACTCACCGCGCATGAACGTTTTATTCCGGCGGCTCTTCTGATCTGTTTCGCGGTATTCTTCGACGTCATGGACGGCCGCGTCGCCCGCAGCCTCGGCGGCAGCAGTGCCTTCGGTGAGGAGCTTGACAGCCTCGCGGACGCGATCAGCTTCGGCGTCGCCCCCGCCTTCCTCATCTATAACGCCTATATCGGCGTCGAGAGCGGGATATGGGGACCCTTGACGGCCTCCTTCTTCGCCCTTTGCGGCGTTCTGCGCCTTGCGCGCTTCAACGTCACCCATGTTCCGGCGGGTCCCTTCCAGGGACTGCCGATTCCGGCCGGCGGGTTGGCACTCGCCTCGGTCGTCATCGCGCGCATACCGATCACGCCGCTCGTCGCGATGTCGGCGATGTGCTTCGTCGGCGCGCTGATGGTGAGCTCCGTGCCCTACTGCAACGCGAAGAAGCTCAAGAAAACAAACGTCAGCCGCGCCAAACTCTACGGCCTTATGACGTTTATCGCCCTTTGTTTCTTCATTTTGCGAGAAAAGGCTTTCCTTGCCGTGGCGGTAATGTATATAATAAGCGGGTTGGTGAAGTTTGACGGAGCGGAGTGGATAATGCTCCACCCGGAGGATGAGCGTTCTGCTCACGAGAAAGACTAGACGCTTATAACCTTTGTCTGGATATCATTCTCCCGGCTTCGCATCAGGCGGAGCCGGGGTTTTTAATAGCGCCGTGTCACGCGCCTTCTGGGCGTGGCGGCATTGATGGTTTTGCTGGGTTCTAAACGGTAATGATTTTATCGTACGTTTATAAGGGGGAAATCTGATGAAAAAAATTATGACCGGCAACGAGGCGATCGCCCGCGGCGCCTGGGAGGCCGGGCTCCATGTGGCGGCGGCCTATCCTGGCACGCCGTCGACGGAGATACTGGAAAATCTCTCCGAGTATAAGGACGTCTACTCGGAGTGGGCGACGAACGAAAAGGTCGCGCTCGAGGTGGCGGCGGGGGCTTCGATGGCCGGTGCGCGCGCGCTGGCGACGATGAAGCACGTTGGGCTCAACGTGGCTGCGGACCCGCTCTTTACGCTCGCCTACACCGGCGTCAACGGCGGGCTCGTCGTAGTCTCGGCGGACGACCCGGGACTCTTCAGCTCACAGAACGAGCAGGACAACCGCTTCTACGCCTCGCACGCGAAGCTTGCCATGCTCGAACCTTCCGACAGCCAGGAGTGCCTCGACTTTATAAAAGAGGCCTTCGAGATATCGGAGAAGTTTGACACGCCGGTGCTCTTCCGCGTCAGCACCCGTATCTGCCACAGCAAAACCCTCGTCAGTACGGGAGAGCGTACCGAGATCGCCGTGCGTCCCTATGAGAAAAACAGCGCGAAATATGTGATGGCTCCCGCCAACGCCAAACGGCGCAAGTACCTGATGGAGGAGCGGATCGCCGAACTTAAGGCCTTCTCGGAGGCGACGCCGCTCAACCGCGTCGAATGCGGCGGCAGGGTAGGCATCATCACGAGCGGCATCTCCTACAACCACGCGAAAGAGGTCTTCGGAGAAGATGCCTCATATCTCAAGCTGGGCTTTACCTGGCCGCTGCCGGAGAATAAGATCCGCGATTTTGCCGCCTCCGTCGATACGATCTACGTCGTTGAGGAGAACGAACCCTACATTGAAGACTTCGTGAAGGCACTCGGTATCGCCTGCGTCGGCCGCGAGAAGCTTCCCTGGGTCGACGAGCTGACGCCGGAGGTCATCCGCCGCGCCTTCTTCCCGGAAGCGGCCGAAAAGGGAGGCTACGCTATCGAGGCGAACATCCCGCCGCGTCCTCCCGTGCTCTGCGCGGGCTGTACGCACCGCGGCTTCTTCTACGAGGTCGGCAAGTATAAAGATATCGTCGTTACCGGCGATATCGGCTGCTACACGCTCGGTATGGTGCCGCCGCTCTCGGTGACCGACTCCGTCATCTGCATGGGCGCGGGCGTATCAGCGGGCATCGGTTTCCGCAAGGCCGTTGAGATAGCGGGGCGCAGGGAAAAGGTCTTTGCCGTCATCGGCGACTCGACCTTCTTCCATTCGGGGATCACGGGGCTCATCGACGCGATCGTCAACAAGGCCCCCATCGTCATCAACATCCTTGACAACCGGATCACGGCGATGACCGGCCACCAGGAGAACCCCGGCACGGGGCGCACCCTGATGGGCGAACCGACGCATCAGGTGGACCTCAGGGCTCTCTGCGTCGCCTGCGGCGTGAAAGAAGAGAACGTCCGCCTCATCGACCCCTATGACCTCGCCGCGACGAGGGCGGCGGTGAAGGCGGGTTACGAGGCGACCGAACCCTTCGTCATCATCACCACCTCCCCCTGCGCGCTCATCAAAGAGGTCATCAAAAAACGCGCGAACATGAAATGCGTCGTCGACGAGGAAAAGTGCGTCAAGTGCAAGCTCTGCCTCAAAGCAGGCTGTCCCGCGGTCAATTTCCGCGGCGGGCGCGTCTACATCGACCGCGCGTCCTGCAACGGCTGCACGGTCTGTATGCAGATCTGCCCGAAGAAGGCCATCTCACGGGAGGGTGAATAACGATGAATAAAAACGATACTGCGAACGGCATGGCCGCGGGCGCCGCGGAAAATACCGCCGGCGGCGAATGCCGCACCAAAAGCATCCTGCTTGTCGGCGTCGGCGGGCAGGGGACCATCCTCGCCTCGAAGATCCTCTCCGAGGGGCTCGTCCGTAAGGGCTACGACGTAAAAATGTCCGAGATACACGGTATGAGCCAGCGCGGCGGCAGCGTTACGACGCATGTCCGCTACGGCTCCAAGGTCGCCTCGCCCGTCGTACCCGAGGGGGAGGCCGACGTCCTCGTCGCCTTTGAGAAGGTCGAAGCGGCCCGTTGGCTCAAATACCTCAAAAAGGGCGGGACGCTCGTCGTCAACAACTTCGAGATATACTCGCTGCCCGTGCTCACGGGCGCGGCGGAGTACCCGGAGGGCGTCATCGAAAAGCTCAAGGCCGAGGTGCCGAACACCAAGAGCTTCAATGCCGGAGAGATCGCCGAGTCGCTGGGCAACATCAAGGCGCAGAACGTAGTGCTCCTCGGCGCGCTGGTGAAGGCGATGGGGCTTGAGGATCTCGACTGGCACGCCGTCCTCGCCGAGACTGTGCCGCCCAAACTGCTGGAACTTAATATCAGGGCTTTCGAGGCTGGGCTGGCCCAGTAGACCGGACAGAACCGCTCTGACAGCACTTCGCATAATATATAAAAGAGTCCGTGCGCGGCTGCCGCGCACGGACTCTTTTTCGTCCCTTATATTTGCCTCTGCTTCAGCGGTTTACCACTTAAGCTCCGTCTCCGTCACCTCGCCGTCGCCCCAGGTGACCGTGAGCAGCAGCTTGCCGGTCTTGGCGTTAAGCTTGCCGTTGTTCTGCATCAGCAGCTGATAGCTCTTGGTGCCGTTCACGCTGAGCTTGACCGTGCCGTTCGCCGCGTTGAGGAACTTGTTTCCCTCGCGCACGCCGAGCAGCCATCTGCCGTTGTTGGAGGCCAGCGTATCCCAGCCCGCGCCGCTGCTGTCCGCGAGCACCATTGCCTTGATGACGCCCTTGCCGGTGGCCTTGACCGTCAGCGCCATGTCCTTCGCGCCGTTCGCGCCCTTCTTCTTATTCTTGCCCACAAGGTCTACCGCTACCGATGCCGGTTTTGTGGATACGAAGACCACCGAGCGGTCGGCCTTTGACACGGCGCTCTCGTTCTTATCCTTGGCCGCGGAGGCCGTCTTGGCGGATACACCCTCCATCAGGCGTCCGTCGTCAAAGACGATGGTGGTCTTGTAGGGGCCGGTATTCTGGTCCTTCTCCTCGTCAAAGGCGATATGGAACTCCTCCGTGCCGTTTATATCGATCGCCACGGAGCCGTCGGCCTTATTCAGCCGCTTTCCTTCGGGAGTCAGCACCACCGCGAGATAGCTCTTGCTGCCGGGTACGGTGTCCCACAGCTGGTTGTTTTTGAGGTTGGCGACGCGGACGCCGGTTATCCTGCCCTTGGCGTTCACCGAGACCTTGACGAAGCTGTCGGGATTCATATTGGATTCAAACTTCTTGCTCTGTCCGACGAAGTCGTATTTGCTGGCGCCCTTATATTCAACTTCGACGGAATCGGCGGCGACGGCCTTCTTGCCCTCGGTGGCCTTCATCTCCAGCATCCTGCCGTCGGAGAGCGTCACCATTATCTTTGCCGCCGTCTTGGGCTTTTCAAGGAGGCCCTGCTTATCGTCCACAAAGACCATCGCGCGGACGTCGCCGCCGAAGGAGAGGCTGCCGTCCGTCTTATTGAGGATATTGCTCGACTCGTCGATGACTACCGCGAGCGGCGCCTTGCTGCTGGGGACCGTATCCCATTCCGTTCTCTGAGCGCCGTTTTCGGCGACGACCTTGATACCCTTCACCTGCACGCCCTGCGAAAGCTTGAAGTGCGCGTCAAAACGGTAGTCGTTGCGGCCGTTGGCGCCGACAGATTTTTTCTCTCCCGCGAAGTCCTGCTCCGAGAGCCCGCGGCTTTCAAAGAGGGATACCTCGTCCTTCTTAGACTCGCCGCTCTTTGGCTCCTCGGTCTTTGCCGCGCCTACCGCCTTTACCGAGGTGGCTGCGCCGGTCTCGGCCTTGTCGATGAGCGTCGCCGTGGCCGTAAAGTCCGAATCCTTCGGTATCGCGCCGGCGGCGTCGTTGATTATCAGCGTAAACTGGGCGGCGAGGATGACGGGCGTTATCGTCATTCTTCCCGTCTTATTGAGCGTCTCTCCCTTGGAATTTTTGACCAGCAGCAAATTCTTCGTATCGGAGGTGCTCCACACGACGCCGGTGGTGTCGTTTTTGAGAGATATCTCCCTTATGGCCTGAGCGCCGGTCACCGTAAGAGTGAAGACCGCGTCCGGCTTGCCGTCCGGCGCCGCCGTGCCGGCCCCCATGAGGTCTTCGTTCGCCCCGTTAAATACAAGCGATTCCGCCTTGAGCGTAACGTCCGCGTAAGAGGCGGTACCGACTGAGAATATGGCGGCTATAACAGCTGTCAATAATATGATGGATCTTCTCATCGTAAATAGCACTCCTTGGATTGATGTATTTATATTAGCAATATTTTATAACAAATATTTGCATTTACCAGATTAATAGAGAGTTTTTACGCATAAATCAGTATAAAAACTGATTAAAGTATATCTGAGAATTCATATTTAACCGCAGCGTAAAGAAAAACACATCCGCCGCTGGGCGGCGCGGTACGGAGACGGCCGGATGATATCGCCGGCGCGGCGCAGGCGGCGAAAGCGCGCCTGTCCGGCAGGATGGCGCGGAGAATTTCTTCGCGCCGCCTTGCCGCCGTAGGCCGCGGGCGGAGTTTTGATATAAAATAGAGGCGGAGAACAAAGGAGTGATCGATCATGGAGGGCGGCACCATAAGCGGCGAGGTCTTTGAGATCTGCGCCAATATCGACGACATGACGGGGGAGGACCTCGGCGCGGCGATGGAGATACTGCTTGGCGAAGGGGCGCTCGACGTCTGGTTTGAGGCGATACAGATGAAGAAAAACCGTCCTGCCGTCAAACTGTCGCTGCTGGCCGCCCCCGGCGACGAGGCACGGCTCGCGGAGGCGGTGCTGCGCCATACTACTACGCTCGGCGTGCGTATGAATCGCTGTTCCCGCGTAATGCTGGCGCGCGCGTCCGAGACGGTAGAGACGGAATATGGCGGCGTGCGGATCAAGCGGGGGCTGCTCGGCGGCGAGGTCGTCAAAGAGATGCCCGAATACGAGGACGTGCGGCGTATCGCCCGGGAGAACGGACAGCCGCTCTCCGCCGTGCGCGCGATGATCGCCGGCGGCTCGGGAGAGGCAAAGCGGCGCTTCCGCCACTACAAGGGCGGCGAATACGAATACCTTGGCACGGCGCGCCACTCGGAGACGGAGGAGGAGCTTGTCCTCTACCGTCCGCTTTATAACGACAGCGGCCTCTGGGTGCGTCCGAAAACGATGTTCTTTGAGAACGTGACCGTCGAGGGGAAGAGCGTTCCCCGTTTTGAGGAGATAAAAGATTAACAGAGGGAGGGATCTGTGTGATGAGCTTTGAAGAAGAGGCGAAAGGGCTGGCGCGGCTTGTGAAGGCGGGCGGCGTCACCATCTTCAGCGGCGCGGGACTCAGCACCGAGTCGGGACTGCAGGATTTCCGTTCCAGGGACGGGATATGGGCCCACGCCGACCCGACGCGGCTGGCCTCGATCGAGGCGCTGGAGGACAACTACGACGAATTTCTTGAATTCTACAAGGCGCGGCTCTACGTGCCGGAGGAGATCCAGCCGAATATCGGTCATGAGATTGTCGCCAAATGGGAAAAAGAGGGATATGTCGAGGGCGTGATAACGCAGAACGTCGACCGGCTGCATCAGAAGGCCTGTTCCGTGAACGTCTGGGAGCTGCACGGCAGCCTCGAACCAGTACGCTGCCACCGCTGCGGACGCGAGGGTACGACGGCGGACTTCCTTGCCGGAAAACCCTGCTCATACTGCGGAGGACGCCTGCGTCCGAGCGTCGTCCTCTTTGGTGAAATGCTCCCGCAGAGGCCCCTTGAGGCGGCGGACGAACTTAGCGATGGCTGCAAAACATTTATCGTGCTCGGCTCATCGCTCGTCGTCTCGCCGGCGAACTACTTCCCGAGACAGGCTAAGAGCCGCGGCGCGAACCTTGTGATCGTCAACCGCGACCCCACGCCGCTCGACGGTATCGCCGACCTCGTGGTGCACGAGGGTATCGGCGCCTTCCTCAGCGAGACGGAAAAATATATGTAGCGGAGCCTTTACAGTCCACGCGAAAAAATAATTAAATTGGGCAGAGGCGTCACGACGGCCGTCGTGACGCCTCTGTCCGTCTTCGCCACCGAATGCGGCTCCGAAGTCCGAAATTGGACTAAAAAATGGAGGTACGGAGATGTACGGAAAGATCCCCGACACGGAGCTAATGATCTGCGACAGGTGGCTCTTCTCTAAGCAGACGGTCAACACGATATTAAAGGATTTTAAGCGGCGCGCGCTGATAGAGTTTTCTCACCTGAAGTCGGACCGGAGGAATAAGCTGATACACCTCACGCCGGAGGGCGAGGCGCTGGCCGCCGCCATTATCCCCGTACTACTGGAGCTGCATGTGATGAAGAGAATGGGAGCGGCTGGGCGCGCTGGTCTGATCGACGGCATGACCTGTTTGGTAGCGTATTTCCGCGAGGGGCTGCCGGAGAAGAGATAAAGACGACGGTGCTGATTGCCGCCGCCGTGAAACGAAGGGCGGATTCGCCGAACGCCTGCCGCGTGGGATAAAGGGGCGCGCCGTAAACAAAAAATGAGGAGGGCTTATCCCTCCTCATCCTCGACTTTTGCTATTTTCTGGCATAAAAGATGGCAGAAGCCAAGGAGTTATA
>ERZ1673695.702-NODE-702-length-46223-cov-7.462896_pt1 | contig 46223 bp, 37 predicted proteins | sample MGYA00580225_ERZ1673695 | MGnify/ENA primary metagenome ERZ1673695 (study PRJEB41218, sample SAMN15661739) | gut metagenome | host: Homo sapiens | place: Canada: London | collected 2015-08-20/2019-03-30 | study: EMG produced TPA metagenomics assembly of... | reverse complement strand
GCCGTCAGTTCCGCTACCTTGAAGAAGTCCGTATTCCCCTGCACCGTGCAGGCTTAGGAACCCTGCCGTTGGAGGGAGATCAGTTGCCTGTCCATTGGAATGGCACACCCCTCTGCCGCATCACCGGCAAGGGCAGCGTATTCTATCGGCGAGAGGACGCGGACACGCCCCAGGCAGAGGACGCCCTGTATCGCGTCGAGTACATCGCCGCGAAAACGCTGGAGTATATGACCGCTATGGAAGCCGCCCCACAGCTCAAAGGCAGCGGGCTGGATGGCGACTACCGTATCCTCGCTGACTTTGGCGGCACGGTGCTGGCAGGTACTCCAAGCAAATACGGCGTTCAATTCGTCACATGGGATTGGGACTATGACCGCACGGGCGTGTCCCACGGGCACTATTTCATGGAGAAATATGACGAAGCCTTTGCCTCGATGGAGAAAAGGTATGCAGGATGCGAACCAAGCTGATTACCAAGATTCTTGACTTCAAGGTAAACAAAACAGCCTAAAACCCATAGCAACCCGTGCAGGAGCGTGTCCCCCTTTCCACGCTTCTGCAACGGGCTACTCCCGCGTTGAACGCCCTCAAAGCATTGCGCGGCGCACCCATCAGCATGGGCCGGGGTGAGATTCCCGTGGGCGGCTGCCAGCCGCCGTCCGGTTTTGCCAATGCCGATTTACAAATGAGGCGAAAAATATCATGAGTATAAGGGCGGCGCTATATTGCCGTGTAGATTGGAGAATTTCTGTTGAAAATGAAACACAAGGAAGAATATCTGCGATGACCGTCCATCATTTTTTCGGCTCATATCCCATAGCATATAAGGAAGGGGGGGGCTAAGACAGTGACGGAGGTTGATCGCGAGATTGCTTTGGCTTTATTAAAACGACTATGGAAGCGGGAGTTGATTTCGGAAGAAACGTATGTTTCTGCCAGCAGCTCCCGTTTTTTTGACAAACGGCAATTTACATCTGATACTGAAACCGTCAACAAAATAACTGAGGAGGTCAGTACGGATGGTAACAATTAGATGGCTTCGAGAGCAGATTCGGCAGGGAAAAACCATTTACGATCTGCCGCTCCGGGTTACGTTCTATGCGCGTGTTTCTACGGAAAAGGTGGAGCAGCAGGGTAGTTTGGAAAACCAGATTCAATACTACACAGAGTTCATTCAAAAGAACCCGAATTGGACGTATGTTCCCGGCTACATTGATGAAGGTATTTCTGGAACGAGCACTTATAAGCGTGACAGTTTTCTGCGCATGATCGAGGATGCCAAACGTGGGATGTTTGACTTCATTATCACAAAAGAAATATCCCGTTTTTCCCGCAACACACTGGACAGCATCCAATATACACAAGAGCTGCTGGACAACAATGTGGGTGTACTGTTCCAAAATGATAATATCAACACACTGGACAGCGATAGTGAGTTTCGGCTGATCGTCATGGCTGGTGTGGCACAGGACGAAGTCCGAAAACTATCCGAGCGGTTAAAATTTGGCTTTCGGCAGTCTATCAAGAACGGCCATGTTTTGGGAAATAATCGCTTATGGGGTTACGATAAGAAAGATTGCAAGCTGACAATCATCCCGGAGCAGGCGGAAGCGGTCAAGCTGATTTTTCAGCTCTATGCCACCGGAAACTATGGCCTGCGCAAGCTGTCACAGGAGTTGACACGCCGTGGATACACAAGCCTTTTGGGAAATGACTTCAATTCCGTCACCATCGGGCATATTCTGCAAAACCCAAAGTACAAGGGGTGGTACTGCGGCAATAAGACACAATCCTTAGATTATCGGAAGAAAAAAACGGCATTTCTTGATGAAAGTGAGTGGGTAACATACCCAGATCCCAATATCCCGGCGATTGTCTCAGAAGAACTCTGGAATCAGGCAAATGAGATATTTAAGAAACGCAGCGCCAGAACGAAAGCCTATGGCGTAGGCTATCAGAGTAGGTATCCATACAGCGGGAAAATCATTTGCGGAAAGCATGGAACCGCCTTTCATCGGCAGAGCTTCAAAACCATGGAGGGGCACACAGAATACTGGCAGTGCAGGATGTACCGTGAGCATGGAAAAGCTGGATGCGATTTGCCGACCCTCCGGACAAAGGAGCTGGACGCAATTTTGGCAGACCAATTCCAAAAGCTGGTGAAAAATCAAAAGCAGATTGTCCGACTTGTGATGGACAGCGTTTCCAGCGCTCAGCAGAAGCGTGATTACTCCGGACAAATCACCCAGCTGAATACACAGATCAGCCAACTGGAGGAAAAAAAGGATAAACTGCTGGAGCTTAGTATCGCCAACGCAATCACAATTCAGGAATTCAAAAAGCGCAACAACCGCTTCAACAAGCAGATTGCGGATATGCAGGAGCAGATGATTTCTTTACAAAAGCTGGAGGAAAATGGCTCAGCTGCGAGTGTTGACTTGTCCGCAATTGAAAAGGCGCTATGGCAGGAGCTTTCCTTTCGGGATACCATCTCGACGGAGATTGTTGCGGCGATCCTCGACCATGTGGTGGTCTGCGAGGGCAGCACGAAACAGCGAATTGATCTGGAACTCTATTTAAGGCTGGGGCAGACCGCTTCAGTCACTTTTTCACGGGAGAGATTTGCATTTTGGAACACATCTTTTTCACGATGTGCGCCACAAGACGCAGGTTGTGCTCGATGAGCACGTTGCGCGCCTCAAGGTCGCCCGCAGCGAAGCGTTCGAGATACTCCTTTTCCTCGGCGGCGGAGAGCGGGCGCGGGAATGAGCCGGGATTGCCGGCAAGGCGCAGGGAGAAAAACAGGCTGTTGCACAAAAGCCAAACGGCGGCGGAAAGCATATACATCAACTCCTCCCTTCACCCTATGTCGGGGCAGGAAGTCCCTATGCGTATGCTTTGCGCCGCCGTCCGTTGCTCTCTTTTCCGATTATTTCCTGTGCGTATGGCGAATGACAAAAAATGTGATGACCCAGACCGTAAAGCCGACGAGCAGATATTGCATGGCAGCGTTCTCCTTTCTGCGGTTCATTGCTTTTCGCGTTTGGCCGTCAGCTCGCGCTTGAGCCGTTCGCCGGTCGGCGTGGCGGCAAGACCGCCGAGCGCCGTTTCGCGGAACTCGACCGGCATACGCCGCCCGACCTCGCCCATCGCGTCGATGACCTCATCGACGGGGATGCGGCTCTCAATGCCCGCGAGCGCCATATCCGCCGCGCTCACGGCGTTGACCGCGCCGATGACGTTGCGCTTGACGCAGGGCACCTCGACCAGTCCCGCGACGGGGTCGCAGACAAGACCCATGAGATTCTTGAGCGCCATCGCCACCGCGTGGCCGATCTGCTCGCCCTCGCCGCCGCGCAGGGCGACGAGCGCGCCCGCCGCCATGGCGGACGCCGTGCCGATCTCCGCCTGACAGCCGCCGGACGCGCCCGCGATGCTCGCCTTGTAGGCGATGATCGAGCCGATGCCTGCGGCGACGTAGAGCGCCTCGAGCAGCTGGTGCTGCGTCAGCTCCTCATATTTGCACAGCGGCAGCAGCACCGCCGGCAGCACGCCGCAGGCGCCCGCCGTGGGAGCCGCGACGATGCGGCGCATACAGGCGTTGGACTCCGCCATGGAAAGCGCCTCGGCGATGACCTCGCTGACGTAGCCGCCGGTCATGGCGCAGCCACGGAAGGTGTACTGGCGCATCTTCATGCCGTCGCCGCCGACCAGTCCGCTCACCGAGCGTTTGCGGCCCGTGTAGCTGTCCGCCGCGTCCTGCATGGCCTGCCATGTCGTGAGCATCTTCGCCATGCTCGCCTCGCGGCTGACCTGCCGCTCGTCCATGTCGTCGGCAAGGACGACCTCCCAGAACTCCTGCCCGTTCCGCGCCATGCGCTCAAAGATTTCGCTCATCGAAGCCAGAGCCATCCTCGTCGTCCTCCTTATCGTAGTATGTCACGCCCAGAATACCGGGCAGCTCGGAGATGAACTCCACCTGCTTGGGCTTGATGTGCTGGTCGGTCTCGATGACCATGAGCGCGTCGCCGCCGCGCTTGTGGCGGTGGACGCTCATATTTGCCACGTTCACGCGCAGCTGGTTCAAAATGCTCGTCACTGCGGCGACGGAGCCGAACTCGTCCTGGTTGCGCACGACGAGCGTGTTGCTCTCGCCGGTGAAGTTGACCTCGATGCCGTCGAGCTTGTTGACCATGATGCGTCCGCCGCCGAGCGAGCTTGCCTGCACGGTCAGCGCATGGCCGCCTTTGCCCGTCAGCTCCAGCACGGCGGTGTTCGGGTGCGCGTCGCGCAGGTCGATCTCGTCGATGGTATAGCGCAGCCCCGCCTTCTCCGCCTCCTCAAAGGCGTTGGGGATGCGCAGATCGTCCGGCTTCATGCCGAGCAGTCCCGCGACGAGCGCACGGTCGGTGCCGTGGCCCTTTCCCGTTTCGGCAAACGAGCCGTAAAGGTGGAGCTTCGCGTCCGCGACCTCCTCGCCGAGCAGCGTGCGCGCCATCGCGCCGATGCGGGCTGCGCCCGCCGTGTGCGAGCTGGACGGTCCGACCATCACGGGGCCTAAAATATCAAAAATGTCCATACCGTTTTTCTCCTTTTCGGTAATGGTAGTCTGTGCCATTATAGCAGACACGGCGCAGATTGCAAGCTCACTTCCCGAGGGGCGCGGTCACACCAAGCAGCCACGCGCGGGTCTCCGCGTCGAGATGCGGCGCGAGCGCTTCGTAAACACGTGCGTGGTAGGCGTTGAGCTGCGCAAGCTCGCGGTCGCTCAGGAGCGACGGGTCGATGGTATCGCGGTCGAAGGGCGCAAGCGTCAGCGGCTCGAGCGAAAGAAAGCGTCCGTAGGCGTTGGTCTCCGCCTCGCGCACGAGCAGAAGATTTTCCAGCCGCACGCCGAATTTTCCCGCAAGGTACAGCCCCGGCTCGTCCGAGAAGATCATACCCGGCTCCAGCGCGGTGTGCCGCGCGTTGGAGGCAATGCTCCAATGGATGCGCTGCGGTCCCTCGTGGACGCTGAGCAGATAGCCGACGCCGTGGCCGGTGCCGTGGTTGTAGTCCAGTCCCTCGTCCCAAAGCGGGCCGCGGGCGAGAATGTCAAGGTTCTCCCCCGTCACGCCCGCGCGGAAGCGCGCGGCGGCGAGGGCGAGGTGTCCGCGCAGGACGAGCGTGCAGGCGCGCTTCTCCTCCTCGGCGACCGAGCCAAGTGCGACGGTACGCGTTACGTCGGTCGTGCCGGTGCGGTAGTGACCGCCGGTGTCGGCGAGGAGCAGTCCGTGCGCTTCGAGCGGCACATCGGTCTCCTCCGTCGCCTCGTAGTGGACGATGGCGCCGTGGGGGCCATAGGCGAGAATGGGGTCGAAGCTCGGCTCAAGATAGTCCGCGCTTTCGCGGCGGTATTCCTCCAATTTCGCGGCGGCGGAAAGCGCGGTGGCTCCCTCCCGCACGGCGTCACACTTGAGCCAGCGGAGAAAGCGCGTGAGCGCGATGCCGTCGGCAAGGTGCGCGCGGCGGAGGTTCTCCTGCTCCACGGCATTCTTGACCGCCTTCATGGGCACAATGGGACTGGGACGGTCGAGCGTCTCCGCGCCGTCCGGTACGCTCTGCGTCAGGCGATAGTTCGCCGTCGCGCCGTCGAGCAGCACGCGCGTGCCGCGCGGCAGAGCGCGGACAAGGCCGTAGATGCCTTCATAGTCCGCAAGGCGCACGCCGTCGGCGGCGAGCGACGCTTTCACTTCCTCGCCGACCGCGCCCGCGCGGGCGCAGAGCACGGCATCCTCCTTCGTCAGCAGCAGAAAGCCGAGAAACACCGGCGTGCAGGCCACGTCGTTCCCGCGCAGATCCAGCAGCCACGCAAGCTCGTCGAGCGCCGTGACAACGAAGGCGTCCGCGCCCTCGTCCGCCATCGCCGCGCGCACGCGCGCGAGCTTGTCCGCCCGCGCTTCGCCCGCGTATTCGATCCCCAGCTCCCACACCGGCGCGGCGGAGAGCGGCGGGCGGTCGGGCCAGAGCGCGCCGACAAGGTCTTCGTCCCCCGCAAAGCGGATATGCTTTGCGCGCAGCTTATTCCCGAGCTGCCGCGCAAGCGCGGTGTTGACCGTGCGGGCATCGAAACCGAGCAGGCTCCCGTCCTCCAGCTCCGCGAGCAGGAAGCGCTCGAGTGTCGGGACGTCCGGCTCGCCGGAGCGCATCAGCTCGATGCCGCTGCCGGCCAGCTGGCTCTCCGCCTGCAAAAAGTAGCGCCCGTCCGTCCAGAGGAGAGCGCGGCTCGGCAGAATGAGCAGCGTCCCCGCGCTGCCGGTGAAGCCGGAGAGGTATTCGCGCGCCTTGAAGTAGTCGCCGACATACTCCGAGGCGTGAAAATCATCGGTCGGGACAAGGTAGGCGGCAAGTCCGCGCTGCGCCATCGCGCGGCGAAGCGCCGTGAGCTTTTCTGCGGTGGTCATCATGGTTTCCTCCTGCTGTGCTGTCATTATTGTTCTGCCTTTATAGTATACCGCGGCGCGGGATTTGTAAAGCCGAGCCTTGACAAGCGGCAGGGCAGCGTCTATAATATTTTTACTTATAATGTGTTGGTATGCGCCGCCGTCGGTCCCGAAGGACGCCGAAGGGCGGCGCATAGAAAGGAAACGACATGAAAAAAGAGTACAAAATGAGCGCTGCCCGTCAGCAGGAGCTGCAGGACGAGCTGACCTACCTCAAGACCGTGCGCGAAAAGGAAGTGGCGGAGCTGATCAAAGAGGCCCGCGGCTTCGGCGACCTGAGTGAAAACAGCGAGTACGACGAGGCGAAGAACGAGCAGGGCAAGCTCTACTCCCGCATCGCGGAGCTGGAGGACATTCTGCTTCATGTCGTCATCATCGACGAGAGCGAGGGCGCGTCCAACGCCGTGAGCATCGGCTGCACCGTCACCGTCGTGGACCTCAAGACCGGCCGCGAGATGCCGCCCTACAAGGTCGTGGGCAGCCAGGAGGCCGATCCCATGCACCGCGCCATCAGCGAGGAATCTCCCTTCGGCAAGGCCCTCATGGGTGCGAAGGAGGGCGACGAGATCAGCGTCGAGGCCCCCGTCGGCATCATTCATTACCGTGTGGAAAAGATCGAGCGATAAGGCTCGAGGACGATCATAAGGAGAAAACGATATGGCAGAGAACAATCAGGCAAACGCTCCCGCGCAGGAGCAGGACCTTTCCGAGATCCTCAAGGTCCGCCGCGAAAAGCTGGCGGCGCTGCGCGCCGAGGGACGCGATCCCTTCCAGCAGACGCGCTTTGACGTCAGCCACCACGCGCAGGACATCAAGGATCATTTTGACGAGCTTGAGGGCACCGAGGTCACCGTCGGCGGCCGACTGATGAGCAAGCGCGGCATGGGCAAGGTCAGCTTCTGCGACTTACAGGACAAGTCCGGCCGCATCCAGATCTATGCCCGCAAGGACGAGATGGACGAGGAGGAATACAACCGCTTCAAGAAGTACGACATCGGCGATATCGTCGGCGTGCGCGGTGAGGTGTTCCGCACCCAGCGCGGCGAGATGAGCGTGCGCGCCAAGGAGATCACGCTGCTCTCGAAGTCCCTGCGGCCGCTGCCCGAAAAATTCCACGGTCTGCAGGATAAGGAGCTGCGCTACCGTCAGCGCTACGTGGACCTCATCGTCAATCCCGAGAGCAAGCGGAATTTTGAGATCCGCTCGAAATTTGTGGCGTTCCTGCGCCGCTACCTCGACGGCCTCGGCTTCATGGAGGTCGAGACGCCCGTGCTCAGCCCCATCGCGGGCGGCGCGAACGCGCGGCCGTTCATCACGCATCACAATACGCTCGACATTGATATGTATATGCGCATCGCCACCGAGCTGCACCTCAAGCGCCTGATCGTCGGCGGTCTGGAGCGCGTGTACGAGGTCGGCCGCATTTTCCGCAACGAGGGCATGGACACCAAGCACAACCCCGAGTTCACCACCTGCGAGCTCTACCAGGCGTTCACGAACCTTGACGGCATGATGGACATTCTGGAGGGCATTCTCGCGGGCGCCGCGAAGGAAATTCTCGGCACCTATCGGCTCCAGTGGCTCGGCCACGATATTGACCTCACCCCGTCGTGGAAGCGCGTCACGATGGCCGACGCCGTCAAGGAAGTGACCGGCGCGGACTTCATGGCGATCGAGGGCGACAACGACGCCGCCGTCGCGCTCGCCAAGAGCGTCGGCGTCGATATGGACGGTGTGGACAAGACCTGGGGCAACGCCCTCTATGAGACCTTCGACCAGAAGGTCGAGGAGACGCTCATCCAGCCGACGTTCATCACCATGTATCCCGTCGAGGTCAGCCCGCTCGCCAAGCGCAGCCCGTCCGACCCGCACCTGACCGAGCGCTACGAGATGTTCGTGTGCGGCTGCGAGATGGGCAACGCCTTCACCGAGCTCAACGACCCGATGGATCAGTATGAGCGCTTCAAGGCGCAGGTCGAAAAGCGCGCCAACGGCGACGACGAGGCGGAGATGATGGACGAGGACTACGTTATGGCTCTCGAATACGGTCTGCCCCCGACGGGCGGTCTGGGCTTCGGCATCGACCGCTGCGCGATGATGCTCTGCGGCACGGATTCCATCCGCGATGTGATCCTGTTCCCGACCATGCGCCCGTAACGGCTTGACTATAAAGTAGGCGGCTGCCGATGGCAGCCGCCTACTTTTTTCAGATCACATAGTCGTCGCCGCTGTGCTCGCGCTGGCGGTCGATCAGATCCTGCAGCGTGACGCCCGCGAGATAATCCTCGATCACACGGTCCAGGCCCTGCCAGAGCGGGAGAGTCGGGCAATTCGCGCTGCGCGGGCAGGTGTTGACCTCGCAGTCCAGACAGGCCACGGGGGCAAGACTTCCCTCGGTCAGGCGCAGAATGTCCCGCGCGGTGTAGTCCTCCGGCCGGCGGGCCAGCCGGTAGCCGCCCTGATAGCCGCGGTTCGTGAGCAGGAAGCCGGCACGGCTGAGCGTCGGAACGATCTGCTCGAGGTATTTTTTGGAGATATCCTGCCGTTGGGCAACGTCCTTGAGCGATACGCAGCCGTCTCCCTGATGCTCCGCAAGGTCGAGCATCAGGCGCAGCGCGTAGCGTCCCTTGGTCGAGATACGCATAGGCTCACCTTCCGTTTTTTATGTTTTTTCTCTATAATACCATATACTTTGTAGGAATTCAAGCGCAGCGCCCGCCGCGCTTGAATTTTGTCCGCCCGTATGCTATACTTTCTTCATTCTGTACATGGAGGAATACGCCCATGACGCTCCAACAGCTCCACTATGCCATCGTCATTTCAGAGACCGGCTCGATGAACAAGGCGGCGGAACGGCTCTACATCGCCCAGCCCTCGCTCACCGGCGCGATGCAGGAGCTGGAGCGTGAGCTCGGCATCACCATCTTCCACCGCAGCGGACGCGGCGTGACGCTGACGAACGATGGGCAGGAGTTCATCGACTATGCCCGTCAGGTCTACCACCAGTATGAGACGCTGGCGGAGAAGTACGCGCATCCCAACGAGTTGAAAAAGAAGTTCGGCGTGACGACGCAGCACTATTCCTTCGCGGTCAAGGCTTTCGTGGAGATGGCCAAGAGCTTCGACACCGCCAAATACGATTTCGCCATCCGCGAGAGCAAGACGCGCGAGGTCATCGACGACGTCGCAAGCCTGCGCAGCGAGATCGGCATCCTCTACCTCAGCGACTTCAACCGCAACGTCATCACGAAGATCCTCCGCGCGAACGACATTGAGTTCCACGAGCTGATGGACTGCAAGTCCTATGTCTTTCTGTGGAAAAACCACCCGCTCGCCGACCGCACGGAGATCCACGGCGAGGAGCTGAGCGACTACCCCTTCCTCTCCTTTGAGCAGGGCGGCAACGACTCCTTCTACTTCTCCGAGGAGTTGTCGTCCATGAACGACTACTCCCAGACCGTCAAGGTCAACGACCGCGCCACGATGGTCAACCTGATGGTCGGGCTCTACGGCTACACGCTCTGCTCGGGCATCGTGTGCGAGGAGCTCAACGGCGGGGACTACCGCGTCATTCCCCTTTCGGACGACAGCCCCATCAACGGCGTGATGAAGGTCGGCTATATCGTGAAGAAAAACCAGATCCTCAGCAGCGTCGGCAAGCTGTATATCGAGAAAATACAGGAATTTCTTCACGCGGCACAGGGCGGTTTATCTAACTGATACCCTCCTGTTTTGTTCATATCGTCAATATATGTCTCGATATTATGCCATTGGAGTATATGAAACGCACTATGCTATAGCTTGAGCCTATAACTCATTATCCTCATAGCGTATTGGACAAATGGTGAAGCATCGTGTATAACTAACAGCGTCCCAAGCAAAGGAGGTCAAACACGATGCTCAAGCTGTTGAAAGAGCGAATGTGTCCGCATGGTTCGTGTTCCCGCATGAGCGGTCGAATGTGACCGCGGATCGTCGCATCAAAAATCATTCAAATAATATTAAAATCAAGAAAAGGAAGAATAAAATCATGAAAAAGCTCATTTCTCTTGCCCTCGCGGCAGTTCTCGCCCTCGGTATTCTCTCCGGCTGCGGCAAAAAGGCCGACGCCGCCATTCAGATCGCAGTCCCCAACGACACCACCAACGAAGCCCGCGCCCTGCTGCTGCTCGAAGCCAACGGCATCATCAAGCTCAAGGACGGCGCCGGCATCACCGCCACCAAGAACGACATCGCCGAGAATCCCCACAACGTTGAGATCGTTGAGACCGAAGCCGCGCAAATCCCCAACATCCTCAAGGATGTGGACTACGCCGTCATCAACTCCAACTACGCCATCAACGCCGGTCTGAATCCTGTCAAGGATTCTCTGGCCATTGAAGGCTCCGCCTCCGCTTACGCCAATATCCTCGCCGTCAAGGAAGGCAACGAGTCCAGCGACAAGGTCAAGGCTCTGGTCGCCGCGCTCGAGAGTCAGCAGGTCGCCGATTACATCGCCGAGAAGTATGACGGTGCGGTCGTGAGCACCGTCGAGAATCCGGGCGACGGCTACGACGCCAGTGTTGACTACGCCGCGCTCGCCGGCGAAACCATCTCCGTCGCCGCCTCCCCCACGCCCCACGCCGAGATCCTCGAGGTCGCCAAGGAGATCCTTGCCGAAAAGGACATCACCCTCGACATTCAGACCTACAACGACTACGTTGTGCCCAACACCGTGGTGGAGGACGGCACCGTGGACGCCAACTACTTCCAGCACACCCCCTATCTTGATGATTTCAACAAGGAAAACGGCACCCACATCGTCTCCGTCGCTGCCATTCACGTCGAGCCCATGGGTCTCTACGGCGGCAAGCAGACCACGCTGGATGCCCTGAAGTAAGATAAAAGAAAGGAGGAGAATTCCTTGATCGAACTCAAGCACGTCAGCAAAGTCTTTGAGACCGCCGGTGGGCGGGTGGAAGCCCTCAAGGATATCTCCCTGACCATTCCGGACGGTGACGTTTATGGCATCATCGGCATGAGCGGCGCCGGCAAGAGCACGCTGGTGCGCTGCATCAATATGCTCGAGCGCCCCACCTCCGGCGAGGTCATCGTCAACGGAAAACGTTTGGATACCATGTCGCCCGCGCAGCTCCGTGCTGCGCGGCGCGACATTACCATGATCTTCCAGCGCTTCAATCTGCTCATGCAGCGGAACTGCCTGGATAATGTCTGCTTCCCGATGGAGCTTGCCGGGGTCAGCCGCCGTGAGGCGGCTTCTCGCGCGCAGGAGCTTCTGGAGACGGTCGGCCTGCCCGACAAGGCGAAGGCCTATCCCGCGCAGCTCTCCGGCGGTCAGCAGCAGCGCGTCGCCATTGCCCGCGCGCTGGCGACGAACCCCAAGGTCCTGCTGTGCGACGAAGCGACCAGCGCGCTCGACCCCAAGACGACGCGCCAGATCCTTGAGCTCATCGGCGACATCAACAAAAAGCTCGGCATCACGGTCGTCATCATCACGCACCAGATGAGCGTGGTGAAGAGCGTGTGCAACCATGTCGCCATTTTGGACGACGGCGAGGTGGTGGAGGACGGTCTCGTTTCCACCGTCTTCTCCGCACCCAAGTCCGCCGCCGCGCGCCATCTTGTTTTCCCCGGCGGCGCGGACGTCACGGTATCCGATCCCACACAGGAGCGCCGCATCCGCCTCATCTTCCGCAGCGCAAAGACTACCTCGATCCCGCTGGTGGCCCGCCTCGCGACGGAGGAGAACATCGCGGCCAACGTCATTTCCGCCAGCACGCAGAAGCTCTCGGAGGAGATCTACGGCAGTATGCTGCTCGGCGTCCCCGCGGCGCAGTTTGACCGTGCGTGGGAATTTCTGAGCGGGATCGAAAATCTTCAGGTCGAGGAGGCGAGCGTCGGTGTACAGTAATCTTTTCTCTCCCGAGTCCATCGAGGAGCTGACCGCAGCGCTGCAAACGCAGTTTCTCTCCGCCATCTGGGAAACCTTCTATGTTACGCTTCTCTCCACGGCCTTCGCCATCGTGATCGGTCTGCCGCTGGGCGTGCTGCTCGTGGCGGGTGAAAGGGACGGCGTGCTGCCGCTTCCCCGCTGGCTGATGAGCGTGCTGAACGTTCTTATCAACCTGCTGCGCTCTATTCCGTTCCTGATCCTGATGATCATGGTCTTTCCGCTCTCGCGCCTCATCATCGGCACGACCGTCGGCACCAGGGCGACCATCGTTCCGCTTGTCGTCGCGGCCTTTCCGTTCGTCGCGCGTCTCGTCGAGAGCAGCCTGCGTGAGCTGGACCCCAACATCATCGAGGCCGCGCAGAGCATGGGCGCGACGCCCATGCAGATCATCTGCAAGGTGATGATCCCCGAAAGCATCCCCTCCCTGCTGCAGAACTTCACCATCGCGCTCACGACCATCCTCGGCTATTCGGCCATGAGCGGCATCATCGGCGGCGGCGGCCTCGGCAAGATCGCCATTGACTACGGCTACTACCGCTACAAATATCTCGTGATGTACGCGGCGGTCATCCTGCTCATTCTGCTTGTGCAGCTCTTCCAGAGCGTCGGCACAAAGCTCGCCGCCAAGTGCGACAAGCGTCTGAAAAACCGCTGAATACAGCAAAAGAGAACCGCGCGGCGGTTCTCTTTTTTCATGCAGAGGGCGGAGCCATACGGCTCCGCCCCTTCGCTATTATTTGCCCGCCTTGCGCAGCGCTGCGGCGACAAAGCCGGTGAAGAGTGGGTGCGGACGGTCGGGACGGCTCTTGAATTCGGGGTGGAACTGGCAGCCGACGTACCAATCCTGTTCGCTCAGCTCGGCGATCTCAACGAGCGAGCCGTCCGGCGAGGTGCCGGAGAAGGTCATGCCCGCGCGCTCAAGCTCCTCGCGGAAGAGATTATTGAACTCGTAGCGGTGACGGTGGCGCTCGGAGATCTCGCGTGTGCCGTAGGCGGCATACGCCTTCGTGTCCTCGCCGAGCACGCAGGGGTATTTGCCAAGACGCATCGTGCCGCCCTTGGCGGTCACGCCGATCTGGTCGGGCAGGAGCGCAATGACCGGGTGCGCGGTGAGGGAGGAGAACTCCGCGCTGTGCGCGTCGGCCCAGCCGACGGCGTGGCGCGCAAACTCGATGACGGCGATCTGCATACCGAGGCAGATGCCGAGATAGGGCACGCCGTTCTCGCGCGCGTACTGCGCGGCGAGGATCATGCCCTCGATGCCGCGGTCGCCGAAGCCGCCGGGCACCAGCACGCCCGTGCAGCCGCCGAGAACGGAGGCGACATTCTCCGCCGTCAGCGTTTCGGAATCGACCCATTGGATCGTCACCTGCGCGTCGCAGGCCGTGCCCGCGTGGAAGAGCGACTCAACGACGCTCAGATAAGCGTCGTGCAGACCGGTATACTTGCCGACGAGCGCGATGGTCACCTGCTTGTGCGCGTGCTTGATCTTCTCGACGAGCGCCGTCCATGCCTTCATATCCGGCTCGCCGCAGTCAAAGCCGAGCTTGCGGCAGACCTCGCGGCAGAGGCCGGCGTCCTCAAGCAGCAGCGGCACCTCATAGAGCGTGGAGGCCGTGACGTTCGGGATCACGCATTCCGGCTCGACGTTGCAGAACAGCGCGATCTTATGGCGCACATCGTCGGGCAGCGGGCTGTCCGTGCGGCAGACGAGGATATCCGGCTGGATGCCGAGGGAGAGCAGCTCCTTGACGGAATGCTGCGTGGGCTTGCTCTTGAGCTCGCCGCTGCCGGGGATGGAGACGATGAGCGGAACGTGGATAAAGAGGACGTTTCCTCTCCCTTTTTCCGCCGCGACCTGACGGATCGCTTCAAGGAACGGCTGGCTCTCGATGTCGCCCACCGTACCGCCGATCTCCGTGATGCACACGTCGGTCTCGCCGTCGTCCATGGCGTAGACGCGGCTTTTGATCTCGTCGGTGACGTGCGGAATGATCTGCACCGTTCCGCCAAGGTAGCCGCCCTGCCGCTCGCGGTTGAGGACGCTCCAGTAGACCTTGCCGGAGGAGACGGAGGCATTCGCGTTCAGCGCCTCATCCACGAAGCGCTCGTAGTGGCCGAGGTCCAGGTCGGTCTCCGCGCCGTCGTCGGTGACGAAGACCTCGCCGTGCTGGTAGGGACTCATCGTGCCAGGGTCCACATTGAGATAGGGGTCGAATTTCTGGTTCTTCACGCGCAGCCCGCACTGCTTCAGCAGGCGGCCGAGCGACGCCGCGCAGATGCCCTTGCCGAGGCCGGACACCACGCCGCCGGTGACAAAAATGTACTTCATGTTCTCCTCCACAACACAAATAAATTGGAAAAATCATTTCAAAAGGAACGCTCAGAGAGCGTTCCTTTTGGGGATCAAACAGAGAAAAGCAGATCGTAGAAGGTCGGATACGGCCAGTACTTGCCGGCGGTCAGCGTCTCGAGACGGTCGACGGTATCGCGCACCGCGTCCATATCAGCGGCAACAACGTCGTGGTAATAGCGCATCTCCTCTTCGCCGGAGGCGCCGACGGGCGCGGTCTCCAGCGCGGTCTTGAGCGTCACGGTCTGCTCGAGCAGCTTGTCGTTGAGGATGCCGATGGAGTTGGCCAGCGACTTCTCGACGTGGCAGGGCAGCTCGGGCGCAGCCTCGTGCTTGCGCAGCATCGTCTCGCAGAGCTTGCTCTCATACTCGGAGGCGGCGTTGAGGATCTCGTGCTGGACCATATCGACCATGGTGGCCGCTTCGATGTGGATGACCTTGCGGTACTTCTCCATGTGGATCTCGTGGCGGGAGAACATTTCCTCCTTCGTGTAAACGCCGTGCTTCATCATCAGTTCGACGTTCTTGGGCAGAACATAGGTCGGCAGGGCGTCGGCGGTGCTGCGCAGATTCGCAAGACCGCGGCGCGCAGCCTCCTCGACCCACGCCTCCTCATAGCCGTTGCCGTTAAAGATGATGCGGCCATGCTCGATGAACGCCTTGCGCACAAGGTCGTGCAGCGCCTTGTTGAAGTCCGGCGCTTCCTTGAGCACCGCGTAGAACCGGCTGAGCTCCTCCGCCATGATGGTGTTGAGCACCGTGACAGGGCCGGCGATGGACTGGCTGGAGCCGGGCATACGGAACTCGAACTTGTTGCCGGTGAAGGCCACGGGCGAGGTACGGTTGCGGTCGGTGGTGTCCTGCGGGATGGAGGGCAGCACGTCCACGCCGATGCGCAGCGTCTTGCGCTCGGTCTCGGTATAGTCGCTCTCACCGACGATGGCGTCGATGATGCTCTGCAGCTCGGAGCCGAGGAAGACGGAGATGATGGCCGGCGGCGCTTCCTGCGCGCCGAGACGGTGATCGTTGCCCGCGAAGGCGACGGAGCAGCGCAGCAGCTCCTGATACTCGTCCACGCCCTTGACAAAGGCGGCGAGGAAAAGCAGGAACACGGCGTTCTGGCTGGGCGTTTTGCCGGGGGAGAACAGATTCTCGCCCGTGTCGGTCGAGAGCGACCAGTTGACGTGCTTACCGGAGCCGTTGACGCCGGCAAAGGGCTTTTCATGCAGCAGGCAGACGAGACCGTGGCGCTCGGCGACCTTCTTCATCGTCTCCATGACGAGCTGGTTCTGATCGTTGGCGGTGTTGGCGTCGCAGTAGATGGGAGCCATCTCGTGCTGACCGGGGGCGACCTCGTTGTGCTTGGTCTTGGAGAGCACGCCGAGCTTCCACAGCTCCTCGTCCAGCTCCTTCATAAAGGCCGCCACGCGCGGGCGGATGACGCCGAAGTAGTGGTCGTCCAGCTCCTGGCCCTTGGGCGGCTTGCTGCCGAAGAGGGCGCGGCCGCACAGCCGCAGATCCTCACGCTTGAGGTACAGCTCGCGGTCAATGAGGAAATACTCCTGCTCGGGGCCGACCTGCGGCGTGACCTTACTGACGTCCTTCTGGCTGTCGAAAAGATGCAGCAGCTTCACCGCTTCGCGGCTAACCGCCTCGTTCGAGCGCAGCAGCGGGGTCTTCTTGTCCAGCGCCGCGCCGCCGTAGGAGCAGAACACCGTCGGGATGCAGAGGCTGCCGTCCTTGATGAAGGCAAAGGCGGTGGGGTCCCATGCGCTGTAGCCGCGCGCCTCAAAGGTCGCGCGCAGGCCGCCGGAGGGGAAGCTCGAAGCGTCGGGCTCGCCGCACACCAGTTCCTTGCCGGAGAAGTCCATGATGATCTTGCCGCCGCCGATGGGATTGATAAAGCTGTCGTGCTTTTCGGCGGTGATGCCGGTCAAGGGCTGAAACCAATGGGTAAAATGCGTCGCGCCATGCTCCAGCGCCCAGGTCTTCATGGCCTCGGCGATATCGTTCGCGGCGGTCAGTGGCAGCGGCTTGCCGCTTTTCAGACAGTCGCGCCAGACTTCCATCGCCTGATGCGGAACATACTGCTCCATCGTTCCCTCATTAAAGGACATCGAACCAAACAGCTCGGGAATACGATCTTTTTCACTCATCGTTACGAACCTCCTTATTCGTTTTTTATTTACAAAAAATATGGATAGATTCTACCTCTGCAAGTTTCCGACGTCAAGACTTCATATTGTTCAAGCTTTTTCCAATATCCGGGCAATGTGTTGGCGCTGTCCACAAAATTGCTGCAAGAGAAAAATTTTCTCTTGCATTGCATAGGGCGCCGTGCTATGATAGACATGGACTCACCTTTGGGGTGTGTCTTTTTTCGTTTTCTGCGCAAACTATTTCAGGGGCGGCGCATCATTCTTTGAGATAAGCGAAGCGGTAGCCCACTCCGAGCGCCGCGCCGCCGACAAGGTTCCCGAGCGTCACCGCCGCGAGGTTTTTGAGACATCCGGCAAGCGTCAGCGTCGTTTCCATGCCGTACTCCGCCGCGGCAAACGCACCGGCGGGCAGGTAGTACAGGTTCGCGATGCAATGCTCATAGCCGCAGAGGACAAAGAGCAGGATGGGGAAAAAGAGCGCGATGACCTTCCCCTCCGCGCGTTTGGAGGCTGCCGCCATCCACACCGCGAGGCAAACCAGAAAATTGCACAGGACCCCGCGCAGGAAAGCGTCTCCGGCTCCGAGCGCCGCCTTGCTCTCCGCGATGGAAACCATCGAGCGCGCCAGTCCATCGCCGAAAAGCGATGCCGTGTGGCTGTAGACCGCCAGCGCGGCCACCGCCGCGCCGCCCATGGCATTGCCAAGGTAGACAGTCAGCCAGTTACGCAGCAGCTGAGCGGGCGTGATGCGGCGCTCCAGCAGGGCCATCACCATCAGGCAGTTGCCGGTGAAAAGCTCGCTGCCCGCGAGGATCACCATGGAAAGTCCTGCGGGAAACACGCAGGCCGAAAGGAGCTTTGCAAGCGAGCCGCTCTCCACCGTCACGGCGGCCGCCGTCGCACCGACGCCCGCGAGCGCGATGTAGGCTCCCGCCAATATGGCGAGCAGGAGCATCTTTCCAAAGGGCAGTCGCGCCTTGCTTTCGCCGGCGGCGAGCAGGCTCCGGGCAATCTCGGGAGGGGTGAGCATGGGCAGATCTCCTTTTCTCTTTCATGCGGATTCATGCGGACACAATATTGATGTATTGTATCGAAAAACGTCGGAACGGTCAAGCATTGCCGAGAAGTTCTTTTCGCGCGAAAGGTTTTTCTAATTTACGGCAAACATTTCGCGCTTTCTCCTTGACAAGTACCCCCACAATATGCTAAGATATCACTTGCGTTTGAGAGTGAGCCGGCTCCTCACAAGCATGGAGAGATGGCTGAGCGGTTGAAAGCACCGGTCTTGAAAACCGGCGATGTGAAAGCATCCGTGGGTTCGAATCCCACTCTCTCCGCCAAATGGAACATCGGCTGAAGAATTTCGACATTTGCGGAAGTACCCAAGTGGCCGAAGGGGCTCCCCTGCTAAGGGAGTAGGGTGTGTAAAAAGCGCCGCGGAGGTTCAAATCCTCTCTTCCGCGCCAAGAAAAACCTTGAAACTACTGTAGTTTCAAGGCTTTTTCGTTTTCCCAGCACCCAAAATTTTGTCTCAGAAGATAGGGTCGAAGCGGAAACTTTTGTGCTGTTTCGGAATGTTTTGGAACAGTTTTGTTGTCAAAAATGTTGTCATGGATAAGGCTGTGCCCACGCTGGACACAGCCTTTTGAATTTTGCCCGAATCGGGCAAATTGTTTCATCGTTGCCAGCTTGCGGATCAGGTCCGCTCCGTACTTGTACGCCGCGAGGTAGTCCATCGTCTTGTCTTCCAACCCCGCCCGCTTCTGGAGCTGGGCGCGATAGTCCGTGTACTTCGGGCGGTACGCGCCAAGCAACAGCGACAGCTTGCGCTTGCGGCGATACACCCCGTCGCCGTTGGACTGGCTGCCGGTGTTGCCGTTGGAGGTATTGCCCTCGATGGCGGTGACATACTGCCCGCTGACGCTCTCGCAGATGCCGCAATGGTCGGTCTTGTACGACGTGCCCAGGAAGTCGTAGATCAGCACGTCGCCGGGCCGGTAGCCCGTGGTGACCCACTGCCCGTGTGCCTGCGCCCAGCGCATCAGCTCGCCGCAGGGGGCCGTTTTGCCGCCGTCCATAAAGAGCGACTTGTCCACCTGCTGGAAGCACCACCACACGAACTGCATGCACCAGTACACGCCGTCCATGCCGTAGGCCTTGCCGTTGAATTGCAGTTTCATTTCAATCGTCCTTTCCTTTGATCTTGATATTGGTGAGCAGGGCAAGCTCTGCCGTCCACGCGGCGAACCACGCGACGGTCAGGCTGTCCGGCACAATTTTGTCGTTGGCGGTGAGTACGAGACTCACGATGCAGTACCACGTCAGGTTGAAAATCGCCGCCCAGACGTACCGGTCGCGCTTGCGCACACCCCGAGCAGCTGCGCGAGGATCGCCAGCACGGAGGCCAGCACGACAACCGCGCACAGCACGCAGACCGCGATGAGGAACACCTGCCACCACGTCACGAAATCACCTCCCACTCGTCGATCTCCGACTTGATGCGGTCGATAAAACTGTTGCCGCCGAGGGCCTTGTACCTGCGGTAGAGATAGAGAAAATTCTCCAGCTCGTACTGTCGGATGGTGCGGCCCTCCCTGTGGCGGTAGTAGGTGTGCAGCATGTCGTGCCGGAGCTGGCATTTGAGCGCGTCGGTCAGCTTGTCCAGCCCAGCAGCTTGTTGCGGATGGGCTTGATGAGCATCGCCAGCGCGGCCAAAATGACCGTGATCTCCGAGCAGGTCGATGCAACGGTCGATAGGTTCATAGGCATTCTCTCTTTCCGGCGGCAAAAAAGCCGCCCTGTCGTTCTTGACAAAGCGGCTACAGCGTGATATATTCAAGACCAGTAAGAGCGGCGCACGGGTGAGGTGCTTGTCGCTCCCCCATAACGATTTCGTGTCGTAAGGAAAGCCGCTGCCTCTCAGGTGGCGGTTATTTCTTTAGGTCAAGACCTAACTTGATAGCCGCAATCACAAGCATAAGTAACGCGATGGTTTCTTCTGTGCTCATGCGGTCACCCCCTTTCGGGGGAAACAACCTGTTTCACGCTCTTACTGGCACGCTCATCATACCACGCGCGTCGCGCCTTGTCAATTTGCCGCCCTCGGGCGGCTTTTCTTATTTCAGGGTCGGCCGGAGCTGCCCCGGCCTTGCTCACTTGTTCATCTCCGCGAGCTTAGCTGCAATATCGTCCGGGATACGGCACTTCTCCTTCTTGACGCAGTAGCCGTTCTCATCGTAGGTGAGCTTGTACTGCGGCAGGGCGTAAATCTCCGTTCCGGCGCGCTCAAGGTCGCGGCGCATGACCGGCTGCACGATGCTGTTCCTGATGCCCGTGCTCTCGCTCAGGCCCGCGGGGGTATCGGTGACTTCGATGGGTCTGCCGTCGGATGCGATTCTCTTGCTCGGGAAGGAGTTGAGACCTTGGCAAAGAAACGGAAAAGCGGAACCGGCACTATAAGACAGCGCGGCGACGGCCGGTGGGAGGGCCGCGTTGTCATCGGCTATGATGACAGCGGCTTTCCCAAGACAAAGAATGTCCTCGCCAAGACAAAGCGGGAATGTCAGGAGAAGCTGCGGCAGCTCACCGAAAGCATGGTAGGGCGAAATGACCGAAAAGTTAAGTCGGATATGCTGTTCGGGGACTGGCTGTGCTACTGGTACGAAAACCACAGCAAGCCGATGCTCCGCGCCTCCACACAGAACAACTACGAAAACGTCATTTACAACCATGTCCTGCCGGAGATCGGGAAAATCCCGCTGAACAAATTGTCGCAGAATGATTTGCAGCAGTTCTACGGGCGGCTGAAAAAGAACGGTCGCAAGCGTCTGACGGAGCAATACGGCGCGGGCCTTTCCGACCGCATGGTGCGGATGTGCCACGCGGTCTGCCGCTCCGCCTTGGAACGGGCCGTGCGGGATGACCTGCTCCGTACAAACCCCGCCATCGGCTGTAAGCTGCCGCCGAAAAAGGCAAAGGAGATGCAGGTGCTGGATCGGGAGGAATTGCAGAAATTTCTCATTCAGGCGCAGGCGGACGGGTACTACGAACTGTTCCTGCTGGATCTCTGCACCGGCCTGCGGCGGGGTGAATTGATAGCGCTGCAATGGGAAGATCTAAACTTTGAAACCGGTGTGCTGACCGTCAACAAACAGGCGTACACGGTAAACGGCGAATTGCAGATCATCCCGCCCAAAACCAAGGCATCTGTCCGAAAGCTGGTGCTGCCGCCCGCGGTGCTGGCCGTGCTGCGGGAATACCGCAAAAAGGTGGACTCCCGCTGGATGTTTCCGTCCCCGGTGAAGGCGGATCGACCGATCACGCCCGGCGTGGCACGAAGGCGGCTTCAGACGATACTGGAGCGGGCGGAGTGCAAGCGAGTCCGCTTTCATGATCTGCGCCACACCTTCGCGACGCTGGCGCTGGAGAACGGCATGGACGTAAAGACCCTCTCCGCCATGCTGGGGCATGTGTCGGCGGTGACAACGCTGGACATCTACACCCACATCACCGGCGATATGCAGCGTGCAGCCGCCGCCAGCATCGACCGGAGCATCGGCAAGGCAGAACCGCAGGAAGAAGCGGAGCCGGAGCGGAAAGGCATCGTAGACTTCCGGCCCTATGTGGGGAAGAAAAGGAAACCGGGCACCGGCTGCGTCAGCGAACTCAACGACCATCTGTTTGAAGGGCGCTATTCTCCCATATGGCCGGACGGGACACAGCATTCCCGCAACGTCTACGCCCGCACCCGTGATGAGTGCGAGGAAAAACTCAAGGCGATGATCGAGGATATGAACGAGGAACGCAAAAAGCTTAAAGAGCAGCTTGCGGGCATCGCCCCGCCGGAAAAGCTGACCAAAACACAGCGCAAGCTGTGGGACTATATGCGCCTTCACCCGGAGGTCACGGAGTTCTCGACCATCGCCAAACGAACCGGGTTGGCAAGAAATACCGTGAAGAAACACTATAAAGTGATAGTAAATATGCTGAAACGTAATATTAGTCTTGAATTAGAGGATTAATCCCACTATGATTCATGCCCGTTACTTCATCGCTACTTTCGCTTTAGCGTTTCCTGCTCGATAGACTCAAGAAGATACGATATTTGTATTTCGTTGGATACTTGTATTATCTTTTGTATTGCAGAATCGAACTCGGCATTAGTAAAGTACACATGCCCCAACTGAAAGGATTCATATATGCTAAGAAGCTTTTTCACACATTTCTCAATATCGGGGCTATATAAAAGATGAACGCTATTTTGAAGTTCCAAATTATTTCGCATTTCAATTGCACAGAACTCAAATAGTTTGTCTGCCTCATTCATCCATTCTTTTTCCAAAGTTTTTTTTGCTTCTAAACTTTCTGCGGAAATAGCACACTTTTTGATCGCATTAATTTCTTGACATATATTGTATTCTTTTGTTCCCAATGGATATAAAAAAGCACAAGCAAGTGAACACCTTCCAATATACGATTTGTCCTGTGCGGCAGCCGGAAATTTTTCTATAAAAGAACATATTTTTTGAATCTTACTATATATATCAAATCTTTTCTCCAGTAGGCTTATCTGTGCTTGATGAGTTGATGTTTGAACAGATATAAAGATGGCAACTGCTGACAATACAAACGATAATGTGGCTAAAACTGCGCTTATGAATCCGCTATTACTATTACAGAATTCCACAATTCTCATAAAAGCGTTTACTCCATTACACATTACTAATAGTTATTTATAGAGAAAAGCCACCGTAAATGCAGTATTTACGGTGGCTGTGGCATGTGTTGACAAAAAAGATGCAAAATTCTTGAGAGCGAGGTTTGTCTCACTTGGAGTTTAAATTCTACTGCCCACATATTTTTGCCTTGATTTTGCTCTGTTTGTATTTGGCAGGTGACATAGGGCATGCTATATAGAAAAGCCAGAAGCCATTGCGTTGCAATGGTTTCTGGCATAAAATGACCCTACCCAAACTGAATAATGACAGCTCTTTGTTCAGATCAGGTAAGGTCATTTAAAAACGCCTAAAACAAGTTTGTCCCCGACGAAAGTCGGTAGGCGACTCACCCATGAAGGCGGTATAGGAGTGGACAAAATGGGCCGCATCATAATATCCAAGATCATGCGCGATCTGCTCCACACTTGCACCCGTGTTGCCGGAAAGTAAATGAAGTGCATTCTGCATTCGAATGTTTTTACACTGCTCTTTGGGAGCCACACCTATACGTTCCCGCATAACTGCCTGTAAATACCGGGGGCTGTAGCACAGCTCTCGGCTGAGCTCTGAGACAGAGATATTTCCCCGCCGGGTGTAAATCAGGCCGTAGGTGGCTTTGGCAATCTCATCCTTGGGTCCCGCCATGTCCCGTTCCAACTGACAGAGGAAACGGAAGATAACCGAATGCTGCTTTTCAAAAGTACCGGCTTCCACTACCTGCTCCGCCAGATAGGTTCCAGGCAGGACATCGTCCAGCGGTATATCTTGACCGTTAAAAAGGGAGGTATTCTGGTGGAACAGATGGGAAAAGTATCCGGGAACTAACCGCAAGGTCAGGGTATGATATTTTCCATCTCGGCCCAGGATGGATGGAGTCTTGTCTGTTCGGCGGCAGAGATGGAGTCCGGAGCAGAGTACCTGGGGACAATGCTCGTCCAGGACGAATATAAGTGTCATATTTCCTAAGCCGGGCACAGTGTTCCAAAGGCCGGTATCGGAAGAGGCTAACTGGAGCATGGCAGTAGGATGTGCTGACGGCCCTATCAGAGCGGTATGCTTAATTTCTACATCCCAGAACGGCTGGTAGGAAAAGAGTTCATATGGGCAATTTGGGCGCATAGTGGATTTCCTCCCTGCATAGAACGCCTGCATTGACAGATTAAAGATACCAAAAAATAAGACAAAATTCAACAAGTGAATTGTAGCATTCATCAAAATGTTCCGATTTTTACAATAACTTTTCCGCTTTTTACAATGAAATGGCAAAGCCGTTTTTTTATAATGAGGTTAAGCAGTTCCGGAACCTCTGTGTACCTGTCCGACAGGAAGGCTAAAAAAGCATCCCTCGTGGATAGCTGTGCCGGGAGCGCGGAATGGCCGCCACGCCCCGCCACTGAAAAAACAAATGATGTTTAGGGGAGGAATTAAACTATGCTTATCATTTCCTGGGCAATTGCACTGATCGCCATCATGATCGCCGGCATGTGGGCGGGCCGTGCGTTAGAGAGCTCCCGCCAGTTCACCGGTGCGGACCGCTCTTACGGTGCCATTGGCGTAGGCTGCATGCTGGCCGCAGTTCAGATCGGTGGTATGTCCATGATCGGTGCTGCTCAGAACGGCTACAACATAGGTATTGCCGGCGCCTGGTACTCGGTATCCGGCTGCTGCTACTTCTTTGTGATGATTGCTTGCGTCAAAGCCCTGTATAAAAAGATGCCCGGCGTCTCTTTGACCCAATATCTGGGTATGCGCTACGGAAAAATCAACGCCCGAATCTATGTGGTCATTTATCTTGTCTACGCGGTGCTCTACGTTCCCATCCAACTGCAGACATGCGTGGGTGTGCTGCAGATCGTGGTCCCTCAGCTGAGCTACAATGTGGTGGCCCTGATCGCCCTGTTCCTGTGTGTCATGTACACTGGGTACGCCGGTATGAAGGGTGCTAACACGGTGGGCAAGATCATCTGTCTGGGAACCTATGCGGTTCTGATCGTCTTCATCTTTGTGGCCACCGGCCAGCTGGGCGGCATCTCCGGCGTTCTGGACGCCCTGCCCGCTTCCTACTCCGATCCCTTCCAGATGAAGACCACCGATATCCTAGCCTATGCCTTCGGCAACGTCTTCACCTACTTCGGTTTCCAGTCCTTCATGCAGCCCATGCTGGCCGCCAAAGATGTAAAGACCGCCCGCCGGGGCCTGTGGATCGGCTGGGCGCTCTCCGCTCCCATCTGTATCTTCACCGCCTTCATCGGCATGATCGCCCGGGTGGGCGCCGGCGATTCCCTGGGCGACGGCACCACCGCCTACGCCTGGGCCATCCAGGAGTACTCCAACACCATCTTTGCTGGCATCACCCTGGCCCTGACCTTTATGATCATCGCCGCTACCCTGGCCGGCATGTTCATGGGCGTAAGTCTATTTGTTCACTATCTGTGGGTGGACCTGAAGCCCGACACCAGCGACAAGACCCTGCTGAAGGTGGACCGCTACAGCACCTACATCTACGCCCTCATTACCATCATTCCCTCCCTGATGATCCCCACCGACAACATAACCGCCCTGTTTGTCAACCTGGGCTTTTGCGTATTGGTGCCCATCTCTTTCTCCCTGATCGGCGGCGTATTCTGGGACCGGGTCACCAAGCAGGCGGCCATGGCCAGCCATCTGGCCGGCATCGGCTGCGCCATTATCTGGGTGGCTACCGGACTAGTGGACGTGCTGTCGCCCACCTATCCTGTAGCGGTGGTCACCTGGGGCGTGGGTATTATTGCCACTCTTATGTCCAAGCCTGCCGCTGCCCCCGCGCAAAAAGAGTAATCGATCTGTTGGAAAGGAGAACATAATATGCCTATTCTATACAATACCAAACGGCCCCACGTGTATGGCCCCAACGGCGCTGTAAGCACCTCCAACCCCTACGGCGCACAGGCTGGTCTGGAGATGCTGAAGGCCGGCGGAAACGCTGCGGACGCCGTGGTGGCGGCGGGCCTGGTGGCCTGTGTTGTGGAGCCTTTCCATGCCGGATTGGGGGGCGGCTGCTTTGTCACCTACTATGACAAGGCTAGCGGCCAGGTCCACACCTATGACGCCCGGGGTGTCGCTCCTGCTAAGGCCCACCGGGATATGTTCCTGGATGAAAACGGGGACCTGAATCTGGAGAAGCAGGCTTTTGGCGGCCTGTCCATTGTCACTCCAGGTTACCTGCGGGGCCTTGAGAAGCTGCTTCGGGAGTTCGGTACCATGACCTGGGAGCAGGTGGCCGCCCCTGCCATCCGCCTTGGCCGGGATGGCTTCCGCGTAGGCGCCACTTATCACAATGTCTGTCTGAGCGAGGAAGCAGAGTACGACAGGACACACTTTGAGGCATTCGCCTCCACGTTTTTGCCCGGTGGGAAAGCTCCCGAGTTCGGCGACTTGGTCACCAACCGCGACATGGCTGATACCATTGATGGCGTAGTAAAAAACGGGGTGGATTGGTTCTATAATGGTCCAATAGCCGATGAAATTGTGTCCATCATTAATCGATACGGCGGAGTATACACCAAAGAGGATATCAGAAACTCCTATGTTAAGGAACGCCCTTGCGTCCGGGGCACTTACCGAGGATACGACATCGCCTCCATCTGCCCGCCCTCCTCCGGCGGCACCCACCTGATCCAGGCGTTGAATATTCTAGAGAACTTTGATCTGGATAAGTTGGGCTATCACTCTGCCGACTATATCCATGTGGTGGCCGAGTCCATGAAGCTGATGTACGCCGACCGTTCTATTGCCATGGGCGACCCCGACTTCGTCAATGTTAAGGTGGGACTGCTGACTTCCAAGGAGTACGCCAAAGAGCTGGCCGCTAAGATCGATATGGAGAAGGCCCAAGAGTTCTCCCCTAGCAGCGCTGTGGAGGCTCTGGAGAAAGAGTGCGCTTCCAATACCCTAAACTCCAGCTGTATCGACAAGTTTGGAAACGCAGTAGCACTGACTCAGACCATCGGTAACTGGTGGGGCAGCGGCGTGGTGGTGCCAGGCCGTGGCTTCTGCCTCAATGACATGATGTGTGATTTCAGCGGCAAGACAGGCGTGCGCACCTCCATGGGAATGGCCTACAGCGGAACTGCCAATATCGTCCGTCCAGGCGCCACACCCCTGTCCAGTATGACTCCTACCATTGTACTGAAAAATGGTGACCCAGTTATCGCCTGCGGGGCGGCCGGTGGCCCGCGCATTATCACCCAGGTGCTGCAGATGATCATCAATGTCGTTGATCATGACATGCGCATGGATTATGCAGTCCGTTCTCCTTTTATCAACTGCCTGACCAAAGTACAGGGCTTAGAGCTGGAGTACGGCATCTCGCCCGATACCATGAAGATGTTGGAGACGCGGGGCCACCACCTGCAGCTATGCACCCCCGGAGAGGTACTTACTGAATGTCCTAACGGCGTGGAAAAACACGATGGGGAGCTGTATGTCTGCGATCCATCCCGCATCGACGGCGTGGGAGGAGTGCTGACTAAGTCTGGCGGAAAAGCATTTTATGGTTATCTTTATGAATAATGGATAGACACATTGGGAGCAATTGACGTCTTTCCTAAAATAATATCTGAAATACCCCGATCTCGGTTTTGCCAGATCGGGGTATTTTTCTCTTGAACAGGACTGTGAAAATAAAATGTTCATTAGACTGTTCTTGAAACCTTAAAAAATTCAACCTTGTATTTCCAGCCCGTTTTCTATTCTTTAATTGTTCGGCATAAAACTTAATGGTTACGGATATCTTTAAATGCTCAATGCAATTTCTTTCAGAAGGAAGTTTTCACCCGTATACTCTTGACACGATTGCACAAACAAAACATAATACGGAATAATCTCCATTGCAAAGATACTATCTTGTTCACTTGATAGTAGCGCGAAAATTGTCTCAGTGTCTTCCTGTATAATGCGAATGGAAGTAAGCCGTTCTAATTCAGAGATATTATCCATATTTCACACCTCAGTAGTCCTGTGGCTCTGCATACTGAGCAATTAAATATTTACTACTTATGAAAAGCTCACTGTGGGGAAGAAGTAAATCGTACCTATAGTCATAAGCAGGTAGTGGGAACAAATTGTTTTTAAACGAAACGTACTGACCTCCATTCACTCATGCACTTTAATCAATTTCTGTTTTACATATGTTTCCTAACGATTGCCAAGCGAACCTTCGGATCTATCCATAGATGGAAGTCTGCAGCAATCTCAGGATAAGCACTCACACCTCCGCCTTTGCCCTGTTTTACATGCATTCCAACAGCATGTGTTCTTCGAATCCACAAAGATGGCGTAACAGTAAGCGATGTTGTATGCCCTTGCTGAATCAGTTCTTCACAGGCCTGGTCATCGAATTCTGCGTTCATTTCCTTTTCCCCTTGCCGGAGAAACTCCAATGTATTGCGACTGCGCATCCAGCTTTGGATTACATATCCAGGAGATTCTTCAGAATACTGCCTTGACAATTCTGTCAACGAAACCATACCGCTGTAAGTCATCTGTCGCATATACAGGCTTATAGTTTCGTGATAGTCCTTAATTTTTTGCGTTGCCTGCAGCTTTTCCTCATTCAGTGCATTGTAGAACCTCTCTTTTGCGGCAACAGCAGCCTCCATATCGATCAGTCCTTTTGACAGAAGGGCATCGATCGTAGACTCATATTGAAACGCCAGACGTATATAGCACTCGCGTATTTCCTTCTCATTCATGGCCCATTTTCCTTTTTTATAAGTATAGCAAGAGAAATGGGCTCTGTATAGTCTCATTTTGCTCTGAGAACAGGAGATTGATGCCTGACAGTCATTCTCGGATGCCCAGCCTTGTCATGATCCACATTACATCGACGATCTTTTTCGAACTGAGCATCCAAATACACATTGACGCTAACAATGGGTATATACTTCTTGTTCGACAGAAGTTTGTCCACGGCCGCCCTCGTCCATTTTGCTTTCCCAGTTGGAGAAATTACTCCTCTTTTGAAAAGCAGATCAACGATCTTGCCTAAACTGGCTCCGGCAAGATAATCATCAAAAATGCTACGGATAACATCCGCCTTTTCTTCATGCACCACGATTTCCCCGCCAATCAAAACATAGCCATATGGAAGTTTCATAGTTACCTCACTTTCTAAAGCATAAACAAAAGCAGGTTTAAGAGAGAGCGAATCTCCTCAAATCTGCTTACCGATACTTGTAATATGTAATTATAGACAATTATAGGCCTTGATTTTGATATAATTTCGCCAAACAAGAGCAAAGCCTGCGTATAACTGTCGTTACACGCAGGTTTTGTCTACTTTGGTCCGAGATGGGAGACTCGAACTCCCGGCCTGATGGTCCCAAACCTATGTCTGAACCTTCGGGAAGCCCTGTTGCGCCCTCTTTGGCGCTTTCCGGCACTCCTTCGGTTCCTCTTTGGAACTCTTTTGCCCTGTTCGTTTCAGGCACCACTTTCGTCTTTTGGGATTTGTGTGGGATTGAATTCTGTATATTAAAAGTGCTTCCGACCAGATTTACCTCCGACAGCGGGTGTTTTTGCCGCAGAGAGCAGCTCAGAAATTGCGCCGCATAAACAAAGAAATAAGCGCGATGACAAAGAAACAGCAGGCTGACTTGGATGATAGCCAGCCTGCTGAGCGAAGATGCTTATTCGATGTTTTGCCTTTCAGCAGCAATGCGTGTTCTTTTACCAGAGAATGCAATGCCGATTTTTATAATTGACGTAACATTCATTGCCTGCAAATCAACGCTGTATGCACGGTCGTTAATCTGTTGCAAGGCAACATTAGCAAGGTCTTCAAGCTGTGTTTCAGAGCGGTCTTTCCCGGCCTTTAATTCAATCAGAATACCAGGCAGCCGCTTATTCAAAGGAAGCATCTGAATATCAAATCGTCCATCACCAGCTTCGCGATTGGAGGTAATGCGATAGCTGTTGTCCATCACAGCGCACATACCCAATATCAGACCATGGTAAAATGTTTCGTCGGCAGCATCGTGGAAACTTATTGTTTGGAGCAGAAACTTCTCCAAGGTTTTTTGCAGTGAGTCGATATCTGCCTTGTAGATAGCTTCCTGAATAGAAATAGCAACGGAACGAGGAATAATATTCTCAAGCTGAGAGAGGATCTCCTTGCTGTAGACGAAAGAAATCTCTTTGTTGGGCAGAGCCACTTCGCACATATAATCCTCGCCGTAAGACTGGTCGCAGCTCACAGCCTTCAAATAACCTGCCACCAGCAGGAAGCTGTATACAGAGGACGGATCATTCTGGATCTGCGGATAAATGACACCGGTGTCAATGTGCGTAACGAAGGATTCGCCCTTCATCAACAGCTCCAGACGCTCCATAATATCCGGCGTTGCAGAAGCCAGCACCTCGCGGATGATGTCATTGCTTCCGGTAGACTGCCAGAATGCTTTGGGACGGCAGTTATTATTGAAGTATCCAATGACAGACCAGGGATTAAAAATCTCGGTATTACCGAAGCGGTACCCATCATACCAATCGCAGAGCTCCTGATACTTATCAGATGCGCTGTAGTATTCTGCCATTTCACGCACTTCGTCCGAGGTGAAACCGAAATACTCGCTATAACGTTCATCCAAGATGGAGTTGATTTTCAGGTTGTTCAGGCCGCTGAAGATACTCTCCTTTGCAACACGCAGGATGCCGGTCAGGAAACCATAGCTCAGATGCGGATTGTCCTTCAGGCCACCGGAGAACAGATTGCGCATAAATCCAATGACAGTATCATAGAAACCGTTCACATGTCCCTGCTGGATGGGAGTATCGTATTCGTCAATGATGACGATGGGGGCAACATCATGGTGCTTATGAAGCAGCAGCGTCAATGTCCGCAGGGACATTTGATAATCCACTTCATCAGCAGCTTCTGTTGCGAGAATGGAGTATTCCTCTTTTTCGTAATTACTGAGCGCAGAACTGGAGGCCAATTCATCGTGACGGCGGAATTCCTGCGCGATCAGCTTTTGGAGCGTCTGATAGGTTTCTTCCCAAGAAGTATATTTCACGTCCTTAAAAGACAGGAAAATCACAGGATACTTTCTGTGATGGGCACGGTAGGATTCCCCGCAAAACCAGATTTTCTTGTCTCTGAAGTAAACGGATGTGTCCTCGGTCGTCTTTTCGAAGAAAGTGCGGAGCATATCCATGTTCAACGTTTTGCCAAAGCGTCTGGGGCGGGTAAATAGGGATACTTTGGGGCGCTCGTCCAGAAACTCCTTGATCATTAAGGTCTTGTCCACATAGTAGTAGTTTTTGCAGGCGTCCCGGTAATCAGATACGCCAATGGGCAACGGCTTGCGCGCAGATGATGCTGCGGGCTTTACCTCACTCCGATGACCACGCTTATCCATCGGCTTTTGAGTACCGTCCGGGATAAACCACTGCCTGCCCTCCTTATATGCGCCGGAGATACGTCCGGCCTTGCAAAGCTCATTGACCCGCCGTTCAGTAATGCCCCAAGCAGCAGCCGCTTCTTTGATCGTCATATTGGAACACCTCCATTGCAGTTCGTCAAGAACATTATAACTACTGTTCCGAGCAAAATCAACTATATTATTCCGAACAATAACGACATTATTCGGAATAGTTTCGTTCTGCAAATATTCTGTTCTTTCAGTAGCTATTTCCTGCTTTCTGTGATATTGTTCGTTTGCCAAAAGGAGGCGATGATATGCAGAAAGAAAATAATCTCACGGCCGGGCAATGGTGCGACCACTGGTTCACCGCTAACCGCCACAAATGGAATAGCAACACCGAGGGCGGATACCGCAATCTGATTTACAGCCACATCATCCCCAGCATCGGAGGCGTGGTGCTGTCTGGCCTGACAAAGCAGACAATCATCAATTTCTACGACAGTCTGCGAAGTCAAGGACTCGGAGCCAGAAGCGTCTGGTGTGTCCACCTGCTCCTGCGCCGGTGTATGGACGAAGCGGCACAGGACCAGCTCATTCCCTACAACCCGGTACGGCTCTGCCAGGAGCCCAAGGCAGAGGAATACAAAACAGCCCCTTTGCGCCTGGGGCAACTCCAGCGTTACCTGAACGCGGCGGAGCAGCTCGGCGTACTCCCCCTCATCTATACAGGACTATCAAGCGGCCTGCGGCAATGTGAACTGATCACCTTGTCGTGGGCCGGTTTTCATGTCCGCTACAAGTACATCCTCAGAGGACAGCGCCTGCTGATACTCAATGAAAAGACGGCACATCTTCTGGAGCAGATACCGGAAACCGGCTCGCCCTATGTGTTTCTCAATCCAAAAACCGAAGCGCCGTACAAGCTCCACGAGTTCTACTATCTGCACAAGAAGATTCTGAAACAGGCAAGGCTCCCATGGGTAGCCTTTCGAGACTTACAGCGTCAGTGTATGGAGGTGGGAATATGACGCTTCGGGAATATATCATCTTCTGGCAGGAAACCTACGACAGCCACCAAAGCAGGCCGACCACCTATGCGGCACACAACTATGTGTTCAAAAACCATATCCTCCCCGGCTTGGGCGATATACCTCTCTCTGAATTGACATCAGAGATGGTCGGAGAATTTCTGGAGGAGCGGCGGCGCTTCGGCAATCATCGACCCGGCAGCTCTGGCTTGGGAGAAGAAACCATGCGGCACATCCACCGCCTGCTCCAGCAATGCTTGGACCAAGCCATACGGGACGGTCTCCTGACGGAGAATCCTGCCAAGGCATTCCGCTACCGCAAGTCCACAACGGTGAAAGCGAATATCATGACGCCTCTGGAGATGGAGGATTATCTGGATGCCGCCGAGCAATTGGGCTACCTCCCCATGTTCATGCTGGCGCTGACGACAGGCCTACGCCAAGGCGAGCTCATCGCCCTGAAATGGAGTGATCTTGATATTGAAAGTCGGACGCTGACCATCGCGGAAAACCGTGCCGTGGTACGGCGAGAGCTGGTGGAGCACGGTAGCCAGACGAGGACGATAGCACTGACACCAGAGGTAATCGACCTCCTAATCAGGGAACACGACAAGCACCCCAGCAGCCCGCTCATGTTTATGCATCCGGCCACGCTGAAACCCTACTCGCCGCAGATGGTGCGCCGGATGCACAATGAGATCATAAAGGAAGCGGGAATCGACCATATCCGGTATGTGGATCTCCGCCATACCTGCGCCATCTTTGCTCTGAAGAACGGCATGGATACCAAGGAACTGGCGCAGATGCTTGGGCACTACCGCCCCACGATCACCCGGCAGAACTATGAACCTTATCTGCTGTACACGGCAAAAAAGGATGCGGATATGCCAAAGGAAGCTACGCAGAGTGAGCTGCAGCAGGCGGCAAATATTCTGGATAATCTTCTGAAGTTCTGATAGCTATTCCTCAAAAGGTGAGTTGTCCACAGAAATCAATCATTTTACACTCAAAGAGGAGGAAACAAAATGAAAAATAGAATCATCATCACTGCTACATTCGCCGCCTGTCTCGCCCTGTGTGCCGCCGTGTGGCCGCAGGCCGAAACGGTCGGGGAAACACCCACACCGAGCGAAACGACCGCCGTGATCGCTCCACAGCCGACGCTTCCGGAAGCAGAGAAACCGGTGCTGCCAGTGGTAACAGAAAAGAAAGAAACGGAAATGCCGGAAACTAAATCAGCCCCGGAAACAACCACTGAGGAGCTACCCGTCCCTGCACCGGAAATAGAAGATGAACCCGTGGCAGAACAGAAATCTGCACCTCCTACGCAGACAGATCCCACTCCGGTACAGCCCGCGCAACTTGAACCAAAAACGGCACCGGAGTCAATAGCTAATGATAACGAACTGGCGGATATGGTCTATGTCCCCGGCTTTGGCTGGATACAAAGCGAAGGCCCCAATCATGTCGAGTATGCCGAGGATATGTACGAGAACGGCAACAAAATCGGCACCATGGGCTGACCACAAAAATTGCGCCGCATAAACAATGAAATAACCGCAGGGGAGCAAAAAAGCATTCCTGCGGTTACCCTTTGCCAGTTTATAATTCAAAATCTCTCGTCTGGAAAGGACATTGCAAATCTAAATAATGGATTTTCAATAGACAAACTAATCTTCCTGTGCTAAGATTATCTTGTGTTAGAGTAAACTCAGTGTATGAGGTGTCCATATGAGTCAAATTATTCAGAAATTAGATCAGCAGCAATTGAAATCCCTCTGCGGTATCGTGGCTCATACGTCTGAAGGATTGACTAAAAGCGAATTAACAACACTTTTGGGTCAATGCAGAATTTGTTCTGTTGATGACGGCTCCTCCCGTAATCAGTTGGGATATACCATAGGCTTAAACAAAAGAGACTGGCTTTACAATTGTCTGGTAGCGGAGATAAACAAGAGCCAATCGTTTAGTAAGGTCTTTTCGTTTTTGCAGGCAGTGCTGAATCCTGCCGCATACACGAGTGCTGATAGCAGGCAAAAATACAGGTACTTATTCGAGGAAACAAACAAAGTCCTTCTCTTTGCCGGGTTATCGATTGACCAAAGTGGGCGATTGGTAGCGGTTTCGCAAGCTGAAACACTTTCTGAAGTTGACCAGCGAGTCAACCACTTGAAAAAAGCTCTATATGACCGTGCCATACATTCTGAGGTACAGAAGTACTGTGTTGAAGACTATTTGAGAGCAGACTATTATGATGCTGTGTTTGAAGCGTCAAAAGGATTGGCTGAACGTGTCCGGCAGATTTCCGGCTTGACTACAGATGGTGGAACACTTTTTCAAACTGTGTTTTCCAAGAACGATCCCTATATCTTCTTTAACGCAATGAAGACCGATAGCGAGCGCAGCGAATTTACAGGCTTGAAGGAACTGCTTGAGGCAATCTTCCACTTGGTTAGAAATCCAGCAGCGCACACACCCAAAGTTAATTGGAAGACTGATGAAACGAAGGTACTTGATATACTTACGTTAATATCGTTTGCACATAAGTATTTAGACGAGTGCCATCGTATGCCAGGAAAATAACGAGAGGATGCTTAGTATGGATAGACCTCAATATGTAAATTGGATTGTTCGAGAGGACGGAGTGGTTTTTGAAGACCAGCAGCCATTGAACTGTTACAGGCTATCCTATGTCAGAGATGACGCTATCCTCGATGACTGGGCACTTCACATTAGAAAGCAGTATGTTCCAGATGGGGAATTGGAAGAAGATGCCGCGTTGAACAAGTTGACGGTAGAGGAATACTTGCGCCAATATATTATCCCGCAAAAAGGAGAACCATTTGGACCGACGGCACGGTCAAATGATATTAGCGAAATTCTGTTTGCGGATTTATTTGAATTCATCCTGAACTATGAAGTTCCACGGTGTAAGCAGCACAACCGTTCCGGTAAAAATGAATCTGAGCATGGCACAGATATAATTGCATACAGGTTCTTCGCTGAGGGAAAAGCCCCGCATAAAAACGATGAGCTTGTGGCAATAGAGGTAAAAGCGCTTCTTTCTTCAAATGAGGCCGGTAAAGTAATTAAAGATGCAGTTACCGATTCAAAAAAAGACGAGGATAGAGTTTCTCATACTTTGAATTACTACCGAAAAAAGCTCCGCTTTATGGGAAAGTCAACAGAAGCAGCGGATGTAGCAAGGTTTCAACAAAAAACCGAATACCCTTATAGAACATCCTTTGTAGGGGCTGCCATTTCAAGCTTGCCAGCTGTCGAAAAGAAAGTCATTGTCGGTATTATGGGAGCAGATTTGGAACTGAAAACAGATCAGTCCGTTTTTTATGTCCACGGAGCAGATTTGATGTCCCTGACACATCAAGTATTCGAAAGGTGTACTAAATGATTTTCTCAAATACTTCAAATTATATGCTCAAATACCAAAAAGCCAAAGCAAAACTTGTAGAGTATGACATTCCGCAAAAGGATTATCCTAAGTTTCCATTAAATTCGAATGAACTATCCTATCCTGTTGTTTACATACTTTCTCGATATGCCGAAAGTGTCATCGAAAACAACGTAGCTGACATGGAAGAATTTTCACCGCATTTGGTGGCTGCTTCACAATACTTTGATGCGGCTGTAGGGGCCAATGATCGTGAGGAATATGATGCTGATTTTTTACTGTCTGGAGCTGCGGCTTATTTTCTCTCTGATGATTTTGGAAGTGCAAAAGTTTTATGTTCTGATTTTTTTGTACGGATAAATCCGGAAATCAACGAGCCTCAAAAAATCACGGGTAACTTACTCGGGTATCTTCTGCTGAATCGAGACTTTCATATAAGTGTAGATACTCCTAATGGAGAAAAAGTCTGCCATTTATTGCTGGTCTATTACAACACAGGAGAAGGGGTAGAGGAAATACGGAGCCTATTATCGGAGTATAGAAAAGCGATTTATGAAAATGACGCTCCGATGGAAATATACTATGTCGATATATTGTGTGCCATTGTTATGGTGGCCTTGTCCAAGTCATCGTGGATCCTTCTGCCCAGGTATTCTGAGTTAGATCAGTCCCTATGGTCAGATTACCTTAAAAGCCCCAAGGCGCCAAGAATGCTGTGGCCTGCGCAACAGCTTATTGGCGAAAAGGGAGTTTTAAGGGGTCAGAGCGCGATAGTACAGTTGCCAACTGGAGTAGGAAAAACTAAAAGTATTGAGCTGGTGATTCGCTCGTCTTTTGCCTCAGGCAGAGCAACCACAGCAATAATAGTTGCTCCGCTCCGTGCTCTGTGCAACGAAATAGCAAATGATATGATTTCGGCATTCGGGGATGAGGTTTTAGTCAACCAGTTTTCTGATGTTCTCGAGGAAGACTTTTCCCTTGAGTTGTTCTTGTCCTTCAAGTCAAAAATACTGATCTGTACCCCTGAGAAGCTCAGTTATATTATTCATCATCAAGCTGATTTCCTGGATGAAATTGGTTTGTATATATTTGATGAAGGCCACATGTTTGATGACGGAAGTCGAGGGGCTATTTACGAATTGTTGATTTCTGAAATCCGGAGCCACATATCAGGGAAAGAGCAAATCATTCTTCTTTCTGCGGTACTTTCTAATGCCGAGCAGATTCAAAAATGGCTCTTGGGTGAAGCTGGTGTTTTAGCGTCAGATTCCAAAATTAAAGCGACACCCAAAACAATCGGGTTTGCCTCGCAAACAAAAGATATCCACTATTATTCTGATGATTCAGCGCAGGAAGATTTTTACGTTCCCCGCAGTATAGAGGTTATTGCATTACAAAAGCGTCCCCGCGAGAAAAAGCAGCGCTATTTCCCAGAGTTAACAGATGCCAAAGACATTGCGATATATTACGCAAATAAGCTATGCAAAAATGGTGGAGCTGCCATTTTTGCTAATCGAACCAGTACCGTGCTGACTGCAATCAACAGAATTATTGAATTAAGGGATCGGGGATGCCTCCTCGCTGAGATTAAAGGAAACAGCGATGGCAAAGAAATGAGTCGACTGGCACAGTTGATGTCCGACTATTATGGGGAACAGCATCCATATACGATTGCCTGCCATTTAGGAGTTCTCCCGCATTATTCTAACTTGCCTAATGGACTGCGTCTTGCTGTAGAGTATGCCTTTAGAAACAAAGCTGTGCGTCTGGTTGTCTGTACATCTACTCTTGCACAAGGAGTAAACATTCCAATAAAGTATCTGTTTATGACCAGTTTTATGGTCGCACGAAACAGTATGCAAATTCGTAGTCTTCAGAATTTGATGGGACGAACTGCGCGATCTGGAATGTATACCGAGGGAAGTGTTATCGTTACAGACCCTCAGCTGTTCGATAATAAGAACAACCGAAGAAATGGCGGCAATTACAAATGGAAAGATTGTATTAAGATGTTTGACAGTAGCGCTGCGGAGCCTTGTGGAAGTTCAATCCTGTCGCTTGTTCAGGACATCCGAATTGACTATGAAACCAGAGTTATCGGTGCCAAAGTTGCTCAATACATTATTGACCACTATGCTGAAACAGATTGTTTCGGACAGTGTGTCAGCAAACTTACTGCAGCTCTTCACAAGGCACATCCACAAAAAAGTGCCAACAGCATTGTGGAATCAATGATGGCACGAAAAAGCATTGTGGAGGCCATCGAAAACCACCTGTGTTTTGTATTTTCAATCGGTGAGGATGCTGATAAGCAGGCGGTAGCGGCTGATATTTGCAAAGGAACTCTGGCATACTTCATGGCAAATGATAATGAAAAAGCCTTGTTAGAAAGAATCTTTGATGTCATCACATCGAAGATAAGTGAACTTGAGCAATCACAGATTAAGAACTACGCCAGAACTATGGTCGGCATTAAGCTTTCGTTACAAATTGAAAAGTGGATAGCCGAAAACCACCTTACCCAGCAGAATTATACAGATGAACAACTGGTTAAGATGCTAATATCTTTTTTCCAGGAAACCCATACGCTCAAGAAAGAAATAGACTGCTTTGCGGATATTTGCCAAATGTGGCTTGAAGGCTGTTCATTTGTTGAAATGCATGAGCGTACATCCTTGCCGATAGCGGATCTTGAAGATATCTGCAGCAAGTTCATTTCTTACGAATTAAGTTTCTTTGTGGGGAACGTCATGGATATCATCGAAATCAATGACGAGGACTTAGTTAATCCATTGCCCAATTTGCTCCTTCTACAAAGAAGATTGAAATACGGAGTCAAAACAGAAACCGCAGTTTCGGTATGCGAGAAAATCTTTAATGACCGATTCCTTGCAAATCTTCTGGCAGACGAAATAGGCCATGATTCAATCGAGGCTAACAGCATCGTAGGTGTTATAAAGTCGCATAAAGATGACATCTTGGATATCCTATCGGCCTATCCGACGTACTTTTCCGAGCGTGTTCAATGGATATGTAAGGATTAACTTCATGGCTTACGCCGAAACTTTTGGCCGCATCAATTGTTCGAGCATATGAAGAATCAGAGGTGAAAAATGACTGTTTGCTATAATAAATTGTGGAAGCTCCTGATCGATAAAAACATGAAAAAGAAGGATCTGCGTCTGGCTACCGGCATGTCTACGACCGCCCTTGCCAAGCTGGGCAAGAACCAGCATGTCAGCACAGAGATCCTGACGAAGATCTGCACTGTGCTGGGTTGCGACTTCTGCGACATCATCGAATTGGTGAAGGAGGAGCAGCATGATTGACTTTTCCAAAATCGAGCAATATCGGGAGAACAACCGCATTGAGGCGAAGAAATCCCTTGGCGGTCTGCCCAAAAGCATTTGGGAAACCTACTCTGCCTTCGCCAATACCCACGGCGGCATTATCCTGTTGGGCGTGGAAGAATGGGCGGATAAATCCCTGCACACGGTAGATCTGCCCGACCCTGACAGACTCATCAAGGAGTTCTGGGATATCGTCAATAACCCTAATAAGACCAGCGTGAATGTCCTGTCCTCCAAGGATGTATTTGTCCAGGAGGTGGATGGCGACCACATTGTGGTCATCAATGTTCCCCGTGCAGAGCGCTCTTATAAGCCGGTTTATGTAGATGGTAACCCGCTCTGTACCTATCGCCGCAACGGAGAGGGTGACTACCGCTGCACCAAGGAAGAATATCAGGCCATGGTGCGGGACGCATCCGTGAAAACGCAAGACATGCTCATCCTGAATGAAATGGACATGACTGTGTTCAACAAGGAGAGCATCCGCAGCTATCGCCAGAGGATGCGCCTTTCCCGTCCTGGCCATGTATGGGAGGCGCTGGAGAATGAAGATTTCCTCCTGAAGCTGGGCGCCGTGGGCATCGGCTCTGACGGAAAGAAGCATCCCACCTCTGCCGGACTTCTCATGTTCGGTAACGAATATGACATTGTGCGGGAATTCAACGCTTACTTTCTGGATTACCAGGAGCAGTATGACGCCGACACGCGATGGACCGACCGGATTATTTCCTCATCCGGCGACTGGAGCGGCAATGTGTACGACTTCTATTTCAGGGTCTACAACAAACTGATTCAGGATATCAAAGTTCCATTCAAAATGGACGGAGGTACTCGTGTAGATGATACCCCGGTGCATCAGGCTCTGCGTGAAGCACTGGCCAACTGTTTGGTGAATGCCGATTATTACGGCAGACAGGGGCTGGTCATCGTCAAAAAGCGTAACAGCATTACGATGTCTAACCCAGGCAGCTTCCGCATTGAAATTGATGCAGCGAAGAGCGGCGGTGTATCTGATCCTCGTAATGGAACGATGCTGAAGATGTTCAACCTGATTGATATCGGTGAGCGCGCAGGGAGCGGTATTCCGAATATCTTCCGTGTCTGGCGTGAGCAGAATTGGACAACTCCGGAGATTACAGAGCAACTCGAGCCGGAGCGGACAACATTAACGCTTTTATTCTCCAAGGGAGACGATAAAAAAGCGACGATAAAAAGTGGCGATAAAAAAGCGACGATAAAATCTGCGCGACAGAAAGAAGAAATCATCGTCTACCTTACTGATCATATTTCGGCCAGAAGTGCCGATATTGCAGAGCTCCTTGGAGTCAAGAGTACACGAGCCAAGAAACTCCTCTCTGAACTGACCGCGGAGGATATTGTCGTAGCCGAAGGCGGAAATCGAAATAGAACCTATAAGCTGAAAGCGTAAGGAGAGTGTCAGATGCCAATTCCCAAATATGATGAGATGTACCGTGCCTTCCTTGATTGCTTGGCAGATGGCCAACTGCACAAATCAAAAGAGGTAAAAGATGCGGTTGCAGGGGTTTTCTCGGTTTCCGAAAAGGAACGGGCTGAGATGCTGCCAAGCGGGAAGCAGCAGCTTTTTGATAACCGTATTGGCTGGACAAGGACATATCTAAAAAAGGCAGGCCTTGTGCAAAGCCCGTCACGAGGTATTTATGTGATTACGCCAGCAGGCAGACAAGTCCTCAATGAAAATCCTCCTCAAATCGATAACCTTTATCTTCAGCGCTTTGAGTCATTTCGAAAGTTTATTTCTCCGAACAATAATGAAGAAAGCACCACTTCGACACCCGCAGCAAAAGTATCCAGTAAAACACCACAGGATATTTTGGATGAAGCCTTTCAGCAGATCAACACTACCCTGGCAGATGATCTCTTGAGTGAAATAATGAAGCAGCCTCCCGCTTTCTTTGAACATCTGGTCGTCAAGCTGTTGACGCAAATGGGATATGGTGGCTCGGTGGATGATGCCGGCACGGTCATCGGGCAAACCGGTGATGAAGGCATTGATGGTATCATCCGTGAAGACAAACTTGGCTTCAGCTTGATTTATATTCAGGCGAAGCGTTGGGATTGTGACAAAACCGTTGGCAGACCAGAGATTCAGAAATTCGTTGGTGCGCTGGCTGGACAAGGTGCTTCCAAAGGATTGTTCATTACGACGGCCAAGTTCACGAAAGAAGCACGCCAATATGCAGAGAAGCAACACACCACAAAGGTCGTGCTTGTTGATGACACCACGCTGGCAAAATTGATGATTGAATATGATTTAGGGGTGTCCACGGAAGCTACATACGAAATTAAAAGAATTGACAGCGACTTTTTTGCGGAGGATCTTGATTGATTTTGCCCGCCAACTTCTGATAATAGCAACTTATCAAAAGCACTACTAAAGTTAGGAGGACACACATGAAATCCAACTTTGAATTTCTCAACAGATACTGGCCTGCGCTGGCACAGATCGGTGCGGCAGCGGAGAGCTATGTCTACTCCGATGCCAATGCCTGCCTGTATAAGTTGGGTATGTTTGGTGAGCGGCTGATTCTTGAGATTTTTGCTTTTGAGCATATCAAGGAACCGACCATCGACAACACCCACGCCAACCGGATTCGCCTGCTGAAGCGCGAAGGCCTGATTCCCAAGAAAATCGACGACATCCTGTATGCACTTCGCAAAACGCGAAACGATGCGGTCCATGCGGGTGCAGACTCTGTGGAGGATGCAAAAACGCTGCTCTCTATGACCTATAACCTTGCGGTTTGGTTCATGGAAGTATATGGCGACTGGGGATATATTGCCCCTGCGTTTGTCATGCCTGAAAATGTGGTGCAGCCGGACTATGAGTCCATCATTAAAGAGCAGGAGGAAAAGATTGTTGCACTCTCCAAGCAGGTCGATGCGGTATCCACCGCAGCATCGTCCAAGACATCCAAGGAACGTGCGGAAAAGGGTGAAACCGCATCCGAGAGCATGGATCTTTCCGAGGCTGAAACCCGCTATCTGATTGACGAGCAGTTCCGTAAATTCGGCTGGGAAGCCGACACCAATAATCTGCGTTACTCCAGGGGAACCCGTCCGCAGAAAGGGAGAAATCTTGCCATTGCTGAGTGGCCCACTGATTCTACTGTCGGCAAGAACGGTTATGCAGATTATGCTCTGTTTGTGGGACTGAAGCTCGTGGGCATCGTGGAAGCAAAGAAAGCCGCTATTGACATTCCGTCTGTAATTGACCACCAGTGCAAGGAATATGCCAAGGGTATTAAAGCTGAACATAAGGACTACGTTATCGGCCAGTGGGGTGCATATAAAGTCCCCTTTGTTTTTGCTACCAATGGCCGTAAATATCTGAAGCAAATCGAAACCAAATCCGGTATCTGGTGTCTGGATTTGCGTAGTGGAGCAAATGCCCCCAAGGCTCTGCAAGGCTGGATCAGTCCCCAAGGTCTGATGGAGCAACTCGAAAAGGATATTGCCGCCGCCAATGCCGCGCTCCAGAACACTCCCTTTGATTTACTGCGCGATCCGGATGGATTGAACCTACGCAAATATCAGATCAGCGCTATCGAAGCAGCGGAGCAGGCTGTCATTGACGGCAAACAGACTGTTTTGCTTTCCATGGCAACTGGTACCGGCAAGACCCGTACTATCCTTGGTATGATCTACCGCTTTATCAAGAGTGACCGTTTTAAGCGTGTCCTGTTCCTCGTGGACCGCACTGCGCTTGGCGAACAGGCCGAGGATGTTTTCAAGGAGGTAAAAATCGAAGAATTGATGACCTTGGATTCCATCTATAACATCAAGGGTCTGGATGAAAAGGAAATCGACAGAGAAACAAAAATACATATCGCAACGGTCCAGAGCCTTGTCAAGCGTATCCTTTATCCCGAGGGCGATACCATGCCCTCCGTTACAGACTACGATCTAATTGTGGTTGACGAAGCACACCGTGGATATATTCTGGATAAGGAAATGAGCGAAACCGAGATGCTCTACCGTAACCAGGATGACTACATCAGCAAATACCGCACCGTCATCGAGTACTTTGACGCCGTGAAAATTGCGTTGACTGCAACACCGGCGCTGCACACTACCGAAATCTTCGGAAAGCCTGTTTTTAACTATTCTTACCGTGAGGCTGTCATTGACGGCTATCTGGTAGATCACGATGCGCCACACAATATCCGCACCAAACTGCGTGTTGAGGGTATCAACTATCAGAAGGGCGAACAGCTTGCTATTTACGACCCGGTTACCGGTGAAGTCCTCAATAGTGCTGAGTTGGAAGATGATATGAAGTTTGAAATCGACAGCTTCAACCGACAGGTCATCACAGAGAATTTCAACCGGACTGTCCTCGAAGAAATCGCATGGGACTTCAACCCGGATGGTCAGGGCAAGACCCTCATCTATGCTGTCGATGACAACCATGCTGACCTTATTGTAAAAATTTTGAAGGAGATCTATGCGGATGGCGGCGTTGACAACGATACCGTCATGAAGATCACCGGAAGCGTGGCAGGCGGCAACAAAAAGAAAATCTCTGAAGCAATCAAGCGTTTCAAAAACGAGTCTCTGCCCAAAATCGTAGTCACCGTTGACCTTCTGACCACCGGCATTGATGTGCCGGAGATCACCACCTTGGTATTTATGCGTCGCATCAAATCCCGCATCCTTTTTGAGCAGATGTTAGGCCGTGCCACCAGATTGTGTCCCGCTATCGGCAAAACTCACTTTGAGATTTATGATCCTGTGGGTGTGTATGAATCCTTGCAGGATGTCAGCAACATGAAGCCAGTTGCTACCAACCCGTCTGCCAGTTTTGAAGATTTGATGAAGGGGCTGGAGGTAGCAACCACCGATGAGCAACTTGCTTATCAGATCGACCTGATTGTTGCCAAGCTGCAGCGCAAGCGCCGCAATGTGAGTAAAAAGGCACTGGAGCAGTTTGCCCACCTTACTGGAGGCAAGGATTTGGGTGCCTTTGCAGAACACCTTAACAGCAGCACAATCAAGGAGGCCACCGCTGAACTGCTGGGACATCGTGAGGCGTTCTCCGTGCTGGACAAGGACAGGACCCACCGCAAGCGCCCGGTTGTCATTGATAATCATGAGGACGAGCTGATTGACCACACCCGCGGTTACGGCGAAGGCCAGAAGCCAGAGGACTATCTGGAAGCATTCAGGGAGTTCATCAATAACAATATAAATGCCATCGCAGCTCTGCGCACGGTATGTACCAGACCTTCCGAACTCACCAGGGAAGCCCTCAAGAGCCTAAAGCTGGAGCTTGACCGCCATGACTTCACGGAGAAGCAGTTGAACTCCGCATGGAATGAGATGACCAATCAGGACATTGTGGCCGATATTATTGCCTTTATCCGCCAACAGGCTCTCGGTTCTGCGCTTGTAGGGCATGAGCAGAGAGTAAAGCACGCATTTGCAAAGTTGAGAATGAACCATGAATTCAACAAGACACAGTTAGAATGGCTCAAACGGATCGAGAAGGTTCTGTTGGAAGAGAGCGTTCTTGATGAACAAATTTTTGAAGTTGGCGCATTTAAGAATGCGGGTGGCTTTACGATTATTGACCGCCGTTTTGGTGGGAAGCTTCGTGAGATCATGACGGAGCTCAATGAGTATCTCTATGACGATGGAGGAAGCGTAGCGTGAACAATCAGGAAATCGTAGCAAAACTATGGAATCTCTGCAATGTATTACGGGATGACGGTATTACATATCATCAGTATGTAACGGAACTGACCTATATCCTGTTTCTTAAGATGTGCAAGGAAACCGGTACTGAAGGGGCTATCCCGGAACAGTACCGTTGGGACAAGCTCCTTGCCAAACAGGGCGTTGAACTGAAGAAGTTTTACAAAGAACTGCTGGAGCATTTGGGCGAGAGCTGTACTGGCCGCGTCCGGGAAATCTATCAGGGTGCCCAGAGCAACATTGACGAGCCAAAGAATCTGGAGAAGATCATCCAGACCATCGACCAGTTTGACTGGTACACCGCCAAGGAGGAGGGACTGGGCAATCTGTATGAAGGTCTCTTGGAAAAGAACGCAAATGAGAAAAAGTCCGGTGCCGGGCAGTATTTCACGCCCCGCGTTCTGATCAATATCATGACGCGGCTTGTTGCTCCACAGCCCGGTGAGCGGTGCAACGACCCTGCCTGCGGAACTTTTGGTTTCATGATTGCCGCTGACCGCTATGTCAAAGACCATACTGATGATTTGTTTGAGCTGCCCGTGGATCAGCAGGAGTTCCAGCGCACCCAGGCCTTCTCTGGCTGTGAGCTGGTACATGATACTCACCGTTTAGCTCTGATGAATGCCATGCTGCACGATATTAGCGGCCCCATTTATCTTGGCGATACCTTGTCCAATTTTGGCAAAGGAATGAAGGGGTATGATGTTGTCCTGACCAATCCGCCCTTTGGAACCAAGAAGGGCGGTGAACGGGCTACCCGCGATGACTTCACATTCCCCACCAGCAATAAGCAGTTGAATTTCCTGCAGCACATTTACCGCAGCTTGAATAAGACGGGTAAGGCTCGTGCGGCGGTTGTCCTGCCGGACAATGTCCTTTTTGCCGATGGTGACGGTGAGCGCATCCGCCGTGACTTGATGGAGAAATGTAATCTGCATACCATCCTGCGTCTGCCTACTGGTATCTTTTATGCCCAGGGCGTTAAAACCAATGTGTTGTTCTTCACCCGTGGCTATGAAGACAAGGGCAATACCCGCGAAATCTGGTTCTATGACCTGCGTTCAGATATGCCTTCCTTCGGCAAGACCAATCCCCTGAAGGAAAGCCATTTTGACGAGTTCGTTGAATGCTATAAGGATGGTGATCTGTCCGCCCGTAGCGAAACCTACAGCGCGGACAATCCCAACGGCAGATGGCGTAAGTTCACCTACGAGGAGATTCTGGCCCGTGACAAGACCAGTCTGGATATCACTTGGATGAAGTCCGACAGCGGAACTGAGGATTATACCCTCTCTGAACTGCTGGATCAGATCAAGGAAAAGTCCGCAAACATCGCCAAGGCTGTGGCTGCTCTGGAAGAACTGATCGGCGAGGTAGATGAGTAATGGATACGAAAGTATTACGGCAAAAGGTGCTTGACCTTGCCATCCGCGGCAAGCTGGTTCCGCAGGACCCTAACGATGAACCGGCTTCTGTTCTGCTGGAGCGTATTCGCCAGCAGAAGCAGCAGATGGTCAAGGACGGCAAGCTCAAAGCCAAGGACATCAAGAACGATACTATTATCTTTGTCAGTGAGGATAATTTGCATTATGAGAAGTTCGCTGACGGAAGCGTGAAATGCATTGAGGATG
>ERZ1673695.690-NODE-690-length-46850-cov-41.068020_pt1 | contig 46850 bp, 65 predicted proteins | sample MGYA00580225_ERZ1673695 | MGnify/ENA primary metagenome ERZ1673695 (study PRJEB41218, sample SAMN15661739) | gut metagenome | host: Homo sapiens | place: Canada: London | collected 2015-08-20/2019-03-30 | study: EMG produced TPA metagenomics assembly of... | reverse complement strand
ACGTACCGCCTACCGAAAGGCGGTACGTTGTCGGATTTAGAACTCAATGCACCAGCATTGAAGTCAAATCCGATTATTGAAGGAAACCTTCTGTTTCACACTACATTCCAGCAATATATCCCCTATAAGAGATACGGGAAGTAGTTACTCCGGGATTTTAAGTTTCTGCCCGGCGTAGATGATTGTGTCCTTGATACCGTTCAGTTCGGCAATCTTAGGCCAGTCGTTGCCGTTGCCCAGCAGCTTCTTTGCAATCTTCCAAAGGCTATCACCATCCTGCACAACGTAAGTGGCGTAGGCGGGCTTTTCCTCCGGGGACGTGGCAACCACTGTACCACCGCTTTCCGTAGTGATATATGCGTCACTGAAACCAGCGGCCTTGACACGGGCAAGCTGAGCATCCGCATTGGCCTTGACACTGTAAGCCCCGGTCTGCACCTTGTACAGGTTTCCGATTTTCTTAATCAGTGCGTCAAAGCCCTTGCCCTGGACGGCTGCAAGCTGTCTGTCAGCATTTTCCCTATGAGAGTATGCACCAACCTGTACCCGGTACAAAGTCCCCGCAGGAGCGGGCGTAGGAGCGCTCTGGGCGTACTTGTCGTAGTAGGTCTTGCCATAACCCGCCCGCTTCTGCTGGACGCTCTCACCCTGGTCTGCGGGGCGCTCATACTGCATGAGAACGGCGTTGGACGCTTCCAGAATAGAGGTTGCTCCGTTGAGGGTAGCCATCATGGACTTATAGCCCTGCATTTCCTTCCACATGAAGTCAAGCTGCATACCTAGGTCACCAATGGACTTCCCCACGGAACGGGCATACTCCAAAAGTGCCTGCTTACGGCTCCAATACGTCCACTGCACCAGTCCATACCCGGCGCTGTCCTTCACAAAGTTCCCGTAGGAACCATTGTCCACGGCGGCGGTATAGCTGTCATCGGTATAACCCAGCTTCTTTTGATAGGCATTTTGCAGGTTGGTGGGCTTAAACCCAGACTCCGCATAGAGGTTACCCATAATGCCAGCAATGGCAAAATGGTTCAACCCCTTACCTTTGAAGAAGTTCCAGATAACAGACTCCACGGAACCCCCGTCAGGAGCACCAGAGGGCGTTTCTACGGGTTTTTCCGTTGCGCCCAGTATCTTGTTCACCTTCGCCGCAATATCACTCTGACGTTGATACAGGTAGTCCCCAGGGCAGGATTTATTGGCATAGTCCCGGTGAACAGTCATATTGCAACCGTTCAGGTGGTTCACACGGGTATTCTTGTCCGTAGAGCAAACCAGTTTCTTAATACCGTTCCGTTTACAAATGTCAGCCACCAGTTCAATCAGGGCAGCGTAGGCTTTATCGTTGACAGCGTAGGGGTGAGTGGTATCACTGGCAACCTCAATGGTAATAGCCCGGTGGTCATTTGCCGCAGAAGAAGTACACCAAGAGCGGTCTTTTTCCTCACAGTACATACCAATGCGCCCGTCATAGCCTACTCCATAGTTAGAACTGGCTTGCCGGGAGGACGGGGCAAAGATACTGCCCAGAGTTTCTACGCTACACTGACCCACCACGCAATGAATGGTAATGGTATCAATCGGCTTTTTCCGGGGAGAATTACGGTTCGGGGAAATTCTGGTATAATCAACCAAAGGGCTATTAGTCATCTTCGTCATCCCCTTTGCCGTCACCTTCGCAGAACCTGGCAAGAGTATCACGGTCTACTACGTCCCCTTCTTCGTCATAGACCATCCCGGTTTCTTCGTCATAATTCAGACCACCAACGTAGGGCAAATCGTCATCAATCTCCCCGTTGTAGTACCGCATATTCAAAGCGGATTTATCTTTTTCGTTCATGATTATTCTCCCTTCTTCTTAGGCTCCTGATAGGTCATGGCCTGCTTAGAGTCGGCAATACCCGCAGTAGTGGGGTCAGTTACGATACCCAGGATGGTCAGCACCGCAAACAGGGCGTTGACCACTGCCAGCAGCTTGTCCCCCAGTTCACCCAGGTTCAGGGTAAAGCCGAACACGGCAGCTACCACCTGCACCAGCAGGAGAACGGCGGGAATGAGAGAAAGCCAGAAATTCTTGTTCTTGATACGTACAATCCAGTTGATGTTAGACATAATCTTTTCCTCCTTAAAAATGAAAGAGGGGCTACAAGCACCGTAGCGCTCATAGCCCCATTGGACTTACCGAAAACCGTTGTCCCCGGCAATATTTAATTGTTACTGGGAATTATGCTTCCCTTCAAAGTCATCCAACCTATGGTGGGCAGATTTTGTAGACTGCTCCACAATGGCAAGCCTTTCCCTCAAGTCCTGAATATCGTTTCTCATGTTACGCATATCAGACTTAATCTCATTTACGCCATTATTGATATTCTCCAACTTCACAATGAGGGTGGTCATTTCAGACGCTTCCTTCTTGTCATCGGTTGCCTGGTTCCTGCGGATACCCGTAATACCCACTATCACGGCAACACACAAAGACAGGAAAGAAATGAGAATAGGGATTTCCTGCATTGTGTCACTCTCTCCTTTACCTTAGTGCGTCTTTACTCCGTATATTTCTCCCACCCAGCAGGGTAGGCATCAGGAGTCCAGACATTATCATCAATGACGGAACGGTACAACATTCCGTTATAGCTGACAATATCACCGATGTTGTACGCATCAGTGGAACCCAAAGGCTGCACCCATTCCGGGTATCCGTCCTTTGTGATACCGATAGCCTTATACAGGCTGGTAGCTGTGTCAGGAGTCCACTGTGCGGCGCTGGTGTGGTCTTGCAGCACTTGATAAAGCTGGGGGTCACCCACGGCATTTTCGCCATAGGAGAATACATCCTTCGTCTTATACGCCTTGCCCACTTCATAGGCCGGGAAGATGGACGGGATTTCCAGCATCATATCAAGTTGGGTGTCGGCATCCAGCGTCCCCACAAAGAATTGTAGGGTTTTCCGCATTTCCAAAGCAGCTTGCATTACCTTACTCATGGCTTATACCTCCTTTCCCGTCAGCAGAACAGTCATAGCCTGCTCCATTTCCGCAATTCTGCGGTTCAGGGCTTCTTCCTTCTTCTGCTGTTCTGTTTTCTCCCCAAGGACAAACCAGGAGCGCCCGCCGTCTACACGGTTACTAAGCAACACCATGTCCTCAAAGGTTTCCGTGGTTTCACCATCGGAAATTGTGACGGTAGATAGGTTATCCGCAAACACGGAGTCCTCAACGACCCCTTCGGCAATGTAGTTGTTGCCGTTCAGTTCCAGGTTTTCCAGCTTGCTACCGTCAGCCAGAGTGATTGTGTACATCGTGATAAACCTCCTTCTTTAATTGTGCATAGAGGGTGTTCATATTTTCCCTCTGCTGCTTGCTCATTATCTTGTAGTGATTGCACATCCAAGCATTGAACCAGTCATCAAATTCCTTTTCGGATAACTTGTAGACCAGTTTCTTCATCTTCCTCCGCATAGCCGTCAACCGTTTAAGGTTTATCTTTTGAATGACCCGCCCGGTATCTGTCAGAGAGTATTGAACTTGCAGGAAGCGCCACATACTGGACAACTTGCATATCCTGGTTTTTCGAGTGTTCACCGTAATTCCCAGTTCGTTCGCAATGGTGATTATCCCTTGAAGCAAGTCCTCAAGAAACTCCTTACTTTCATGGATAGCATAGCTGTCATCCATATACCTCCCATAGAACTTCACACCCCGTACTATCTTGACATAGTTATCAATCGGTATCGGGTAGATAATCCCGGCAACCTGCGCCACCTGGTCACCTATGTTCAGGTGCTTGTACATATACCGCTTACCTGTCCGCAAGGCTCTATCCACCTTTTCATACTCCAAGGAGTTGAACAGGCCATCCATGCACCCTGCATATTCTTCATCCGTCATATAGGACACATCAACCTTTGAACGGTCTATTACCTTGCGGAGAAAATTCAATGCGTTTGGGTCATGGATATACTTCTCAAACTGTTCCATCAGGCGGTCATGCCGTATGTTGTCGTAATACTTTGAGAAGTCGATAAGCAGTATGTAGCCATCGTTGGACTTGTGCTGACTGTAATACTTCCTCAAATGAGTCAGTAGCCGCTTCCGTGCAAAGTCAATTCCCTTGCCAACCTGGCTTGCGCTATTGTCGTAGATAAGGTATTTCTTTACAGCAGGGGTCAGGATTTCATCACATAGAGCGTGTTTGGAAACCCTATCCCTTATCTGTTCGCCTGTGATTAGTCTTTCTTTCCCTCTTTCATGGATAGTGAACTCCGTGTTCGGTAGGAATTTGTAATCTCCACTGGCAAGTTCCGTTTGCAAGTCAGCCAATTCAAACAGGTAGTTCATTTCAAACTGCTGTACCTTCGGTTTCCAGTCGCTACCTTGTTTGGCTCTTATGAAACCCTCATAGAGTACATTTCCATCAAATATTTCACGCTGATAACCTCTTTCACCATTACTGGTACTCTCGTAAGAGCGGGTGTCGTGTTTCGTATTTACCATGTCGGAAGGACAATCTCTCCTTTCTCTGTCCGCAGAACGCTCAAATGGCTATTCAACTGCGGAATTGAAATCGGGACGCACACCGTTAGCGTTGGAAGCGTTGTTGTAGTTCGCATTGCCGTTGTTGTTGACATTGGCAAAATTGGCAGCGGATGTAGAGATTGCCCCTTTGAATTTATTGTCTGCTTTCCTCCAACCCTTAATGAGATTGATTTCTGTCTTGATTGCTTCACCAAACCGCAGGTAGGTGTTCACATCAACGGGCAGCGTTTCAATGGCATACTGCAATTCCTGTGCAAGGCGGTAGCACTGGCCTATGGCTTCGTCCTGGTGTATCCTTCGCTGAATGAGTTCTTCCATGCAGGTAGGGTAGATACTGTTTGCAATGAAAACCTCTTTTGTGATTTCCCGCAGGCAGTCTACAATAGCCTGTCTTTCATCATAGATGAACCAATCGTCAAAGGCTTCCAGCTTATTTTTGAGTTGATTGTACCGCTCCTGTTCCTTTTCGGTCAGTTCGGTATAACCCCTCCCACCAAAGCATTTCCGTAGGCGTTGCTCTGCCTTTTCAAAACTATATCCAAAGTCACGCAGAAGCAATTCGGTTATATCTTTGCGTACCTTGTACAGGTGGTGAAATACCTCAAACTGGGACGCTTTACGTTTGTTCTTCAATACAGACATAGTAGTTCTCCTTTACCCCACCCCATTAAGGGGTGGGGATTTCCGATTAACCGATAATAGAGAAAGCGGGACGCACACCGCCAGCGTCGGAAGCGTTGCCGTAGCCCGCAAAGCCGTTGCCGTAGACAAAGGCAAAAAGGGCAGCGGATACCACGTCACGCAGCCAGAACCACGCACGGTTGGAAATCATGTCGGGACGGAAGGTGAACAGCGGGAATTGGCTCTTGTCCACGGTGTACAGGGCGGGAATACTGGAACCATCGTTGGAAACACCAAACACCTTACCCCCGTAGCAGTTCTGTTCGGTCATCAGTTCCACGGTGCTGTCATACCAGGAACCCGCAGACTGCCTACCGTTGGTCACGGCGTTGCACAAATACTGACGATGGTTCAGGATATGGGCAGTACCAAAGGCAGCCGTGATGGTGGTCTTTGCCTGGTTCAGACCTTCCGTATACATCTTGCTTCCCACATAACCGCCCGTGGTAATGTTGGTGTCGTTCATGCAATGCGTGTACATATTGGTATCGGGAACCAATACGACATGGTGTTCGCTACAAGCGGTATCACCCGTGCTGTAGTAGTAATCGAAAGCCGCAATGCGGTAGGTCACGCCACCAATAGCCCAGTAGTCACCGATGTACATATCATCGAACGTACCAGCCTTGATAGCCGCCCACTGCGCCGCCGTCACCGCAGAACCAAGGTTCTTACCCCGGTAGATGGAATTGTGTGCGCCAGCGCCGCTTGCGGTCACCATATCCAGAACGGCCTTGTGAGCGGTAATCAGGTCTTTCAAGTCCTTCTTGAGCAGGCCAGCAGAAACCTTCTTGATACCGTTGCCGTCATGGATGAACAGCATAGCGGAGTCAGATACCTGCGTCAGTGCCGTCAGGTCTGCCATTCGCTTTGCATTTTCAATAGGGATAGTTGCCATTTTCTTATACCTCCTTGTATTTCCAATCAGCCAGAAGGACGTTACCCTGGTCATCCGTCAGGAAGGTCAGCGCATCGTCATCCGTAGCAATCGGGGCAATGAAATCATTGGTCAGGCACATGGACTCTATCAGCCGTACCCGTTCCGTAGCGCTCTCAATCTGGTTCAGCAGATTGCCCGCCACGTCCCCGGAAAGCTGACCCCGCACCAGGTCAAACCAGATGTTGAAACTCTTTTCCTGGGCTTCCTTAAAGTCCGTGACCTCCTGACGGTAGTTGGTCTTGATGGTTTCCAAGGTCTTGTCCCCTTCGGCTTTCAGTCCATTTACGTAAGAGGTAAAGTCATTGTTGGTGTTGGTAGCCTTTTCCTCAAACATTTCCTTTTGCAAAGCAAAGTAGTTCTGAAAAGCCGTGTACAGGTCAGTCCCATTTTCCACCATAGACATGATGGTGTTCAGTGCTTCATTCATGCGGTTTGCGTCCTTCGCACCGAAAAAGGACTTCTCCCGGTTGCTATACTGGGTCACATCCTGGAAGGATACCGTGCCGTCACTATTGGTAATTTCCATATAGCGTTTCAGGCCAGACCAGATAGCGTCCGTGTAATCAGTGGGCAGCAGTTTCCATGCCATTTACAATTCCCCTCCCTTCGTACCAAAGTTCCATGTGAACATCCTCCTTCCGTTTGTTTCATTATTCAGCTTGTCATACAGGTCAAGGATTGCACCCTCCAAACGGTTGAGTTCGGCAAAATCCATTGTATTGCCGTTCTCTATATAGACGGGGCTTGCCCCGTAGGACAACTTCAAAGTATGGGCGTTGATGGTATTCAGGTTCGCTTCCATCTGGTTAATTTCATCAGCATAGAAGTAATCTCTGGGGGTACGGTCAGCGCCAAGGGAAGGAATAGTGAACTCCTGGTACAGTTTGATAGCCATATCCCGTAGGTGTTGCAGGTTGTTTTTGATACGGTTAAAGTCAACCGCATTGAACCTATCACCCTCATACACCCCGTTTGCGTCTACCCCTCCGTGCCAATCTGTTTTAGGCGTTTGCCACATCTTTATCCCTCCACTCTCCGGGCAGTAATCTTTCCAGAAAAGGACTGGTTGAAGTTGAGCGTAGCCCGGTATATCGTCACCTTCATGTTGTCCCTAAACTCGTTTTCCTGGTACACAATATCGTTCACGTCAATCTCTGGATTGCCACGGGTGGTGTACTCATACTCAATGCCTGCGGAGTAGTAGTCCGCAATCCATTCAGCCAAGTCCTGCGCCATTGTCATATCAGAGATAAGCGGGTTTTCCCACTTGACGGTCTTGCCCCTTGCATGAAGGGTTTTAATCGCATACTTCTCAACGATTTTATAGCGATATCCTTGTACCTCAAGGACGAATGTTCCGCTCACCTTATAGCGTAGGGTCACATAGTAGTTACCCCAATCAATAACCTCCGCTTTGTTCGCTTCCTGGTCTAACAGAGGACGGTAATCATAACAGGGGTCTTGCACAAAGTACGTTACTTCCTGTCCCGCTGTAACCTCTACTTCTTCATGCACCAGATTTTCTTCACGGTTACCTTTTTGATAACTGTAACAGGGAACTATAACCTCTCTTACTACCTCCTGCTTAATAGCTTTTGGAGAAGAAGTCATGTCCCGCTTCGTCATAGTGAAGTTCGTTACATCACCAAAAGCAAAGTGGTTCAGGACAATGCGGTTATACGGTTCAGCCGTCCCGGTAAATTCAATCTTCATGGTGTCAAAATCATCAAAGTTATGAAGAACCACCATATTTTTTGTGATGGTTTCCGTAACCGTGTATTCCTCCACCAACTCCCCGGTGTTGTAGGTTCTCACCACAATCCCGGAAGGAAGGGTATGACCAAATACCAGTTTGATACCGTAGTACATACAGATTGCTTCCTGCGTAATCGTCAGCACGGGGTTCACAGAGAACTTCCCCTTTGCGTCAGATTGTTCGCTGGAAACAAACCCTGTATTAAGTTTCCTCCCATTTACGTTCCGGGGAAGAAAGTGCATACCGCCGTCCACCACCGTATAGCCCGTAGCCAGACTTGCGTATTCTTCCTTCGTGTCCTTGTTCATTACATTGGCTACCGTAGAATAAGGCGCTTCCCCGTTGGAACTCACCGTAGCCAGCGGATTGAAGTTAGACTTAATTTGTATAAGTCCTGTCCGGGACTGGGAAAGTACGCAGCGGCAAGCGTTGGCTATAATCTGCAAGGCTTCTTTACACTTTACACGGGGTAGCGGATTTCTGGTGTACAGATGTTTCAGGCGGGGGTCAATGTAATACTCCGTCTGCCCGGCCTCCCGTAGGATTGCCACCGCAAGGTCAAAATAGCTTTTTCCAGTAGGGTTGTACATCCCCTTGTAATACTCCGTATCCATGCTTCTGAATACATCTTGACAGCGAATTGTGGCGGTATAATCGTCACTTTCCCATTCAGAACATAGAAGATGGTTGCCCCGTATCCATTCAATTTCACCGCTCTCTGGCAACTGATACCCGTAGTAAATATCCATTTCCTGTCCCGTTTCAAGGAAGTTAATAGCAGAACGGGGGTTATCCACGTTGAAATATTTGTCATAGTTTTTCAGGGTCACAGTAAAATCTACCTGGGGAATATCAGCCCCAATCGGAGATACATAGCTTTCCAGGCTGGATGCCATCACGGAGTCATTGTAGTAAACCAAGCCATAGCCAAAGCGTATAGAGTAAATACGCAACCTACTTCTGGGATTTTTCATACGGTAGAAAACCAACGTCAGTTTAGACGTATTTTCAAAGACTTCCTCCGTAGTAAACTCTGCCTGGTCATTATTTCTGAACTCTGCCTTTTGTCCCTGGTCACTCACAATATCAAAGTTCACTGGGTAGTTCTCTCCAAAATTGATTGTAATACCACGGAAATCCGTAGGCAGAATATTAAGATTGATGGTCAGGGAAAACTGCCCATCAGAAATCAGGTTGTTACTGATAAGCCCCGTATCATAGTATCCTCCCACGGCGGTTCCCCTGGGAAGAAAGAACATAGACCCATCAACCCGTGTGAAGTTTTCCTCCAACGTAGCATAGATAGTATCATCTGTTTTCTTCCCAAAGAGGTTTGCCGTATTGGAATATCGGGTGAAGTTGCCCTTTTCAATCCGGGCTTTTGCCTGCGCTTCCTGATTGACCAGACCGAAAGACAGCATAATGTACGCTCTCTCCCGTAGAGTGGATTTCATGCTTTCTTTATATTCATTCGATACCTTTTGCATTTTCTCACTCTCCTGTATCAATCAGATTTACCTTACAGTTACGATAATGGGTGGGTTTCCCGCTTTCATCAACATAGTAAGGTTCAGCAGTTCGGTCACCCGGATACATTCTTATCGTGATGAACTCATTTGTTACCGGGTCTGGAAACGTCACATACACGAAAAAGTGTTTCAGGATACTTAATATCCTGCTCCACTCCGCAGCCGTCAGCCAAGGCCATTCCAGGTTGTTGATTTTGTACTGGTCACGGCCTATACGCTGTCCGACCACTGTACCGTTTGCGTCACGGCCTGCATCTACGATAGTTGTTACCGTGGGTTCAACTCCCCGCTTCGGGGACGGCAACTCATACCCATTGATTGCCAAATAAGCCATTGTTCCGTCCTCCTTCCTTACTTTGTAAAGCGGTATCCGTCAGCTTTTTCCTGGGTAACTACGGCTTCTTTGATAACATGGTTACCAATTTGCACCACAGTTTCCTTGCCAACCAACCTCTGCAACAACTCATTCTGCTCTTTAAGCAGTTGATTTTGACGTGCGGTTGCTTCTGCAACTCCATCCCGCACCCCGTCCGTAAACTGGGTAGTCGTTCCTGCTCCCTTTACCTCAAGACTCACCCGACTTGCAACTTTGTCTATCCACTCGTTCATATCCTGAATGTCGTACCCGTCATGAGGTTTTGTATTCTCATAAAGAGTATCCGCAGAAACCAGAACCGCAGAGATAATGGCATTACTGCAAGTGGTCATATGGGTGTTGATGGACTTCCAATAGCCTGCAAATTGAGTCATACCGTCTACGATAGAACGGTGCATCACTTGTCCCAGTTGGGACTTGTTCAGAACTTCGGAACGTCCATTGACGTGTCCCACCACCTCCGGGCCAGCTTCGCCAGCAACAAACATACTGCCATGAGCATTTGCCGTTCCGTTTGCGTACTTCGGGATACTATCCCAAAATCCAGCTTGTCCATTGTCAATGAAACCGCCCTTCTCAAAGAACTTCCAACCGTGGCCGCTATTATAACCGCCACTACTCAATCCAAAGAAGGACTTGATAGAACTCCATCCGCTCTTAAACAGACTGATACCTACGGAAACGGTGTTTCCTACAAAGTTGGAAAGACTGCTCCATCCGCTCTTAAACAGGCTGATACCTACGGAAACCGTAGATGTACCAATCCAGTTCTTTACACTTGTCCAGCCGGATTTCAACAGAGATATTCCCTGGCTAATAATGGGTAGCGTACCAATCCAGTTCTTTACGGTAGACCAACCAGATTTAATCAGGCTGATAGCTTGACTAAGTACAGGAATATTCCCAATCCAGCTTTTAACCGTAGTCCACCCGGACTTGAGCAAGGAAATCCCCTGACTAAGCACTGGAATATACCCAATCCAATTCTTCACCGTAGTCCAGCCAGACTTGATTAAAGAAATGGCCTGACTAATAGTTGGAATGTACCCAATCCAGTTTTTAACCGTAGTCCACCCGGACTTGATTAAATTGATAGACTGGGAAATTACGGGTAGGCTTCCAATCCAGTTTTTTACAGTAGTCCAGCCATATTTCAGCAGAGAAATCCCCTGACTGATAACAGGCAATGTGCCAATCCAGTTCTTTACCGTAGTCCACCCGGACTTAATCAGGTTGATACCCTGACTCAAGATAGGAATATGACCAATCCAGTTCTTTACCGTAGTCCAGCCAGACTTGAGCAAGCTGATACCCTGACTGATAACGGGTAGCGTACCAATCCAGCTTTTAACCGTAGTCCACCCGGACTTGAGCAAGGAAATAGTTTGACTGATAGTAGGCAGATTGCCTATCCAGTTCCTTACCGTAGTCCACCCAGACTTGAGTAAGGATACCGCCTGCTTGATAACAGGCAGATTTCCAATCCAGGTTGCAACAGTTTCCCATCCAGACTTCACAAGCCGAATAGCCTGTTCCAAAGTAGGCAATTCTCCAACCCACTTCTTTACGGTGTTCCATCCAGACTTCACAAGGCTAACGGCTTGAGAAATAACAGGGATACTTCCAATCCAATCCTTTACGGTTGTCCAGCCAGATTTCAGCAGTCCGACAAAAGCGGAAAGACTTACACCGTTTGCAGAAACATTTTTCCACCATTCCTTGACATTTTTCCACCATGTACCAGCATTGTTGACTACATCAACAACAAAGCTGATAACGGGGCTGTTTTTCACAGCTTCCACCAAGGGGTCTACGATATGCTTCTTTACCCAGTTTCCAATGTTTTTGAACGGGGCAAGGATACCATTCAGCAGACCTTCAATAATGTATCCTCCGATTTCAGCCATCACCGTAGAAGGAGAATGGATACCGAACAGGTTCTTAATCCAGGATACGAACGGGTCAACAATGTTGGTCTTAATCCATCCACCGGGGTCATTGAAGAAATCAGTGATACCCTTCGTAAAGCCTGCCCACATATCACTGCCAGCCTGCTTTACATCTGCCCATACGTTTTCGCCCAACAGGGCAGTACAGAACGGGTCAATGATATGCTCATAAACCCAGTTGCCAATGTTCAGAAATCCTTCGCCAATCGCAGACAGAAGGTTCCCAGCGGTTTCCTTCCAGTCCTGCCCCGCAATTTCAGTATCCCACCAGTTCTTAATGTCAGCACCGATACTACCAAAGAACCCCCCAAGGAACTGCACTGCGGAACGAATAGCCGTACCTAAGAAGGTAAATATGCTCTCTGCGATACCGCCCCAGTCGATATTGGTCACAACTTCCTTTATGTTCGCCCAAAGGTCTTTGCCCATCTGCGACCAGTCGTAGCCATTAAGCCACTCCGTAGCTTCGTCAAATGCGCCCTTGATGCAATCGCTTACCTTTCTGGCAATCAGTCCCCAGTCAAGCCCGCCAAGCGCTCCAAGAATGAAGTCAAACTTTGCAGTAAACCAGCGAACGATAATCCTTCCGATGAAGGACGTATCCACTTCTTCAAGCGCACCGTTCAGCATTTCAGCCACGTGTTCACCCAAATTGTGGAAGTCTACGGTTTTCAGGAACCAGTATGCAGTCTGAACCGCAGCGTTAATCCAGTAGCCGATTTTATGACCTACACCTTCCCAGTTGATACTATCAATTACCTCATTGACTTTACCGCCAATCAAGGTTCCCAGTTCTCTCCAATTCGCATTGTCGAAAGCCTGTTTCAGTTTGTCGGCAAAATCACTGACACTGTTATCAATGGGAAGTTCCTCAAACATGGAACCGTAATCAGTACCGCCGCCACCTCCACCGCCGCTTCCTGCATCATCTTTTTGCATGATGATGTTCAGTTCGTCAATACCAGTGGTTGCATCCCGGATTTCCTTTGCCGCCTTTGCAGCGGAACCGCCTGCCTTTTCCAGAGAGTCCCCGTAAGAAGTAGCGTTCTTCTTTGCCGCTGTAAAGCTGGAAGCGCCAGAAAGCCGTGCGAACAGCATATTGATGAAGTTCAGCAGAGTTACAATCTTATCAATTACAAAGTCGATTGCCGGGGCAAGCGCATTGATGATAGGCGCAGCCATAGCACCCAGACTGTTCTTGAGATATTGCCCGCTGGTAGCAAGCCTGTCCATGCTCTGGGCAAACGTGCCACCCATGAGAGTGCTGTACCGATAGAGATTGTTGATACCCTCCTTCATGGCCTGCGTCAACTGGGAGAACATAAAACGAATAGCACGGTACATAGCAATTCGCTTCATGCTGCTAAACAATTTACCCAGACCAGAAGTATTCTGCTTAACCTTTGCGGCAAGCGCAGAACCCAGCGTATCCTTGAGTTTACCAAGCGCTGTCCGGGCTTTTGCCCCAGCCATTTTAACCTTCGTCAAGGCATTGCCCAGCTTATGCAGTGCGCCCGTTCCTACGGAAAAACCTTTCGTAAACACACCGCCAATCCCGTTCAAGATGGACTTGAGTATCCCGGTTTTCTGGGTCACCTGGGTTATGGCTTGTGCCGTTTCCTGAACGCTGCTGGTTGCCTGCTCAACACTACTGGTAGCGGCTTCCGCACTGGCTTCCCCAGCAGGGGTATTCATCGTAGGTGCAACACCCGTAGAAGGAACCTTGACTTTAGGGATTTTAACATCCCCAACTTCCTTCAATTCTCGCAGTGCCTTGCCCAAATCTTCCAGTCGTTCAATATCGCCCAGTGTGATATTGTCTAAAGCCTGCCCAATCTCATTCAGCCGTTTGGGAATAGTGGGAGAAATTGTCGCTTTTCCTCCGACGTTCAAACTCTCAAGCGCTTTTCCAAGGCTTTCCAATTTGTCAGAGTGAAAACCCTTCAAGGCTTCGTTCAGCTTATTCAGTTCCTTAACCTTAGAGTTCAGACCCAGACCGCCCTTCGTAGCTTTTTTCAGCTTGCCCAGACTTGCGGTCAATGCGTCTACTCCTTTAGTACCTTCTTCGGACTTCGCTTCAATTTGAAACTCAAGTCCTTCAAGTTCAACTGCCATTGTCTGCTTCCCCTCCTTTCTTCGATTTCTTAAAGCGTTCATTGATAGCCGTCATCATAGCCCGCATAGCTTCCTTACCATTTTCAAGCATCCGCTTTTTCTTTCGTTCCTCCGATTTCTTACTGCCAGAACTGGTAATTGGTATCGGTTCAGAACGGAAGGGAAGGGGCTTGTTTTTCTTGCTTAACGGATTGAAAACTGGGGAAGCATCTAATAGGGCTTCATAGATGTATGCAGCTTGTAGCCACAATTCAGAGTTGCGTTGTTCCTTCTTGATTTCTTCCGCTTCCCTGTAATACTTCGTCATGCAGTTATCCCCATCCCAATAATCGTGATAGGACATACCCAGACTCATGTAGTAGCTGCATAGTTCTTCAAATTTATCCCCGTAACGCAGAATAGGGGACGGACGGCCTATGCCGCCGTCCCCACCGTTGCCAGACGGCAAGTCCGTTACCAACTTGCCATCCAATCCACGTTTTTTGCGGAGTCCTCCGGTTCCTCCATCAAGGACACAATCGGTTCGTTGTACATTTCAGCCAACTTCTCAATCAGCTTGTCCTTGTTAGGCATATGGGCGTAGATTTCCTCAATCACGTCCTGCTTGACAAACCGATGATGCGCCTTGAAAGCACCCGCAAACAGGGCAGGCAGGAGAGTCATGGGCTTATCGTCAATGTTGCGGGCAACAAACCCTTCATCCTCCATCTGCTTGATAGTACGCCGGGTATATTCCAGCGTGTATTCCTTACCATCGTAAGTAAAGATAATCTGCTTTGCCATTGCTCATTTCCTCCAATTCTTCAAATTGTATTGTGGTGTTATTCCTCCGTAATGACGGTGGTAGGGGCAATCGTGATAGCCATACCACGAACCTCATTCACACCGCCGCCAGTCACACGAACGGAAAGCTGACCGTCAAAGGCAAACTTGCCCTCCGTACCAGTCGGGGTCACAGTACCGTCAGCGTTCTCCGTGCCGCCGAACCATACCGCAAAACCTTCTTCCTTGTTCTTGAGGGCTTTCAACGCCTGATACCCGGTCTTGTCGTAGTTGGTGTTGAAGGTCATAGCCTCATTACCCTGGATACCCAGAATGAAGGTCTGCATACGGTCAGACAGAGTGGTGGTTTCCAGCATTTCAGGGTCAGTACCCAGGTCAGGAAACTCCGTAATGTCAATCAGCTTTTCATACTCCGCAGTGTTTCCACCCTCCACAGCGGGCTTGCGGTGCATGAGGAAAGTCATATACGTACTGGTTGCGTTCATAATCGTTTACCTCCTGTAAAAAAATTGTCCATCAGTCATAGCCCTGTACCGGGCTACAATCCTGTAAATGGTTGCGTCCTCCAAGTTCGGGACGGGATTAAGTGCCAGACGCTTAAAGTTCATACCAAAGAGAACTTCATCAATGGCCTTCGCAATGGTCTTGCACTCCGTTTTCTTCCCCTCCGTTCTATTGGAATAGACATTGATTTCAAACATGACCTGCGCCATTTCAGCGCTCCCGGTCATCTTCTCCGAAACAGCAGAGTTGTCACTTTGCGTAATACTCACATGAGGGAAAGAGGAAGGTGCTTTCACGTACTCCCCGGCAATATTGATGCCAGGAAACTTCTCACGTAAGACTCTTGCAATCCGGGTATAAACCTCATTCTCGCAGTCAATCATACGTACACCCTCCTTGCAATTTCAGCAAACTTGTCCTCCAACTCTCTTACCGTCAGGTACATACTCATGTTGGCAGGGTTGCCGTAAGTATGAATTTCCCCAGCGTGTTTTCCTTCCGTGATAACCTCACCGTTGCTTCCGGGGTCACCACTGTACCGCCATCCCTTTTCCAACCGTCCCAACTTGTACCCATACTGACCACGCACCATACCGTTTTCCCCAGCTTCCGGGTGATTGTCTGGGTATTTCACGCCAGTACCAAACTCAATGAAAAGCGTTGCGCCGCCAATCGCCATGACCGCCACTTTGTTTGTGCCCCTGTCCAGCATAGAACAGGTAACATCATTTGTGCCATCGTAGACGGCCTGACCAAACTTTACAGAAGCAATCTCCACACCTTCATCAGCAAGGGCTTTCAGAAATTCCTTCGTTTTATCTGTCAACCACTTTTTGTAGTTGTTCAGTTCCTTAATTGCCTGGTCAATGCTTCGTTCATTAAGCTGTACCTTGATAACCCGTTTCTTCACGATACCTTCACCTTGCTCACCGCATAGGATATGGCGTTCAGGGACTTTGCCACCCGGCGAACCGTATAATCATAAAGCGGCTTTCCATCTTTGAACTCCGGGGCTTTATCAACGAAAAGCACCGTATTTTCATCAATGGGACACGTCATATCGTCAGTAATGAGAACCTTATCATAGGACTCCAAGTTGCCGAACATATTCACCTGTGCGTACCCCGTTGCAGGGGACACACTGCACATCATCTTCACTGGCTCCCCGTAACCTACCGTGGTTTCACCCGTTTCATAACCGTCAGTGTCCAGTAATGGCACACGGTCAGAATATAGGCAATAGTGGACGGGAGAGAGGTTGCGCTTCATCAGCTTCATACCAGCACCCCCGCCATCGGGGTAATCCTTCGTAGCAGCGTAGGAGGAATATCACCATTCTCATAGGAACGGGATACTCCGTTCTCACTGTGCGCCGTTTCACCCTCTGCGCCACGCTTATTCAGCATATAGGCCGCAATCTCAACCTGGGTGGTATGGTAGGGGGCGGGTACATCCTCCATCCCCGTACCATACGGATAGGCTTTAGAGATAACCACGCCTTTAGCAAGGGTCAGATAGGTGGACAGCACATCCGTATCTGTTTCACCCGTCATGCTTTTCAGCATAGTCAGTTTTTCAGTGTCAGTCATGTTGTCCACCCTCCTTCCTTACTTACGCACCAGCAGAACCGCCGCCGATTTCAGCAGCGTTCGCCACATAGACGGAACGGCTGTAAGTCGGCTTCTCAAAGTTCTTACTGATACCAGTGAACTTGCCGTGATACCACTCCGGGCCGTGGTCAAGACCAATCTGACCGAAAAGCTGATACTTCTCACCAGCGCCAACCTTCGCAAGCGGCTCCAGGAAGAAGTTGCCCTTGCCGGGAACAGGCTGATAGACCGGGGCAATCACGTCCAGGTTCAGAAGCAGCGCCGTACCAGCAGGCAAGCACTCACCCAGATACAGATAGACCACGCCAAGGGGCGTAATCACACTGGACAGGGCAATACCGTTGACCTCACGGGCAGCAGGCACAACGGTCAGGCCATTCTGCACTGCGTCAGCGTTAATCTGGAACATGGTGATAGCGTCACACCACAGACACAGACCTTCGGTAGGAGCGTTCGCCCCGTAAATCTTCTTCACCATGTCCGCAATATCCCACAGACCCAGGGGCTTGTTGCCCATAGCGGTCACGTTGGTGGTGATAGCGGGGATAAGACCACGGGTCTTGTTGGCAGTTGCATCAGAAGTGGCCTTATTGAACACACCGTTGATGAAGGTGTACTCAATGTCACGGTTCACCTTCTGGATTTTCGCCGCAACCTGGAAGTCCAGTTCGTTCACGGGGTTGGCCTGCTGGTTCTCGATGTTGATACCGCTCAACGTACCCATGTTGGACTGCTTCGCATAGGAGATACCCACGGACTCCATGAAAATCTGGGTCACGTTGGTTTTCTGCTCACGGGTGACCACAGAAGCATCCGGGGCAGTCAGGGAAGCGTTTTCACTGATTTCAGGCTGAGAACCGTCACCGCCAGAACTGTACTCCTGACCAGTAACAAACTCAACGTGGTTCGTGGTTTTCGCCTTACTTCCGATAATGGAAGAAAGCGGGGTACGCACGTTACCCTTGTTGAACAGCATACCGCTGTAATTCAGAACACCAAAGCTGGTTGCAATAGCGTCAGCCATTTTTGTTTACCTCCAATTCATTATTCTTCGTTCGTCTGGTTCGCTTCTTCCTGCGATTTCAGACGGGTATAGTAGGCAGCAGCGGTCATGTTGCCGCTTGCCTGCGCTTCGGCAATCTTCTTCGCATAATCAGTGCCGCCCGTATTTTCGGAACCCGCAGCGGGGCGGGGGGTCTTTCTCATATGGTCAGCCTGAATAGCTTTCTTCTGGACTTCCAGATATTTGGACTGGTTTGCCATCACCTTGTCCATATCGCCATCCACCATAGCGGTAGCGGTTTCCGTGGCAAGGCTCTCGTCATAGCCCATTGCCAGAAGTTTTGCCTTACGTTCAGATAAGGCAATAGACCGCTTCAAGTCAGCGTTTTCCTGCGCCAACCTGTCATGTTCCTCCTTCTGGGCAGCGGCATTGGCTTCATCTTCGGACTGCTTACCCCGCAACTGCTTCTTATAGTCCGCAGCTTCGGAGTTCGCCTTAGACAATGCAGCTTTCAGCCGATTTACCTCTGCTTCGTTGCCCTGGCCTACCGTTTCAAGGGCGGCAGAAATTTCATCTTCGGTCATACCTTCCTTGTAGGCTTTGCCCAGCAAATCACTCAAATAACTCATTTCAAAGTCCTCCTTGCGTTTTTAATTGGTGGTTCACTCCACTCTGTTTTCCGTTTTATCCTCTTGTCTTGAGTTTGCGTTTTATAGGTGTTCCCTCACCATGAAACGGACAAAAGCCCGTTATTCATCAGTTGTCAGTATCACGATACATCGGCAGTTTGCATTGTTCTCCACCTTAACGAAACCACCAGGATATGGGGCATGGTCACCATCGTAAGTGAAAAATTCTTCCTCTAATGGAACCGATTGACCTTCCAGATACCTATGGGTTTCCCTAACCTGGTCATCTTTTACGGTATGCCAGTGTTTGGTAACACCAAACCCACCGTTGTTCACGTAATCGGTAGCGCCGTCCTGAACCGCCGCATTGTAGACTCTGTGATATTCAGACTCCACAAGGCTTTGCAAGCCCCCTATGTCATTACCTCCCACATGGTCTGCAACACGGTCAGCAAAGGTTTTTCCCTCAATCACCAGATAAATAACGTCCTCCATCTGGTTTATATTTACAGAGAGTTCATGTCCAAGCATGATACCTGCGTTCCGTATTCCAAGTACATAAGCATTTATCAGGAAGGAAAGTACATCCTCTACAATCTGGTTCAACCTTTCGGCAGAGTTGCCGCTTGTCATCTGGTAACTGGCAGTGGTCAGTACGTTCAATTCATCAAGCGCAGTTAAGTAACTGGAAACCACTTCATTCATGTTCATTTCCTCAAAAGAAAATGGGACTATGAGCGTTTACACTCACAGTCCCATTGGACTTACCAGAACCTTTGTTCCAGTCAAACCTTATCGGTTTCCTTCATTTTCAGTTTGCGCTTGATTTCCACAATGACTACCTTGCCTTGCTCAATCAGAAGTTCCACTCTGCTCCCGTGTTTCAGCAGGGTTTCCATCTGCTCCACCATTTCCTTTGTTATTACCGGGGTCATTGGTATCCACTCCCTTCATCTGATTTTGCTTTTCCATCAATTCCTGGGCTTTTTGTTCCTGCTCCTTTACGTACTCTGCACTCAAGGTATAAGCAAGGTCAGAGTCCACAAACAGGCCGCAATGTTCAAAAGCCAGACGGGGGTGTATCTTCGTGTTCTTCAACATGAGGTCAAGCACCTGCGCCTTTTGCAGGATATTTTCATAGTTGCGGCGGGTGAAACGGATTTCAATGTTGCACACTTTCAAATCCATATCCACCAGTGTACGGCAAATATTGAGTACCAATTTAAGGAACCGCCGTTCAGATTTCTTAAACATCAATTCGCTGTCCTTTGCCCTTGCTTCCGCAGCAGACCACCCGTCACGCATGATAACCGCAGACCCGGTATCACTGGTAGAAGAACCGCCGTTGCGGTTTGGCATACCACAGATGGTCAATACCGTCTGATACATATGGTCTACAAGCGTCTGGGTTTCGCCCTGGTTCAAAGAGTTTATCAGGTAGGACACTTCCGCTTTCAGTTGCGGGTCAATATCCTTAAACTTGATAGCTCCTTCCTCCCGTAACTGCTTAAAGTCATCGGAAGAAATATCCACATTATGGAACAGCATAAGCGCCTGAATGAACTGTTCAACACCATCTAAACGGTTACTGTCCGTCAGGTTGATAGCATCAAGCAACGGAATGACCAGTTCAAACGCTCCAATGCGGGCAAGGTTCAACGGGTATTCGATAATGGGAATGTCACCCAGAATATGGGGCTGGTGGTCAACCACCACGGACTCCACAATTTCAAAATACTCATACTTAGAATAGCAAGAGTAATGGACAATTCCCTTTTCATCCACCACATACTTCACACCCAGTACCGGGACATTTCCCAAGCCGTTGTTGTACACAACAAAAGTGTTTCTGGGGTCAAGTGTATAGATTTCAAACGGAGAGTCATCTTCCTCTCCTTCTTCATCAGGAAGAACCATACGGAAAGATGTACCGCAGATATGGAACCAGTCAGCCAACTCTTTATCCTTTGCGGGCTTTTCCTCTGCAAACACAAATTCGTTAAGCTGATTGATTGCATCCGCAATATTCCCCGCATTGCCACGGGATACATATTGCAGAGGTTCACCCATCAGATACCCGGACTTAAAGGACACAATCTCATTCGCCCGGTTCTCCACAATATGATTGCAAATCTCTGGCCTTACTTGCTTTTCCCTGTTCAACACGGGCTGTCTGCCCTTGTAATAGTGCCAGAGGTATTGAATTTCAGACCTGTTCTTCCAGTGATATGGAAGTGCCTTGCGTAGAATACTCACTACGTTGTCAATGGTCACTTCGGTTTCATCAGTCTTGATGATACGTCTGCCATGCAGCGGCATAATCACGCAGAACACCTCCTTCAAAGCATAGTTTTACCTACTGTCATTATACTACTCTCCAATACTTATGTCAAGAGTTATCTTGATAAAAGCATTGGAGATTTTTTGAATTTAACAAGGCCGTTTGAAGATTTCCACCTTTGCACCCACAAGCCCACGGAGTTCATTTTCCAGCAAAGACAAGGAGTCAGGGGCGTCATCATGAGGGACTTTTCCAGACCGGGTGTAAGTCGTAACCTGCTTCATAAACTCCGCATACTGACTGTTCCGGGCATAAGTGGAAGGGTCTTTGAAATAAAACCTTTTGATGATGGTATCGGACGCAAACTCTATACGGGTCTGCTTATTACTGATTGTCCGCTTCGTTCGGATACTACAACCCATGTATTTCTTCTCTGTCAAGATTGTCTGTACATCCCTGGCAAAGTAAGAACCTGCGTTGTTGCTCTCAAAAGTAGCGGCGGCAACCAGATTATCCATCAGCGCCTTTGCACATTCAGGTTTTGTAGTTTCGGGCGGGGAGTCATCAAATACCACATCCACGATATAGACTTCATCCCCATACACAGCGGCAATCGGCATAGCGCAGTAGTCAGAACCCGTATCCGCAGTATCGCATACCGCAATGATACTATCAGGGTCACGGTCAACTGGAAGTTCAAAGAAACGGTTCAAGCTACTCTCTGGGAACAGCAGACCCTTTGCTTCAAAAGGCTGCTGCTGAAATTCACTTTCAAACTGTTCCGCAGAAAGCATTTCTCTCTGGTCACGGAAATATTGAGTGGTAAAAATCTTCTTACCCTCTCTTATGTACTCAAAGTTGCTTTCATCCGTTACAGGGTCAAGCGCTGGGGTTTCAATAACCTTCATTCGCTTGCCCTGCTTTTTCATTTCCTCCTGCAAGTGACCGATAGGGTCATACAGTGAATACCGGGTTCCGCAAATGACAATGGGCGTTCCTTCAATGGCACGTCCAATAATGTCACCACTTATTACCTCCCATTTATCATCAAGCCGCTGTCTGTTCTTCGCTTCCTCACGTCCTTCCACACAGTCATCCAGATACAGAAGGTTGGTTGCTTCGGAAAGACCTACCTGCCTTGCGTCAATGGAACGGCACATAACCGTAGGGAAACGGGACTTGTGAAGCAGATTGATTATCTTCGTATCAGCATTGGTCTGTACCAACTTGCTTTCCGGGAAAATGTCGTAAAAGTGATAGTCACTGGGCGTTTGCAGATATTCCAGACAGCCCAGGTAGAAAGACTTTACAAGGTCATCACCCGTACCCTCCATCAAGGTAGAGCGGTCAGGATATTTGCCAGACAGCATATTGGTGAAGTTGATACCCAACTGGGATTTACCAGCACGTTTCGGCATGGAAATGGAGAGGAAGTCCAGATTGCCGTCAAGTATTTCCTGGTATGCGTCTACATACCGCTTGAGGTAGTGGCGGCGGGGCTGATAAAACTTCTTATCCAGGGGCTTGCCAAACTCCACGGCCTGCAAATAGTCATCAAAGAAATGAGGCGCACCGAACAGCAGGGAACGAAACAGCAAATTATCAAACCGCTCCGCTTTCCGAAAATCCCCACGCTCTACAACAAGGCGTAGTCCCATACCCACTTGTGTTCGCAGTGCATGGTTCCATTCGTGGGCTACCGTAAAATCTATCTTTTCATATTCCCTGCATAGGTCGAACAGGTCATTGTATGGTTCAACCTCCATTGGACGGGCATGAATGGCTTTTTCAATGCTCTCTTTCAGTTTCAAATAATTCATCCCTATACCTCCCATGAAAATAGGGACTGCCTATGATAGACAGTCCCATTGGACAAGGCCGTGACTTTTCACGCCTTAATATTCCCAAGTTGGATATGTAATCCATTTCTTTGTGTGCTTCACTTTAGGTGCTTTCTTTTTGAACAGCTTGCAGAGAATGAAAGCTACCAGAGCAAATCCCAGCAGAGCGCAATCCAGAACTGGTACAATCACCAGCCAGCACATGAATTTACAAAACATCCACATAACCTTGCAGGAGAACCAGAGAGATTTTCCCAACCTCTCTACTGCGCAGATGAAAAAGAGTGAAAGAACATCAGGCATTTTCTTCCTCCTTTTCTCCAACGATAAACCCATTGTCAAGAACAGGGGTATCTTCTGGCACGATAGCGATTTTGTATCCCAGCGCCGCCAGCATTTCATTCATGGTAGATACTGGAATATCCTTCGCTTTTTTTGTATTCAATCTATCCCAAAGCGCAGCGGGGGTGATATTCAAAACCCTGGCAAATTCAGCGTTGCCCAACTCTTTACGGGTCATAATCTCTTTAATAATATCTCTGGCTTTCATGGCTCTACCTCCTTGATTGCTTTCAGTATATCATGCTCTTTCCAGAATGTCAAGCGTTTTCTTGACAAGAAAGCGCATGACTTTTTTGTTTTTGCGGGTTTTGAGAAATGAGGTTAGTAGGGTATTTTTCATTTTCTCTGTAAGTTCTCTTAGATAAGCCCCTACTAAGAAAACTTATAGCAAAATTCAGTTTTGCCCTACTATGCCCTACGGGAGGAAAGGGGATGAACCAAACTTTTTTATTTTTGCGGTATTTTCGACACTCACCCGCCCCGGCCTGCTGGGGGTCAAATCCCCCTCCCTGGGGTAGCAGCCGCCCAGCCGCCCAGACCAGCCGGGGAAGCTGGACGCATTGCCCGGGCCAGCGCCCGCCGCAAAATATTTTTGAAAAATATCAAGAAAACGCTTGACAATCAAGAAATCGCTTGATATAATGAGTACATCAAGAAAATGCTTGACAAGAAACCGCTTGACAAGCAAGGCCAGCAGGCCAGCCGCAAAAGGTGGGCTTGCGAACCTGAACCAATGCAGAAACAGCAGATTGCACAAATAGGAGGTAACCCCATGAAAAAGTCTATCAGCGTCAGTAATTTAACTCTTGACCTCTGGCTGGAGTATGTCAGACCCGCAGCCCGTGCCGCCGATATTCTTGAAGAAGTCCCCGCCCGTGATGATTGGCATGAGTATACCGCAGAAGTGACCGAAGAAGCCGCAGCGGAAGAAATAGCGCATTGCATGTATTGTGCTTGCATGAACTCCCACATTGGAAACGGTGACTACACCAAAGAAGGAGAAGCACGGCAAATGCTTTATCAGTTGGAAATCTCTATGAAGTATGACCTTCGCCACACTGCCGAAACCGTCACCGCCCTTTATAATGCCCTGTCCGCTATGCTGAACCCCGAAACCACGGAAGAAAATAAGGAGGAAGAAACCATGAACACCAACATTATTGAAACCATCAAGAAGGAAATTGAAGCCCGCACGGAGCGCAGCGCATGGAGCAAAGGCGTTACCGTTTACGCTCTGGAATTGGTGGAAGAACTGGAAGAAGCCATTGACGGCGGCTATTTTGACCCGTCCGACATAGCCGCCCCGAAGGTACTTGAAAAGGCGCTTTTGAATGGCGCTTCCTCCTGGGATGAATATGCCTGGGGCGGTTGTTCCCTCATTTATAATGGGGACATCGCTAAACGGCTTTGCTGTCCGTCTGAACTCAAAAAAACCCGCAACGGGGAGCGCAGACCGAACAGCCGGGAAGAATGGCTTGACGTTCAGGCAAGGGCATTGTATCAGGCTTGCAGGCGTGTAAAATCGGCGGCACGTGCCGCCCTGGCTTGACTGGGGAGGTGTGCAACTATGATTTACCTTGCAACGTATTTCAACCAGGGAAAGCCCATTTGCACAACCAGAATACAGGCCAGCAGCGCAGAGGAAGCGGAGATGATAGCAGGGTTCAAAATCGCTTGCCACCTGCCGAACGTGGAATATAACTGTATAGAGGTTTCAAGGGTGGAGGGGTAAACATGATTTATGCAGAATGGACGCTTTACGGCGAATTTGAAAACGGTATCTTTTCCACCTGGGACGAATACCACGCCGCCACATTCAACCCGGATATTGAAATCAAGGCCGTTCGAGTCATTCGATAAAGGACAGCCCCGCCGCCGTGCGGGGCTTTACCATAGGAGGGAACTACAATGAAAAGAGTATGGACAACGCCCACGGGCGAATATTTCAGCCTGTACAAGGATATGTTGAAACAGCCGCATTTACTCATAGCAGGAGCCACAGGAAGCGGCAAAAGCGTAGTTATAAATGGCCTGATTTATACCGCCATGTATGACAGCCCCGCCGCCGTGCAATTCATCTTGATAGACCCCAAACGGGTTGAATTGGTGGATTATAAGCCCCTACCGCATACGCTCCAATATGCCAGCGAACCGGGGGACATGGTGCAAGCCCTGAAAAAGGCTATGGAGATAACAGAAACCAGATACAAGGCCATGCAGGCGCAGCACGTGAAGAAGTACGGCGGCGGGGCGGTCTATGTGGTTATAGACGAATTAGCGGACTTGATGACCACAGACCGCCGCCACGTTCAACCTCTTTTGCAAAGGCTTTGCCAGATAGGACGGGCGGCAAATGTCCACGTAATAGCCGCCACGCAATGCCCGCTTGCTACCGTCATACCCACCCCCATAAAGGTAAACTTTGATAGCCGGGTAGCACTCCGCACACGGTCAGCCCAGGACAGCCGCAATATTTTAGGGGTGAAGGGTTGCGAACTCCTGCCCCGGTACGGTCAAGGCTACTACATGACCCCGGACGGCCTGACCCTGTACAATATCCCCATGCAAGCCCCGGACGATATAGCCGCCCTTGTGACCTACTGGAAGCGCCAGAAACCTCGCCTAAAATTCATATAGACCGCACAGCCCCGGACAGGTGGACAGCCTGCCGGGGCTTTCCTTTTGCCATACGCCGCAGGCCGTCAAATTCGCCCCGTATGGCGTTTTTATGCCCTGGGTGGTATAGAAACCCACGGACAGCACAAAAGCCCGCCACAGGGCGCACAGGGACGCACAGCGGACAGGCGGGGCGCAGGGTATAGCACAGCACAGGGACAGCCGCAGCGGGTACAGCTTGCCTAGGGTAAAGTGCTGGAAGGGCTGAAAAGCCCCGGCGCAGCCGTCAAGCCTTGCCGGGGTTGTGTGTGGTTTGGTTGTTCATGGTCAAGCCGTGGGGTCTTTCTGCGCTTTCTGGGGAATTTCTGCAATCGTTTCTTTCTGCCCTTCTGCGCTTTCTGGAAGTTCCAGTGTTTCCCCTTCTGGCAGTTCTGTAATACCATAGGCATTTTCAAGATACTTCTGCCGTAAGGCTTCTGCGTCCTTCTGCTCTCCCAGGGGGCTTGTGTTCGGAGTCAAGACAACCTCCTGCTGGTCTTTCATGCCGTCATAGTTCTTCTGCCAGAAAATGCCAGTGACAGGGTTCACCTTGCCGTCCTCCATTAAACCCTCCCGGTACATAGCGCAAAACTGACGCACTCTTTTGATAAAGTCGGTACGGGCAGGGTTCCCCAAATTACGGTTTTCCCATTCCCATGCAGTACCCTTATCTATACCTATCGCAGCATACGCCGCTTGATTGCCTATCTTCATGTCCCAGTCTGCGCACAACTGCAAATACCGATTGAACCGCCGTTTCATTTCTGCCACGTCATTATGGTCAAGCGGTTCAGTCGGAAGAATAGCCTGCATGAACATGATACGCCGGGTATTATACCCAACCTCCAAATCGGGGTTTGCATCCTGAATGATAGGGGACTTGTCAGACGGCTTATTGCCCGCCGCTGCTTTCTGCCTGGGCTTCGTGTCCTTCGCTCCTGCTGTCCGTGCCATCCTTCTGCACCCCCTTCTTCATTTCACCATACACGGAACTCAATCGTGCTTTTTGCCCCTTCTGCTCTTTCTGGGCTTTCTCCCTTGCCCATCGTTCAACATAGCTTTCCATTGTCGTTTCCTCCTTCTGCAATTTGTAGGGGATAGTAGGGTATTTCAGCGTTTTACTATAAGTTTTTATAGATACGCACGTACTAAGAAGAAATTATAGCAAAATGCTATTTTACCCTACAAACCCACCTAATTTTCCTTCATACCAATGCCTCGGTATACGGCAACGCCGCTGACAATAGACTTTTCTGCGTACCATTCGGGGTGCGCCGTCAGTTCTGCATTGAACTTCTTCATGCTGCAAACGTAGTAGCCGTTGCTCTTGCACCAGATTTTATAGTTGTCATAGAGAGTCTTTGCCCGTGTGTTCCCTTCTGCAACCTTCTGGCAGCGTTCTTCAAGGAACTGCAATACAAGGTCATTATCCTTCTCATACTGTTTGACCACGGCTTTCATGGGGTCGGACATTTGCAGACCAAAGCGGCGATACTTAAAATATCCGGCCACCAACCAAGTGAAGATACCCCGCATGGCTTCCGGGCTTTCAAAGTAATCCTTCAAGCCCTTGTCCTGCTCTGCGTCTGTAAAGTGACGGTTGAACTCAATCACCCGCACACGGTCAGATGCAAACAGACTTTTATCCTTTACGGCGGGTAGGTCGTTACAAGACAACCACATCGTAAACTGGGGTTTGAACGTGATAGCGCTCTGGTACAGTTCCCGTGCGGTAATATCTTCACCGCCCGTGTACTGCTTGATGGTCGCTTCATCCAGCTTCCCCGCCGTATCAGACTCCGACATAGTAACGAACCTGCGGCCTTTCAGCTTTGCCAACATGGGGTTTGCCGCTTCTGCGTTCTTCTGCCTTTCTGCCCTGCAAATGAGTTCAACCGGGGCAACGGTAGAGTAATCGCCCAGCAGGTGTTGAATAGCATCCAGCATGGTAGACTTTCCGTTTCTGGTAGTCTTGCCGTGAAGGATGAACATACATTCTTCCTTGCCAGTTCCCAGGATGGAATATCCCAGCGCCCGTTGTAAGTAGTCGGCCTTGTCCGTATCGTTCTGCGTGACCTCCTGAATGAACTTCTCCCAGCGGTCACAGCGTACATCCTGCAAGCTGTATTCAAAGTTCGTCTGCATGGTCAAGAAGTCATCCCATTTATGTTCCCGGAAGGTCATGCTTTCCAGGTCATAGGTTCCGTTTTTGCAGTTGACCAGATACGGGTGGGTATCAAACTTTTCCGCTTCAATTCTCATACAGTCCGCAGCATCCTTCATCATGCGGTCACGGAAGCGGCGGTCACCCATCTTCGCCACAAATCCCATGTACTGCTTGCGCTTTTCTTCGTCCGGGATTTCTCCGCAGTACAGCGCCATCAGCCGCACAAACTCCTTAATCTTTGCCGCTACCAGTAGGGAACCAACGTCCTTCTGCCACTTGCCGTCCTCATAGGTGTACCAGGATTTTGCTTCCGGGCAGAAGCGGGTATCCTGGGCGTAGCACTCACTGAACAGGTCAGCCATGCCCGCTTCATCCCAGGAATAGCCCGTAGAGTTTTCTTGATAGGGCAGTTCCGGGTGTACGGACTTGATGTAGAACATCTTTCTGCTGATTTCTTCTGACGTGATATATCGCCCATTGGAAAGTTGAAACAGTTCATCAGCCATTCTTTCTTTCTCCTTTCTTGAGAAAGGCCATGAGTTCTTTCATACAATCCGGGCAAAGGTCGTAGGTGTTTCGGTTCCAATGCGAATTTTCCAAATCCCTGTCAATAAGTATCAGACCGTTCGCCTTGCCGTTTTCCTTAAATAATTTACTGCCATCGTAAGACTCATAGAGTTTGCCGCAGCAATCACATTTTCTTGCTCTCATGTACTTTCACCCCTTCCTCACAAATTCTTGTTCAGGTTTTCATAGATAGCTTCCAGCCGCTTTCTGTTCAGCCGGGGTTGCACGAGAACTTCATGAAGGTCATTCATCGTGTCTACCGCCATACCCCGGTAGCCGTCAGCTACCTTTTCGTAATCATCCCCGCCCGTCAGTTCTTCACGCAGGTCTGCAAGAATTTCCGTGTACAATTCTTCGCAATCACGTCCAAGGCGCTCATAGATGATTTTCTGCAATGTCCCTTCCGGGTCACCAAAGACAAGTTCCATAGACCCGTCAGGCAGGTAAAGTGTACGTGCCATACCTGTTACCTCCTATATCGTGTTACGCTTTCACATATTGTTCGCAATTCCCGGTCAGGCAGCGGGGGCTTACAAGCCCGCTGGTTGACATAACAGAGTTCCTTATAGATTTCCTGCTTACTGTACCCGGTATTGTGCATGGCTCCCGCAAGAGAAGTCAGTGAAAGGTTTCTGCCCCCGGATATGATTTCCGGGTATTCAGGCCGTACAAAGACCTTTCCCTTTTCTGGCTTACGGAACACAGGGGAATAGATTTTCTGAACCAGAGAGGACTTGCCACCGCTTTTGCGTTCGGCTTCCGGGAAGTATTTCTCAACCACATAGTCAATGGCTTTCTGGTTCTCAATAATTTCCGGGAAGATAAGCACCTTGCCCGTCATAATGAAGAACCGCCTTGCCTTGTAAATCTCCACTCCGGCCAGGTTATTTCTGCCCGTGAAGGGGAGATTGCCACGCAGGAAAATGTGAACCCCACGTCCGCTTCTGGACTTTTCGGTATAGGACTGACAGGCTTTCATAATATCGGCACATAGCGGGGTCATCAGGCCGTCATCAAACCCAGCGTCAATATCAATGCCCACCAGTCCATTATCCGCAAACACAAACCCCAGATGGTCATAAGTACCGCCCTCTACCGCCGCCTTTGCCTGGTCAAAGGTTCCCCAGGTGTCAGGGGTGGTAGAGGAAGCGGCTTTTCGCTCAAAAGGCTTCATGGGAATTTTGGACGTATCCCAGGCACACACCCACTGCTTCAAATTTTTCAATTCTTCTGGTATTCTGGAATAATCCATCGTTCCCACACACTCCTTTACATGGTAATCAGTTCGCTATACGGCAAGCCCTCAATCCAACGGCAAAGGGTATGCCACTCGTCCAGTTTGTGGTTCTTGCGAGAATGATAGATGTTCCGCAGCACAGCGTAATTCAGTTGCACCGTGCGCTTCTGGTTGTAACTGGTGGGAAGAAGCTGTATCATCTGCCACCAGAAAAATTTCTGTTGTGCCTGAGTATGCTTTCTCTCTGCGTTTGACAGGTCAGTACGCTTGAGTTTTTCGGAAGCAATGAGGTACTTGTTACGATAGTGATTCAGAACGCTAACCACATACTCCAAGCAGGTTGTAGGGTTTTCATAATACTCCATGTCCTCATTACCTTCTGCACGGTCAGTACCGTTAAACAGATGTTCATGACTGAAATCATCCAGCACAAATTCCTTTGCGTGGATTTTGTGCATGGTCGAACAGCTATTCTCCACCGTACCCACCTTATAGGTATCGTACTCCTTCCACCAATACAGCGGGGCGGTCAGGTCGCAGGTCACGCCAATCATACGCAGGAACTTACTATGGTCAGTCCCGGACTTAATCAGGCGCTTCATCAGGTCAAGGTCTGCGGCTCCCACGATGTACTTGTCCACCCGGCAATTATGGTCACTGTTCAGTTCACAGCCAAAGCACCCGCCGCCCGGATACTGCGGCTCCCAGCAATAGTGACTATCGCTTTTGCCCCAGGAGTTCATGGGGTTCCTCATTCCACGGGCAGCCGCTTCCCATCCGTAGGTACTCGTTCGGTCAATCTTAATCACACTTCACACCGTCCCTTCTGCGGATACTCATGTACAGCTTGTACTCAATCCCCTGCATCTCTGCTGTCTTATGCAGGGCTTTCTTCTTCGTGGTGTAGCGCCGGGTCAGCGGGGTCTTTTCCTCACCAACACGGCACACATAATACTGGCTACTGCCTTTCTCTTTCGATACGGTATATTCCAGCACCATTTTAGCTGCTTCCTCCTTAATCTTTCTCATGAGGTAGTCACCGCTCACACCCGTCATCAGGCCGTAAAGGTCAGAGTGGAAAAAGGCTTCTATCTCATTGGTGTTGCAATCGTTACGGGGGGGGTAAAACCAGCAAGCAGGTTGAAATAATCTTCTGCCGCTTTGATAATAACGGCTCTGCACAAAGCGTCAGGGTACATTACATGGATTTCCTTTCTGCGATTTCAGCCATCTTTGCAGCGTTCAGGCGGGTATCGCCGTGGACTCTGCTGTACGACAGGTAACCGTTCATGCGGTCAATCTTCGTCAGGTTGGCACTGCCACACTTCGGGCAGACTTCCATTTCCAACTGCTGGTGACCACAATCCTCACAATAGGCCAGGGAGAGGTTGACTCCCTCATAGAAGCCCTTCTTCATGGCACGGCGTACCAGAGTTCTCACAGCGTCCAGATTGTAGCCAATGGGATAGCGCACATACTGGATTTTCCCGCCGTTGCACAAATCCCAGAAACGTCCTTCCAGGTCTTGCTTCTGGATAGGGGTGAGTTCTTCGGTGACGTGGCAGTGGAAGGAATTGCTCACGTAGGGGCGGTCACTTACGTTCTCCACGATACCGTACTTCTTGCGGAACTGCTCAATCTGCAAACCGCAAAGGCTTTCAGCGGGAGTGCCGTAGATAGCATACAGCCATCCATCTTCCTGCTTGAACTGGGTGACCTTCTTGTTGATGTACTCCATGACCTCAAGGGCGAAAGCGCCGTCCTCCGCAATGGACTTCCCGTTGTACAATTCCTGCAATTCATTGAGGGCAGTAATGCCAAAGGAAGCGGTCATGGGTTTCAGCAGGGGCTTAATCTTGTCAGTAGGTTTCAGGTGACCACCATACAGACCACCTTCGCAGAACTGAATAGGGTTCACGCTTGCCCGCATTTCACCCAGATAGTCGTAGGTACGCTTATGTACCCCTCTAATCATTTCCAGGTAGTAGTCCAGAACTTCGTAGAAATCCCGGTTCTCCTGTCTGGCCTTTGCCAGTATCATAGGCAGATGCAGACTGACAGCGCCCACATTGAAGCGCCCCACGAATACGGGCTTATCATCATCGTCAGCCGGGGTCATACCGCCACGCTCAAACCAAGGAGAGAGGAAAGCACGGCAACCCATAGGAGATACCACCCGCTTATACTTCTTGTACATGGAAGCTACATAACCATCACCCGTCAGGGACAGCCAATCCGGGTACATGGTCTTTGCGCTGCACTGGATACCCGCTTCAAACACATCCTCATTCACGCCACCCTCACCATGAAGGTGTTCGTCATAGAGGAATACCAGCTTCGGGAACAGGACGGGCTTCTTGTTACCCGGTTTACCCTGCCCGTTCATATGAACCCGCAGGAAGGTCTTGCTTGCCATTTTACCGAACGGGTCAACGGCAAGGCCAAAGGTCATCGTGATAAAGGGATAATCACCACGGGAACTGCCCACGGTGTTCAGCTTCATTTCAATGCCCTGGAACCCCTGTTCAAAGTCCCGCTCCACCTTCTTCATAGCCCAAGCATCCGCTTCCTCATTGAAGTAGGGATTGCCCGTGATTTCACTATGCTCAAGCAGATACTTTTTGTAGGACTTCTCCGCATACGGGGAAAGGATTTTGTCAACCTCCGGGACAGTGAAACCGCCATATTGTTGAGAAGCGGTAGCCAGGATAATATCACCCAGCACGTCAAAGGCCGTGTCAAGGGTTTTTGGTTCGTTATACCAGACATTGCCCATTTCAAACCCGCCCTGCATGACAGCGCCCACGTCACACAGGCAGCAGTTGATGGTATCCAGGCGGGCAGACTGGTCATGGATGTAGATGTAACCTTCCTTGCAAGCCTGCAATTCGTCCTTCGTCATGAAGAACCGCCTGTACAGCCGCTTATTGAGTTCATTGAAAATCAGGCAGCGTTTGGTTGCCACCAGGGCAGAGTCCGTATTTGCGTTCTCCTTGTCCCCAATAAAGCGGATGGACTGACTTTTGATATAGACTTCATCCATCAGGTGGACAAAATCTTTCTTGTAGTTGCGATAATCCTTGTAGGACTTCGCAACCTTCGGGTTAAAGTCCTCAAGAACCTGCTCCATGATATTGTGCATTTCACTGACCGGGATTTCCTCAAGTCCTTTGTCCTCAATCATGCGGACAACCGCCGCCACAATATCATCGAACTGCTTATCGGTCAGCGTTACCATCACACGGGAAGCGGACTTCGTGACGGCGTTCACGATTTTCTGACCGTCAAAGGCTTCCAGCGTTCCGTCTTTCTTAATGACTTTCATGCAGAATAATCCTCCCTTCTTTGAGTGTTTGGCTTACATCAATGACCCGCTGGTTTGTACTTCCCGCCCAGGGATAGGTCACGTCTTTCAGTTCGGTTACGAACCTGCCGTCCACCAGCACGTCCACGGACTCCATCATTCGGGTCAAATCGTGCTGCTGCATGATTTCTTCCCAAGTGTAGCCCGTATAGACCCAGATGGTCTTGTCCGGGAAATCCTGCTTGACCGCCCGCATGAGGTTGTCAACCTCTGCCCGGTTGTTCGGGTGAAGTGGGTCACCGCCAGAGAACGTAATCCCTGCAATGTAATCCTTCCTCAACTCCTGGTAGAGTTCTTCCTTATCCAGCAGGCCAAAGGGGATACCGTCAGCAGGGTTCCATGTCACGGGGTTATGGCAGTCCTTACAGTGGTGTTCACACCCTGCTACCCAGAGGACTACCCGCAGGCCGTCCCCGTTGTTCATGTCATCATGGGTGATATTGTGATAGTTCATCACACGTCACCCGCTTTACGATGTAAAGACCGTTCTGCCGTAAAGCCCTCCGGGTAACGGGCTTTCAGCTTATCAATGTTAAGCTGCATAACTTCATCCATTGTGAAGTCCAGCGCAAAACAGGCTTCGGCAATCATCCACAGGCAATCACCCAGTTCCTTCTTGACGTGTCCCTTGTCAAACGGGTGTCCCTGGTAGACCTTCTGCATAATACCTGCCACTTCGCCCGCTTCGGAAGTCAGGCCAAATACCGCATGACGCAGCATATCTTCCTTTTGGTCATAAGGAATACTGCACGTGCGAACAGCCAAATCCTGATACTCTTTACCGTTCATACCTTGTGTTCCTCCATCCTTAAATAATTCTCTTTTACAGAATAAGCATTGGAGAGTTTGAAGCTATGCTTCGCCCTCTCCGCAGCTTACGTCATGGGATTATCCCAAGATACTGTCAAGGTCGAACCGCTTCTTGCCGCCCGCCTTACCAGCCTGCGTTGCAGAAGCGGACTTCGTAGTGGTTTCCTTCTTTGCCGGGGCAGAAGCGGGGGCAGCGGGAACCTCGTCAAAGCCGTCAGCCGCTTCCTTATCGCCCAGGCGCACGAACTTGAGCATCTTGCCGGGAGTACGGTTGCTCTCAACTTCCTCATGGTCAACCTCACAGCGGATGAAGTGACCAACCAAATCCTCATGGTCAATCTCCGTCAGAGAGAAGTCATTGAGCGCCACCTTCGCAAAGTAGCTGAAAGCGTTCAGACCACCTTCATTCGGCTCCCCATCCTTGTTCAGCAGGGAAAAGCGTTCCATGTGCTTCTGCCCCGTGGCAGTCTGCATGGTAATCTCCATCTTGCCAAAGTCCTCCTTGTAGTTGACCTTGACAATCTGGAACACGTGCGTTCCCTTCGGGATAAGGGAGAAACCTTCCGTCAAACCAATCTTAGCCATTGTATTTTCCTCCTTACTTCTTTTTGTCATTGATGTTTGCGGCAACCGCAGCAACAATGACGATGATGATTTCCGTCATGATTGTAGCCAGTACCCCGGCCACAAAAGGATTGATGTACATTTTATTCCTTCCTTTCCTTCTGGGTCAGACGGTACGTAACGGCTTCCTTCGTCTTGTACTTGTCCAACACTCCATCCTGCTTCATTTTGGCTTCATCCACCTTGAGGGACGTACTGCGGGCGGTCACCCACTCATACCGCTTGCCCTGGATGATAACCTGCTTGTCACCATCCCGGAACTGACCCATACAGGCTTCCTTGATAAGGTCTTTGAGGGTTTTCAGCCGCTTTTCATCATCGGCAATGCCCTCATTTACCTTGTCGATTTTCGCCTGCAACTGCTCTGCTTCGGCAATCATAGCGTCAAGGTCGCTATCCGGGGACAGGGAGTTGGCACGGAGTACCTTGAGAATGTCAGCATCCTTTTTCTCGTCATACTTCGGAGAAATGCCGCCCTCCACGTGCTTCTTCCACCATCTTTCCACTTTCTTGATGGTCTTTGCCATCTGCGGGTAGCGTTCAGAAACCTTGAAAGCCCGCTCAAAGGTGTTCTCCGGGGTGACAGTGAACTTCTCCGGGTGGTCATAGTCCTTATCACCCAGAATGGTACAGACCATAATCACATCATCTACACCCAGCAGGTAGGCGTAAAGTGCAGCCTGCAAAGCGTAGTATTCAGGCACGTCCTCAAGCCAGTCCTCCGCACGTTTGGTGGTTTTCATTTCCATCACGGTAGTAGGCTTGCCGTTCTTGTCCACGAACAGGTAGTCCCACATTCCACCGAAAATCGGCTCGTCCTTGAAGAAATCACCCCAGGTTTTCTTGAAGTAATCCTCACCGTACACATCGGTAGGCGTGACCAGCTTCTTCCAGAAGTATTTCTCCCTCATGTACTCTGCCTGCTTCGGCTCAATGGCTTTACCAGCCAGGGTATAGATGGTATCCTCAAAGGGTTCCTCATACGTGCGGGTGATAGCACACCAGGCATTGAACGGGGTAGTCCAGGCGTTCAAGCCCATAATCGCCGCAAAGCGTGTACCCGTGCATTTCTTAGGACGGGCAGGCGGCGTAATGGTAATCGTACCATCGTCATTCCACTTCATGGCCTTTACCCTCCTTACACGTACTGCCGCCAGTGGCGGGCAAAGGCGCTCTTGCCGTCAGCACCCTTCTTGTTCAGGCGGGTAAACCCGGCATGGAGCATATTGTGTCGTGCGACACTGCGTTTCAGCTTTCTCATGTTAATCCTTCCTTTCTACGGGAGGGTTCAACCTCCCGTCCAGTTCCACAGCCTTATTCAGATACCAGATAGCTTTCTGAATATCCTCAATGCCGTTCTTCCTCTTGTGACGGTAGATATACTTGAGGGCATTGCACACACAGAAGTTTTTAGTGGCTTCCTCACCCTGGGTTTCCACCATCACGTCAATGCACTCAAAGTTCCCAGTTTCATAGTGGGAAGGGTGGTTCACGTTGTCTGCCATATCAAATCCCTCCCATCCCTCTAATCAAGCACAGAATACCTTTTTCCAGGGAAGCAAGACTATCAGACTTTTCACGCAAGCTGATTTCCAGCTTTTCATTGATAGCCCGCAATTCCCGGATATGGGCGCTCAATGCTCTGTTTTCATCACGCAGACATTGAATTTCCTGGTCTTTTTCGCCCATTGTCACTTCTCCTTACTCCCCATACTGGGCAATGATTTCCTCAAGGTTCTGGCACAGGGCAGCACAGGCAGAGGCAGTGATTTTGGTGAACCCATCGGTTTTCATGGCAATCTGCTGGACAAAATCTTCCTGGGTTTCGTCCTTCTCCATGAGTTCCTTACACAGGCTCTTGAGTTCAGCAACCTGCTTTTCATCCGCAGCGCCGTCAGCCCCGGTCAACTCCTTCTTCGCTTCCTCACGCTCTGCCACGGTAGCAGGGGCTTTCTTCTCCTTCTTCGCAGGAGTGACAGCGGCGGCTTCCTCCGCAAACTCACCGTTCTCCGTGTCATCCGTAGTTTCCGTCCCCAGGGTAGCGTCCACATCGTCAGGTTCGGTAATGTCCAGAACCATCATCCAGAGGTAGCGGCGCAGGTAAGTAATGGAGGAACCAAGCGCCTGCATGACGTTGGTGACCACCTTACCCTTGTTGCTCACAATCTGCTCAACCTCACGGTACGGAGCGACAAACACCAGACCTTCTTCCTGCGGATTGTCCGTGTTGTAGATGGTCATGGTAGCCTTTTCACCGTCAAACTGGGTAGACGTGACAAGGCCGACACGGGCGAAAATGCGGAGGGCAGGCGGCACAATGTCCTCCAATTCAAAATACTTGAACTCAAGGCTCATGTTCTTGCCGGACTTCTTGACCTTCTGGTTCAGGAAATACAGGCGGGCTTTCGCCAGCTTCTGACGGACATTCATGCTTTCGTAGATATTAGCCATTGCTACCTTCCTCCTTGTTTTCTTCATCACTGCCGAACAGCACAGCGGCGATTTTCTTTGCGAAAATCATCCCCACCATCGGAATGAGCAGCTTACCCAGCCCTTCCAGGTTCGGGTCGTTGATTTCACGCTTCATGACTTCCATGACGGCCTTATCGTATTCGGCCTTAGTAATCTTCTTTTCGTCCATTGGTCGTTCTCCTTTCTCACTCCACGGTGTACCAGTCATCGGACAGCATATCGGTCTGGGAAGCAAGCCAGCCCACGCAGAAACGGTCATCAGCGGTTTTCATCACGACAGCGGGCAACGTCAGGTCACCTTCCAGATTGCTCACGCAGGACAGGTCAGCTTGCGTATGGAACTCAATGTCCGTTGCCAGGAACAGGAACATATTCTTGCCGTTCCAACCCTTACGGGCTACCTTTTTACCTCCCTTGAGGAAGTTCATAGCGTCCCCAAAGGAATAGGTGTCGGCGGGAACCTTCTGCGGGTCATCGTCCACAATCTCCCAGTCATCACGCAGGACAAACGCAATGTCACGGGGGAACATAGCGGCGGTAGGAACGTCCTGACTGGACTCCGTATCCTCAAAGTGGTTCATGAGTTCCTCACGCTCCTGGCCGTAATACCAGTAGGCATTTTTCCAGTTGGACAGCTTGACCTTCTTGCCAGCCATCAAAGCGTCCTGAACATCACAGAATTTCATAGTTTTTATCCTCCTTAATCGAATAGCGCCAGGGATTTCTTCTTGAGAGAGTTAATCCGTCTGGTATTTTTCCGGGGCGGTTTCACCCCAAGAAAGTCATTGATGTACTTCTGCGCCAGTTTCACATACCACTTACGGTCTACCACTTCGATTGACAGTTGATTGTTGTTATCAATGACACAGTGTGTGGGCAGGCCAGCTACCTTTGCGCTTCTGCCCGTGGCAGCGTGGGTCTTGTAGACAGTCCCACAGGTTTTATCCGCAGTGGCGTAAACCCGGTTCACTTTCTGGACGGTAACTTCCTCACCATTTACCAAGTGATAGCAGCCAGAGTATTTACCGCCAGCCTTTGCCACCAGTTGGAAGTCCAGAATGTTTGTGCTTGCCGCAATGGTTTCTTCTGGGGGCGTACCGTTCACAAAGAACTCTTTGATAGCCCTTGCCACCACCACAGCGTTGTTGTTGATGTTGAAAGCGCCCTGGGGAGAGATGCCCCTGACAAGCTGACCACCCTTCACCTTCGGCTCACCGCCGCCAACTGGGACTTCTACGTAGTTGTTCACGTCCTTCTGGACAATCTTCTGGATGAAATCTTCTTCCAGTTCAAACCCGGTTCTGTCCTGCCACTCCTGGGTAATCTCCTGCCACTTCGGTTCGTCCGTGTTGTCAAGACTCACCATGATACCATCCGTGTTAAGCTGAATGATTTTGAGGGTAGGACACTCCCGGATAAGGTGCATGGACAGTTCCAGAAGAAGCAGTTGCCCGGTAATGCACACTGACCGTCCCATGAGGGGGTCATAGAGGTCATTGAACGCTTCACCGTTCTTGCCGTTGAGCATAGCGCCGTAGGTGGTGTTCAAAACCAGTTTCAGGGCTTTGTCAGTGGCCTTGTCCCCGGCTCTTTTAGCCTTAACCCTGTCCTCAAGGGTGTCTACAAACACCTGCGGGGACGGGATATTCCTGCTGCAAAAGCCGTACTGCCTGCCCTCTGACAAGGGAAGCGTCATCAGGTGCGGATAGTAGCTTGCCACGTCCTTGTTGCGAATGGAGCGGGTTTCCGTAGCTTCCTCTACGTAGGTGGGGATAGCCCCGTGGATACCTCCGTAGGCAATGGTACACGGACATTCACCAACCATCAGTTCCAGCTTACTGCTGAACAGTTCATCGGAAGGTATGCTCATGTCGTGCATACGGTCAAAGAAGTCAAAAACCTCTTGAGGAATGTACTCACGCAGCAGCTTATCCGGGTACTCATACTCCCGTTCATCTGTCCAGGGCTTTTCAGGCTTGACTGCTTTCAGATACACAGAGGTCAATTTTGCGTTGGTCATATACATGGCCTGACGTTCATCCAGCCCTCTTGCTTTGCCCAGCGTGGCCTTGTTCTTGAGGTACGCTTCCCGCAGGTGGAACAGCTTTTCGGTTGCGTCCACATCGTACTTGCAATACTTGATGGTACGGGCAAGTTCTTCCGGGGTCAGCGGGCGGTCAATGTTGAAGTCAACCTCCGTTTCCTCAATCGGAATACCCAAGTGAGCTTCAATCGCTTTCAGGGACAAGCCCATCTGGCAGTCATCCATGAGGTCAAAGCTACTGAAAAATACCCGGTATTCCCGCAGGAAAGGAATATCCCAGCCGTTGACTTCCTCCACAATGATTGTGTCGTTGACCTTCTTGACGGTTTCCGGGTCAGCCCCAACTATGACAGCCTTGAGAATGTGGTTGTCATAGTGCTTGTTGTTGAACCCTCCCAGGAAGGGGTCTTGCTCCATGAAAGCCAGCACTGCGTCATTATCGTTGTGAATGACGGTGTACTGCCCGGTTGCCAGTTCCTTGAACACGAACAACCAATCATGGGCGAAAACCTCACAGTCAAAAATGAATGTGTTATTCGCCAATACCTATTACCTCCCTTCTTTCAATATAAGCATTGGAGAGTTTATGCCTAAAAGACATAGCCAAGATTGTTACGGGTGACCATTTCCATGTAGGTCACTCCGTTTGTGCCTGATATCACTTCATTCAAGCTGACGGTCTGAACCCGCCGCTTCTGCTTATCCAACTCATGACCGATTGCCGAACGCATAGCGTAAAAGGCAATGATTTCAAAGTTGTGTTCATGCAGTTCCGGGTATGCAAACCACCGCTTGACAGACCGCAAATAGCGGAAGATAACCACATCGTACCATTCATCAGGCGGCAATTTTCTAAGCCGCAGGTACTTGAACACCAGGTAATGGTTATCGGTTGCGAACTTCTGTTCTTCGTCAGTCAGAGGGGTATTCAAAGGGTCTTTTCTCATACGCTACTCCCCCCCCAGACGGGTTCTCTGGGTTTTCGTCATAATGCGCTCCTTTCTCCCAGCAAGGCCAGGACTTGCATCTTGAGGGCGGCAACCTTGTTCTGCGGATAAAGCTGCTTGAACAGGTGTTCCAGCATTTTCACAGGGATGGAGTTGCCAGCCATCTTGTAAATCTGGGTTTTGGAAATGCCGTTGTTCATCAGCAGTTCCACGTCAGCGTCAGTGAAGCCCATCAACCTGAAATACTCCGTAGGAGTCAGTTTGCGGTAACGCTCACCATCGTAAACTTTCACCTCACGTCCCCCCCTGATACGGTTTTCAAGGTTGGGCATAGGCCGTCTGGTGAGTAAACCCGGTTCATCTGGTCGTTTCCGTAGTGCTGCAAGTCGGCAATTTGCTTAATTACCACCTTGCACTTCACCACCTTCGGGTCTTTGTAGTCCCTGGACAGGAGCGTGGGGCATATCCCCCCCCTGTCACCGATATGGCCGGGGTGCGCAGCGTTGTGGGTAATGACGCTCTGGGTTTTATCTTCGGATAGATAGAATTGTTCAGGTACTTCATCATCCAGATAGTCACCCATGCAGGTTGTCAGCGGCACGGTAGCGGGGAAGCTAAACTTCCCATCGTCCACGTCCTTGCGAATTGATACAATCAAGACCCGCTCACGGCTCTGCGGAAGTTCGTAGTCAGCGCAGTTCATAACCTGCCAGTAATTGTTGTAGCCAGCTTCTTCAAGGCTTTTCAACACAAGGCCAAAGACAGGCTTCATGCTCTTGCTGGTCAAATGCTTCACGTTTTCCGCAATCGCAATTTTGGGACGGGTAGCTTCTATAATGCGGAGTGCGTCAAAGAACAGGCCGCTTCGGGTTTTCTTACCTTCACTATCCACCAGTCCTTTCTTTTCTCCGGCAATAGAAATGTCTTGACACGGGAACCCGTAGGTTATGAGGTCAAGGTTGCGGGGCAACTGGGTTTCATCAATCTTTGTAATGTCACCGTAGTTCATGCTTTCTGGGACTTCGTGGAGAAGGGCGTATGCTTTACTTGCATACTTGTCAATCTCACAATAGCCAACCAGATTGTAGGCAATCCCCACGTTTTCCAGCGCCCTTTCAAAGGCTCCTATGCCGCTGAACAGCGATAACACGTTCAGCATTAAGTACCTCCTTCTTCAATCATTTTCCAGCGGAACCGTCTGTCCGTTGGAACCAACCCCTTATCCTCAAACTGGAAGCGCCTATCAAAATCGTGGACTGTTCGTCCATCGGAATGAAACGACACCGGGGAGTCCAAGTCCCACTTCATAAGAAGCGCCCAGAGGTCAGGGTAGTTCTTTCGGAGTTGTCTTAACTGGTCGATACCCTGGTTATGACAGAACCAACAGCCGCCACGGGTTGCGGTGGTGTATATAGGGGACAAAAGGTCATTATCCTCACACCACTGCCTTGCGTCTGCTTCTGTCCATCCGATTGCCGCCAACGGTGAGATTTTCGTTATACCGTCTAAGCGTTCTAAACGGACAGGTTCATCAGCCGCAATACCCACATATTGCACCACAGTATTTATGTCAGCTCCCTGTGATACGGGGCTATTGGAAACTTTTCGCAGCGCCGCCATTTTAAGGTCGGAGTTACACCAGTTTCCTTTCCGCATTGGGAAGCCGTATATCCGGCATTGGGGGGGGGAGTATGCTTTACGCTGTCAAGCGGGTTGGTTTTGAGTCGGTCATTGCACCAGGCTCCCTTTGTGTACGGGAACCCAGCATTGGAACCTTCCTTGAACGTCCCTCCCGGTTTTCTTGTCGGAGTACGGTAGAAAATTTTCTCATAGGTTTGCTTGTTGCCATTTTTGTCCATAGCGTAGATATGCTCTACCTCAATTCCAAAACGGCGTTTGATAATTTCATCGGCCTTGCGCTTGAACTCAACCATAGGCGGCAAGTCAGCAGGTATGGTATCGGTAGCCCACACTTCCGCATGAACGATACGGTCAAGCGGCCAGCCAAGTATCTTAATTGCACCAAGGCAAGCCAGACTGTCTTTTCCGTAACTCAATGACAGAATGTGTTGAGTCATTAGTGCGTCCTCCTTCATCCTCACACCCCATGAAGGGGTGTGATTTTAGATTTTGAAAGCGGGACGCACACCGTTAGCGCTGGAAGCGTAGTTGTAGTACGCAAGGCCGTTGTAGTTGACAATGGCAAAATTGGCAGCGGAACCTTCCACCTTGTTCTGCAACCAGTACCATTCCCACGTCCCGGTCTTGCTTCCCTGGAACGCAATGCGGTTGCGGCGGTCTTTCATAGGCTCCCACTGTTCCACGTCATCCGGCTCCTTCTCACCGTAGGGGTTGTAGCCGAAAATCTCACGCTCCGTGGGCAGACGCAGCAGGTCACCGCTCTCAAAAGCTACCATCTTCTCACGGATTTCAGCCGGGAAGCGGTCAAGAATTTCAGTGTTGAGCGCCTTACGCAGTGCGCAGGACTTGTACCCTCCACGGTTGGAACTGGTACGGTTCATGGAATACTCCTTACGCAGGCAGTCCACCAGAACGAAAATCATGCCGTCCTGCTCCTGCTTTACGGCCAGGGCTTCCACTTCTTCGCCGTCATTGAGGGTGAAGGTGATAACGTCACCCACGCAGTAGTGACCATCGGCCACTGCTTCGATAGTTCTAAACAACTTCATTACTTAGTCCTCCATATTCTTATTCAATGATTTTGCAGCCACACTTACGGTAGCTGGTGCAGCGCTGCTTGTATGACTTGAGTAGAGAACGGATATTGTCTACGTAGTCATAAACAATAGGTTGCTGCTTGTCCTTAAAGGTTCTTGCCACCCGGCCTAAACTCTGTACAATGACTGCGTAGTCCTTTTGAGGAGTGGTCAGGAAAAGGCGGTCAAGTCTGGGAATATCCAGTCCTTCCTTCGCCAATGCGTAGGTTGCGAACAGATACCGTTTCCGGCCAGTGCGCATATCCTCAATGGCTTGCTCCCGCTCTGCTTTCAAGGCTTTTGTGGTCATCTTTCCATCAATGACCGCCGCCTGCCTTTTCAGCGCCGGGGGTAGCATGGAGTAGAGATACTTCAAATGGTCTACCCGTTCAGACAACACCAGATTGAAATGGTCACGGTTCTCTTTCAGGTCATGCAGAATGAGTCGGTTCCGTTCTTCCTGTTCGGTAAGGTATGTAATCATCTTTGCGTAGTTCACCGTACCATCACTGTTCAGAAAGCACGGGTTCAATGTCACCCCTGTACCTTGAGGAACCACGTTAACCTTCATCACCCTGGACTCCACGGCCTTGTCTGGAACCGTCCAGACCACTTCACCTATCATGGCATACGTGGCCTTGATAAGCCCGTCTGCCCGGTGAACCGTTGCCGATAGCCCGTACTTGTGCCTTGCCCGCAGGGAATTGAGAACCTTACTGAACTGGGTGACCGCCGTGGGTGTACCGCTTACACGGTGACATTCATCCACAATGATGCAGTCCCATTCATCCCGGTATTGCTCCAAGTCCACCTTGCACATGGTCTGGATAGTGGCAAAGGTCATCGTTTCACCGATGTTCACCTTGCCTTCCGTAATGGTTCCCAGCCGGGTAGGGTCAACGTACTGTTCTGCTCTGGCTTTGCTCTGGGTCAACAGGTCTTTCGTATGGGTCAGCCATAAGGTCTTAATACCAAGGGCGCAGGCCAAGGCTATGCCCATCTGGGTCTTTCCGCTTCCTGCGGGGGATTGCAGGATGCCATAGTGGTTAATCAGCATTGCTCCCACAGCTTCTTCCTGATAGTCATACAGCGGAACCTTGCCGCCAAAGTCTACCTTCTTCGGAGTCTTGAACAGCTTCCGTACATCTCCATCCAGAAATGGCAGGAGCGAACGCAAGCACCCAAAGGGAAGAATGAGGTCATTGCCGTTCATGCTGTACAACAGCAGTTGTTTGGGGGTATTGCCCACCCACAAGTGCATACGCACTTTCTTCTGGTAATCAGGGTTCGTCAGCACCAGATTTTCCTTGCACCAACGCATGATTTCAGGGGACGGGTCAGTGATTTTCAAATAGCTTCCAACTTCAATCAACATCCCGCTTCCTCCATGAACTTCACCCACTGGTCAAAGGAATGGTACATGGGGAACTCCTTTTCCGTGATACTGCCCTCACCGTAGAGTTGCCGCAAGGACAGGTCATCGAAACTCACCATGTAAATGTCACCGTTCGCCAGCTTCATAGCAAAGTAGCAATAGGCGTTCCCTCTGGCTTCCCAAACGGTCATGGCTCCTTCCTGGTTGCACTCAATCCGAGAGAGAGGGAAGCGGTTATTTGCACACACCTTGCAGTCAATCAGGACGGCAATGTTGTTCTTGACCGCTATCACATCTGCGGGTTGACCTACCTGGTTCTGCGCCATGTTATGCGCCCACCAGCCACGTTCGGCAAGCATTTCACAGAGTTCTTCTTCAAAGTGACCGCCCACCGTTCTGTTCACGGTTGATTGCTTCATACCATAACACCTACCTCCATTCGTACTCTTTGCCGTACTTCTTCCTGTACCATTCCTCAAACTCACGCTTGTGTTTTTCATCCTTGAAGTAATCCTGAACCTTTTTCGCAAGGATGGTACAGATAGGTTTTTCTTCTAGTAACCGGGCTAAATCAGTCATCGTGGACGAACACTTTACCCTGTTCGTAATCATCCAGAATGGTAATAGTTACCTGAATGATGGAGTCTGCTTTTGCACCCTTGCGAGTCCCGGCAAAGATAGAACTCACTTCGGTCTTGTCCGTTGCAATACCCCTCTGACCCAACTGGAAGATAAGCCAGACGAACGAAAGGCGGTGCTTCTTAATTCGTTCACGAATAGCGTCAAGTTCCTCCACGGCGGTTCCCTCCTTTCTCAAAATTCTTATAAACAATAGTTGGCAAGAGGGAGTCCAATGCTTATAATAGAGTTGCGACACTCATATAGCATTGGAAACCCACTGGGCAAAATCTAACGCCCCAGCGGGCGGGTGTTTTGCGCCCTTGCAAACAACTTTCGTTTACAGTCCCCATTATAATCCCTATGATAGGGATTGTCAAGCCCTATTCGCAAATTTTTTATAGGGATTTTTGAAGGAGGTATTTTCATGGGATTTTCGGAGCGCTTAGAAGGACTGCTCAAGGAACGCAAGCTAACCTGAAAAGAGGTTTGGACTACGCTGCACATCGGCAAGAACCAGAAGAAATACTGGGCTGACAAGGGAATTACCCCGGATATGGAAACCCTTCTCAAACTTTCAGAATACTTCGGGGTATCGCCTGATTATCTGCGGGGTACGGATGAACTGAAACAGTCCAGTATTGCCACGCTGGATAGTCAGACTCTTACTCTGTCCGCAGAAGAAGTGCGGTTGGTTCTCAAATACCGTGCGCTGGACAAGGAAGGACGCACGATGGTTGAGTCTACCCTTATTCAGGAAACCCGCAGAATGAGTACGGAGAAAGGGGAAACTGTAAGTGCCGGGTAATCAGCCTTGCCGAATGGAGGAAGAACCATGTATGAAGAAATAAAAACCGCTTGCATTTATGCCCGGTATTCCAGCAATAACCAAACCGAACAGTCCATTGAAGGACAGCTTCGTGTATGCCGGGAATTTTGCAATCGTTATAATATTAGAATAGTCGAGATATACACTGACCGTGCAACATCAGCCAGCAAGGATATTGAAAAGCGTGTGTCCTTCCTCAAGATGATTAAGGACTCTGAAAAGGGAAACTTTGACGCTGTAATCGTCTACAAGCTGGACAGGTTTGCCCGTTCCCGGTATGACAGCGCTACCTACAAATACCGATTGAGGAAGAACGGGGTACAGCTTATATCAGCCACAGAGAATATCAGCAATGACCCAGAAGGTATCATTCTTGAGTCCGTCCTTGAAGGTATGGCTGAATTTTACAGTGCAGAACTCTCCCAGAAAATCCATCGTGGTTTACGGGAGTCGGCCTACAAGCATAATTCCATAGGCGGGCAAATCCCTCTGGGCTATAAAACAGAAGGTAAGAAGCTGGTCATAGATGAAGAAACCGCTCCTATTGTCCGGGAAGCATTTGAAATGTATGCGGAAGGTCATAGCGTTGCCGATATATGCCGTACCTTCAATGCAAAGGGGTACAAAACTTCCAAGGGTACACGCTTCGGTAAGAGTTCTTTCAGTAAGATTTTCCGCAACGAAAAATACATCGGTGTGTACCAGTTTCATGACTACCGGGCAGAGGACGCTATACCCGCTCTCATTGACCGTAAGACTTTCAATCTGGTACAAGCCCGCCTGAAAGCCGTAGGCAAAGCCCCTGGGCAGTTCAAAGCAAAACATATATATACCTGCTTTCGGGAAAGCTATACTGCGGTCATTGTGGCTGCAAGATGAACGGGAATTGCAACACCAACGAATATTCCTATTATGAGTGCTATGGAAAGAAAAACCTCCATAAAGACTGCCACAAGCGAAACTTGCGGAAAGACTTTATAGAGGATATTGTTGTGCGTGACGCTCTGTCCCTTCTCACACCTGAACGGATTGAGGAAATCGCCACGGTTGCCATTCAGACCAACACGTATGAAGTGGAAACCACCACGGATATTCCTGCCATTCGTGGCAGACTTCATGAAACCAAGCTGTCCCTTGAGAATATCACCAAGGCTATTGAAGGTGGTCTTGCCCCGGAAACGCTTGTGAAGCGAATGGTGGAGTTGGAAAAGGAAAAGAAGGTTCTTGAAGGGGAACTCAAGAAAGAGGAAAAGAGCGTTACCTATCTTGACAAGGAACAGGTTATTTACTGGCTGAACCAGTTCAAGGACGGGGATATTGAGGATGAAGATTTCCGTAGGCAACTCATTGACCTGTTCGTAAATTCTGTTACGGTGTGGGATGAACCAGACGATTTCTTCAAAATCACAATCGCCTATAATCTCACGTCCTTACAAGAAAAAACGTACCGCCTACCGAAAGGCGGTACGTTGTCGGATTTAGAACTCAATGCACCAGATCGGGAAACCAACAAAAATGACGTCGTATACAGCCATATTGTCGCAGA
>ERZ1673695.686-NODE-686-length-47144-cov-95.101170_pt1 | contig 47144 bp, 51 predicted proteins | sample MGYA00580225_ERZ1673695 | MGnify/ENA primary metagenome ERZ1673695 (study PRJEB41218, sample SAMN15661739) | gut metagenome | host: Homo sapiens | place: Canada: London | collected 2015-08-20/2019-03-30 | study: EMG produced TPA metagenomics assembly of... | reverse complement strand
TTTTGCCGCTGTCCTTTTGCTTGCCGGTCGTGCCGTCGAACGCGACGAGGTTGCCATCCGTCGGGGATGTGACCTTTTCCGTTTTTCCGTTGTTCAGGGCTGTAATGTTGTCCTGCATTGCTTTCTGATCTGCCGCCGTGAAATATCTGCCGATAACGTCGCCCGCAGACCACGCCCGCGCGGTCGTGCCGTCCTGCCCGCGTACAACGGTCAGCACGTTCCCGTTCTTTGCGGTCATCAGCACAGTTTCCGCCGTAGACCCGTCTGCACCGATTGTCAGCAAGTTCGGCGCATCCGGCAGCATTGTCCCGTCAACGACGTTTACGGTCGTTCCCGCCGCCGTCAGCGCTCCGGACAGGGACGTTTCCGGCGTGTTCGCCTGTGGCGGGTACATTTTTTCAAGTTCTGCCATTGCGTAACCTCCCGTTTTAGTAATCGCCGCCGCCGCGCGAATTGCAGAACGTCTGCATGAATACCGCGCCGACAATGCGGCTCATGGAATTCGGTAAAATCTGAATCGTATGCCATGCGTTGCGCTGAATCTTTCCGCTGCCGTCCGTTTTCAGGTACTCGACAATATCCAGATTGTCATACGATGCCGGGGCAGGGATTTCCACGCCGTCAACCTTGATCGTTGCCGAAGATGCCCGCGCGCCCTCATAGATGCCGAATTCGATTTTGTGTGTATGATCTTGAACCGTGTGCGTGTGCGCCTTTACCGTGTGCGTATGGGCGCTGACTCTATGCGTATGCGCGCTGACGCTATGCGTGTGCGAACCGACGGTATGCGTATGCCCCGGATGCGTATGCGCGCCGGACGGCACGAAATTCACGCCGCCGATGATATTGTTGTTGTAGTCTATCAGCGCAAGGCGGTCGCCGCGCGCAAGACCGTGATTGTGATTTTCGCCGCCGCTGCCGCCATTATCCGAAGAATTGATTGTGTTGCTGCTTCGCAGACTTGTTGACGATGACGTTGTTCCGCCGCCGGACGAGGTTGTAGACCCGCCGCCGCTGGATGTGGTCGAACCGCCGCCGGATGACGTTGTTTGTCCGCCGCCGCTGGAGGTTGTCTGCCCGCCACCGCCGCCGATCGCTTTTTCATACGCGCGGAATGCTTCAAACTGGATGTTTAACAGCATTTTGTTGATACGCACGACGGAATCAGAAATATACAGTTTCAGCGTCGCCGGATGCGTTGCGTCGGCGTTGTCCGTGAAATTGTAAATCTGCTGATTCGTCGCGCCCTGCGCATACGTTTCGTTGATGAGGGCGCGGTTTTGCAGTTCCGAAATGCTGCCCGCAATGTCCTTTGACTTGTTGGCTATGGTCACGGTCACGCTTCCGGGGTCGCCCTGCGCGTCGCTTTTCTCCACGCTGACAATGCGCGTGCGGAGGTTGATGCCGTCGGCTTCATCCACGACGCGGACGATCTCGCCGGGGCGGAATTTTGAAAACGTGTCGCCGGTCAGCCTGTGAAGGTCGATTGCGCCGATTTCATAGCTGACATATGGGTTTTTCAGTTCTGCAAGCATCTGTTCCGCGTAGCCCTTGAGGTTTTCCGCGACTTCATACCGGCTGTCTACAAGGATGGTCGAACATAGCCCGTACTGCTGAATGCTCATTGCATCCTCGACATACGGCTTGCCGCCGTTCACGCCCGCAATGGTCAACTGATTCACGCCCTCGCCGTAACCGAGGGCATAAATGCGGTTTGCGATGCCGGATGCGTCCACGGTCTTTTTCATCGAGGTCATGTTCTTCGCGTATCGGACTTCGCTTTTCATCGTGTCCGACGGCGCTACAAGCGAAATCGTCCACGGGTAAACAGTCGTGTCCCATGTCCACATATATTCGCTGTCAAAGCATTCCGGCACGGCGAACAGCGCCGCAAGCAGCGTTGAATTTTCCCAGTTGTACTCGAAATACCGCTTGAAATCGCAATCGCCCAAAACCCAGTTGCGCGTTGTCTGCCGCGCAAGCACGTAGTTCAGCACGTCGGCGGTCTTGATGCCGCCCCCGCCGTATTGATGGTACTGAAACAGCACGTCGGACAGGAGCGTAGCAAGGACGTGTTCGCAGTCATAGAACCGCGTCGCGCCGTTGCTGCGCTCCAAATCTTCCCCGATGATGCGAAACAGGTCAATTCTTTCGTCGCCGTCAAAGATTTCAACGAAATTCAACGGCTGGCAATAGGCGTTCTTGTCATCGTCCGCCGGAAGCGTAAACGTCGCCGTCCATAACGAATTGATTTCCAGCGAATAGCCGACGGAAACGGCGTTGTCAAGGAACGCAAGGCGCTTCATGTTGCGGTCAAAAATCTGTGGGACTTTCATTATAGCCACCTGTCTTTCCACAAAACTTTAATGTCCGCCGTCGTGCCGCCCTCTACGATAATGTCGTTTTCGCCCGGTTTCAGCTTGAAAAATTCGCTGTCATCGCTCAGAAGGTCAATGACATTCGCACCGTTCAGCGTGATCGTCATGTGTCCTGTGTCAATAATCAGTTCGTCACCGGCTGTCATGGTCAGACCGGGGAGTTGCATCGTAATCGAACCGTACGTTGAAACGCCTGTTGCGGTCGCCGTCGCTACGGCTTCCGCCATCGCGTCAAAGAACAGTATGCGGATGTAATCACCCACGCTGGATGATTCTGCTTCTGCAATGGCAGACGGCAGCACGACGCGGATAATCACGCCGCGCGCTTCTGCAACCGCTTCGACCGCTCCGTTCAAATGCCGGATGATCTTGACCGCCGCTGACGCATCCGTTTCCGCGTTCGCCGTCGCAAGCCATTCAAAGACGATGGACGATGAACGGTTAAACGATGTTCTGTTGTATGCAGAGCGGTTAAACATGGTCTTGCCCCCTTATGACAGCGTACAGACGATTGCCCCCGTCGAAACCGTGATTGCGTCGCCGCTCAACACATTCTTGCTGCGCGAAAACGAGCCGTACCAAAGCAGATTGCCGCTTGACTGTGCATCGTAGATGCCCCAATACGCGACCGTGCCGAGGTCTGCGGTCATCGTGCCGAAATCGACGGCAGCGCTGTTTGTGACCTGTTCTTTGCCGGACACAAGCGACGGCGTACCGAACGTGATGATCTTGCGGGCGTATCCGCCGCCGCTGACTTCCGTGCCGTTTCCGCTTGCCGTCGGGTCAGTCAGAAACAATGCAAGGTAGTACGTGCCGCTGCGCAAGGATGTGTTCAGTAGACTTGTCGCGTGGACGTTTGATAATGCGCTCATGTTGAAATACCTCCGTTCTTTAATTCACCTTTAACCGCGTAACGGTCAAATTCGTAATTGTGCCGCGCGCTGTAATGTAAATCAGCCCGTCGGTTTCCTGCGTGCCTTTTACGTTAATCGTGACCGTATCCGGCAGGGAAACGGACTGCACGGCTTTCTGGTTGTAGCCGATGGATTCCGCGAACGGCTCACACAAAAACGTAACGCTGCAATGCCCGGTAACGGCAATCTGTTCAATGCCGATGCCGTCAATGACCTTTGCGCTGTACGCCTTTTCTGGTTCGTCATCGAAAATAAGCAGACCGTCGCCGGAGAGCCATTCCGCGACGGCACGCGCCGTCTGCCGAACGCCCGCGTATGCGTTGCCCGCTCCAACAAAAGCAACTGTGCATGAAATCTGCCGGTTGTCGTAGCCGTCTGCAATGTCATACGTGCCGGACTTGCCCGGAATCTTGTATTGCGTGATTCGTTTTGCCGGAAGCAGCGTCCTGTCATCGGACTTGAATACTACGCCCATGTCCCGGCTGTGGACGTTGTTGAATGTAAATCCAATCATTACGTAACGACCCCCTTGCTGCGCGTTTTCGTTTTCTGCATATTGTAGAGTTCCTTTGCAACCTTCTTCACGTCGGCTTCTTCCCGCACTTGCAGCGCCGCAATGTGAAAATGATTTGTAACGGTCGTTTCGCCGCCTGCGGTCGCGCCCGCTCCCATGCGTCCAGCGTTCAGTGATGACGGAATAGATGCGGCGACCTCCTGAATGGTCGCCCGCGCGGTAAAGCCCGTTTCAATGTCCCCGATGCCATCCGCGAGGGAAGCGTTGACCTTTGCCATTTCGGACTCGACTTCCGCAATCATGCCCGCCGCCATATCGTCAACGGCTGCAACGGCTTTTTCGCCGTCTTTGTCGATTGCGCCCGCAAGACCTTCGACAAGCATAGACCCCACCCATGCCATCTGTTTTGACGGGGATGCGATTCCGAAGAAATCCTTGATTCCGTCCCAAATGCCGGAAATCCAACTACTAACCTGATCCCAAAGCCAACCGGCAAGGGACTGAATGCCGTTCCACAAGCCGCGCACAAGGTTTGCGCCGACTTCCGTGACCTGTGAAATGCCCTCGGACAGCGCATTGACAATGCCGGTAATGATTTCCGGCATTGCCCGCACGATTTCCGCGATGATCTGCGGAAGATTCGTAATCAGGGACGTGAGCAGCTTCACGCCGGTTTCTACGATAAGCGGTATATTGTCTGTCAAAGCCTTTACGATTGCAGAAATGATTTCCGGAAGCGCTTCGACAATGGTCAAAATGATTTCCGGCAGATTGTCAATCAGCGCCGTAAGCAGCTTGAAACCCGCGTCAATGATCTCCGGCAAATGCGTCAAAAGCGTTTGAATGACGCTTGTGATGATCTGCGGCAGTACCGCAATGATCGTCTGAATGATCGTCGGAAGGTTAGTGACGAGGGCGGTCAGAAGCGTCACGCCCGTTTCGATGATCTGCGGGACGGCTTCAAGCAACGCCGAAATCAGGCTTTCAATCAGATCCGGCAGCGCCTCCAGCAATACGGGAATCGCTTCAATGATGCCCTCCGCAAGCCCTGTGACAAGCTGCAACGCCGCTTCAATAAGCAGCGGAATGTTGTCAATCAGGGATTGCACAAGCTGCGTGACGGCTTCCACCGCCGCCGGAATCAGCGTCGGCAGCGCCGCCCCGATACCCTCAACAAGCGCGGTCAATAATTGCGCCGCCGCTTCGACTACAAGCGGCAGCGCCTCCACGATGCCCGTAATCAGCGTCGTAATCAGTTCCGCCGCCGTGCTGCTCAATTCCGGCAGCATATCTATGATACCGTTTAACAGGGCTTCAAACAGATTCACGCCGAGTTCCAGAAATTCAGGAATTAGCGGGCTGATCGCGTCCAGAATCCCCTCCATTGCATTCGGAATCGTCTTTGCAAGATTCTGAATGACGGGAGAAATATTCTTTACGACGGATTTGAACGAATTTACGACGTTATCGCACAGTTGGTCAATATTTGCATCCGCGTCGCCCATGCCGGTAATGAGGTTTTGAAACGACGTTTTCAGCATTCCAATAGAGCCGGAAATCGTTTCTTCCGCTTCTTTCGCCGTCGTTCCCGTAATGCCCATTTCCGTCTGGATGACGTGAATAGCATCTACAATGTCGGCGTAGCTGGAAATATCGTACTTGATGCCAGAAATCTTTTCCGCGTCATCAAGCAACCGTTGCATTTCCTCTTTTGTGCCGCCGTAGCCCAGCTTCAAGTTATCAAGCATTGTGAACGTCTGCTTTGAAAATCCTTTGTAGGCGTTCATAATGCTGTCCATGTCAGACCCCATTTTGTTTGCGTTGTCTGACATATCCGTAATCGCTTTATCCGCGTAGTCTGCGGCTTTTTCCGTGTCCCCGCCGAGGCTGGATAACAAACTTGCGGAAAAGCTGGTCACGGTTTCCATGTATTCATTTGCGGACAGACCCGCCGTTTTGTAGGCGTTGTTCGCATAGTCTAAGACTTTGCCGCTGCTGTCCTGAAAAAGCGTTTCCACGCCGCCGACAAGCTGTTCATAATCCGCATACGCGGTCACAACTTCAACGCCCAGCTTGACCGCCGCCGCGCTGATCGCCGCAAACGCCGCCGCTGCCGCCGTCGCACCGGCGACAAGCCCGGTTTTCAGCTTTTCGGAAAACTTCTCCGTATCTTCGTCGGCTTTCTTGACCTTGCCGCTGTATTTATCGACGGAATCAGCGCATTTGTCGGATGATTTTGCAGCTTCGTCCATGCACTTGTTGTTTTCGTCGATCTCATTGCCGAGTTTATTCAATTCGGCTTCGGCGCTGTTTGCCTGCGTCTGATATTTGTTGACGGCTTCCGTCGCTTTCTGCTGATTCGCTTCGGCGGTCGCAAGTTCCGTCTTGTATTCTTCGAGTTCCGCCGTCAATTTTGCCTGCTGTTCGGAAGTGTCCCCCTCCGCATCCGCAAGCGCATTCAGGGCGGCTTCGGTTTTTGCAATTTTGTCTTTCGCGCTCTGGACTTCGTTCCCGAATTTGCTTTGCGCGTCTTTTGCTTCTGACAGAATTTTGTTGATCGCGGCAAGTTTCTTTTCCTGCTGGTCATACATACCCGCGAGGGTTTCGCCCTTTGCAGACAACGCCGCGTAGCTGTTCAAATGCCCCGCAAACTGCGATTCTGTCAATTTCAGTTCACTTTTCAGCGTGCCGAGTTCGGAATTGATATTTTTTAGCGACGCGCGGTATTCGGCTTCGCCGTCAAGCTGCAATTTCGTTGATATTGTGCGCGTTGCCATCAGTTACCCTCCCCGTTGTTGCCTTTACCGTGTGCGATAAGGTACAGTTCCCACAAGTCAAACACTTCCCCCGGCGGCATAAACAGCGCATCAGCCGGTGAAATGCCGCACAAAACGGCTATTCTGTAATAGTCCGCGCGGCGAATCTTGTTTTTTTTTGATTCAATTCTTCAAGCCCTTCGTCAACTTCATCGTCGCCGGGGGCTGTGATCTCGCGCCCGTAACCGAGTTTGATTGCGTTCGCAATCGCACGTTTCAGCGGGACGATTTCATACGGCTGCGTCAAAAGCGCGAAATCGTCGCGTTCCGGGATGCGCCCCGGCTCATATCCCAACCGGCGGCGGACGAGTTCGCCGCGCTCTGCAAGGATAGCGGCGGCGTTGCACGTTTCAAGGAAACCTTCGCGCGTGTCCTGTTCCATCTTTTCCAGCATCAGGCGCGTGCCGCCGTAAATGTCGCGGATGGTAAACATCGCTTCGCCGTCCATGACGAGGAAATACGTTGTACCCGCAACCGTGATTTTTGCCGCTTTCATTGTCTTTACCTCCATAGCGCCAAAGCGGGCGGCGGAATTGACCCGCGCGCCCGCTCTGCTGATTGTTTAACCGCCGCCACCCGTTGTCGGTTTGCCGAGTTTCGTATCGCACCACGCGATACAATTCGCTTCCGCGCCGTCGCCTGTGAATTCCTTCGTAATGCGCCATGCGCCGGAATTGCAGCGGAAGATCGTAAACGTCGTGTTGGACGTGCCGAACGTGATAGACGAACCCTTTGTTGCGGCGCTGTCGTTGCCGAGGATTGCCTTTGTTTCTGGATGGAAGATGCCCTTGAAATAGCGGATACCCTTGCGCATGATGACCTTGTAATACACAAGACCGCCGCGCGGGGCTACGTCGCCGTCGGAGTCCGTGACTTCGCCGCTTTCCGTGTCCTTCGTCGCACCATGCAGGGCGGTTTGTACTTCGTCGGTCTTGTCATCCGTTTCCAGCGCCAGAGAGCCGGACGCGAACATATCGACTTTTTCCGCAAGCGCATCGTCGCCGTACAGTTCGCCGGAAGCGTTCGTAACGGTCAAATCCGCCTTGACCAGCTTGCCGATTGTGACTTTCTTTTCGTAATCATACGTCGGCAATGCGCCGTCAGGCGTGGTCTTGATGGGCGCAAAAACAGGGCGTTTTGCTCCAAACTGTGCCATAATGTAACCTCCTAAAGATTCTTGGATTTCAAATACTTGTCATAGACACCCGCTGCCGCTTCAACGGCTGCGTCTGCCGATTTTTCGTTTGCTGTGTTGATGAATGGGCGGGCGGGTTGTCCAGCCTTGCCGTATTCGTTGACGAATGCGACCTCGGCGTTGCGGCGCTTGTTTCCGTCGCTGCGCGTCCCTTTCGGTGAAACGTAGATTGCGCGGCTTGCGCCCTTGACCTTCAATTTTTTGTCGTATGAAATACTGCCCGCCGTTTTGCCGGTCGCATATACGCCCATGCTCTGCGCTTCGGACTGCTGCGCGGCGGCGACCACTTCCGCCTCCGCCGTCAGCATTTCCAAAACGGTTTCGTCTGGCAGTTCCATAAGCGCCGTCATATCGTCAATCAGACCGTCAAGCCCCTGTGTCGATAATTCAGCCATCGTCAACGCCCCCGGAAATCTCGCATTCAAAAACGTAATGCTGCCCGGTTTCATCGGAGGCGGGCGTGATCGTCGGGCGCGTAAAGCCCCCGGCGACAAGCCGCCGCGTGATCTCTCGCCGGTACGCAAGCGAATTCTTTTCATGCGGCGCGTATAAATGCACCTGCGTCAGATAGCGCCAGTGTTGCGCATCATCGTCCCCGAAATCTTCCGGGATAGCCGTATAGTTGAAAACGATGTATTCCGTCGCTTTGCCCTTGTAGGTATCAGCGGCGACCGGCAGGAGGTCGGAAAACATCGTTTTCAGCGTTTCGTTGACATTCATGCGCTTGCCTCCTTGAATTCAGAGCATTCCAGCGTGTAGAATTCGCGCGCGTCCGTGTATGCCCGCTCGACCTTGTATTCCTTGCCGCTGAACAGCAAACGTTCCTGATTGCCATAATCGCCGTATCTGACTTTCACGGTTATTGCAAGATCAATGCCGATCTGCTTTGCGGCGTAGAATTCCGTGCGCTTGACGGATTGCACGTCCGCGAAAACGCGCGTTTCCTTCACGACTTCCGCCGGGTATCCGTCCGCGTCCGTGTCCGTGACTACGGCGCGGAGTATCACGACATCGCGCCAATACACGGGCTAACCTCCTTCCGCGACAATGTATTTATCCGATAGCGTCAGACCGTTCCGCTGCTCTTTGTACGATGCGCGGTATCGCTCCGCATCATCGTTGTCAAGCCCGAATTCAGCCTTTACGTACGTTTCGACCGCTTTCAGAATCAGCGGGTCAGTTTCGTCGTTCGCTTTTTCCTCAACAACGCCGCCGAGCGCAAGGTCTGCGCGGGCGGCGTTGATGAGGTCGGTAATTTCATTGTCGAAATCGTCGGTTGTCAGCCGCAAACGTTGACGGATAGCCGCGACATATTCGCTGCTAACTGCCATGTTCAGCCCTCCGCGTTACGCCGTTGCTTTTGTGAGATGCACGAATGCACCGAGTCCGGCAACCGGCTTGCAGTCAAAGACACACGCGCCGAGGTAATCAATGCTGTTGGTTGCAAGCCCGGAATGCTCAGAGCGGACAACCGTAATGTCCTGCGAATAGTTGCCGATGATGTACTCGAAATCGCCGTAGTACGCTTCATGTGCCGCAAGCGAACCAGTGAAGTAGACCTCTGCGCCCATGATGTAATACTTGCCGCCTGCGAATTCGATGAGGTTGTTCTTCGACTTGTTCATCAGCGGGAAGAAATCAGTAAAGAACGTCGCCTTGTTCATGCACCAGACGGCATTTCGCTCATAGCCGGACGCAAGCATACCGTAAAGCGAAACTACATTTTCTTCTGTCAGGGATGCCGTTCTTGCAACTGTCACCTGATCTGTGCCGTCCGTGTACGCGCCGCTTGTACCCTTGCCCGCGACCTTCACGCCGCCCGGCTGACCGCTGCCCGTACCCGTGAAGATGTAATTTTCAATCTTGCGGGCGATGGATTCGGCAATCACTTCGACAATGTAGCTTTCAAACGCGGACAGCGCCATTTCGGAAGATGCGCGGGATGCCTTGACCAGCTTGACGATTTCGTATCCCGTCAGGGAAACGGAAGTCAGGCTGTCGGAGGCGGCGGTAATGCTTGCGTTCTCCGTGTGAAGCGCCGCGTCACTGTTCGTGCCTTCGACGGCGAATTTGAAATTGCCGGGGACGTGGAAGATTTTGCAGCGCTGCAAAATCGGGGCGACCTCGTACATTTTCTTGATGATCTGATTCGCGGTCGTTTCCGGGATGATGGGCAGCGCGGAATTTGCAGCGGTCGAATACGCGCGCTGTTCGTAAACGCGCTTTTCATCGTCCGTCAGGGACTTGCCCTGCAAGGTTTTCAGCCATGCGGAACGATACAGCTTTTCCGTATCCTCTACGGGCAGGCTGCGGGCAGCGACGGGGTTTTCGATGGGATTGCCCGTAGCCGATCCGGAATTCAGCATACGTTCGATTGCCTGACGCTTTTCGAGTCCTGCATCTTCCTCATTCAGTTCGCGCAGTTCCTTTTCCAGCGCGTCAATGTCGGCGTTCTTGTCATCGGTAAGCAGCTTGCGGATTTCAGCCTTGCGCGCGGCGATTTCGGCGCGTCTTTTCTCAATGTTCATGTTTTTACCTCCATAAATTCAAAAAATGTGGGTTTTCAGTATGTCAAAGCTATCAGACGTTTCCTGCGCGCGGCTTGCTCCAAAGCCGCCAGTTCCTTTGAATGCTCCACTTCAAAGAAACTGCGCGCGGAAATTTCTGTGTCTTTGTACGCGGGAATATCCACCGCCGACACGTCGTATAGCTTCTTGACCTTTGTGATCGTGCGGGTATGCGTTACGCTGTCATACTTGGATTCGCGCACAGAAAAGGAAAAGGACATTTTATCGACATACCCGCCGTCGATTTCCTCATACAGTTCGCGCCCCGCCTGTGTGCCGCCGAGGTCGGCTTCCATGTGCAAGCCGCGTTCGTCGATGGTCAGCGTAAGCGTTTTATTGCGCAGACGGGCGACCACCTTGCCGCCGTGATTGTAGTTAAAAATCACGTCGGACATATCGCATTCGTCAAATGCGTTGCGGTCAATGACCTCGGAATACTTCACGCCGTCGTATTCAAAAAGAACCGTCGGCGTATCAAACACGACCGCCGTACCGCGCACGCGGTATTCGTCCTTTTCTTCTGCGCGTGGAACGAGGGAAAAATCCTGCACGGCGCGGTATTCGCGCCCTTGTTTCATACCCATAACGTTAAGCCTCCTTTGCTTTTCCGCCGTCCGGCTCTGCGGGCGGCGGGTCTTTTTCCTTCTTCGGGTCATCCGGCGGCGTGTCTCCGTCTGCGCCCGTCTGATACTTGTCGGCAAGTTTTGCATTGACCATGTTGAGCGTCTGGACACGGCGCGCACCTTCTTCGCCGCCGATTGTCGGCATATCGAACATCGTCAAAATCTGGTCAAGCGTCGCCGCGCCGATCTCCGTCAGGAATTTCGCCGCCGTCACCTTTTCGGGCAGCGTTGCAAACTGCACGGAATTTGCGGCGAAAATGATGCGGTTGCCGTGTCCGATCTCCCGTTCTGTAAACAGCACGTTCGTGAACGCCTGCGTTAGCTTGCGGAAGAACGGCGCGATTTCGCCGCTGTAAAAAGCCTGTTCCTGCTGCGGGGTAGCCGTGTTTTCGACGATCTCTTTTGAAACGCCGAGGTAGTCATAAATTTCCGTCTTGATGTATTCAAGCTGATTTGCCGGAATCGGCGTTGTCTTGTCGTTCAGCGGCGTATAGTCATACTTGGAATCCGTGACCACGATGCCCGCGCCGTTGTTCTCCATGCGCAAATTGTCCCGTACGAAATCGTCACGGCGGCGGTTCAAATCCTCATTTTTCACGGCGTTTGAAACTTTCAGGATGCCGCGAATGACGGCGACGAGTTCAGCAAACTTTGACATGGACTGATTGAACGTGTTCGCCGTTTTCAAGACAGGATTCAGCGGGCGGTTGTCATCCCCGAAAATATCGTTTTCGAGGAAATGTCTGCGGATGTGGATAATGCGGGAATACTCGCAGATATACGACGCGCCCGTTGCGAATTTGAACCGGCAATACAGCGTTCCCATGTATTCAAGCAGTTCAAAATACTGCGCGTTGATGGGATAGATCGCCACAAGCCGCCGTTGACTGTCAAAGACGGGGTACGCGACGGCGTTGTTGTAGACCTTGTATTGTGCCGCCAGCTTGTAATAAAAATCAGCCGCCGTCATGTACGGATTCGGCTGATACTGCAAGATGCGGTCAACGTAGTCATTGACGGATACCGTCGTTTCCGGGGACTGCCGGACGTGGCGCGGCTGCGCGGTCGATGCGCGGCGGGCGAATGCGTCCACGGCGGAACGAACCGTGTTAATATCCCACATATTGCCGGAATACGGCGAAAAGGTCGATTCCCACGAACTAAGCAGCTTGTACGCATGAAAATCCTTGTCGCTTTGCTGCTTCTTCCCGAAGATCGACTGAAATAGCCCTCGTTTTTCTGCCATGTTGTCACCCCACCAAATACATATAGTCCTCGAAATCCCGCACATAGATGACCCACGCATTCAGGAGCGAAACCGCGCCGTCAATGCGGCGCTTGTCGGAAATCTTTACGGGCTGGATATTGTTGACCCCGCTTTTCTTGACTGCCGTGTTCGTCAGACACCAAAGCAAAACGGGATTTTTGTTGTAATTCACTTTTTTGTCTGCGAATGCTGCGCCCATTTCGCGCATCGGCTGCGACCATGTAAACGGACCCTGCGCAACGGCGACCATTTCAAAGCCGTTGGAGGTCATTTCATCGACCCAGTAACCCGCGAGGGCGCGGTCGTATCCGACTTTGTACGTGTCGATCTTGTATTCGTCGCGCATCTGGCAGAACCACGCCGTCACGTCGGAATAGTCCACGCGCACGCCGTCGCAGACCGTCAGCAATCCACGGTCAGCCCATGTTTTATAGGGCGCTTCCTGCGTGTTGTGTTCGTCCAGCATTTCCAGCTTCTTCGCCGGTAAAAAGTAATGCTGTAAAACATAAATTTGCTGGTCATCCCCAGATTTGCGAATCAGGAGCGTCGCGCACGTCAGGTCAGTTGTCGCGGACAGGTCACAACCGCCGATTGCGTACGTGTTATACACGTCCTGCATCGTGAACGTCGCGTCGCTCTTTACTTCGTCGTAGCTTAACCACGCCGCCGCTGTCACGGATTTTACGTTGAAATCCTTGCAGAGAACGCCGGGTAAATCTTCCGGGTTCTTCTTTGCCCGCTCGACGAATGATGCCAGTGTAGAATAACGCTTGATCGTGCCGAGTCCCGGATTCGCCTTTATCCACGCTTGCGGGTCTGTCCATTCGGCGCGGTCATCCAGTTCATACAGCACCGGCAAAAACGTATCTTCCGTTATCTTGCCGTCGGCTATGTTGCACGCCAATTCGTAAATGTTATCAAACACGGATTCGCGTACCTTGCCGGATGTGGTAATCATAATCACGATGGGCTGTCGGCGGCTGGAGGTCGATTGCTTCATAACTTCGTACAAATTGCGGTCACGAATGGCGTGCAATTCGTCGATGATAACCGCGTGGGAGTTTAGACCGTCAAGCGTGTTGGAATCCGACGCGAGGGCTTCAAAGATGGATGCCGTCGCCGGAAAATAAATATCGTTCCGGCGCTTTTTGATGATCGCGCGCAGTTCCGGCGACTGCTTGACCATGTTGACGGCTTCGGTCAGCGTCTTTTTTGCCTGATCTTTTTTCGTCGCTACGGAATAGATTTCCGCCGCGCCCTCATAGTCCGCGACAAGCAGATACAGCGCGATAGCCGCAAGCAGCGTCGTTTTGCCGTTCTTTCGGGCGACCAAAAGCAGCGTTTCGCGGAAGCGCCGGTATCCCGTGTCTTTTTCAAGCCAACCGAATAGCGTCTGAATGAACGCCTTTTGAAATAATTCCAGCTTCAACGCCGCGCCGAGTGTACCCTGCGACTGCTTGCAGAATTGCTCAATGAACAAAATCGGGCGTTCCCCGGTTTCTTCGTCGAAATAGTACGCCGAATCATCCGAGGGCGCGTCCATTTCCTGCATCAGCCGCCCGTAAACAGCTTTGACGCGGCGGCTTGTGACGATCTCGCCGCTTGAAATCCGCCCCCAGTATTCGCGCACATAGTTCATTATCTTCCCGCCGCTTTCGGCTTCGTAATAAACTGCATCAGTTCATCGCCCGCCGTTTTCTTTTCCTTTTCCGGCAGTAGGTTGATAAGCTGATTTGTCAGTGTGGAAAAAGATTTGATCGTCGTGTTATAGGCGCGTAGGGCGGGGGACTCCCGACGCATTTTCTGTGCGCCCTGCACAAAATCTTCGATAAGATCGCCGTTGTTGATCGCGTCGGCAAGGCGTTCCAGCGTAACCGACGTGACCGCGAATTGATTGATTAAACCCTCCGCGAATTGCTTCTTTTCTGTGGGTAAATCACGGAAAAGTTTTTTAATTTTTCGCTTTTTCGCGTCAATTTTTTCAGGGTTTGACATATCTTCGTATGTCTTTTTTTCTTCCGCCATATAATGTATGCCGCCTCCTGAATTTTGCGTTACCCCCCCCTCATGTGCGCGACCGGGGCGGTTCTAAACGTGGGTGAAGCGCGGTTACGCCGCCGGAAATTTTCAGCGGCGCACCGGGGGGGATATTGCGGATTCGATAACGTTTCCGTCTGCATCAAAAGCAAGACCGTCTGCAAGCGGCGGCGTTCCTTCGTGAATGATCGCGTGACACGTCCGGCAGACGGTTTCAAGATTATCTTCGTTCAGCGTAATCATGGGGTCATCTATGTTTCGCGGCGTTAATTCCGTCTTGTGATGGACGATGCAACCGGGCGCGCCGCACCTGACGCATAGCCCCGCGTCGCGTTTCAGGATGTACGCCCGCGTCCGCCGCCATGCTGCCGATTCGTAGAATGCTTTTGCAAATGCTTTCATTCCGCTGCCTCCTTGCAAAAGGGTAAAGGGAACGCCCTGCGCATAAGCGCAAGGCGCACGGCGGCGAGGTTTCCTCGACCTCCCTTTACGGCTATCAGCATAGCACGGATTTCCGAAACTTTCTGTTCAGACTTTTTTCAAAAGCGTCCGGCGCGGTCAGAGCAGCGCCCCAGCATCCGCACCGAAGTACAGCACAGCAAAGCCCGCAACGGCTTTATTGCGCAAATCGTAGATTGACGTGCGCGACGCATAGTTCACCTGTGCGGCAATTTCTTCTTTGCTTTTCCGCTCTATGTACCATAGGCGCAGTAATTCCGCGTCTTGCGGGTCAAGCTGCTGCAATACGCTGTCGATTTCGTCGATCTTGTCTTTTGTGCAGTTGATCTCCCGTGCAACTTCGGCAATCTCAATGCAATCTGTCAGCGCATCGTTTACACTTTTCGTGCTTGTGTACGGCTTCGACGTATCTAACGACGGATAGCCAGACGGCGCATTGTGGCGCATGATTCTTTCCTGCCGCCGCATCAGGTTTTTCAATGCCTTTTCAAGCATTGAACGTGATCGCAGCGTGTTTTCCGCTGCGTCAAAATAGTTAATCATAGCCCGCCTCCTTATGCGCGCTTCCCGCCGTGCCGGTATTCGCGCCCTTTGTTGTATTCGTGCTTTGCCATAAGCACGGCTTCAATGTCTACGCCCATGAACGCAAGAAAATCCATGATGCGCATGACCGCATCGCAGAGTTCGACCGCAACGCCCTCCGGCTTGCAGTTCCCCTCCGTATCAGCGCCCGAAGGATGCCCGACGTTATCGCAGATTTTTGAAAACTTGCAATTCTCCGGCGACAGCGCACACGTGCCGTAGATAACCGGGTTTCCGCTCCGCCATTCTTCCACGGCTTCCGAGATTTCAGCGTGTATCATAACCGCGACTTCCGGGAACGTGATAGGCGCATCATACCAACCGTGCGCAACGGTGTTTTTGTGGACATCCTGTGCAAATTCATTTACCGTCATTCTTTCCGCCTCCAATTCGTTTTTGTTTTTCGCTGTGGCTTTATAAATTTACCGTCCCGGCGGTAAAACCGGGCGACGATATACCGTCCGCCGTTCACGTCGTTATGAAATGCGCCAGCTTCCGCAAGGAAATATCCGGGGTACAGCTTTTCATATTCGGCGTTGTTGGTCGTGTCCCGTGCGAGTTCTTCCGCCCGCCTGCCGGAAATGCGCCCGTCGCGTGTTTTCGGGTCAGGGTCAATCAGATTCTTTGACGCATTCCAAGCCTTTTTGCCGACGGGCTTCTTGACGATGTAATGCCCAAGACCGGCAAGCCCTGTTTCCGTGAATTGCAGACGGCGGCTGTTCGCATATCCCAAACCCCAAGCCGCCTCCACCGCGTCACGATCTAACCCGCCGCTGATCGTGATGTGATGATGATAACGCCCGGTCTTTCCGCCGCGTTCTGTCACGACGATGTATTTCAGCGGCGGCAATCCGGCTTTCTTCCGCATCCGCTGAATGCGGCGTATGTAATTGCGGGCATTCCGTGCGGCTTCTTCTTCGCTTTCCGGCTGGACGGTATATGTCAGGTGAATTTCAAGATCGTCCGGCGTGAAGTTCGCGTGAAGCAGTCTGACAAGTTTTTCTTCCCTGTGGCGCTGATTTAATTTCTTCTGCGCGTCGGTTGTCGGCTTGCTCCGGCTGCGCCGTCCGTTCGATTGCCGGTATGTAGGAAAAATATATACGTCGAGGTACTCCCCGCAGTAGTAGCGCTTTTCCCGATAGATTGTTTTCATGCCTTTACCTCCGGCGGCTCTGTGGTCGTTAAGTTACTATCCCATACAAGCCCGAAAATAGCGGTTTCCCGCCGCTTTTCGCTTGCATATCGCCCCGGAACGTGATATTATATATAAGGTATGAGTAACCTTGTCTTTTCCGAGGCAAGCACCGCCGACGTTCTGCGAAAACGTCGGCGGCTTTTTTATGCGTCCGTTTCCGCCGCATCCGTCCAGTCAATAGCCTGTCCGCATTGCCCGCAGAATGCGTTCTGCGCGCCGTCTGCATTGTGCAAGTGTTTAGCGCTGCCGCACCGCTTGCAGGCTAAAGCGGGCGCGGGGCGTGCTGGAAGGTATTCCGGTTTTTTCCGAACGCGGTACGACAACGCCGCAATCCCCATGCGGCAGGCTTCGTCTACCGGTTCAATGCTTTCGTAATGTTCCCGATGCGCGGGATTCAGAATTTCAATCGCACGTTGCACGTTCATATCTGCGCCTCCATCTTTTGCAAATTCCTTGTGGCTGGTCATCGTGCAGGGGTTTCCGCAATTCCGTTTGTTGCATAGCGTGTTTTTCTGCGGGTCACATACATATAGCCCGGAACAGTCAAAATCCATCGTCAGCCCTCCCGATCATGTGCAGCGGGCAGTTTTTCAGCCGTTCTTTTGATACCCGAATGCCGCGTGTACTGTAAATCGACGCGCCCGCCGTGCAAATACCGTCGTTGTAGCGCCCGCCGGGGCGGTTTCCCATGCCGTCATAGTAGCCGCATTCCGCGCACGAACGCGGGATTTTCCGCATATTCGTAACGATGATGATTTTTCCAATGTATTTGTTCATTTCAGCCTCCGTCAGCGCCGCTTCGGGTCATAATCTTCAAAGCGTTCGCATTTTCTGAAAATGATCTTGTTGTTTACCCATCTTTGCAAAAGCCGTATTTCGCGCGGCGCATGGGGCTTGTCGTAGATCATAACGTATGGGTCATAGCCCATATTCCGCAACGTGTAAATCCTGTGCAGATTTTCCGCCTGCGTCGTATTGTAGTTCGTAAGCACGTAGACCCGGCGTTTTCGTTCATCCGTGATCGCGCCGTGCTGCGCGTACAATTCAAGCCCTTTCACTACTGCGTCGGACTGTTCCATGAAATCCCACGCAAAATGAATCATTTTCGTTTTCACAGCGTTCAGGGACAGAACGATTTCTTTTGTCAGTGTCCGGCAGTCAACGCCTTGCGTGAAATCGACCCATGCGCCGCTATCTGCCAGTTGCCGCAGAAGGTCAAGCCGATCTTTGCAGGCTGTTATATTCGGGTCAAGCAGCTTTATATATCGCTGTCCGTGCCACCATTCCGACAAGTCTGCGACTTTTCTGCTCTGTAAGCCCTCTTTGTCGCCAACGATGCAAAATGAACAGTGTCGCGGGCAACCTCTTGTCAGAAATCCGTATGCCGTATCTTTCGTCAATTCCGGGTATAGGGAATAATCAGGGTAAATGTGTTCGATTTCTTCCGGCAAATTGCCGTTAAGCCCGTATCCCGTTCCGCCTTTTATGATTTTCCTTGCATTCAATGGTTCGTCAACGTCTTTTGAATATGTATCGTCAAACACCTTTGACATATAAACAATGTCGTAGTCACCGAATCCCCACCACCACTCGACATGATCGCCGCGCGATTTGTGGAATGCGGAAATCTTCATAAGCGCGAGATTCGGGAAATTGTGGCTATCTACGTCGATAAGCCCTATGTTCATGGTATGATCTTGCCTCCTTGCGGCTACTTCCCCGGCATTGAGCCGGGGAAGTTTTTGAATTCCGAATTTTACAAATCAAAGCCGGGGGCAAAGCCACGCGAGTAGCCCGCGTAGTCGTAGCCGACCGTGCCGCCAGCAAACACGCGCACGAAATACGCGGAATAGCCGGCATACGGGGAACGGAGCCAGTACGGATATGTACCATTTCCGGGGGCTTCCTTCACGCGGTCGCGTTCTTCCTTGAAAATAGGCAACTGGAAGCTGTCTGTTTCTTCCTTCCACCATCCATCCGGGTCATTGCCGAAAACGTCCGTTGCTGACGGCAACCACAACGAATCAAAATATTCGTACGTTTCGCCGTCGATTTCCTCGCATAAGTGTCGCGGCGTGATCGCTTCGCGCAGTTCAGCGGGCAAATGCGGCAGAATATCTTCGAGGACGTGTCTGCGGGCTTCGCTTCTGAAATATCCGCCTTTGTTGGTCATATCCTTGTTCATCTGCCACATTTCGCGGAGGCAGTCTTTGAAAACAAATCGGGCGCTATGCTTGCCGACGTAGCCGCAAACCGGCGTAATCGTTTCGCCCGTGTCAAGCGCAAGCGTGATTTCGTCGTGCGGGCGGATGACCTCCAGACCGCGCCCCTCCTTGATCGCTGCTTTCAGTTCCGAAATATTGATTTCCTGCTCTGTCCTGCGTGTGATTTTCATTGTGTGACCTCCTCAATAGAACAAAAGATGTGATTTCCGATGACTGCAACGATATTGTCGTTGTATGCCTTTGTGCTGAAAAATACCGCTTCGGCGGGAAGAATGTAATCTGTGTCGTGCAGCGCGGTATAAACTGCGTCGTACTGCGTCTGTGTCGGTTCTGCTGTCCAAAGATACGGCGCGGGGCTGAATTGCCAAACGTCCCCGTACTTTTGGAAAACGACCTCTTCGACCGTATCCGGGAATTCCGGCGACAAGCAGCGGTTCAGCGCAGTCAGGACAACGGCAACTTGCCCGTCGAACGGTTCGCCGCGCGCTTCGTGCCATGCAAGCGCTGCCAGCATATCAATATCGTCCTCCGTGACATTCAGCGCCGCATAACGGCTGATTTCTTCCGGCGCTTCCTCCGGCTGTTCTTCCGGCTCTGTTTCTTCCGGTGCTTCCGGCGTGATCGTTTCCGGCGTTTTCGTGATCTGTTCCGCCGCTTTTGTGATCGCGGGCGCGATTTTTGTTGCTGCGGCAACCGTTTCCGTGCTTGCCGCTTCCGGCTGCGTGTCCCGCTCTACCGGGCGCGCCAGCGCGCAGACACAAGCCGCCGCAATGATTGCAATGACGGCGCACAGCGCGACCGTCGGCGCGAACCGGCGTATCATGCGGCGTTTCCGCCGCTGCTGCGCGGTCATTGCTCTGTGCTTGCCGGTTCTTCTTCGGCAAGCACGATAAATTCACATTCGCGGGCTATCTGCGTCCAGCGGGCGCGCCATTGCCGCGCGGCGGCGATGATCGCATCATATTTGCAGCGCCCGTTTGCGGTTGTTTCGCCGTATTCGGCGTGTCTGACGAGGTATAGCTTCATAGGTCTGCGTTCCATGTAAGCCCCTGCCTTTCTCTATTCGGCAATTTCGCCGTCTATCAGTTGGAACGATTCGCGGAGAATGCCGCCCCGCACGGCAAATTCAAGAATGCAATAGCGGCGCGCCGGATGGATGTACGAAACCGTACCCCGAACGGCTTTATCTTTGCCGTCTTTGCCTAAGACGCTGAACGTGACGGGCTTGATCGTCCTGCCGCATCCGATTGTTACCATGATGTACCCTCCTTGCGGCGGTCATAGGAATAACCGCTGCTGCGCTGTATGTTCTTCAAAACGTTGTTCTTGCTTCTGAAAATAATCTGCGTCGATCTCGCACCCGATGAAATCAAGCGCCATATCGTAAGCGGCAATTCGGCTTGACCCGCTTCCAAGGTGTGAATCAAAAATCTTGTCGTATGGATGCGCGTATTTCGCGTAAAGCCACAAATACAGCGCAACCGGCTTTTGCATGGGATGAATCCGCACGTCATCCGCGCCGACGTTCCCGAAATACGCATGGTCAAAGCATTTTGCCGTTTTATTGAAACTCGTCCATGCTAATTCGCCGTCGGAATAGCTGTCCACGGGCTGACGCTTGTACCAGAAAATGAATTCCTTCGTCGGCGGCAGCAAATCCGACAAATGATTGTAGCCCCAAATAATCTGATTCTTGCTGACACGGAACAGTTCGGTGAAGTATTCCGCCGTCGGTTTATCGTCGTTCGCGGTCTTTGTCTGCCCGTAGCGCCTAACCCGGCTTGTCTCCTTGAATCCCTTTTCAATCCCGTACGGCGGGTCTACAACCGCCAAATCGAAATATTTACTCGGAACGCGGCGCATAAATTCCATGCAGTCAATGTTATACGCTTCGTTCATTCGCCGTCATTCCTCCAACTGGTACGTTTTCGTTTCGCTGCGCTCGACCTTGATTTTCTCTTTTGTGGTCATCGTGATTTTCGCCTTGCAAAGCCCGCGCACGTTGATCGTAGCCGACGTAATAAACCCGCGTGCGGTCTGCTCCGCGATAGCGTTCAGGAGTTGCAGCGGTTCTTCGGCAGCAATCGGGGAAAAGCCCAGCTTTGCAGCATCGTCCCCGAAAATCTTGCGAATGCGGTTTTGCGCCGCCGTGATCTGCTTGCGCAGATTCCGTTCATGCCGTGCGTCGTAGCATTCGCATTTTTCGGAAGCGGCAATATCGGCTTCTGCCTGCGTTTCTTCTTCGTAGTCCAGATTCACGACTTGCCCGCAATACCTACACGTGCCGAATGTCATTCCGTTACCTCCGGGCTTTCCGCCGCTGCCTGATCGCCGCCCGCGTGCGCTTCGCCGGTCGCCCGCCTGATCGCTGCCGTCAGCGCCGCGACCGCCGACGCGATTTGACCGCCCGCCGCTTCCGGCTTCGGTCTGTCCGGGTCAGCGTTTTCCGCCAGCTTGCAGACGATAGCCGCTTGCACGACCTCACCGACGAACGTGCCGACTTCCTGCATCGTCATCGTTTCGGCGGACGTGCGAACGACAAAAGCACCCGTCGTGAATTTGAATACCGCATACGCGCGCTTTCCTGCCGGGGGGACGATTCGGATAGCGCCCGCGTCTGCAATGACGGTTTCCGGCGTGGGGACTTCGTACCCGCTCGACGCGAATACTTTCAACTGTTCCGGCGCAAGCGCGTAGACCTCGCTGCCGAGTTGCTTTGAATACAGCTTTTTCATGTCTTTTGTACCTCGTATCTTTCCGGCGGTCGTAAGCAGCCGCCCATTTTTGGACACCATGCCGGGACGTACGGCAGAAACCGTTCAATGCCGACGATGTAACCGCACGTTTGCCCCGGCGCATAACATCTGAAACACTTTTGACCGTTTACCCAATCTTCCGTTACGACGCTGCCGCATCCGGCGCACGTCCGCGTATAGTCCGCGCGTGTCATTCCGCCGCCTCCGCCGGAAGCGTCAAATACCAAAGCGCGCTGCCCCGAAGGGCTTCATTCGGGCAGTTGTCGCAGTTTTCCGCCGCGCACTGATCGCAGTAGATGCGATGAAAAGCATCGTCCCACGGCGCATTGATCGCCGGAATCGCTTGCAGGAAATCCGCCAACGCCTGCGGGCTTTTTGTGATTCGGTCGAAAACGTTCATCCCCGCGCCCCCTGATTCCAAATCGGGAAGGAAACGCCCGCAAATACTTCTTCGCGGAAATGCAGCGGGACGAGTCTGTAAACGTCGTTCAGGCAAGAGTTCCGCATGGATGTGTTCATAAATTCCGCGTGCTTGAATTCATCCGGCGGGAAAAACGGCTCGTTCGCGTATCGCAGAACGTTTTCCCGGACTTCCCGCAGAAAATCTTCCGTCCAACGGTCGCCGCCGCTTGCCCGCTCCCGTGCTTCGCGTTCGCTCTGCGCAGCGAATGTTTCCCACGGGAAAAGAACGTGCGTAATATACACGTTTTCAGTTTTCTTCATGGTATGAGCCTCCTTTTTCATTCTGTCGCTTTCCGGCGACCTCTTTTGCGGTATGCTTCGGTCACGCGCTTTTCTGCGACTTCTGCCCGGTATGCAGGGCGGCAGCGCGCGTTCAGTTCCGGCACTTCTCCGCGCTTGATTTCCCGGTAAATCGTCGCTTGACATTTGCCGATGCGCGCCGCGATTTCGCACGGCTTCGCGCCCGCGTTATACATTTCTTCGATGATTTTCCGATCTTCAAGCCCGATATTGTAGCTGTTCATTCCGTATCGCCTCCGTTTCCTGCGTTTTTGTGGATAAAAAAATAAGCGCGTCAGAAGTAATAACTTCTTTCGCACTTAATAATAAACGGCGCATTCCTTTTGAGAATTCACACATTTTTCTTTTTTTACGCCATCTGCTGTGCTATAATCATTCATTAGAATGTAGAAGTATACGTTGCGCCGTCAGGCGGCGCAGGAAGGTTTGATTATGGGACTTTTTTCGAAACTGTTCGGCACGCGCTCTGAGCGCGAGGTCAAAAAGCTCGAGCCGCAGGTCAGCGCCGTCATGGCGCTGGAGGAGCCGTACCGCAAGCTCACCGACGAGGAGCTGCGCGCCAAGACGCAGGAATTCAAAAGCCGTCTGGCCGGCGGCGCCACACTGGACGACATCCTGCCGGAGGCCTTTGCCACGGTTCGCGAGGCAGCCGACCGCGTGCTTGGTATGCGTCCGTACCGCGTTCAGGTCATCGGCGGCATCGTCCTGCATCAGGGCCGCATCGCGGAAATGAAGACCGGTGAAGGCAAAACGCTCGTCGCGCTGCTGCCGGCATACCTCAACGCTCTCACCGGTGAGGGCGTCCACATCGTCACCGTCAACGACTACCTTGCAAAGCGTGACGCCGAATGGATGGGCAAGGTGCATCGCTTCCTCGGCCTGTCCGTCGGTCTGATCGTCCACGATCTGAGTGCGGAGCAGCGCCGCGCAGCCTATGCAGCCGACATCACCTACTGCACCAACAACGAGCTCGGCTTTGATTACCTGCGTGACAACATGGCCATTTACAAGGCAGAAATGGTGCAGCGCGGGCACAACTTCGTCATCGTTGACGAGGTCGACTCGATCCTCATCGACGAGGCGCGCACCCCGCTCATCATCTCCGGCAAGGGTGAGGAATCGTCCAAGCTCTACGAGATGGCGGACTATTTCGTCTCGCGGCTCAAAAAGCAGGTCTTTGCCGCCTCCGACGACAAGGAGCTTCAGGATCAGTACGACTGCGATTACATCGTGGTCGAAAAGGACCACACCGTCTCCCTCACCCAGCAGGGCATTGCCAAGGCTGAGGAGTTCTTCGGCGTGGAGAATCTGAGCGACGTGGAAAACACCACGCTCTCGCACCACATCAATCAGGCCATGCGTGCGCGCGGTCTCATGAAGCGGGACATTGACTACGTCGTGAAGGACGGACAGGTCATCATCGTTGACGAGTTCACGGGCCGTCTGATGTACGGCCGCCGCTACAACGAGGGTCTGCATCAGGCCATTGAGGCAAAAGAGGGCGTCAAGGTCGCAAGCGAAAACAAGACGCTCGCCACCATCACGTTCCAGAATTTCTTCCGTCTTTATAAAAAGCTCTCCGGCATGACCGGTACGGCGCTGACCGAGGAGGAGGAGTTCGGCGGCATCTACAACCTCGACGTTGTGGAGATCCCCACGAACAAGCCCGTCATCCGTATCGACGACCCGGACGTTGTCTATAAGACCGAGGCGGGCAAGTACCGCGCCGTCATCCGCCAGATCAAGGAGTGCCACGCCAAGGGCCAGCCGGTGCTGGTCGGCACGATCTCGATCGAAAAGTCTGAGCTTCTGTCGCAGATGCTCAAAAAAGAGGGCATCCCGCACAACGTTCTGAACGCGAAGCACCATGAGAAGGAAGCCGAGATCGTCGCGCAGGCAGGTCATTTCGGCGCTGTCACCATCGCGACGAACATGGCAGGCCGCGGCACCGACATCATGCTCGGCGGCAACGCCGAATTCATGGCGAAAAACGATCTGCGTAAAAGCGGCATGTCGGACGAGCTGATCGCCGAATGCACCTCCTTTGCCGAAACGACCGACCCGGAGATCCTTGCCGCACGCGAGGCGTACAAGGAGGCCTATGCAAAGCACAAGCCCGAGGTCGACGCCGCAGCCGACCGGGTGCGGGCGGTGGGCGGTCTGTTCATCATCGGCACCGAGCGTCACGAATCCCGCCGTATCGACAATCAGCTCCGCGGCCGCGCCGGCCGTCAGGGCGACCCCGGCGAGACGCGCTTTTATCTGTCGATGCAGGACGACGTCATGCGTCTGTTCGGCTCGGAGCGTGTGCTGGGCATGATGGACACCCTCGGCATTGACGAGGATACGCCCATCGATGCAAAGATCCTCTCCGGCGCGATCGAAAACGCGCAGAAGACCGTCGAAAGCCGCAACTATCAGGTTCGTAAGAACGTGCTGGAATACGACGATGTCATGAACATCCAGCGTAAGATCATTTACGAGCAGCGCCGTGAGGTGCTCGATGGCGAGGACCTCCAGAAGAACATCCAGTCGATGATCCATTTCGTCATCGACGGCATCGTGCATTCTGCCTTCGGCGAGCAGAAGCATCTGGCGGATCGTGCGCAGTTCAACGACATGATGCGCCATGTCGAGGGCGTCTACCTGCCCGTGCATAGCTGGTCTGTCACCGACGAGGAGCTTTCGTCGCTCACAAAAGAGCAGGCGGAGGAAAAGCTTCTCTCGCTCATGAAGGCCTTCTATGCCGCCAAGGAAAAGCACTATACCTCCGCCGTCATGCGCGAGATCGAGCGCGTCATCACGCTGCGCGTGGTCGATGAGTACTGGATGGATCACATCGACGCGATGGACGATCTGCGTCAGGGCATCCGCCTGCGCGCCTATGCGCAGGACGATCCGGTCGTCGCCTATAAGCGCGAGGGCTTCGAAATGTTTGAGGCGCTCACCTCCGCCATCAAGGAGGAGATCGTGCACCGTCTGTTCGCCTTCAGTCTCAAAGAGGATGAGCAGGTCAAGCGCAAGCGCGTGGCCAAGGTCACAGGCGTCGGCGGCGGAGGCGACCATACCATCAAGCGCCAGCCCGTTGTCAAAAAGGTCAAGGTCGGCCCGAACGACCCCTGCCCCTGCGGCAGCGGTAAAAAGTATAAAAAGTGCTGCCGGGACAAGGATCTTGCCGCCGAACGCGGTCAGAGCGGCAACTGAGCCCGCTCCCGCAGCGCCCATCCCGGCAGACAAGGAGCATTATGTTTCACACCATCAAACAGGGAACTCTGGAATATCTGACTGCCGATGCGCTGACGGGAAGCATCCACTGCTTCTCCACGCGCCTCGGCGGCGTGAGTGAGGGCTGCCTCGCAAGCCTCAATCTCGGCACGCATCGCGGCGACAAGCCGGAAAACGTGCTGGAAAACTACCGCATTCTCGGCACCGCCGTCGGCTTTCAGCCGGAGGAGACAGTGTTCACCAAGCAGCGTCACACGGACATCGTGCGCTGTGTCGGCCGGGAAAACCGGGGCGAAGGCCTCCTGCGCGAGCAGACTGAGGTCTGCGACGCGCAGATCACCGATGAACCGGGCGTCGCGCTGGTCGCGTTCACCGCTGACTGCACGCCGATTTTGCTCTTTGACCCCGTCCGCAAAGCCATCGCCGCCATCCACGCCGGATGGCGCGGCACCGCGCTTGGGATCGCAGCAAAGACCGTCGAGGCCATGACGCGCGCATACGGCTGTAGGCCGCAGAATATCCGCGCCGCCATCGGCCCGTGCATCGGGCAGTGCTGCTTTGAGACGGACGAGGACGTGCCGCAGGCGATGCGCAGCGCCCTTGGCAGCGAGGCTGAGGCCTGCATCGAACGGCGCGGCGAAAAATTCCACGTGGACAACAAGGCGCTCAACCGCATCTGGCTGACGCGCGCGGGCGTCCGGTGCATCGACATCAGCGCCGACTGCACCATGTGCCAGCCGGATCGCTTCTGGTCGCACCGCGTCACGCACGGCGAGCGCGGCAGTCTTGCCGCCGTCATCCGCCTGCCCGCGCAGCGCTGAAGGCCGGTGCGCCGCATCCCTGTGAAGGAGATCACACCATGAAAAAAGCAATATGTCTTCTGCTGGCGGCAGCACTGCTGACAGGACTCCTGTCCGCCTGCTCCGGCAAGAAGCTGACCATGAACTGGGTGAAGGACCGCTTCAAGAGCATCACCTCCGGCGACGACGCAGAAAGCACGCCCGCGGATGCCGACGACAAGGCGCCGAACCGCGAGACGCCGGTCGCGCTGGCGACGGAGTCCTCGAACGAGCTGACTGAGTACGGTCTTGCCTATCAGGCGGAATACGGTCTGGACCCCTATGACTGTCTGAGTCTCAACAACCGCGTCATTCTCTCCTTTCTCTATGAGAGCCTCTTTGTCGTGAACAGCCGCTATGCGGCAGAGCCCGTGCTGGCGACCGGCCACGATGTCTCCGGCGACGGCCTGAGCACGACGGTTTATCTGCGCCGCGGCGTTTTGTTCCATGACGGCAGGGAGATGACCGCAAAGGATGTCATCTATTCCATCTCGCAGGCGCGCGGTTCGGATTATTACGGCTCGCGTTTCTACGCCGTCACGGATGTCACTGCGCAGGACGATTATACGCTCGTCCTGACCACCTCGGTCGCCTATGAATGCCTGCCGCTGCTGCTTGACATCCCCATCGTCCGTGATACGAGCGCCGATGCCAAGCCAGAGCCGCCGGAGGCAGAAGCTCCGGAGGGTGCGGAGTCCCCGGAGGCGGCGGAATCTCCGGAGGACGAGCAGGGCGTCACCGAGGAATCTACAGACGCGCCCGCGGAAGGCTCCGCGGAGAAGCCTGCAGAAGAACACACGGAGGCGCCCAAAGAGGACGAAACGCCTCCTGCACCGGAGGAGCCGGCGCAGCCCGTCGGAACGGGGCCGTATCGTTACGCCTCAGCCACGCGGCTCGAGCGCTTTGACGGTTGGTGGCAGGAGGGTGCGCCGCTGGCAGATTTCCCCTACATTTCTCTTTACACTGCGGAGACCTCCGCCGAGATTCGTGACCACTTTGAGTATGAGGACATCAATCTGGTGCAGACCGATCCGAATTCCTCTGCTTATGTCAACTTCCACAACGACTATGAGCTGTGGACAGCCCCCACGACGGTCATGCAGTACATCGGCTACAACCTCAACAGCAACGTCTTTTCAAACTACGGACTGCGCTCGGCGATCACCTACGCCATTGACCGCGAAACGCTCGTCACGGAGCAGGCCGGCGGCTTTGCCACCGCCTCCTCCCTTCCCTGCCCGCCGCAGGCGCCGTTTTACGACGCGCGGCAGGCCAACTCCTACAGCTACAGCCCCTCGCGCTTCCACGAGCAGCTGGAGAGCGCGAGCGTCAAGGACATGGACGGCGACGGCGTGCTCGATCTGTACGTCACATCGCTGGGCTACGCCGTGCCGGTGAGCGGCACCATGCTCGTCTGCTCGTCCAGTTATCAGCGCGTGCAGACGGCGTCGGCCATTGTGTCTGCGCTCAACGCGCTGGGCTTTGACCTGACGCTCAAGAGCGTGGATACAAGCGAGTTCCGTCAGCTTCTCGCCCTCGGTTCCTTCGACCTCTACTACGGCGAAGTGCGGCTGTCGGCAAACTTTGACCTCAGCTCGTTTTTCCGCTTTGGCGGATCGCTGGCTTACGGCGCACTGGCTGACAACTACATGGAGAATCTCTGCCATCTGGCGCTTGCGAACAACGGCAACAACTATAACCTCTATGAGCGCCTCTGCGGGCGCGGCTACATCACGCCGGTGCTGTTCAAGAACTATGCCATCTACACCACGCGCGGCTCTGTCGCAGACCCGTCGGGATACCTCGACTGGTTCCTGCCGCAGCGTCCGACAACAGAACAGGAATAAAAAATCGGGAGGAAGCGTGTTGCTTCCTCCCGGCTTTTTGATTTATTCGGCGTCGTAGCCTGCTTCCTTCACCGCCGCGATGAGTGCCGCGCGGTCGGCGCTGCCGGTCACGGTCGCGGTCTTTTTCTCAAGATCCGCCTCTGCCTGCTCCACGCCCGGAACGCCCATCAGGGCCTTTTCCACATGCGCCTTGCAGTGGCCGCACATCATACCTTCTACCTTCAAAACTGTCTGCATTTTTGTTTCCTCCGTATCTGTATTGGTTTTCACCGGGGGCATTTCCCCGGAAATATCCTCTGCTTTCGGCTTGAAGAAGCGCAGGCGCAGCGCGTTCGTCACAACGAACACAGAGCTGAGACTCATCGCAGCCGCGCCCAGCATCGGACTGAGCCGAATGCCAAGCGGGATGAGCACGCCCGCCGCGATCGGGATCCCGAGCGTGTTGTAGAAAAACGCCCAGAACAGGTTCTCCTTGATGTTGCGAATGACGGCGCGGCTGAGATCGACGGCACGCACCACATCCATCGGATCCGAGCGCATCAGCACCACGTCCGCCGACTCCATCGCCACATCCGTTCCGGCGCCGATGGCGATGCCGACGTCTGCGCGCATGAGCGCGGGCGCGTCATTGATGCCGTCTCCGACCATAGCGACCACCTTTCCCTCACTCTGGAGCTGGCGGACGGTCTTTTCCTTGTCCGCCGGAAGCACGCCGGAGATGACGCGGGCAATGCCGAGCCGCTTTGCGATGACATTCGCCGTCAGCGCATTGTCGCCGGTCAGCAGCACGACCTCCATATGGCGGCGCTGAAGCGCCTGTACCGCTTTGCGGGAGGTCTTTTTCTCCACATCCGCCACCGCAATGGTGCCCAGAAAGCGGCCGTCCGCCGCCGCGAAATAGAGCGGTGTTTTTCCTTCGCGCGCAAAGTGCTCCGCGTCCTCCGGCTCTGCGCCGTGCTCCTGCAGGAATGCGCGGTTTCCGGAGAGATACCGCACGCCGCCCAGCTCCGCCTCAATGCCCTTTCCGGGCACGGAACGGAAGTGCTCCGCCTCCGGGATCGTGACACCCTCCTCGGCTGCCTTTTTCAGTACAGCCTCCGCCAGCGGATGCTCCGACTGTTTTTCCAGTCCCGCCGCCAGCCGCAGAAGCTCCTGCGCGGAAATGCCGTTCGGCGCAAGATCCGTCACAACGGGCTTTCCCTCGGTCAGCGTGCCGGTCTTGTCCATGACCACCGCCGTGACCTTGTGCAGTTCTTCAAGTGATTCGGCGCTCTTAAACAGCACGCCAAGCTCCGCCCCGCGTCCCGTACCGACCATGATGGCCACCGGCGTTGCAAGTCCCAGCGCGCACGGGCAGGAGATGACCAGCACGGAAATGCCCACGCTCAGCGCGTAGTCTACGCTCTTTCCGAGCGCCAGCCACACAATGGCCGCCGCCAGCGCGATGCACATGACGACCGGAACGAACACGCCCGCGATCTTGTCTGCCAGACGGGCGATCGGCGCCTTTGAGCCGCCCGCCTCCTCCACCAGACGGATGATCTGTGCCAGCGTCGTGTCCTCACCGACCTTTTCGGCCCGGAAACGGAGGAAGCCGGTCTTGTTGATGGTCGCTGCCGCGACCCGGTCGCCCTCTGACTTTGCAACCGGCATACTCTCGCCGGTCAGTGCGCTCTCGTCCACGGCAGAGCTGCCGGAGACGACCACGCCATCGACCGGGATGCGCCCGCCCGGCCGGACACAGAGGATATCGCCCACGACGACCTCCTCAACAGGGATCTCGCGCTCCGCGCCGTCCCGCTCCACGACCGCCGTCTTCGGAGACAGGTCCATCAGCTTTTCGATGGCCTGCCCGGTCTTTCCCTTGGCGCGGGTCTCAAAATACTTTCCGAGCGTCACAAGCGTCAGGATCATACCCGAGGACTCGAAGTAAAGTCCCGTTGTCTCGCCGGTCAAAATGGCATAAAAGCTGTAGAGAATGCCCGCCGCCGAGCCGACGGCGACCAGCGTATCCATATTCGGTGCGCCATGAAAGAGCTTTGCAAAGCCGCTCGTGAAGAACACACGGTTCACGATCAAAATCGGCAGCAGGAACAAAAGCTCCGTCGCCGCCATGATGAAAAAGCCCCGCATTCCGTCGTGAAACACATGCGGCATCGGCAGCCCGACCATATGTCCCATTGAGACGTACATCAGCAAAATCAGCGACACCGCCGACACCCAGATGCGCGTCTGCATGTTTTTCAGGCGTTTTTCCTGCGCCGCATTCTTCCGCGCGGCGTGCTCGCCGCTGCTGAGCGCCGCGCCATAGCCCTCGCGCGTGATGGCATCGATGATGGCCTGCGGCGAGGTCTTTGTCTCGTCATAATCCACGTCCATCCGTCCGGCAAGCAGATTGACCTCCGCCTTCCGGACGCCGGAGACCTGCCCTGCCACGCGCTCGACCCGTGCGCTGCACGCCGAGCACGTCATACCCGTCACATTGAATCTCTGTTTCATCTCCGTTTTGCTTCCTTTCTCAAGGACTTCACTGCATTCAGTCTGCCGCATTTTCGCACGGCAATACACGCTGTCCGCAGATTTTGTTTTCGTCATATGTCGATAATAGCGCAGCAGGAGGCATTTGTCAACTCCCGCCGCGGGATATTTCTCACCCCGACGGCCCGCGGTATTTTTTATCGTCCGACCAATCCTTGTTGACCGGTTCTTTCATTTTGAATTACACTCTGTCCTCCGGAAAAGCCACACGATCAAATCCCTCTTAAGCGCAAAAACAGGCAGCCCTCAACCGAAGTTGTGTGATGCCTGCTTTGCTGTCTGATTCTGTCCGGAAGGTGCCGATCTTTTTCTTCCAATCGCCGCCCCTCCGTTTTATAATCATGTGTTTTGGCGCTCGCATCCGCATTTGCAGTTGACGCAGCCGCACGTACACCCGCGCTTTTTCCCTTCGCACAGGCGATAGTTGCCGCCCGAGATGACGAGCCGCTTGCCGTTCACCAGACAGTCGGCGATTTTTTCCCGTGCGCCCTGATAGATCTCCGTGACCGTGGTGCGGGAGATCTCCATGCGTTCGGCACATTGCTCATGCGTCATTTTTTCAAGATCGACCAGCCGGACGACCTCAAATTCATCCACTGTCAGTTCAACTGTCTGTGCGTTTTGTACCGCATCTGGTGAAAACTGCGCATAGACCGGTTCCTTGCAGATTTTACGGCTTCTCTGCGGCCTTGGCATGCACCCGCCCCCATTTCCCAGTATATGTCGATTATAGCACGCGCCTCCAACGCTGTAAAGCGCAAAAAGCCCTCGCTTCCGGCGCGGCCTTGGTCGAAATCGGAAGCGGCAGGCGCTGCGCGCGGAGCCTGCCCAGCCAAAGTGATTTCGGCACACGAAAAAATGCGAAATTAAGGCTTGACAAACGCCCGATTATTCACTATAATAATCGGGCTGACGGGGTGTGGCGAAGTTTGGTATCGCGCTTGGTTCGGGACCAAGAGGCCTCGGGTTCGAATCCCGACACTCCGACCAAATCCGGCTGAAATCTTCTGATTTCAGCCGGATTTTTCTGCGTTTTCAGAACTTTTTCCGATGGATAATTCTGTGACTTTTCCGCTTGACCCAAACCTGACCCAAACGGGAATTCGGAGTGGAAAGCACCGGAAGATAAATTTTGCCGCCTGCCGGAGCAATTCCGGCAGGCGGTGTACGCTTTTCTGCTCATTTCTTGCCCTTACCCGACGCTTGCCATGAAGCCGCTGATTTTCTGCGCGGCTTCTTTTTTCATGCCTGCCGTGACATGGGTGTAAACGTCCAGTGAAAACTCCGCGGAAGCGTGACCGAGGATCTCCGCGACTGTTTTCGGGTCAATGCCGCTTTGGATCGCCAGCGTCGAGAATGTGTGTCTGAGGTCATGGAATCTGACGTGTTCCTCAATACCAGCCTTTTCTAACAGCTTCTTGTGAATCCGCCCGACGCAGTCTGGACCGTACATCCCACCTGTCTTGGGCGACGGGAACATATACGGACTGAACGGGTGATTCTTTCGATCTTCGACCAGCAGTCGAATTGCTTCGTCGCTGAGATAAATCTCTCGGACGGAGTTTTCTGTTTTCGGCTCCGTCACGACCAATTCTCCCTTGCCGCGCGACACAGATTTTGATACAGTCAGCGTCTTCGTCTGTAAGTTCAGGTCGCTCCATAGCAGCGCCACCAGTTCCCCGCGCCGCAAGCCAGTACTCAGTTCCAGATAGAACATCGGCAGGACGCCCCATTCCTCCGCCGCTTTTAAGTAGTCGCGAATTTTCTCCGGCGGAATGATCTGCATTTTCTTCTTTTCCTTCTTCGGCAGGCGGCAGCCGTTTGCGGGATTGTGCGGAATCAGCCGCTCTGTCACCGCCTGCTCCAAGCATTGCCGCAGCATCGTGTGCAGCACTCGGATGGTCTTGTTGCTGAGACTCAGATCGTCCATGTTTTCGTACCGCTGCACTCTGCCGTCCGCCTTCGTCTCATTGTAGAATTTCTGGATTTGCAGCGTTGTAAGTGCTGTCAGTTTGACGTCCCCGATGCGCGGCACGATATGCTGGTCGATGTAATTTTTGTAATACGCCGCCGTGGACGCTCGGACGGATGGCTTTGCGTAGTTCTCATACCAGAGCTGCGCCCGCTCGCCCACCGTGTAGTCGCGCCGCTTCGTCACATCGATCTTTTCGAGTTCTTCCATCGCCTTTTGCAGCTTCTCTTTGCATTCGCGTTGCGTCCGCGCGAGGACGCTCTTTGCGATTGGTTTCCCCGTCTCCGGGTCAACGCCCGCCGTGTAGCGCCCCTCCCAGCGTCCGTCCTTTCGCTTGCGGATGTTGCCCTCGCCGTTTGCCCGTTTTTCGCCACCTGTGTTCCCCTTTCCGTTTTGGTAACACAAACAACTACCACAGAAAAGCAATAAAGTCTAGCAAATTTTTGAAAATTTCGGACATTTTTCAGAGATTTGTATTTCAGTAGAAAAGCCTATTCTTTGTTTACTGCGGCGCAGTTTTTGCGCCGCTAAATCCCCCAGAAGTAGCTCTGACTGCGCTCTTGGAAATAGTTATGTAAACTCATATCCTCATTTGTATTACACGCCCAAGACATTCAGGATTTACAGACTTTGTTCATAGTCCTGTGCCTGCTCATGGTCGTCCTGTTTATTTCCCATCGCCAGCCGCTTTCGGATGAGCTTTTTGCGTCGCTTGGAGTCCACGCGGATACCCATTGGGTTGCTGGGCGGCGCAGCGTTCTCGCGGAAGATTTGCACCATCTGATGGAACAATCTGATAGTTGAATTCAGCAGATACTCGGATGGAAGCCGCACAGAATGAGAGGTTGGGGACGAAGTATTTTCATCTGCAAGCGTCGGATTTGCAGAAGTCTGCGCAGAGGATTCTTCGAGCTGAATGCGCAAACGCTCCGCTTCCTGGATAATGGCATTCTTAATGGCATGGAACTCTTTTTGCTGGGATAGCGAATTGTGCTGTCTGGGCTTGCTTTTATAGTAGCCCTCCAGCGTATCGCGCAGGTCATTCCAGACGGCATAATACTCAGCAACCCGCGGCAGTTTTTCGAGTTCTTCCACGATGGAATCCACCATATCCTTGAGTGGCTTTTTGAGATATCCATACTGCTTTTTACCGTTGACCGTGTACAGCTCCAGCGCAAGCTCCATGAGCTTTTGTTGAATCGATTCCGGTGGATTTTCAACAGATTCTAACTTGCCAACAATTCTGCGCATGGTTTCCCGTGCTGCTTCGGTCACGTCTTTATAGGCAATATCTTTTTGAACATAGACCGCTTTCAACTCGTCCGCATAGATCATGTTCGTCAACACAGATTGCAAATTTCCAATCGTTCTGTAACTTGCGTGGCACTGATACGTCGTCCGATCCTCGATGTACATCAGATAGCTGTAGACCGCCAATGCGCCCGGTGAAAGCCCGAGGGCGAAAACCTCATTCGGCAGAGGAAAGTAGTTTTAATCGGATCGCGCGACGTGTAATACTTATTCCTCATGCGCGCCTCCAGTCTGCCGTTCTACCCAGAGACGGAACTGTTCCTTCGGTACGACAAGCCGGCTGCCGATCCGCAGAGACGGGAAGCCATCCTCATGCAGAAGCTCGTAGGCGCTCGACGGCGATATGCCCAGCGCGCGGGAGACAAGCTGGGCATTTAGAAACAGCGGCAGCTCGTCAAAATTTTTGATGCTTGATGTCCTCAAAGTCTTTTTTACCTCCAACTGATTTTAGAAATTTCAGAGAAAAAACTTGCGTTTCGGAGGTCCCTCTGTTAGACTGAACACAGTTGCAGTCCGTGTTTTCCGAAACGCGGCGCGCCGTCCGACTGTTGCAGCAGCCGGGCGGCTTTTTTCTTTTCCGGTTACCATCCTCCATACCCGTTCCTGCCCTGCGGCCTTTTGTTGACGCACACGGCGTTGGCTTCGCCTTGGTACGCTGGCTGCTTTCGCAGCGTCGCGGCATACTTCCCCGGCGAGTATCGTCTTTGGAGATGGGTGTGAAATTTTCAAGGTACAGGGCAACTTTCCGTTGACAAGCTGTCTATGTGATGCTAGACTATGATAAAATAATTTAGACAGTTTCTGCTTTTAAGGTAACATAGAGCTGTATATTTGTCAAGACTATTCAATTTATAATTTACAATTAGTCCATATTTGAGGTGACGACTATGTGGTATGCAAAGATGTATTTCTCCGGTGAGAAGGAGTTCTTTGAAAATGATGCGTTCGGAATGCAGGGGCTGCCGTCCAAGCAGCTGGAACTTCCGTTTTTGGAAAGTCTGCTGACGTTTCTGGAATTGGATGAAAAAGAAATCACGCCGATGCTGGAACGCATCAGCGTGAATTGGGAGCGCTTTGTTGAAAGCCGCGACCGTGAAGCATATACAGCCGCGATGGTGGAGCTCGGTGTGCTGGCCGAGAAGCACATTTATCTTCGCCTTTTATATACGCGCAGCTTCGGCTGTTTTTCCGTAAATGGCTACGATCAAGCGGAAATTCAGGCGATTGCTTTGGACTTAAAGGAGTTTGCAAAGCAGTTTTCAGAGACAAGGAAGCAGGTCGAGAAGTTTTTGGAATGTGTGCTGGACGTGGATTCTGCCGGTCGAGAACCGCAGAAGCAGGCGGCGAAAAACTACCATTACGACCAGCCGAGAAATCCGGAACTGTTCCGATTTGAGCCAATCCCGCTGAGCTTTGAACCGGTCGAACCGGGCCGGTGCGCGCCTGTTTTATACTCGTCCGCTGTGCGGGACATGATCGACTATTCGCTGCGAAGCTGCGTCGAGCGCGGCGTGACCGTGCGCCGCTGCAAAAATTGCGGCCGCTGGTTCCCGCAGACCGGCCGTGTGAGCGCAGAGTATTGCGAGCGCCCCGTGAAGTACGGTGAGCAGCGCTGCCGCGAGATCGGCGCGTTCCGGCAGTGGACGAAAAAGCAGACCGACGACCCGATTTTCAAGGCGTACCGCAAGGAGTACAAAAAGCGCTTCGCGTGGATCAAGGCCGGTCGCATCACCGACGAGCAGTTTTACGTCTGGAGCGAGCAGGCCAGAGAAGAAAAGAAAAAATGTGACCGGGAGGTCATCTCGCTGGAGGAATTCCAGCAGTGGCTCCGCGACTCCAAAATATGAAAATACGCTGCCGGCAAGCTGCTGGCAGCGTAGTCTTTGTCTATTGCGAGTCTAAAATTGCTCTTTGCCATTGCAGCAAAAGCTGCAGGCGGCTCTTCGAACGAAGAGCCGCCCGTTTTGAAGGGATGCAATGTGTCAGTTCAGTTTTTGCTCAGTGCGCCCGTTTCCCAGACGCTGCTCATGCCGTAGTCAAAATAAATGACCTGACCACTCATGTAAGAGAAAATCTGGCTTCCGATGGCAACCAGCGGATATCCCATTTCCTCGGCCGAAGCCCAACGCCCATTCCAGCTGTTCAAGAAGATTTTTTCAATGACAGCTTTTCCTTCTGCTGCGTCGCCGTTCGGCGAGGTATTCCGGTTAAAATCGTCAGTCAGACCCGTGAGTGTATTTCCGGGGTTGATGGCATTCAACCGAATTCTGCGGCTGATATATTCCGGCGCATGAACCTTCATCTTGACATAGGCGCACAAACATTGCTTTGAAAACACATAGCCGCTGCGGATGACATCCGGATGCGTCGCATACCAATCCAATGCCGCTTCATAACTCGGCGCATTTACGACAGCTGCACAGTCAGCAAATACACCCTGCCATCCGAAGCCGCCAGTAGAGGCAATGATATTGACCGAGCCGTTATCCGCAATTCTGGGAAGTATCTTTTCCAGTAGGTATTTGTGCCCGAGGAAGTTGACCTTTTGCACCTCCAGCGCGTTAGAAGCATCCGCCTTCAAAGCGATGCCATGGCAGAGGAATATGGCGTCGATCTGCGAAGGAAGCGCTTCTGCCAGCACGTCGAGGTCTTCCTTTACGCCAAAGTCCGCATACAGCTCGCCTGCAACCGGGAAATCGAGCCCGCTGTGCCGTCCGTTCCGGCGGCAGATTGTATACACGTTTGCCCCCAGCTCATGCAGCAGCCGTGCTGCGGCAAGCCCCATGCCCGAGTAAGCACCAGAGACGACAACCGTTTTTCCTTCATAACCAAAGAGTTGTTTCAAATCCATCGTATTGTCCTTTTCTGTTGTAAAAAGCTTCTCAGCTTTCCGTAGGCGGATACTGGTCGATCGCGGGCTGGAACGCCATGATGTTGCGCATCATGCCGGAATCGGCAACGATGCACTCGCCCGTCACACCGTCTGCCATGCGCGTACACATGCCATAGACCACGATGGCGACAGAGTCTGCAGTCGGGACCTCGTCAAGCTTTGCAACCATCATTTCTTTTCTGATCTCTGCCTGCTTCTCGGGCGGCAGCGTTCTAACGGGACCATTTACCATGCAGCCGGGTGTAAACATACCGCCAGGTGCGACAGTATTGACCATGATGCCGTAGCGCTTGAGCTCCTTGGCAAGCTCGGTGGTCATGGCGATCACGCCGCCCTTGGACGCGGTATAGTGTGCGTAACCGCCGAACACAGGCTGCGGCAGATAGGCGGAGTTCGACGAGACAAGCAACATCTTGCCCTTGATTTTATGGTCGATCATATAGCGCGAAACATGCTTCGCGCAGCGGTATGCACCCAGCAGATTCACATCCAGCGTGTTTTTGAACACATCTTCCTCCAGATCTTCGATGTGCGCAAAGCTCCAGATACCGGCAGCCGTAACAAGAATATCAATCGAGCCGTAGGTTTCTGCCGTAAAGGAAATCAGATGCTTGACTTCTTCTTCGTTCCGTACATCTGTCTTGCAGAAAACGGTATCAAATCCTTCTTCCTTCAGAAGCCTTACAGCGAGATCACCCTTTTCCTGAGTCGAGCTGGCAAGGACGACCTTTGCTCCGCCCTGACACAGCCGCCGAGCCACACAGAAGCCGAGTCCCGACGTGCCGCCGGTCACGATGGCGACCTTCCCCTTTGCAAAAATCATTTCCTCCAGCGCAGCCGTGTTTGCCTGATAGCCGCGCAGAATCATTTCAGGTGTCAAATTCATAAGGTACCTCCCAGTAAATAAAATAAATTGTCGTCAGACGGATGTTTTTTCGGGCTTTTTCCCGGTCTCGCGCAGCAGCAGCGCACCAAGCAGTCCGATCAGGCACAACGCGAAGAACACGCGGTAAGCTACCGTCATGCTTGATGCTGCGGCGACACCCTGGAACAGGAACGAGACGATCACGCACAAAAGCTGCCCGATGCCGGAGGAGATGCTTGCCGCACCGCCGAGAATGGTCGGGTCGAACGGCTGCTTCGTCTCAATCATAATCGTGCTCTGCGCGGCAATCGGAATAAAATACAGTGCGCCCGCCGCAAGCGCCAGCACCACGATCAGCCCCGAGTACGAAACAAATGTGATGCCGAAGCCAGCCAAAATATAGAGAACAATCGCGCCGATCAGAATGGGTTTCCTGCGCCACATCTGCGCACACAGCACGCCGCCGAGCAGCGAGCCCGCGATGCCGAAAAGCGAGTTGAGACTCGAAATGGTCGTTGCAACCGTCGCGTCCATGCCGCGCTCTATTGTCAAGTAAGTCGGCAGGAACGACGCGATTGCCGTGTTTGCAATGGCAAAGGTCCCGGCAAACATCAGAAGCTTCCAGTACTGAATCTCCTTTGCTGCACGAAGCAAGGAGCTTTCTTTTTTTCCACTGCCTGCCATCTGCGCACGCTGCTGCGCTGCCGCCAGAGCTTCGGCACTGTCGCGAGCAAAGAACGTCCATAAAAGCGCAACAACCGCAATAATGCCGGCATAGAGACCGAGGACAGCCTGCCATGTACCCAGCGCGTTGCAGAGTGGTCTTCCGATCGAGTAGGAAATAGCCAGGAACACACTGTTCGCCGCTGTGTTGAAGGTAATCATATAGGTGCGCTCTTTATTCGCAAACCATGTGGAAATGCATGGCGTCATGGACACGGTGTAAAGACCCTGACCGAAGCCGGAAATAAACCGCGCGAACAGAAACAGCCCAATATTGGGCGCCAGCGCCGCCACGAGATTTCCCAGAACCATCGACCAAATACTCAAAATGACAGACTTACGGATGCCGAGTTTATCCTGAATAACGCTGCCGATGAACATGCAGATACCCGTCGCGCCGAGCTGGATGGTCATGCTCAGGCCCGCGAGGCTCATGTCCACGCCGAACTGTGCCATAATATCGCCCATGAAAACTGCCGGGGCAACATACGGAACCATCGTGCAGAATGGAACAATCAGAATCAGAAATGCCATAAAGAACCGGTAAGGACGCCGGAAGGGCGCACCGGCATTCGGATCATATTTCATATGCTTCTCCTTTTCAGTCAATCTGCGGCGTCACCGCTTCGCCAAGGCTTGCCGCATAATGTGCACACGCTTTGACCGAATCTTCGTCGGAAGCGTCCATGTGGAAGGTATAGACCTCTGCACCGTAGGTTTCCAGTTCCTTTTTTGCCGCCGCAAGACCTGCTTCGCCGCGGGCGCAGAGCAGAAGCGCTGTTTTGTCGGCAAGGCACTGGGCGCTTGCAAGCCCGAATCCAGAGCTTCCGCCGAGGATAACGCTGAGTTTCTTTTTCATAGTCTTTCTCTCTTTCTTATCGCCTGCCCGCCGGAAGCTGCTTCCGGCGGGCGCTGTATGTCAGATGAACTTCGGCGCGCAGATGACTGCTTCATGCCCGTGCAGCAGGACCTTGTCGCCCGGATGGAGCAGGCCCTTTTTGCAGATGATCGTGCCGTTGTTGGTGTCCAGCACATAGCTGTAGGTGATCTTCATGACGCGGCCGATCTCCTCCCCGTCCAAAAAGACCTTCTCGCCTTCGTTGCCCATGTTGCGTCCTTTGATATGGATGTCCTTTTCAGCAACCGCGAAGCCGACGACCTCGCGCTCGGCTCCGTTGTCGCGGATGGCGGCGAGGGCTTCCTTGCCGATAAAGTCCTTGTCCCAGTCAAAACCGGCGGTCAGACCGACTTCATAGGGATTCGTGTGGCGCAGATCTCGCATGTAGTAGAAGCCCGCCTCGCACGGAAGCGTCCACGCCATGACCTGAAATTCTGTGACCTCACGACCGCCGAACTCCGGGGCAAGCTCGCGCAGCTTCTTTTCCTGCTCGGGTGCTTTGTCCTTCGGATAGTAAATTTCAAAGCCCAGCTTTTCGCCCGTGAAGCCCGCGCGGTTGATGAGAACATCGATGCCGTCAATGCGGTTGGGGAGGATTTGGAAGAATTTCTGTCCATCCACCGGTGTTTCGACCAGCGCGTTCACCATTTCCAGCGCTTTCGGTCCCTGCACGGCGTACATTTCCCACTTCTTTGTGACGTCCTCCCAGTGAACGTCCCATTCGCCCTTGTGCGCCTCGAACCAGACGAACATATCCGGGCGGAACAGCGTAGAGACCCAGTAGCGCTGCTCTTCCATGCGCATGACGACGACGTCGTCGATGATCTGGGCGTTATCGTCCAGCATCGTGGTATAGCGCTCGCGGCTGAGCGCGAGATTGCCGATGGGCTTCGGGAAGAGCTTCTCTAAAAATACGGTTGCGTCCTTGCCCGTGACCTCAACGATCTGGTGCGTCCAGAGATACCAGCCGACCGTCTCGCGCACCGCCATATGCTCGGCGCGCTTCATTTCATCGTAGCAGTAGACATTCTGATACATAACAGGATACGGGTATTTCATAATGCATGACTCCTTTCTTATCTTCGGCTGGCTCAGCAGAATTTATCGACTTTTTTCGCGATTTTCAGGCGGAGCTTTCCTTCGGGAGAATCCTCCTCCCACAAAGACCACTGTGCATTGACAAGGCTTTTGGTCATGCCGTACCAGAACCAGATATAGGCGGTCGACATCCGCTGCGAGCCCATCAGGCAGGAATTGAGTTCCTTCGGGTCAAGAACGTAGATGCACTCGTCCTTGTTGAACGCTTCGATCGTGTAGCTGAAGTGCATGCTCTGCCAGAACATTTCAAGGTAGCCGCCCATGATCCGGCCATCATCCTCGCTGATGGAGTGCGGCACGCCCATCCACGTGCGAAGCCCTTCCTTCGCGAAGTTATCAATGAACGTTGCCTTGCCTGCCGCCTCGCAGACGCAGTGCAGCGCATAGTCTACCTCCTCGCTCGTCAGTTCGCCGCTGCGGACAAGGTCTTCAATTGCGGGAAGGATGTAGCTTGCGCCGTTCGACATCGTAACCATCGGATAAGCGCTGCGCCAGTTCTTTTCCATGTTCGTGCCGTTAGAGAACAGATAATCGGTATCCTCACGGAACATCATGGACTCGTCAACAGTGTCTTCTTCCTTGGTAAACTTAATCTGTGCCTCAGTTGCGACCGGACCGAAGCACTCCCACTGCTTATGCTCGGGCATCGGGAACTTTTTCCGGCACTCGGCGACAATGCGGCAGTGGCGATCGCCGCAGCCCTTTGCCTCGACCATGTGGTATTCAATGTGCGGACCTTCGGGACGTGCCTGTGCTGCGCAGTCCGCGCACGCCTGAAGCGACTGTGTGGTAGAGCGGCAAAGCTCCGTGCCGACGATGTCCCAGTAGCAGACGTCCAACTCTTTTTCTGCGCGGTAGGTTCCGAAGTCATTGACGCGACCGCACATCATAAGATCCTCATCACCCGCGTCGCCGATCAGACCGCCGACAAAGTTTCCGCGCATAAACGGGTGCATATGCAGTTCGTCTGCGTTCATATCCGTATAGCCGGGAATCATTTTATAGACGTATGCCAGACGGTTATAGGCATTGGTGCACAAGGTCTGGCTGCGCTTTTCATAGTCCTTGACCAGCATGCGGAACGCCTGCATGACGGCGGCACCGACAACATTGGTGTAGCGCTGACAGTAGTGCGCCGCATCGTGATAGGAAATCATCTTGTCCCAGGGAGACTTGACCGGATACAGCCCGGTGCCGACCTCCTTCGGAAGACGTGCGTCAATTTTTTTGCTCATTTGATCCGTTCTCCTTTCTGTTTGTGCGTATTTCTTGTGTACTGTGCTTATATCAATGGTAGCAAAAAGTGTTTTTCATGTATAGACTGCACAAAGCAGAAAACTTATGCGTCTCTGGGCACAAAAATGACACTGTAATTTCCGACACAAGACTGTATGCCATCCCCGAGAAGAAAAACAGGTTGCATTTTTGCGACCTGTTTTCCGGTCAAATCCTACAGAATGTAGGATTTTTCGAATTATGCTATTTTTGATATGGCTTTTTTCGCTGTTTTCTCCTATAATGAAGATGAAAATACGGCATACAAAGTGCATACCGGCAAGTGAAAGGAGTGCGGCAAAATGCGGCTGAATCTCGACATTCTGGCAGCGTGGCTGCCGGAGCAATGGCGTATCAAGCAGTTCGGTTCCGGTCTGCGCGAGCTGACCCTCGCAAGACCGCGGCTGTATGAGCCGGGCGTTGCAATTCAGGCAGACACTTTGTATCTGACACGCGCAGAGATGCTTCCGGCTGCGCCGCCGGAGGTTTCGTGCAGCTTTGTGTGCATCGGCAGAAAGCTTCCGAAGCCATATCTGACAGCAGGACTTCCCATCCTACAGCTGCCGGACGCAGTAAGCCTTACCGAGGTCTATAACCGAGTGCAGGAGATCTACGACAAATTTGACACCTGGGACAGCCACCTGCGTGATGAACTGGAAAAAGATGTGGATTTTGATATCCGGCAGCTTCTGCTACTTGCCTCTGGCTTTCTTCGCCGGGGCATAAACGTGGTCGACAGCAATTTGCAGCGGCTTTTTTCTGCGGATTTCGATCCGCAGACTGGCGCTTCCATTATCGATCAGCACGGTCCCATGCCCATGGAGCATAACGAAAGAATCAAAGAGGTCTGCACACTTGAGCGCGTCATCCGCGAGCCCTATCAGACAGCGCTGGATTTTGACGGGCGAGCATACTGCAAAAATCTCTACGTCTCCGACCAGTTCTGCGGCTGTATTTCTGTCAACGAGTTTGGTCGCCGTTTTCAGGCGTGGGAGTTCCCGGTCATGGCACACTTCTTCTCCTGTTTCCAGCGCGCGTATTTCATCTACCTGCGCGCCTTCGGCAGACAGGAAAACGCCGCGCTTTTTGCGCTGCGCAAGGTACTCGGCGGAAGAGCGCTGACAGACGAAGAGCAGCAGGAACTGGTCCTTGATCCGCAGGAAGCATGGCTGCTGTTTGAGCTGCGCGCACACAAAAATGAACAGGCATTCCCTGTGGATTATATGTACGCGACCTTAAACGCGGCATTTCCGCAGAAGGTCTACGCGGTAATCTTCCATGAGAAAATCATGGGACTGCTGCGCACAAGCCGCTCCGAACCGTTTGTGCATCAGGCGATTGACGAGTTTGCCGAAGCAGTCTTCCGCATGGGCTACTGCGTCGGGCTGAGCAACCCATTTACGGCTTTGCATCAGGCGCCGGAGTATCTGCCGCAGGCGTCTTACGCGCTGGCGCAGACACATGATGCAGGACAGAAGCTGTCGTTTTTCCGCGACCATGTACTTCCGTGCATGCTGGATGCCTGTCTGAACGAGCTTCCCGTAGAGAGTCTTCTCACGCAGGGGCTGCGCGCGCTGATCGACCACGACCGGCAGAAGAACAGCGAATATCTGTACACACTGGATCTGTATCTACAAAATGAAACAAGCGCATCCAGAACCGCCGAGGCGCTTTTTATCCACCGCAGCAGTCTTCTCAAGCGACTCGACAAGATCTACAGGTTGCTCGGCAGTACGCTGGATACCCCGGAGGAGCGGCTGTATCTGCGGCTGTGTCTGGAGCTTTTGCAAAGGACCAACAGAGAAGTCTTATAACGAAGCTGCCTTCCCACTCTCTATCGGTATCACCGCCTATTCTTTGTTTACAGCGGCGCAGTTATTGCGCCGCTGGTTTTCTGTCCTGACCCAAACCGTGACCCAAACGCAGAAAATCAGGTAGAATTATTCGCACGAGAAAGAATGATGTTGTGAAAAATTCCGAGCAGAAAGGTGCGGAAATGCCCCGAAATGCCCGCCAAAAATATCCGACCAACCTTCTCAGGCGGAAGCGTGCGCACGGGATCGTGTACCATGCAGCCGGGTGTGAACATAGCTCCGGGCGCAAGGGTGTTGACTATGATGCCATAGCACTTAAGGCGGTGACGGAATGATCCGCCACCGCCATGCTTACTGCCGAGTTTCTTCGGACCATTTGAAAATATCAAGTTAATGTATCAAATGCAATAATCTTTCCATTTTGCTGTCCCATTCTCTGCTGGAGTCGGCGCACTCTTTCAGTTCAGTTTCGACTTCAGTATTTATTGGCAAGTTTTTCTTATAGCGGATGGTATGCTCAAGACTTGCCCAGAAGTCCATAGCGATTGTACGGAGTTGTATCTCCACTGGCACATGGATTTCTTTTTCTGCAAAGAATACCGGCAGCCGGATCGTCAGGTGCAGACTGCGATAGCCATTTGGCTTCGGGTGTGAAATATAGTCTTTCTCTGTGATAATTTCAATGTCAGACTGCTTTTTTAAGCACTTTGCCAAAAAGAACACATCCTCCTCGAAAGAGCAGATCACACGCACACCGGCAACATCCATGATATTTGCCTGCATGGTCGGAAAATCCAGAGAAAGTCCGCGCTTCTGCATCTTGTTCATAATGCTGGACGGCGACTTCAAGCGGCTTTTCATACTTTCTATCGGATTGCGATCATGCTGCAATGAAAACTCTTCGTTCAGAATTTCCAACCGGCTTTCCAGTGCTTTCAGCGCACAGCGGTATTGCAGCATGACTTCCTGATACCTGCGATTTTCACTTAAAAGGCGTTGGCATTGCAGATCATCCAAGCCTTTATCTGCCGCAACCGTCAAACCAAATAGATTTTCACTCATAGCTTCTCCATTCCGCAGGGATAGGCGCTCCGCGCTGTCTGCCGCTCTTTTGTTACGACCTGATAAAAACTGTATCCGCCGGAGAGATGGGCACAGGTAAAACCATACTGCGTCAAAAGCCGGCAGGCCAGATAACTGCGAAGCCCTGTCTGGCAATTCACATAGACAGGCTTACCCCGGTCTAACTCGTCCAAATGCTCCCGCAGATCGTCCAGCGGAATATTGCGGAACCCTTTCAAATGCCCACGCCGATATTCGCCTTCCGTACGGACGTCCAGCAGCGTCGCACTTCCATCGCAAGGCAAGTCCTCAACCTCATTCCAATGGAACTGCCGCACTTTCCCGCTCTCCAAATCCTCGATCATAAAGCCTGCCATATTGACCGGATCCTTGGCAGAGGAATAGGGTGGCGCATAGGAAAGGTCAAGCTCCGTCAGTTCCAAAGCTGTCATTTTTGCGCGAATGGCCGTTGCCAGTACGTCAATGCGCTTGTCCACGCCGTCGCCGCCAACGATCTGCGCACCCAGCAGCCGCAGGCTTTCTTTTTCATACAGCACCTTCATTGCCATAGACTGTGCGCCGGGATAATAGGCAGCGTGGGATGCCGGGAACAATACGACTTTGTCGTAAGCGATTCCTGCTGCCTGCGCTGCCTTTTCATTGATCCCCGTAGAGGCCGCTGTCAAGCCAAACAGTTTCAGAACAGACGAACCCTGAGAGCCGGTAAAGCGGCTGCTTCCGCCGCAGATATTGTCGGCGGCAATGCGCCCCTGCTTGTTGGCAGGTCCAGCCAGAGAGATCAGTGTTTTCTGCCCGGTCACGAAATGGGTGACCTCTACGGCATCGCCCACAGCGTAGATGTCCGGCACGGAGGTTTCCATCCGCTCGTTGACAGCGATGCTGCCACGAATACCAAGCCTGAGTCCGGCTTCTTTTGCCAAATGCGTATCCGGGGTAACACCGATGGCCAGCAGCACCATATCCGAATGCAGCGGCTCACTACCCTCCAACAGGGTCAGCACGGAATCTCCGTTCTGTTGGAATCCGGTGACGGTTTCACCCAACCGCAGAGCCACGCCGTGTCTGCGCATTTCCGCATGGACAAAGCTCGCCATATCCGCATCCAGTGGCGCTAATAGCTGCTTTGGACGCTGAACGATGGTAACCGAAACGCCCATCTCCACAAGGTTTTCCGCCATTTCCAGACCGATAAAGCCGCCGCCAGCCAAAACAGCGGTTTTCGGCTTCTGATCCTCTACAAAGCGTCTAATGCGGAGGGTGTCCTCCACGGTGCGCAGCGCGAAAACACGCTCACTGCTGACGCCGGAAAGCGCAGGGATCGTCGGCTTTGCGCCGGGTGCGAGGAGCAGTTTGTCATAGGTTTCCGTGTAGACCTTTCCACTATCCAATGCGTGAACGGTGACGGTTTTCTCTGTGGGATTGATTGCAGTTACTTCCTGCCGTACCCGCACATCAATGCGAAAGCGGTCCCAAAAGCTCTCCGGAGTTTGCAGTGTCAGTTCTTCCTGCTCTTTGATCACACCGCCTACATAATACGGCAGGCCGCAGTTGGCATAGGACACATAGCCGCTGCGCTCGATCATGATGATCTGCGCGTGTTCATCCAAACGGCGGATGCGGGCGGCGGCAGAAGCACCGCCCGCCACACCGCCTACGATCACAACTTTCATCTTGCGCCCTCCACCATTGCGGCAATCTCCGACTTAGGCCGATAGCCCACCGATTTGGCAACGGCCTTTCCATCCTTGAATACGACCAGCATCGGGATACTGGACACCTGAAAACGCATTGCCAGCTCCATCTGCTCGTCCACATTGACCTTGCCCACCTTGAGCGCACCGCTTTTTTCTTCGGCAAGCTCATGCAGTATGGGAGAGAGCATTTTGCACGGTCCGCACCAGTCGGCGTAGAAGTCCAGCAAAACGGGCTTGTCGGAACGCAGTACCTCATTTTCAAAATTCGCAGCAGTAATTTTCAGTTCAGCCATGAGTAAGGCTCCTTTCTGTTATCTTTGTTTATTCTTTGTTTTTCAGCTTGCAAATACCCTGCGTCATGGTTCCCATCGGACAAAACGCACACCATGTGCGGGGCTTGTAGAGCACCATAACGATCAGACCCAGCAGCAGAGAGGTCAGCATGAGGCTATAAAAGCCAAAGCTGAACTGTGCCACCCAATCAGCGACTGTACCGGCTGTGTAAGTCCAGCCCCAAGGCACACGGAAGGTCCAGAACAGCTTAATGGCCTCCCGCAAGGACGCAGCACCAGCAGCGACCAGATAGGTCTGGAACACCATATTGCCGAACATCGTCAGGAAAAAGAGCAAAAAGCCGTAACGGAACCACTTGGAGGACATCCAACGGGGCGTGGGCTTGCAGCGGGAGCATTTAAGGTCTGTCCCCAGCTTGCTGAACAGTTGACCCCGTCCGCAGAGGTGGTTGCAAAAGAATTTGTTCCCGCCAAAGATGGCTAAGA